>OJML01000003.1_pt1 | contig 166361 bp, 155 predicted proteins | sample 1597221 | NCBI WGS metagenome assembly OJML01 (sample SAMEA2452123, study PRJEB22498) | human gut metagenome | biome: human feces; feature: human gut; material: feces | place: Australia | collected 2012 | reverse complement strand
TGTGGTGGGGGAGTCCGGCTCTGCGCTTGATATGCCGAACACGGCTATCCACGGGTCGGCGGCCAATACTTATGATAATTATCAGGCTGTCAATACGGGTACGCCTAATGCACTTTTAAATAAAGTGTATGTAAACGGCGGAACGACAACGGTTAAAAACGATTCGTATATATCCACGTTAGATGCGGTAAACCGCTTAAAACAAAAGGCGGCCACTCTGCGCGCTAATAAATTATCTGTCAGTGGGTCTGAGGATGCAAGCCTTTATGATGATGCCACAACGGACGGGTTTACATTGTCCGGGAACGATATTCCGCAGCCGACATCTTCGCACGTCAATACAGGCGCGGCTCTTAGCAACTGCACCTTAAAATGGGAAGAGCGCGTAACAAGCAACAACCAAAAGGTAAAACTTTTGGCGCTTACGAATTGCGGGGGGACTATTCCGTCCACGGGCGATTGCTCTAACGCTACTTATAAGGCCGCTCACAAGAGCGAGTGCTGCCCTTCCGCCGCTAAAACCGATACGGTATGTTATCAAAAAATGTATAAGTGGGTGTCTACAAACACGACCAATCATAATGATCCCGATGGGAGTGATTGCAAGGTTGGAAATGAGTGTTTTTCTTTGAATGCAACGTGTGATTTTCTGTTAGGTTGTCATACTTACAGTGCCGGTCAGGGGCAACATGAACGTGATTGCGTTTGTAGGAAATTAAAGTGCCAGGATTCTGGCGAATATAAACAGTTGTGGTAATTTTTTAATCTCGCCCCGGGTTTAAAACCCGGGGCGTCAATTTTCACCGCGTAACAAAAATTCCCGTTTGCGCCCTCCGAATTGATATAATCTAAATAAGGTGGATTATGTCTTTATTTTCTAAACTTTTCAAATTGTTCTTGGCTGTGGTGCTTATGCCGCTTATCCCTATGGTGCTGCTGCTGGCCTACTACCAGGTTCATTTGAAAAATAATATTTTGGAAACGCACGCAAATTTAGCGCAAATCGTATCCTCGTCTATGAACCAACACATAGAGGACCTTACTTGGCGCTTGTCTTTCGCGCAAAATATTACGTCTGCCCTTACTGCACATAAAAACCCCACCCGCCAGTTACAAGATGCTTTGGGGGCAAACCCTGACTTTTTGATTTTGGCCGTATTGGATTCCTCCGGAAAAGAATTATACCGCGCCGGAGATAAACAGATTTTAAAGCAACTGCCGCCTCTTAATTTGTCGGGCGACGACTCCTTGCCTGCTCTTGCCAAAGAAGGCCGCTTGTCTGTCAGCAGTTTTGATGTAATGGACGGACGCCCGATTAGCGAATTTATTTATCCGCTTTCCAATGGGGATTTTTTATACGGAATAATGAGTTTCTTTGGGCTGTTGTCGCGCGTGCAGGAACAGCGTATCGGCCAGACGGGCCGCATTTACATTGTGGACCAAAACGGCTCCGTCTATGCCAACGATTACCAATACAAACCGGCTTTTGATGCGGAAGCGTTAAAGAACGCCTTTTCGTCCAAAAGCCGCCTGATTAAAAAATTGAACACCCCGCAGGAAACTTATGTGGGGGCTTTTGCGCCTACTCCCATTTTAGGTGCGTATGCCACCGTGCTCCAATTAAAGAGCGAGGCCTACCGCAGTATTTATTACACGAACATTATTATTGCCCTGTTTTTGTTGTCTATTGCCACTTTGGCCTATTTCGGCGCGCTTACTTTTGCAGAGCGGTTAGGCGAGCCGATAGGCGCGCTTTCGCGGGCGGCCAAAGAGGTCAGCGCGGGTAATTTTGACGAAAAAATAGACGAGGAAATCGGCTGGGGGGAATTTAAACAGTTGATTTCTTCCTTTAACAAAATGACCGCTGATTTGAAAGATTACCAAGTGTTGCAACTCCAAGCCCAAGTAAGCGAAATGAAGGAGCAAGTATTCCGCGCGGTTGCGCACGACTTGCGCGCGCCCCTTTTGGGGTTGCAGGGGTATTTATACATTTTGCAAAGCGGCAAAGTGTCTAAGGACGAAGAAAAGCAATATTTGGACTTAATGAGCAAAGCGGCTAAAAATCTATCCGCTTTGTTGGAAGATGTGTTAGATGTTTCCCGCGTTCAGGCCGGAATGATGTTACCCAAAAAAGAAAGTGTATCATTGCCGGAACTTGTTAAAAACGTTACTGATACATTAGCCCCCGCCGCGCAAGAAAAGGGCTTGGCCCTTTCCGCAGATATCGCGGTGGAGCGTTTGCCGGCCGACCCGAAACTCTTGCAGCGGGTTATAATGAACTTGATATCCAATGCCATTAAATTTACCAACAAGGGTTTTGTCCGCGTGCGTGCGTGGCAAGACGAAAAAGGATATTATCTGTCGGTGGCTGACAGCGGGATAGGTATTAGTGAACAAGACGTAAAGGGACTTTTTCAAAAATATCATCAAGTCCACACGGACCGTTCAGGCTACGGCTTGGGGCTGTTTATCAGCCGCCAAATTATGCAGGCGCACGGCGGGACGTTGGGCGTAACTTCTAAACAGGGCGAAGGCAGCGTGTTTACGCTTTCTATCCCCAAGGAGCAGAAATGATTGTTTTTTGGCGGTTGTTTTTAACCTTCTTTTTGACGGATTTCGTTTTCTTTCACAAAACGATTAACCAGTTGGAAAAAGAAAACTGGCTCAAAGCCTCGGCTTTGCATAGTGCAGTGTTTTTGTTCTGGGCCTATTTGCTGTGCTACGGCTATTTAACAATGCCTTGGCCGTTTTTGGAACTTTTCCACCTGCCCGGTTGGATGTGCATTTTGCTGTGCTGTGCATTCCACGTCTTTTCGGACAGATTTTTCCAGTTTGGCGGCAAAATGCGCCACGGGTATGTCTTAACATTTTTTACGAAAATCTTTGCCAACCTCCTCTTTTTGTTTCTGTGCGTACCGTTTAGAGTGCTGTACGAAACGGGTAATTTCTTTGCCGAATCGTGGGTTATCTTTTTGGTGGGGCTTGTAACCGCTACCCGTGTGATAGGTTGGTTTATCTTTTCCATTGAGCAGGACCGCTACGGGCGGGATTATCCCACCTTTGACGAACGGTGGCTGCTGATGATGGTGCGTGCTATTTTCTTTTTAATAATGCTCTTGCCCGGTTGGCGGTGGATGGTGTGGCTGCTGGTGTGGTACGGGGCTTGTGTGTATGCCCGAAAAATACGCTTAATGGACGTGTCCCACGCGGCTTTTTATATAGGGGTATTTGGGGCTGTTTTGGTAGGTTTTTTGGTACGCCTGAGATTTTATTTGGTGTGGTGAGATATGGAACTTTCTAAAATTAAATTTGCTTGCTTGGATACGGAAACGACGGGTTTGTCGCCGGATGACGGCGGACGAATTTGCGAACTGGCAGTGTCTGTATCCCAGGGCGGCCGCCCGGTGGAGGAATTTTCCACCTTGTTAAACCCCGGTATGCCAATGCACCCGGAGGTAATTGCTATTCACGGTATTACAAACGAAATGGTGGCAAATGCCCCCAAATTTGCCGATATATTGCCCAAACTTTTGGGCCTGTTGGATGATTGTGTTATAGTGGCGCACAATGCTGATTTTGACGTAAACTTTTTACGCAGTGAATTTGCACAATGCGGAATGCGCTTTCCGCCATATCCCGTGATTGATACACTCAAACTGGCGCGCAAGAGCGGTAAATTTGCCAAAAACAACTTGGGCTGTATTGCCGCTGATTTAGGAATTAACTGTACGGGGTGGCACCGGGCAATGGCTGATACGAAAATGGCCGAACAGATTTTTTATTACTTTTTAACCGAACTTAACAAGCACGGTGTTTCTACATTGGAACAGTTAAGTTCGTTCCAACAAAAACGTTGGAAAGATTTAATTAAGGAGAATTAATTATGGAAAAAGTAGTTTTAATTATTCGCGACGGTTGGGGCGATGCCAAAGCCGGTCCGCACAATGCCGTAACCAATGCCAAAACGCCGAATATGACGAAATATTTAGCCGAATATCCTCATACGCAAATTGAAGCCTCCGGCGAACAAGTAGGTTTGCCCGCCGGGTATATGGGGTCCTCCGAAGTCGGCCACCTCAATATGGGCGCGGGGCGCATTGTGGTACAGGAACTCAAACGCTTGAAAGACACCATTGAGGACGGTTCTTTATTTAAATCTGCTCCGTTTGCCGCCTGCATTGATAACTGCCTGAAAAACCATAAACCGCTGCACGTTATGGGCCTTGTGCAAGATGAAGGGGTACACGCCCACCAGGACCATTTGCACGCCATTATGAAATATGCCGCGGAAAAGGGCATTAAGGATGTATATATACATTTCTTTGCCGACGGACGCGATACGCCGCCGCAAAGTTCTATCGGGTTTATCCGCACCTTGGAAGAAAAAATTAAAGAATACGGTGTCGGAAAAATTGCCACTATCCAGGGCCGCTACTATGCTATGGACCGCGGCGAGGATTGGAGCCTGACCGATAAAGCCTATAATTTAATTGTGCACGCCCAAGGCTTACACGGCAATACCGCCGAAGAAGTGGTGGAAACCGATTACAAAACAATGAAAACCCCCACCAATACGCCGATGGTGGACGAATATATCCCGCCGACCGTATTGGGCGATTATAAAGGTATGGAAGCCGGTTCCAGCGTGATTTTCTTTAACTTCCGCCAAGACCGCGCTATCCAACTGACCCGTGCATTTATTGATGATAACTATCCGGGCCACCGCGGCGAACGCGTGCCGTGCGTGTATTGCGGCCTGACTAAATATTATGATGCTTTCCCGTTTAATGCCTTGCCCTCTATGACAGACGGGGGTGGTATGGACCACCTGCTCGGGCAGGTAATCTCAGATGCCGGCTTAAAGCAGTTGCGCTTGGCTGAAACGCAGAAATTCAAACACGTTACGTCCTTCTTTAACGGCAAACAAATTAAACCGTATGCCGGAGAGGACCGCATTGAAATTAAAGGCCGCTTTGACCCGGCTACATTTGCCGAACATCCGGAAATGGAAGCCTATATCGTTAAGGACGAAGCCCTCAAACAAATCGCTTCTGGCAAGTATGACTTTATTGTTATTAACTTTGCTAACTGCGATATGGTGGGTCATACGGGCAAATTTGACTCTGTGGTCAAGGCCGTAGAAGTGGTGGACGAGTGCACGGGCCTAGTAACAGAGGATGCCTTGAAGCACGGTTACACTGTGTTTATTACCGCCGACCACGGCAACGCCGAAGAAATGTGGGACGATAAAATCAATATGCCCAAAACCGCCCATACGACCAACTTGGTAGATTTTGTATATGTCAGCAACAACCACAAAAACGCCAAAATGGCCGCCACGGGCAACCTGGGCGATATTGCGGTAACGGTATTGGACGTGATGGGGCTTAAAAAGCCTGCCGATATGACGGCCAAGAGTTTAATTGTCAGCAAATAATAAGTAAAACTCCGATTATAAAAATCACTTTTGCGCTTGTTCTCTCCCAAAGGGGCCTCCGCAAGAGTGATTTTTTTGTAAACGGAGCAAAAGAATAAGCGGATTTTTTCGCAAAAAAGTAAAATAGAAATATGGAAAGTTATATTAAGGTAAAAGTGCACGCGGGGGAAAAAAAGAATAAACTTGTTCAAAAAGCCCCGGATACCTTTGAACTGTGGGTAAAAGCCCCCGCCGAACAGGGCCGTGCCAACGAGGCTGTCCGCACGTTGCTGGCACAACACCTCAATTTGCCCGAAAACAAACTCTCTCTTATCAAAGGGGCCACCTCTCCGGCTAAAATTTTCCTAAAACGCGCCTAATTTGGCTATATAAATTCCTCTAATTTTGTTATAATATCCATAGAGCAAATTATACGGGGCGTAAGCTCTTGGTGTTTTTTGACTCTGCAAAACGCAAAAAAGAATAATTGGTATATGAAAACTTACGAAAGCGTAATTATTGTTAAACCCCAACTCTCCGACGGAGAAGTGGGCGAATTTGTGGTTAAGGCCAAAGACCTTATCACGAAAAACGGTGGCGAAGTTGTCAGCGAAGAAAGATTGGGCAGAAGAAAATTCACCCACGAAGTAAATCACGTTCGCGATGGCTTCTACCTCTATTTAAAGTTCAAAGCCGAACCGAAATTTGTAAAAGTTTTTGAAGATGCTTTGAAACTTAACGAAAAAGTCCTCCGCTCTATGACGATGTGCGCCGTAGAAGTGAAGGTAAAACCGGCTCCTGCCGTTGCAAAATAAGGTCGCTATGCCAGCACAAATCAAATTACCGGAACAAAACGTTGTATTTCTAGTCGGACGGTTAACACGTGACCCTAACGTTTCTTTTACGCAGAAAGGTCAGGCAGTGTGCCGTTGTGACATTGCGGTCAACCGCAGATATTTGGATGCTGCCACAAACGAGTGGAAAGATGACACCGTATTCGTTCCCGTAGTGGTTTGGGGTGCTGCCGCCGAACGGTGTAAAGACCGGGTGAAAAAAGGGACCCCCATTTCCGTGGAGGGCCGCCTCACCAGCAGCGAATACACCGATAAAACTACCGGTCAAACCCGCAGAAGTTTGCAGGTAACTGCCCGTAGAATCCAAATACTGGAAAATAACGCCGCCGGCGGTTATCACACCGCTGATGCCGCTCCGGCCGCTAAGGACGACGTCCCCACTACTGACGTAATGGAAGACGACGTGCCTTTTTAACAGGAACCAATAGAGAGATAACAAATGTCCGAAGAAATTAAAAACACGCAAGCCCCCGCTGCGGCCAATGCCGCTGCTCCGGCCGCCCGCTCCGAAAGACCGGCGCGTCCGTTTATGGGCAAAAAGCGCTTTGAAAGCAGAAGAAAAGTCTGCAAAGTCTGCGCTGAAAAAATTGACAATGTGGATTACAAGAACTTTCAGTTCGTAAAGTCCTTTACTATGGAAAGCGGCAAAATCCTTTCCAGAAGAATTACCGGCACCTGCGCTAAACACCAGCGCCAGATTACCAAGGCTATCAAACGCGATCGCAACTTGGCTATCTTGCCGTATTCTTTGCCCAAGAAATAAGCCGGAGGACGCAAGAAATGAAAGTTATTTTGAAACAGAACGTAAAAAATTTGGGTATGATGGGCTCCATCGTTGATGTAAAGCCCGGCTATGCCCGCAATTTCTTGGTGCCGCACCGCTTGGCCGAAATCGCCACGGAAGGCGCTATTAAGAATTGGCAGTTGGGCGCCGAAAGACGCGCCAAACGCATTGAAGCGGAACTCGCCGAAGCCCGCGCCATCGCCGAAAAATTGGCCGGTGTCGTGCTTCCGTTCACCAAAACCGTCAACAGCGACGGCGTGGTGTTCGGTTCCGTAAACAAAGCCGATATCTTTAAAGCCTTGAACGCCTTGGGCCACAACATTGCCAAGGACGCCATTGAACTCAATATGCCGATTAAGGCTTTGGGTGAAACCGAAGTGGGCATTTATTTGAAGCCCACCGTTACCGCGGTTATCAAGGTACAAATTAACCCCTTGACCACGGTGGAAGAAAAAGTAGCCGATGCCAAGCCGGAAGCCAAAGAAGCGGCGGCAGAAGCCAAATAACTCCCAACCTAATTGCGTTTTGTAATGACCCCCGCCCCGTGCGGGGGTTTTTTGTTGTTATTAAATTAGGAAGTTATCCCGGAGTGTTTTTGTCTGGGATTTCGTGGTTATTGTTGTTATTCCCGAGTGTTGTAATCGGGAATTTGTTTTTGCCGTGGTTGTTCTCTTACAGAACGACATATCCCCGAGCCCTGCGGGCCGCACCCTAGCGGGCCGCCAAAACTCTCGGGGATGACGACTAAACAAGGTAGTTTTTATTATTGCCTTTTTGTTTGTTTGCGACCTTACAAAACAGTGTGGCTCAATAAATCAAAAGGGAGCGAAAAATCTGCCGCCTGCAAGGCGCTTTTCCGTCGTTTATTTTAAAGGGGTTGTTTCGTTTTTTTTTTGTTAAAATTTTGACATTGAGGGCCGGATATACCCGGGTGTATCCACTGTATAAAAATGTGTATAAAAGGCTGTTTTGCTTAAATATAAAGGCCCTGAAAGGAGAAAAAATGAAAGAATTTACTGATGTTAGCCGTGCGGCCACCCCAAACAGACGTCATTCCGTAAGGTTTGGCGGCCCGCAGGGTTACGGAATATCGCCGTTTCGCAACAACAGATTCTGGAACGCTCCGCGCCGGCCGACTTTCCAGAATGACGCCACTTGCACAAGTGGCCGCACAGCAACCGCAGGCTTTACTTTGATTGAACTATTAGTCGTTGTTCTTATTATTGGCATTTTGGCGGCGGTGGCTCTGCCCCAATACGAAAAAGCCGTTACAAAAAGTCGCGTAAGTACCGTTTTGCCTTGGTTTAGCGCATTAAAGCACGGGCAGGAGTTGTTTGTTTTAAATGGCGGAACCTCTGCCTGTTTAGACTTAATTGAATTTGCTGATTTATCTGGCCTTTCTTATACCTATTCCCGGTTGCTTGAAACCAATCGGCGTGTCTATTGCGATTCACAAATCCGTGTAAGCCCCGATTTGTTGTTTCATTCCGTCAACGGAGGAATTAATGTGAATTACAAGGGGATGCACCTATATATGGTGCTTAATCCAAGTTCCGCCAAGAGTTTAAATGCTCCCGTTGGCACGGTTTTTTGTATGGGACAAGACAAATGTGCCAAAATCGGGGGTGCAGAGTACCAGATTTGCCGGTATGGTTCCTCTTAAACTCCTTGTTACAAATTGCCCAATTAACCCTTGTTCGGGTGGCATTAAAAGCGTCTAAATTGCTACAATAATAAAAAGCGCGCCTTACCGGGGAGTAAGAGCGTTGCCCCATTTTTTAGTTGTAGAGGACTTATGGCAAGCAATTTACTGGAAGAAAAAATCCCTCCGCAGGCAATAGATGCGGAAATGGCTGTTTTAGGCTCAATGCTTTTGGATGCGGAGGCTGTAACCGATGCGTTGGAAATTTTAAAGCCCGAACATTTTTATAAAGAATCCCACCAAAAGATTTTTGCCGCAATGAAGAACCTGGCGGACCGGGGCCAAGCGATTGATATCATTACGCTTAGTGAGGAACTGAAAAAAAATAACCTTTTGGCCCAGTTGGGGGGGGAAGTTTATTTAACACAACTGGTGGATAAGGTTTCCACTGCCGCCCATATTAAGCACTATGCGGAAATCGTCTATAAAAAGTACGTCGTACGCGATTTAATTCGCACGGCCACCTCGCTGGTGCAACGCTGCTATAAGGAAGAGGACGACGATCCTCAGGTGCTGATTGACTCTGCCGCCGACCAAATTTATAAGTTAAGTCAAAAGCAGAAACTTACGGGCTTTGTTTCTTCAAAAGATTTGGCCCCCGAAGTGATTGAAATTTTGGAAAAAGCCGTACGCAATAAAAACGCTATTCAAGGGGTGCCGACTGGATTAGACGAGTTTGACCGCAAAACGGGCGGGCTTAGAAAATCTGACCTTATTATTTTAGGGGCGCGTCCCAGCCAAGGTAAAACCGCTTTGGCCTTAAATATTGCGCACCACGCTTGCGTGGAGTGCGGGTTCCCGGTGGCATTTTTCTCGCTGGAAATGGGGCGGCACATTATTTTTGAACGTATGCTCGGCGCGGCCTCTATGGTGGAAATTTATAAGTTGCGTACCGGATATTACGAGCAGAGCAAATGGTCCGATTTAACGCGCGAATTGGGTCGCTTGGCTTCTGCGCCGATGTATATTGACGATACGTCCGGTATTTCCATTACCGAACTGCGTATGCGCGCGCGCCGTTTGGCCACCGACCTTAAAAAACAAGGCAAAGAGTTGGGGCTTATTGTGATTGACTACTTGCAGTTAATCCGCGGCGGTGAACGCCGTACCGAAAGCAGACAGCAGGAAGTATCGGAAATTTCCCGTATGCTTAAAGATTTAGCCCGCACCTTAAATGTGCCTGTCTTGGCTCTTTCGCAGTTAAGCCGCAAAAACGAGGATAAGAGCCGCCAAGACAATAAGCCGCAACTTTCCGACTTGCGCGAATCCGGCTCTATTGAACAGGACGCCGACGTGGTGGCTTTAATCCACCGCGAAGCGTATTATAAACGCGACGACGAAACTTTAAAAAATAAAGCCACCCTGATTATTGCCAAACAGCGTAACGGCCCGGTGGGAGATATTGACTTGGCTTTCTTTGGCGAATATGCCTTGTTCACAAATCCCGCACCTGAATCTTTGGAATCGGCGCAGAATATGGGCGGAAATACCACAATGGCGATTCCGGAGTAATGTATATGATGCCTATTTTAAGACCGACGGTTGCCGAAGTGGATTTAAAAAAATTGGCCCGCAATATGCGTAAGGTGCACGAGCAGGCCGGAGAGGGCGTGCGCGTTTTGACTGTTTTGAAGGCGAACGCCTACGGCCACGGAGCGGTGCCTTTGGGGCTGTTTTTAGAAAAAAACAAACTAAGCGATTTTTTTGGCGCAGCCTCGGTGGAAGAAGCGTTGCAGTTGCGCCAGGCGGGGATATCATTGCCTATTTTGGTTTTGGGCAGTATTTATCCGTTTGAAGCGTTTGAGTATGCCATTAAAAATGATATTGCCATCACTATTGCCAGTTTGGATGCAGCCAAGGCCGTATGCGAAATTGCGGAAAAAATAGGCAAAAAAGCCCTTTGCCACGTTAAGCAAGATACCGGTATGGGGCGTATCGGCACGCGCCGCGGCGGAGTTTTTAATGTGATTGAATATTTGGATAAAAATCCGTACGTTATTTTGGACGGCCTTTTTACGCACCTTTCCAGCGTGGAGACTGACCCGGCCTATACCGAGGAACAAATCGGTTACTACCGAGATACTTTAACCAATGTCCATTTAAAGGGTATCCATATCAATTATTGCCACGTGGCGGCTTCTTCGGCTATTACCGCGCGGCCCGATGTGCATTACGATATGGTCCGCACGGGCCACAGCGCGTTCGGATTAGAAGCCGGGTTTGAGCCGATTTTGTCCTTAAAAACCCGTGTGGTATATGTAAAGGACGTTCCCGCCGGGGCGAGTATTAGTTATAACCGCAGTTTTATTGCTCCGGCCCCAATGAAGGTAGCCACTTTGCCCTTGGGGTATGGGGACGGCTATTTGCGCGCTCTTTCCAATAAAGCAGAGGTGCTTATTAACGGCAAGCGTTGCCGGGTGTTAGGTAATATCACAATGGATATGATGATGGTGGATATTACCAATGCTGGGTCCGTAAAAGTGGGCGACGAAGCGGTAGCCGTAGGCCGCCAAGGCAACGAAGAAATTACTTATGCGGAACTGGCTGAAAAGGCGGGCACGATTGATTATGAATTGTGCACTCTTTTGATGTTGCGCGTACCGAGGATTTACAAAGAATAATGTTTACACTTATCGGTAAATATATGTCCAACCTGTTCGGTCAAGTGGGCGGAGCCGCCCAAATGGTCCGCTCGTCTTTGTTCTGGCTGACTCACTCCCGCTTTGAATTTGGTCAGGCGGTAGAGCAGAGCGTAACGATTGGCGTAGAATCTTTGGGCGTAACGGCGCTTACCAGTTTGTTTACGGGTATGGTGTTGGCGTTGCAGGCAGGAAACACGATTGGCAATATCTTCGGAGAACCTATTTTCGTGGGAACGATTGTTACTTTTTCGCTTATCCGTGAATTAGGGCCAGTACTGACTGCGGTGGTTGTTTCCGGCCGTGCGGGGGCGGCGGTAACGGCACAAATCGGCACAATGGCGGTTACCGAGCAGATTGATGCGCTTTATACATTAGGCACGAACCCTATCCGCTATTTAGTTATCCCGCGGATGTTTGGCTTTGTGTTTACAATGCCGGTTTTAACACTTTTTTCCAACTTGTTTGGAGTCTTGGGCGGCTATTTGGTGGCGGTTTATGCGCTGGGCGTTGCCGGAGAGGTATATATTACGGATATTACCTCGTTTATGGGCGTGAAAGACTTTATGCACGGTTTTATTAAATCGTTTGTGTTTGCGTTTATGGTGGCAACGGTTTGCTGCTACAAAGGGGTCAGCACGCGCGGCGGTGCCGAAGGAGTGGGAAAATCTACCACCGGAGCCGTAGTTACGACGATTGTGCTTATTTTGGTATTGGATTACTTTTTAACCGCCATTTTAACGGCGTTCGGGGTTTAATATGATTGAAATTAAAGATTTGAAAAAAAGTTTTGGCCCCAAACAGGTGTTAAAGGATATAAACCTCAAAATAGAAGAGGGCAAAACCACTTGCATTTTGGGCGGTTCCGGCTCGGGTAAAAGCACCTTAATCAAATGCCTTATCGGGTTGGAAGAAGCCACGGGCGGACATATATGGGTGGACGGAAAGGATATTACAAAAATCCACAGCGAAATTAAACTGGCCGCTATCCGCCGCAAGTTTGGTTATTTATTCCAAGAGGGAGCCTTGTTTGACTCTATGAGCGTGGGCGAAAATGTTACTTTTGGTCTTAAATATTTAACCGAAGTGCCGGAAAGCGAATATTCCAAGGTAATTAAGGAAAAATTGGCCTTGGTGGGGCTAAAAGAGGATGTAGCCAAATTAAACCCCAGCGAACTGTCCGGCGGTATGAAAAAGCGCGTTTCGTTGGCGCGCGTGCTGGCGGTGGAGCCGAAAGTAATTTTATATGACGAGCCAACCACCGGGTTGGACCCTATAATGTCCGATATTATCAGCGATTTGATTATCGGGTTAAAAGCCAAACTGGGGGTAACCTCGGTCGTGATTACGCACGATATGCGTTCGGCCTTTAAAATTGCCGATTATATTGCGTTCTTGTACGAGGGACATATTTTGATGTACGGTACGCCGGAAGAATTTAAAAAAACGGATAACCCGTATGTAAAACAATTTGTGGAGGGCAGCAGCCAAGGGCCTATCCAAATGCAGTTGTTAAAAGCATAATTTTATTTTAAGGAAAAGGATAAACAATGAAACCGGAAACAAAATTGGGGATATTTACCGTATTAGGTCTTTTTATCTTTGGTTTTTCGCTCTACTTTTTGGGCGGGCTGTCCGTAACCAAAACACACGATATTAACATCACGTTTGCGGACGTGTCCGGCCTGGCCGTGCAGGCTCCCGTTAAACTATCGGGGGTAGAAGTGGGGAAGGTTAAAAAAATCAAAATTGAAAACGGCCAGGTGGTTGTAGTGGCCTCTATTAATGACGGGGTGGAACTGCACCGCGGGGCACAGTTTAGCGTGGCGATGACGGGCATTATCGGTTCCAAATATTTAAAAGCCGAGCAAGGCCCTCTTTTGGCCCCTCTCATCCAGCCGGGTGAGTATGTGCCGGGGCTTAACGAACAGCCGATGGATGTGATGATTTCGCAAACAATGTCCAGCATTAAAGAATTTGTGGATAGCGTAAATAACCAAGGCGAATTTGGGGAAAAACTCAACCAAACGATGAATGATGTGCGCCAGTTATCGGCTAATTTGAACCAATTAGTGGCCCAAATGCGTCCGTATTTGACAAATTCTGTGGAAAATCTAGATGTAGCCTCCGAACGATTGAAAGAGGTTCTGGCTAAGGCGGACTCTTTGATGAACAGTTTGGAAAACGGGGAAGGGGTTATCGGCAGTTTGATTAAGGACCCCGAAATGAAGAAGGACGTAAAAGACAGCGTAAAAGATTTGAAGGAAACAATGGGCGAGGTAAAAACCTTTGTGGGTAAGATGAGCCGCTTCCGCGTGTATTGGGATTACGACTTCTTCTATATGCCTGGCCCGAGTCAGGCCACCAGCGACCTGGCACTTGAAATCTTCCCGTCCAGCGGTTATACATTTTACCGCGTAGGTATGGCCAATATCGGTAATGAGGACGATAAACTCAAAGACGGCGACTATTTGGAAAAGAACAAGTTTGACGTCCGCTTTGGTCTCTATAACAAATGGGCGACCGTTTCCGCCGGTTTAATCCGCGGCGGCGGTGGGGTGGCCTTGGAATTAAAGCCGTTCTATGACGACGAATTTTTAAGCCGCTTTACTGTGGGTGGGGAGTTCTATGATTGGGGCCGCGACCGCGTGATTAACGGGCGGCGCTTCAATAAGCCCAATTTGACGTACGGATTAGATTTCCGCGTGAACCGTTATTTCTCCGTGGGCGCGTGGATGCGCGACGCGATGGAAACCAACGAATTTGCGGTAAAGGCCAACCTGTCGTTTAATGACCAGGATATTTCTTCTTTCTTTGGTATGGCGGCTGCGGCCGGAGCCAGATAAGGTATGAAATTTAAAACAGTTTTCGTCTGCCAAAAGTGTGGTTACGAATCCCCTAAATGGGCGGGTAAATGCCCGGAGTGCGGGGAGTGGAACACATTGGTAGAAGAAGTCAAACAGCAGGAAAGCAAAAAGGCGGCACAGCGTACGCGCAGTTTTACTGAGTTTTCTTCCGAAATTGTAAAACTGGCAGACAGCAAGGCCGTTAAAGAGCCGCGCATACAAACGCACATCAGCGAGTTTGACCGTCTGTTGGGCGGTGGCCTAGTCAAAGGGCAGTTGAGCCTTTTGGCCGGGGCTCCCGGTATCGGTAAATCTACGCTAATGTTGCAGGTGGCGGCGGAACTTTCTAAGACGTTAAAGGTGCTGTATATTTCGGGCGAAGAGAGTATCGGCCAGATTTCGGGCCGTGCCCAACGGCTAAAAGTAAATGGCGACAATATTTTCCTGTTGTGTGAAACGGATATCCAAAAAATTGTGGAATCCGTGGAACAGGTCAATCCCGAAGTGCTGATTTTGGATTCTATTCAAACGGTTTACCACCCGGAATTTACCTCCTCCGCCGGTACGGTGGCGCAGGTGCGCGAGTGTACCGGCGAATTGGTGCGCTTGTGTAAACCCAAGGGCATTATTACTTTTGTGTTGGGCCACGTTACTAAGGACGGCGAACTGGCCGGACCGAAGATTTTGGAGCATATGGTTGATTGTGTGCTCTATTTTGACACGGAAAAGGATAACGTCCTGCGTCTGTTACGCCCGCATAAAAACCGCTTTGGTTCTACCGGCGAAATCGGTTTGTTTAAAATGACGGGCCACGGACTTGAATCGGTGGAAAATGCCAGCGAATATTTCGCCCAAACTTCGCGTGATAGTGCTATGAAGGGCCGGGCATATTCCTTGGCGTTGGAGGGTTCCAGACCAATTTTGACCGAAGTCCAGGCTTTGGTATCACCCACACGCTATCCGTTCCCGCGCAGAGTGGCTACGGGGGTAGATTTAAACCGTTGCTTAATGTTGTTCGCCGCGTTGGAAAAGCATATCGGGCTGTCTTTGGATAACAAAGATATCTTTGTCAGTTTGGCGGGTGGCGTAAAATTGAAGGACCCGGCCCTTGATTTAGCCGTTTGCGCGGCGGTAATCAGTTCCTGTAAGGAAATTCCGGTTGCGCCGGATTGTGTGTTTATGGCTGAGGTGGGCATTTTGGGGCAGGTTGCCAAGGTGCCGCTTATTGACCGAAGACTGGAAGAAGCCCAGCGGTTAGGTTTTAAGAAAGGCTTCTCAGCCTCGGTAACCAAAGGCGAAAAGCAAAAATTGAGTGCAATGAGCCTTGTGGAATTGGCCGATTTGAACGCTTTGGCGCTTAAATTGCGTTAATCCGGCGGGTGCGCCGTCAAAGAAACGCTGTAAAAATAGCCTGCAAAGTGCTAGAATATAACTAGTCTTATCCGGGGACAGGTTCCCCTATTTTTGGAGGGCATATGCCTATTTGGATTTTTCGTATTTCCACGTTGGTAGCATTTCCGTTTCTAACGTATAACTTTATTGATAAAGAGTGGATGAGCCTGCTGGCGGGTCTTTTGTGCGGTGCGCTCGTCGTGGCGGGCGAAGTGTTGTTCAAACGCTTGCGCCTTATTAAAATTATGATTGCCTGCTCCGGCTTTTTGTTGGGCTATATGTTGTTTGTTCTGTTTGATTATGGGATGAACAACTTTGCCAATGGCGACGTAATGGCTTTTTGGAACCAGCATCAGCGTTCTTTTGAAATCGGTCTGCTGGTTTTTGGGGTGTTGGCCAGTTTGTTTAAGTCGCGCGATTTGGAGGGGCTTTCTTACAAGGGGCACCACTTAAAGGTGGCTGACGTTACCGCGCTGATGGACGGGCGCATTGTAGATTTGTGCGAAATTAATTTCCTCTCCGGCGTGATTGTGCTGCCGGTGTTTGTCTTGGACGCATTAAACAAAATGGTCTCCTCCAAGGACCCGTTGGAACGCGCCAAAGGCCGCCGTGGGTTGGATGTGGCTTCCCGCTTGCAGGAACTTTCGGAAATTTCCGTGCGCATTACAAGCAAAACTCCAAAGGCCGACACCTTGGAGGAGCGTATTGTAAAGTTGGCTAAAAGTTTGGATGCCGAAGTGGTAACGCTTGATTTCAATGTCAATAAAATTGCCGCGCTTTACAATGTAATTGCTCTTAATGTGGCGGATTTGGCTACCGCCTTAAAACCGGTGGTTTTGCCCGGGGAAAGTATGTCCCTCTTTATTATGAAAGACGGCAAAGAAAAAGAGCAGGGTATCGGCTATCTGGATGACGGCACAATGGTCGTGGTAGAGGATGGCCGCAAACATATCGGTAAACGCACGGAAGTGGCTGTATATTCTATTTTGCAAACATCTTCCGGACGGATGATTTTTGCAAAAGTTAAATAAGGTTTTTTATGTCTGAACAGACGGGCTTTTCGTCAGCGGTAATTGTAGCGGGGGGAAGCGGCAGCCGTATGGGCCGCCCCAAGCAAATGTTGCCGCTTGGCGGGAAGCCCGTACTTGTTCGCACGGTGGAAGCGTTTTTACAGACGCCGGAAATTAAAGAAATTGTGGTGGTTACGCCGCCTGAGAACCGCGCGGAATTGCAAAAGCGGTTTCCTGGAATTGTCTTTGCAGATCCCGGAAAAACAAGACTTTTGTCGGTAAAAAACGGTTTTTTAAAAACTTCCGCCGCCTCCCAATTAGTGGCCGTGCACGATGGGGCGCGCCCCTTGGTGGAGCCCGCTCATATCAGCGCGTGCTTGCAGGCCGCACGGCAATACGGTGCAGCGGTATTGGCTGTACCTGTTAAAGATACGGTTAAAGTTTGTGAGGGCGGTTTTGTGCAAAACACGCTGGACCGAGCGGTTTTGTGGGCCGCACAAACGCCCCAATGCTACCGCCGCCCGGTATTGGCGGAAGCCTTGGAAAAATTCGGGCAAGAGGAAGGGGCGACGGATGAATCCCAACTGGTTGAAAAACTGGGGATAAAAGTGCGCGTGGTACCCTCTTCCTACAAAAACAATAAAATCACCACGCCGGAAGATTTAATATTTGCGGAGGCTCTCTTGGAAAATTCTGTTATTTACCGCACCGGTTTCGGTTTTGACTTACACCGCTTGGAACCGGGACGCAAATTGTTTATTGGCGGGGCGGAAATCCCGCATACAAAGGGCTTTTTAGGACATAGCGACGGAGATTTAGTTCTGCACGCCTTGTGCGACGCTGTTTTAGGTGCGTTATGTGCGGGGGAAATCGGCATTTTGTTTCCGCCTACGGACGAATCTATTAAAGGGATTTCCAGCGTAAAAATTGTTAAAAAAGTATTGGAAATTGTCCGCTCCCACCACGCTCAGATTGAACACATTGATGCAACTATTATCACCCAAGAGCCCAAAATAAAGCCGCATTATGAAACGGTCCGCAAGTCTTTGGCGGAAGTGTTTGAAATGCCCTTGGAAAATGTCAGTTTTAAATCAAAAAGCCACGAACACGTGGGAGAAATTGGCCGCGGGGAAGCGGCTATGTGCCACGCGGTGGCTACGTTAAAAATTCAAAAGTAAGGAGTTGTATTATGAAAATTCGTTTTATTTTAACCTTGGTTTTGGCGGGTTTGGTGGCCGCGTGCAGCAGTACCGATTACCGCTCCCATAAAAAAGTAACCCAAGGTATTGATTATTCCCGCTATCCGGGCAACCAGGCGTATTACGAATTTACCTCGCCTTTCCCGCCCGAAAGCATTCCCGCCGGTACGGAAACCACGGCTCCGTCCGCCGAGGAAGCGCAACTGGGGGAAGATGAAGATTTTACCTCTGAAAATTTAGCCGGTACCTATGGTAACTATGGCGACGTGGTAGTCAGCGTGGCTACTCGTAAATTTCAGTTGGGGGCTTCCGCTACGCGCAAGGATATGAACTTGTTTCAAAAGGCTCTTGATAAGGCCTACGCGGTAGCACTTAAAAAATACCGTCCGGTGGGCTTTACTTATTCTATGTCCAGCGTAGGCGCGGTCAATTCGCTTTCCGACATTACTGTAAACTGTAAACTCAGCGAAACTTCCGCCAACGAGGTGGGCCAGTCCACCTGCACGCTGTTTTTTAATACGATTAAATCCACTTATTTGCAACTGAAAGAAGAGGCTAACCAATGATGTACTTATATAATACCGCCACGCACCATAAAGACGAATTTAAACCGCAGAACGAAAAGCAGGTAACAATGTACTGCTGCGGGCCGACTGTGTATAACTTTGCGCACATTGGCAATTTGCGTACTTATATTTTTGAAGATTTACTTTCCCGCACTATCCGCTTGCACTATCCACTTAAACACGTTATGAACATTACCGACGTGGGGCATTTGGTGTCAGATGCGGACTCCGGTGAGGATAAAATGGAAGTCGGTGCCGCTCGCGAGGGAAAAAGCGCGTGGGATATTGCCAAGTTTTATGAACAAAAATTCTGGCAGGATTACGACGCCTTGCATTGTACTCGCCCGACGGTTATCAGCCGCGCAACTGCACATATTCAGGAAATGATTGCCCTTGTTAAAACCTTGGAAGAAAAGGGCTATACCTACCGTACCTCGGACGGTATTTATTACGATACTTCCAAGTTTGACCGTTATGACGCGCTTGTCGGCCACGCCCGCATACGCGGTTTACAGGGCGGTGCCCGCGTGGAAATGAGCGACGAAAAACGCAACCCGACCGATTTTGCCTTGTGGAAATTCTCCCCCAAAGATAAAAAACGCCAAATGGAGTGGAATAGCCCGTGGGGAGTCGGTTTCCCGGGGTGGCATATTGAGTGTTCCGCTATGGCGATGAAATATTTGGGCCATACGCTGGATATCCATTGCGGCGGGATTGACCACGTTACGATTCACCATACCAACGAAATCGCCCAAAGCGAAGCCGCCACCGGAGAGAAGTATGTGAACTATTGGGTCCACGGTGAATTTTTAATTTTGCGCTCGGGAAAAATGTCCAAGTCCGGAGGCACTTTTGTTACGCTGGATGTGCTGAAAGAAAAAGGTTATGAACCTTTGGCCTACCGCTATTTGTGCTTGGGCGCGCATTACCGCACGCAGTTGGAATTTTCTTACGAAAGTATGGATAGCGCCACGAAAAGCCTTAAAAATCTTCGCACCTTGGCTTGCCAAGCCCAAGACGAAGCCAAAGGTGCTTCCGTTCAAAACGAAAAAGTCCAAGCTTGGAAGGATAAATTTACCGCCGCTATGGAGGACGATTTAAATGCCCCCAAGGCCTTGGCTGTTACTTGGGAAGCCGTCCGCTCCTGCGATTTGGCGGCTGGGGAAAAATTGGCATTTTTGGAATTTGCCGATACGATTTTGTCGCTTGATTTATTTAAAAAACAGGAGGCCGCCGCTTGCGAATTACCGGCAGAAGTAGCCGGCCTTTTAAAAGCGCGTGCCGAAGCCCGCGGTGCGAAGGATTGGAAAAAGTCCGATGAACTTCGCGACGCCATTGCCCGGTTGGGGTATGTTGTAAAAGATACACCCCAGGGCCAACAAGCGGAGAAAAAATAATATGATGAAGATTCCCAGTGAGTTTTTACAACGAATTCCCAAGGCGGACTTGCACGTCCATTTGGACGGCTCTCTGCGTCTTTCCACGTTAATTGAACTGGCCCAAAAAGAGGGAGTTGAACTTCCCGCCTATACCGAGGAAGGATTGCGCGAAAAGGTTTTTAAAGATAAGTATGCTTCGCTCGTAGAATATTTAAAGGGCTTTTCCTACACCGGGGCCGTTATGAGAAATGCCGCCAATATTGAGCGGGTGGCCTATGAACTGGGATTAGATGCAATTGCTGAGGGTGTGCGTTATTTAGAGGTGCGTTTTGCACCCCAGTTGCACGTGAGCGACACTTTATCGGCGCAGGATGCCGTTCGCGCCGTAGTGCGTGGGTTGAAGCGCGCACAGGAAGAACATAACGCTTCGGCCGCTGTTAAAAAAGAGGAAGATTTGGAATTTTATTTTGGCATAATTGCGTGTGCGATGCGTAATTTTAACCAGTTTATGTCGCCTTATTATGCCAATTTGATTAAAGCCCTTTCCCAATCCAGCAAGAGCGAAATTTTCGGCATTGCTTCGTTGGAATTGGCGAAAATGGTTGTAAAACTGGCCAAGGACGAACACTTGCCTGTTGTCGGGTTTGACTTGGCGGGCGAGGAAGCCGGTTATCCGGCGGCTGACCATTTGGCGGCCTACCGTTATGTGCATAAACATTTTATCCGCAAGACGGTTCACTCCGGCGAAGCCTATGGTCCGGAATCTATTTTTCAGGCCATTACCGATTGTTACGCCAACCGCCTGGGCCACGGCACGCACTTGTTTGCCGCCTCTATGATTAAAGACAAACGGGTACAGGATAAAGAAGATTACGTCAATTCATTGGCTGATTATATTGCCAGCGAACGCATCGGTATTGAGGTTTGTTTGACGAGCAATTTGCAGACCTTGCCGGAAATCAAATCGGTAAAGGACCACCCGATTAAAGAAATGATTAAGCGCGGGCTTCCCGTCAGCATTAATACGGATAACCGCTTGGTGTCCAATACCACTGTTACCAAGGAAATGGAACTGTTGGTCCGCAATGTGGAACTGGCCCCCAAGGAACTGAAAAACATTGTAATAGCAGGATTTAAGAGCGGATTCTTCCCGGGCAGTTATGTGGAAAAGCGCCGCTTTGTACGCAAAGTAATTGACCGCTACAATGCTTTGGCCCGCGAGTATAATATTCCATTGTACTAACCTATTACCGATAGAAAAGCCCCGGTTTTTACCGGGGCTTTTTGTACCTTTATTTTTGCTCGTCAAAGCCTTTGGGGTTGGGTATTAAGTGGCGGACCATTTCCCGTACTGCTTTTTTAAGTAAGGTCTTGCGCGGGTGAATCCGTTGTTTGCGGTCGCTTGCGCGGCGGCCGTAATGCTTATGGTGGAGGGCGGGTTCTTCCTCTAATGTTTTGCCGCTATCCATAGAAATCCGCTGGCTCGGGTAAATACTTTGCCGCCCGGTAATTAAGAAACTAATCACGCATACTACTGTGGCGTATGGTGCAATCGCCGGTCCAAAAAGTTCTATGGCCATAATACTGGCCGCCAAAGGCGTATTGGCCGTACCCGCCAAAACAGCCACCAAACCGAGGGCGGCTAATGTAGCACTATCCACACGCATAAAATCGGCCAGCATTGCTCCGGCTTGTGCGCCCACAAAGAAAATCGGCGTAACCACGCCGCCAATTCCTCCGGCGGCAAAGGTAACGGATGTAGTAATAATCTTATACAAAAAGCCAAAGGGGGACAAGAGCGGCTCTCCGTTTAGGGCCATATCAATACCGGGCATACCTAAGCCCAAGTAAATGGGCGAAGCAAAATATCCTATCGCCACTAAAACAAGCCCTCCAATCATACACGCCCAAAACAGACGCGTACGCAAAGCAATATAGCGGAATACCACGCGGGCAAATTTGCTGATTTCAATAAATAGGATAGACACTAGCCCGAAGAACATCCCGGCCACAATCATTTTGAGGAAAAACTGCTCCGAAAACACGGGCACAAAATGCAATGGATGATAAATGTAATCCACCCCTAAAAAAGAGGTAACTTGAAAGGCGGTTATCCCGGCTACCAAAGCAGGGAACATCACTTCATAAAAAATATGTCCTACCCATAATACTTCCAACCCGAACAGTGCGCCCGATATCGGCACGCCGAATACACCCGCAAAGCCCGCACTTACGCCGCAAATCATCATTTTGCGCTGGTTTTCCGGGTCCATACGCAAAAGGCGCGCCAGGATAGAGGATACTCCGGCCCCCACGTCCGCGCACGGGGCTTCTTTACCCGCCGAACCGCCGGAAACCATTGTTACAATAGGCAAGGTAAACCCTTTTAAAATAGAAATAAAAGAAATAGGCCTTTGGGCATTGATTTTATTGATGACCGCATCTGTGGAAAAGTCTTTATCGCGCTTGGCGGTTTTCCGCCCCAACAGTGCCACGATATATAAGAAAACGGGCAGCCCCAAATAAAACAGCGGAATCCCGTTTCTCCACTCAATAGAGGCGTCCAATATCTTTAAAAAGGCCGCGTCCAACACGCCCACCAGCGCGCCAATGACGGTAGCCAATAAAAACCATTTAACAATATTAATAAAATTTGTACGGTGTTCGTCTAACATAATTAATATCTTACTAAATTGCCCTTTCCTCTTGCAGAGTAAAAAAAGGTTATCTGTGCACTGCTCCGGGGGGAGTGTTTTTTGCTATACTATATAGGATGAAGCCCGGGCTAAAAACATTTTCCCGGAAAATTGAACAATTTGCAAGGAGTTTTTATGGATTCGTTTATTTCTTCCGTCATTACGCTTGCGTTGGTAATGGACGGTTTCGGCAATATTCCTCTGTTTATTGCCGCACTAAAAAAGGTGGCGCCGGAACGCCGCAAAACCGTACTCATCCGCGAGTTGGCTATCGCCCTGATTATTATGGTGGCCTTTCTGTTCTTGGGCAAATGGTTCTTGCGCGCATTTGGTATCCACGAATATTCGTTAAGCATTGCGGGTGGTATTATTTTGTTTATCATCTCGGTTAAGTTGGTTTTTGGCGGGGATGAGGAACCCAAAAACGACCCCAAGGAAGATGAACCCTTTGTGGTTCCGTTGGCTATTCCTTTGGTGGCGGGGCCGGCGGCCTTGTCTATGGTGATGATTACGGCGGCACAGCAGTCCAATAAATTTATTACGTTGGGTGCGGTAATTGTGGCCTCTATCATCAACTCCATTATTTTGATGGCTTCTTTTCCCATTAGCAATTTGTTGGGGAAACGCGGCTTGATTGCCATTGAACGCTTGACGGGTATGATTCTTATTTTGATGTCCGTAGATATGGTGATGGGCGGCATTTCTACATTTATGAGTTTATAAACAAAGAGTGCGCGCGGCTTGTGTGGCGGGTGTTGGTGCAGTAAGTGTGGCTCTAAACGGGGGTTCTCGTGAAAAAAGGTTTTACGCTGTTGGAATTAGTGGTAGTGGTGCTGATTATTGCGGTGTTAGCCACCGTGGCGGTAACATATTACGGCAAAGCCGTGGAGCGCGTGCGCATTGGCGAAGCAGAAAGTTTAATGGGAACTATGCTTTCCGCTCAGGAGCGATTTTTCCTGCGTCGCCAACAATATACGCCTTATTGGCACCAACTGGATGCGGCCCCGGTGGCCGTCCGCACGCCCAAAGAGCATAACGATTTTGCCAACGGTGCGGAAAATACTATTTATTACACGCGCGGCGGTGTGGAGAGCGGTGTTTTAAATGAGGGTTTTGCAATTTCGTTTGAGCAGGACGCTACCGACAAATGGTTTGTTGTGGCGCGACGTGTGGGCAAATCTGATAAATACACTTATCACTTGGTGCGGCCCTTTGGCAGTACGCAGACGGTGTGCGTGCCGGTGTGGGAAAACGAAAACGACGTAAGCGTCTGCTGTGATTATATGGGTGTGGACAATCAGACGGACCTTACAGGCGACCCAATGGTACCCAAAATAAGTTTGGCGGATGATTTTTAACCGAACGGGCGGCTTTTGTTTTAGGCCGCCTGTATGATGTAAAGGGCCGGCAAGGCGCGGCGCGTTCGGGAACGCCCGGTTCTGTCTGGTTGTCATCCCTGCGTTTGCGCTCCGCAGAGACAAGGAAGACGTCCGTTATAAAAATAGGGGTCATTCTGAACTTGTTTCAGAATCTACCTCTTGGGTCGTTATCGTCATTCTAGAAGGTCGCAGGTTGGAATCATCGTTACTGTTTTCTTGCGAAACAACAGATCCCCGACAGAAACCTTCGGGGATGACAATCAAAGCGGACAGGGCATTATTCCCGTGGGGAAGCGGCCCGCTAGGGTCCGGCGCGGCGCGTTCGGGAACGCCCGGTTCTGTCTGGTCGTCATTCCCGAGTGTAGCCGGCGCGGAGCGTTCGGGAATCTGTCGTTGTTATAAAAAAGGGGAAAAATTCAATGAAAAAGAAAAAATTTGAACTTAAAAGTTTTAGTCTTATTTTATTTATCGGTCTGTTGTTGCTCGCGGGGTTGTTTCCGTTTTACGAACGCACCGTGGAGGGTAGCAAGGCCGCGGCGGCAGTCAGCGTTCTTTTAAATGTGGCTACGGCGGAAAACCAGTATTTTATTAAACACAAAACCTATACTTACGATTGGTCGGCCTTGGACAAACACTTACCCCGGATACCTAAAAAGCAAGGCTTTTTAGGGGCTGCGCCCAAGGCGGGATATGCACGTTTTTTTGCGTTTACCGTCAAAGATGCCGCCACGGGCCAGGACGGCTTTGCGCTTGATTTGCAATTAAATAAAGAAAAAACGGAAGGTACCGCCACGGCTGTACGCAAGGGCGGGTTGTTTGATTACACCTTGGAAATGTCGTTGCCCGAGGGCGTTTTTACTTGCCAAGCCGAGGGAAAAATTGCCAAGCGCCTGTGCAATAAATTGACGGTGGAACTGGAAAAACTCCGCACCCCGCAACAGAAAAACCCCGCCACCCCCGAAGCAGGAAAAACGAAAAAATAATTGAAGTCCTATTTTAAAATTTAGGGCTTGACAACCGTTTTAATCCTTATTAAAATGAAATGGTAGCCCCTGGGGGGCTATAAAACTAAACTTATATATAAAACTGTAGGAGGTTTTATGAATAATAAGAAGGGTTTTACCCTGATTGAATTGCTGGTGGTCGTATTGATCCTCGGCATTTTGGCTGCTATGGCTATGCCGCAGTATTTTAAAGCGGTTGAACGCTCCCGCATGACGGAAGCCGTAACGCTGCTTTCTAACATTGCTTCTGCACAACAGCGCAAATACTTGCAGATTAATAAATATGCGACGGATTATCGTGGTTTGGACGTTGCTCCTGCTGGGGCTACGGGTTCTGTTTACTATACCAAAGGCACCGTTACTACCGGTGCGGGTGGTAATGGTTTCGGTGTAACCTTGGCTGGTACAACCTATACGACAGGGCATGCGACTGCCACACGCGAAGCCAATGGTGCTCCTGCAGATGCCGGTTTAAACTATCAGTATGAGTTGGTTCGCTACTATGCGAGCGACTTGACCCAATGCAATGCAGAAAAAGCCAACGGACAAGCGCTTTGTGCTGATTTCTGCGGTATTGATACCCCTGCTGCCACTTGCTGCAGCGATGGACAATCCACCTGTACTGCTCCTGTAACTGGTAACTAATATCATTTGATATTTTTACTTTCCCCCTTGCTCTTATTGGAGCAAGGGGTTTTTGTTAAGTTTTTGTCCCTTCCACTTGCATTAAGCCTTTTTTTACTGCTAAACTATATGTAGTTTAAGTTTTAGGAGTAATATGAAAAACGGATTTACTTTAATAGAACTGCTGGTTGTGGTACTCATTATGGGCATTTTGGCTTCGGCCGCTGTGCCGCTTTATTTTAAGGCGGTAGAGCGCGCCCGTATGATGGAAGCCATAACACTGTTGGATTCCATTTCCCAGGCGCAGACGCGCAAATATATGCAAATAGGACGATATGCTGCTCGTGCCGCCGGGCTAGACGTCAATGCCACTACGGGAGGAAATGATGGGGACGGAAACACCTTTTATACCAAAGGCCCACAAGGCAACGGCTTTACGGTGGCTCTTTCGGATGTGGTAACTTATGGCGACGGTTTCGCCACCGCCACCCGCACTGCTGACGGGGACGCTACTAGCGATAATTTACATTACCATTACCATTTAACCCGCTTTTACGCAAGCGATTTGACCCAATGTTATGGCGACAATGAGCGCGGACGGGAATTATGCGCAGATTACTGCGGCATTAGCGAGCCTGTGGAAACTTGCTGTAATAATGGCGAAAGGACCTGCCCGCCGCCTGTTACGGGCTATGAAACCTCTGCCCATTAAACCCTGCTTTATTTCATAACAACAGATCCCCGAACCCTGCGGGCCGCCAAACCCTCGGGGATGACAACCAAAGGTGGAATCCTCACCGTCATTTCCGCGAAATAGCGGCCCGCTAGGGTCCGGCGCGGAGCGTTCGGGAATCCGTCGTTATCAATGTGTTTCTTTTCCATAAAAAACCCCGCTACATTAGCGGGGGTTTTTTATCTGAAATGTTTTCTATTTCCAACGTAAGCGGTAAGTCTCTGCCCACAACTGCGCTTCCTTTAAGGTGTTGTCCACCATTTCCTGATAAATAGCAGGGGCTTCGTTTGGATAGAGTTTATGCAATTCTTGCATATGGTCAAAATAGTCAAGAATAATCGCTCTTACGCCACCCTCATCATACAGGGCCAGTTGATGGTTGATGTTATGGAACATCGGGGCAAATTCCGGGTTCCCGTGGAACGGGTGGATAATGCCGGGCGCGTCGTTTTGCATTTCGCCTAAATGAACAGGGTAAGGCTTATGATTATTTTGGGACTTAATTTTCTTGCGTGTATAGATTTCTTTTAAGGTGCTTTTGTTTACAATATGGTGTACGCCACGATAGGTGGCTACATCGCGGATTTTGCGCCATTTTCTTTCGTAACCTTTGGCTACTGCACCCGGTTCTTGCGACAAGCGCACCAGTTCCTTTAAATAGCGGTAACTGCCCCATAAAGTGCTGGGTTCACGTAAAAGAGGTACTTTAAACTCCGTAGAAATAACAACCTGCGGAACGGTGGTAGCCGGCCAGTACTTGTTTTTAAAAGTAGTATTTCGGAAATACACATTGGTATATTTCGGAGCGTTCAACGCAACTACTTGTTGGGCTAATTTGGCACTGGATTTGGGGGCTGTCAAATGGCGTGTAATGCGCGGGGTGGAAAGGGTTGCTATTTTGCCCACACGGTTAGAGGCAGAGCGCAGCACCTTATACGCATTTTGAGAGAAGACGGCGGTGTTACTTAATAATAACGCGAAGAGAAGAACTAACAGTTTTTTCATACACTCGCTCCTTTCCTTCTTTCCCCCATTATAACAAATTTTTAGAATTTTGCAAGCGAATTTTTTATTATTTTTGGGAATTTAGTTTAAAGGAGTATTTTCCCCGTCGGAGAGAGGTAAATCTTCGTCGGAAGCGGGGATGTCTTCGGTCTTTTTATCGTCGGAAGAATTGGCTAAAACAGGTGCGGAAACAGGTTGGAAAATTTTTTCGGTTTCGCCCTCTTTTTGTTCGGTCAAAAGGTCATTTTTGGGCAAATCGGCAGAATTTTCTTCCGGTTCGGCGGGTGCTGTTTCGGCTTTTGGCGCGGAATTTTCCTGTTCGGAAGCGGAGGTTTGGGGCGTTTCTGCCAGGGCGGTTTCCACATTTTCCGCAGGAGTTTGTTCTGGGGCGGCTTCGGTATTTTGCGGTGTTTCTTTTTCCTCCGGCTGTGGGTCAGGCGGCAGGACGAAGGGCGGGTCCTCCGGGTCAAAAACAATGCCTTTTTCGGGTTGTTTTTCCTCAGGGGTCTCCTCTTTTTGGGGGAGAACGGGCGCGGTGGCAAATTTTACAGGTGCGGGAGCGGGATATTTCTTAATGATATCCTGTGCCGAGTCCTCAAAAAATAAGCGGCCCTTTTTCCAAGATTCATACAGTTGTTTATCCGGAGATTCAGGACGGAAAAAATCTTTGTTTGCGGTGCGGTCGGCTATGGCAAAGGCTAACAAATGCAGAACCGCGATGTCTTTACCCGTAAAGTTTTTGCGCTTTTCGTAACTGCTCACGCGCGCTAAAACCTTAATATGGCGGCCCTTTTGCAGGCCTGTCATTTGGGGCATACCCTTCTTATTAAAACTGACCAAAAGCAATTCGTAAGAAAGGGAATCTCCTTTCCCGGTGGCATAATAGTAAAGCGGCGCGTCTATCTTTAATACAAGGCGCAAGCGCAAGGTGTCTTCGGTAACGCCCTGCACCACACCGCCAAAAGAGACCACTTGCCCGCGGTAGGCATCAGGGTTTTGTTCAATGCCGTTTAAATAGTCCAGGTTTTGGTCCTTATACGGAATCATTGAACTGCAAGCCGTCAGCAGGCAAGCCAGTAAAAGGGAAAGTAATCTCTTCATACCTATATTATAACTTTTCTGGCGCGGCAGGGGTTTTTTACCGTCGGGAGATTAGGGAAAAGAGTAACAAAAAAGGAAGAGGGATCTCGGCCTCTTCCTTGTAAAACGCCTAACTGCGAATACAAAATAAAAACGCCCTCTGGGAGAATCGAACTCCCCTTTTCGGATTGAAAATCCGACGTCCTAACCGATAGACGAAGAGGGCATTTAAATGTGCGCCCGGTGAGACTTGAACTCACGGCCCCCCGCTTAAAAGGCGGATGCTCTACCACTGAGCTACGAGCGCATAAAAGCAGTCAAAAAAACTATCTAGGTTTAATCATTCTTGGGTTAAACCCAACATAAATATTATACTAAAAGTTTTTCCGTTGTGCAAGAAATTTGTTTTTTCTTTTTAACTTCTTACCAGCGGCTCTTTTCTTGATAATTTATTATAACACTTTTTCCGGTTTTGCGTCAAACATATTTTTGCGCTAAAAAGTTTGACAACCCCCGCCCCTCTTGCTACCATATAACAAACGGGTTTTATGCCCGAAATTATTTGTGAGGGGTATATGAAAAAAGTTATCAATTCCAACAATGCGCCCAAAGCCATTGGGCCTTATTCCCAAGCCGTAGAGGACGGCGGTTTTATTTTTACGTCCGGTGTGCTGCCGGTGGACCCGGTTACAGGTGAAATTTACAACGGTGATGTTCAGGTGCAAACCGAACTTATTTTAAATAATTTGGAAAATATTTTAAAAGAAGCCGGATGCTCGTTAAAACACGTTGTCAAAACCACCGTGTATATGACCGATTTAACCAAGTTTGCGGAAATGAACGCGACTTATGCGTCTTTCTTTAAAGAAAATCCTCCCGCCCGTAGCACAATTCAGGTAGTGGCCTTGCCGAAAGGCAGTGCGGTGGAAATTGAAGCCATCGCCAAAAAATAATATGACCATACAGGACCAAGTGCTTTCCGGGCGCTTAAACGGTATTTTGTTGCCTCTTTCCGCTATGAAGACGGAGCGCGATTGGGGTGTGGGCGATTTTGCTTCCTTAATAGAGTGGACGGAGTTTTTTGCTTCGTTAGGGACAAAAATCGTGCAAATTTTGCCGTTACAGGAAACGGCCCCCGGCGAAACGTGTCCGTATTCGGCATTGAGTGCTTTTGCCACCGACCCGGTGTATGCAGATATTTCGTCGGTAGAGGATATTTGTGCGAGCCAAGAGGCCTCGGCATATGTATCATCTTTGGCGGACAATATTGCCGCGTGGCACCAAGCCAAACGTGCGCCGTTTAATGCGGTGAAGCAGGCGAAATTAAGGGCTTTGTGGCTGGGATATAAGCATTTTTTACAAGCAGAAGCCGCCGTTAATTCCGCGCGTTTTCAAGCCTTTGAAGCATATCAGGCCGCACAGTCCGGCTGGTTGCGCGGGTATGCACTGTTTCGCGCGGTAAAGGAATTTTACAAATGGCAAACGTGGACCGCTTGGCCCGACGGCCTTAAAAATTTTGAGCCTGGTGCGGTAAATGCTTTTGAAGCCAAATATCGCGAATATGTCAATTTCTTTGCGTATGTACAATGGATTTTGGACTTGCAACTGCGTAAAGCCAAAACGGCTGCGCAAGAAAAAGGAGTGCTGATTTTCGGCGATATTCCTTTTGGTACCAATTTGGATAGTGCCGAAGTGTGGTCCGAGCGGGAAAATTACCGCTTGGGGTATGAAATCGGTGCGCCTGCGGACCAGTTTTCCAAGGGCGGCCAACGCTGGGGCTTGCCGGCCTATGATTGGCAATATCAGCACAGCCATCATTTAACCTTGTGGCGGCGCAAAATCCGCCGGGTAACGGAACTGTATGATATCTTCCGGCTGGACCACCTGGTGGGGTTTTTCCGCACCTATGTTTTTGCACCTGGCGACGAGCAAGGGGGATTTGATATTCAGGGCGAGCAAAACCAAATTGACCGCGGGTATAATTTCTTGCGTATGGTGTTAGATGAAGCCAAGGGTAAATTGCCCGTAGGCGAGGATTTGGGCGTAATCCCCAATTATGTCCGCCGGATGTTGGTGGATTTGCGTATCCCCGGCTACAAGGTGTTGCGCTGGGAGCGCGAGGACAACGGATACTACCGTGAACCGCGCAATTATCCCGCTGTATCCTTGGCCACCACCTCTACGCACGATACGGAAACGGTGCGCGGTTGGTGGGAAACAATGGACCAACGCGAGCGCGCGAATATTTGGGAAATGATTTCTGCCCAGAAAACAGACGGCAATGTACCCTTTAATTTGGACACCCAGCGCGCTATTTTGCGCCGTGTGTTGGATTCCAATTCCGCCATTACGCTTTTTTCGTGGCAAGATATCATCGGTACAACGGACCGCGTGAATACCCCCGGAACGGTGGGTGAGCAAAATTGGACTTACCGCAGTGAATATACACCTCATCAAGCCGCCGAAACATATAGCGTGCAACTGGCTATGTATAAGGAATTGTTAAAGGAAACGGGCCGCAACTAAACGCGGGCCCGACCTTTGCTTGCTGGTAGTGTAGTACAATAAAAAAACCGCTTTTATGCGGTTTTTGATAAGGACAAAGAAGTTTATTTTTTTGTATCAGCCGCTTTCTTTTCGGGAGCGGCTTTTTTATTGGCTGTTTTGTCAGAGGATATTTTCTTTTCGGTTGTTTGTTCTCTGGTGGTTGGGGTGTTTTCCTCGTCCGTCTTTTCTTCCGCAGGTTTGGGGAAAAGTTCATCAGCCAGTTGCTCGGCGTATAAACGTGCGGCATTGTACTCCTCGGTGGCTTTTATAAATTGGGCCGACGGACGGTTGGTGTCCGTGTTTTTAGCGATTTCCAGTTCAAGCCGCGCTTTTTTTAATTCAAAATCTTCTACTGCCAGGCGCAGGCGGATTTGGTTAACCAAGCGGTTCTTTTCTTCATTTACCACCGCTGGGCAGGCTTTTAGGGCATCATTTAAAATCAGTAAATTGCGGCTGGCCGCCTCGCGCGTGGAGGTTTGTAAGGCGGGATTATCTTGCGTTAGCGGGGGGACGGAAACCGTGGCCGACAGCGTGGCTGCACGCTCCGGCAGGAACATATTTCCTACCAGCATTCCGCCCACGAACAAAAGGGCCATTGTAAAAAGATATAAAATATAGCGCATAAAAAATCCCTATATATATTTTATCAAAATGGCGAAATATTACTATAATAAAAATACAAAGATATTTTTTAAGGGAGCGTTTTATGGCGAAAATTAAATTTGGCAAGCAAGGACATTTGGAGTTGGAAATTTCCCCTTTAACTATTTGGTCTAACCCCGGCAGCGAAGGGGAATTTATGGAATATCAAATCGGGTTGTATTGCGGGGGAGAAAGTATTTTCAGCGAAAAATGGACCGATAAATTAGTGGCATTAAAGGACGAGGAAAATATTTATTTATCCGATTTTATTGCCGAAACGCTCACCGAACGCAAAGAAAACAACTGGACGATGTTGGAGCCTAAGGTGTCCTTGTATATGCACCCGGGGCAGACTGCGGGATGCTGTTCGGCCTTTAACCGCCCGGACCCGTTTATTTTGCAGGTAACATTGGAGCAAAATATTTTTGCGGGCGAGAACAAAGTGTTTGGGCCTTACTCCAATACGGGGCTGACGATAACCTTTGAAGCGGACAGGAAGGCGTGGGCACAATTTGCGCAAGACATCCGCGCCGAGGAAGAAGATTTTGACGAGGAGGACGAACAAGAGGACCCGTATCGCAGTTAGTTTTCCGGCAAATCAGATATAAGAACGCCCCGTTTTTACGGGGCGTTGTCATTTAAAAGCAATTAAATTTCCAAACTTTCTAAATCGTCCGGTACATAAATGGCGCCGGAAAATTCCTTTTTGGCTTCGGCTGTGTAAAAGGCTTTGCGTGCGGAAAGATTATTGTCCTGCGTGTGGTACAAAATTAAGTTCTTGGCGGAGAGTTCCCGCGCTACACGCGCCGCATCCAAGGCGGTAGAGTGGTGCTTTTCATACGGTTTAAACTTTTCCCGCTCCCCATACAGACAGAACGCTTCTGACAGTAAATAATCAGCCTCTTTGGCATAGGCCAAACAAGCCGGGTTATATGGCTCGTCGCCCAAACAAACCAAAATTTTCCCGTCAGGAAGTATCAGCCGGTAGCCAAATTGTTTGGTTTTGGTGGATAAAATATCAAAGGCTGTTGCGTGAAAAGGGCCTGCCTGAAAGGCCTCGCCGTTTGTTAGCCGCACAAATTTTATGCCGTTATCCAGCACTGCTTGTAACTTGGCGGTTAAGGTCATTTGGCAGAAGGCGCGCAGTTTCTGTTCGCACTCGTCGTGGCAGAAAATCGTTAGCCCCGGGTGTTTGCCGCGTGTGTAGAGGGAGGCTGCCAATCGGATCACCCAAATTACACCTAAAATATGGTCGGTATGCCCGTGGGTTAAAAATAAATGGCGGATAGATGAAACGGAAATACCGGCTTTTTCCAACTGGGCCAAAATGGTGTTTCCGCCGCCTGCATCGGTGAGGAAAGTGTCGCCTGCGTATTGTAGGGCAAAGCAAGTATTATAACATTTGGTAACGAGCGCGTTACCCGTTCCTAAAAAAGTAATTTTTGTGGTCATAAAATAAGAAAATCTTGTGCTGGGTTTCGGATTCCAGGTTAAAATGCCACTGCCCCTAGTTTCCGGTTTTCCAATTCCAAAATAGCGGTCCTTTTTCAAACTAAAACTAGTTTGTTCTAGGCGCGAAGGGGACTTCGGCTTCCGGTCATTTTACTGACGTAAAATACTTGCAGCCCGGGCTCGCGGTTTTTGCCTTGTGCGCCGCGGAACCGTAAGCGCACAAACAAAAACATCGCTCCGCCTTTCGAATCCCTACGCAACACCAAGCAGTTGGTGTTGCTCCAAATCTCCTGTAAATTAAAATCCTCGCATATGCGAGGGATTTAATTTACAACGGAGAGGGAGGGATTCGAACCCTCGGTGGGTTGCCCCACGCCAGTTTTCAAGACTAGTGCCTTAAACCACTCGGCCACCTCTCCATATTCTTTTATTTTATTAATTTTCGCGGTTCCTTGCCTAGTCTGTTTTCTGCCCGGCGGGGCTCCGGCCAAATTGGTATAATACATATAAGAGGTATTATATGGAACAACAATCTGCGCCTAAAATCGTTTACCGCTTTGGAAACGGGGTGTATATCAACTTAACAAACCGCTGCCCCAACTTGTGTGCCTTTTGCATAAAAACCAAGTGGCATATGGATTTTCACGGGAACAATTTAAATTTATCAGCGGGCGAACCGTCGTCTAATGAGGTTCTCTGTGCCTTGGAACAGGAACTCAAAGCCGCCCCATTTAAAGAGGTGGTTTTCTGCGGATATGGGGAGCCGACAATGCGCCTGGACGTGCTTTTGTTTGTGGCGCAAACACTCAAAGGCTGGATGGCCCAAGCCAAATTTCCACCCTTTAAAATCCGTCTGAATACAAACGGGTTAGGCAATTTAATTAACCATAAAAATATCGTGCCTGACTTGCGCCGCGTGGTAGATATTGTAAATGTCAGTTTGAATGCCGAAAACGAATCTGTTTGGCGAAAAATCGTCCGTCCGGTATCCGGCTTTGAGAACGGCTACGAGGCCGTGCGCGAATTTATCCGTCTGTGTGCTGCGGCGCATTTTGACCGTCTGGTAGCCAGTTGCGTGGACAAAACGGGTGCGGATGCCGAGGCCGTCAAAAAAGTGGCCGAGGCCGACGGTGCTGTCTTTTATTTAAGGAGTTTTTTAGATGCCCAAGATTAAAAGGCCCGGTGCCCTTTTTGTGCTGTTTTTGATTTTAATAGCACTCGTGCTGACTTGGTTTTTTGCCGTGTCGGAGGATTATTATGATTATGCCGCCGATACGATTGAAAGTTCCGCCTCCGTGGCGCCGCTTAATAAAGAAAGTCTGTTGGCAAGTGCTAAACCGGTGCGCCAACCGTATGATACCGAGGTCAAATACCGCAAATTTTATTTGACGGCCCCCGGGGCGCAAAAGGTGGAATTATTGGCGGATTTTAACCGTTGGGGAAAAGACCCTATCGTGCTAAAACCGTACCGCAAGGGGTATTTTGAAACCTCTGTCGCGCTGACGGGGGGAGAATATAAATATGTATTTTCGGTGGACGGGCGTGATGTATTGGACCCCGTAAACCTGGACCGCCGCGAAGTGGACGGCCGCGAAATTTGCATCAAAACGGTGAAATAATGAAAACAGCGGAAATAAAAACACACTCCCGCGCGCAAACCTTGGCTCTTGCCGAGCGGTTTTCTTCTGCGCTTAAAGGCGGGGAAATTGTTTTCCTGCGCGGACCTATCGGCGCCGGCAAAACCGTGTTTGTAAAGGGTATAGCGGCGGCTTTGGGACTGAAAAGTTCGCCCACCAGTGCCAGTTTCAGTTTGATGAAGGAATACAAAAATAAAAAGCATCGCCTGTTTCATATTGACTTGTTCCGCTTGGAGGAAGGCGAAGTGTTTAACCTCGGCTTTGAAGAAATGTTGGAAGATGACAATGCCATTATTTTGGCCGAGTGGCCGGACCCGATTCGCCAGATGTTGCCGGCGGACCGGTTGGAAATGGATTTTATTTTAAAAGAAGGCGACGAACGCGAGATTAAATTGCAATCTTTTGGGCGCGTGTCGGATGCGTTGTTGGAGGCATTATGCAAAGCCGCGAAAAATTAACTTTGGGGATGGATACGTCTGGTTCTCCTTTGCTTTTGACTGTAAAAAAGGGGGACAAAATCTTTTCCGTGCGCCGCAAAGGCGTCAAACAGGAAAAACTACTCTTTCCCGCCTTGGAATCCTTGCTTGCGAAAGCCGGGGCGCAAATGGAAGATATTGGACAAATTTTTATCATCCGCGGCCCGGGGCGTTTTACCGGGATTCGTATTTCGCTCACGTTTGCTTCTATGATGCAATTTTTGAATAAAACACAGGTTCGCGGGGCGACTATGTTTGAGGTCCTTTGCCGCCAGGCCGAATCCTCCCGTGCTTTTGCTGCCTGGAAAAAGCAAAATCCACAGGGCGCATTGGCGGTGGTTTTGCACGCGTTTAGAGAAGAATACTTTTTGCAAATTTTTGATGAGGAAAAGAAAGGCCCGGCTTGGCTGTCCCGCGAGGAGTTATTAAGCCGATTGTCTGCCTATGGCAAGCCGCTTTTCTTGGCGGGTAGCGATAAAGACGCTCATCCCCTTTCCGGATTGGTGGGCAATTCGTATGCCTTTGCTAGTGAAAAGGACTGCTTTGTCCGTCCGGCTACTTTACTTGAAATGGCGCAAGAGGACTCTTGGAGCCAAAATGCGTTGGAACCGCTTTATTTAAAGCCTGCCCGTTTTGAACTGGTGCAACCTAAATGAAGTTGCGCCCGGCCGTTGCGTTAGATGCCCCCCGGTTGGCGCAGATAGAAGCGGCCCAGCCGATGAGTGCGCATTGGGGCGAAAAAGGCTTGGCGGGCGAAATTATACACCCGTTTGCGCAGGTGTGGTGTGCGGAGGAAAACGGCGAAGTATTGGGCTTTTTGGCCTTGCGTTTGGCGGCTGGATTTTGTGAAATATTAAACTTGGCCGTATGCCCGCAGGCTTGCCGACGGGGGATAGGCTTTTTACTGCTATCCAGGGCCTTTGCCGAAGTCCGCGCCCGAGGAGGGCAGACGGTTACGCTGGAAGTAAATGTGCGCAATATACCGGCGATTTCTCTCTACCAAAAAGCAGGACTAAAAGAAACGGGCCGCCGGGAAAAGTTTTATAACGATACCGACGATGCGCTGATTATGGGGGCAGAGTTATGAAAAAAATTTTAATATGGGCCTTGTGTGCGGTGTGTTCCCCTGCGTTTGCCTTGCCGCTGACGGCTGAAAGCCGGCGGGAAGCGCGCCAAATCAATGCTTTTTTAAAGGCGATCTATGCACAACGCACTAACGATAATGCTTCCTTTGCTTTATTACAGCAAGCCTTAAAACTTTCCCCGGATTCTGCCTATATCAAACGGCTTTTAGTGGCGCAGGCATTGGCGGAGGGCAAGCCGGAATTGGCTCAGCCGTATGCTGATTTTGTGCCCGCAGACTCCACGGACCCCGAAGATTGGACCGTTTACGGTGCCTACCAATGGAAATTGGGAAAGGTGGAGGAGGCTGAAAAAGCCTACGAAAAAGCCCTGACTCTTGCGCCGGAAAATTCGCAGGTTTTGTATCAGTATGCGTCGCTTTTATCTTCTTTGGGGAGTATGCAGGCGGCGGCCAAACTGCTGGAACTGGCAGAAAAATACCCGGCTCTGGCGGCGGATATTTATACGGCGGCCGGAAATATTTACGGGCGCAGTAAGCAGTACCAACAGGCTTTGGCCTATTACGACAAGGCTCTTGCCGTGTCCCCCAAAGATCCGGCGGCAATGTTGGGCCGCGCCGAAGTATATGAAAAAACTTCCCAATATTTTTTAATGCTGCACGAACTGGAAGAATTGGAAAAAATCGGCTACGGTTCGGCGGCAACTTATTCGCGTATGGGTTCTGTCTTTTTGCTGGTAAAAGATTTGCCCAAGGCCGAAACCTACTTTTTAAAGGCTAAGGCCGACGATAACGGCGATATTCCCACCTCGTACTTTTTGGCTTTGATTGCGGAGCAAAAAGGTGATTATGCCCGCGCTGCCGGCTATGTGCGGGATGCGGCAGACTACAACGAAAATGCTTCCAAATGGGTGCAAGTCAGTTTTTATTTACAGCGGTTGAATCAGCCGCAAGAAAGTTTAAAAACTTTGGCGCAGGCTTACCAAAAATTCCCGGGTAATGTAGAGGTCGCGTATTTTTATGGGGTGGCTTTAAATGATAATGCACAATACAAGAAAGCCGCGCGCGTGTTGGAGCAGGTGTTGGATACAAATTCTTCTTACACCGAAGCCCGGATGCAGTATGCCTATGCGTTAGACGGACTTAAAAAGTATAAGGCACTAGAAGAACAGTTGGAAATGTTGATAGGCGAAAATCCGCAAAATGCGGCGGCTTTAAATTTGTATGCGTATTCGTTGGCGGAGCGCGGTGTGCGTCTAAACGAGGCCTCCGGGTATGCGGCCCGCGCATTGGCCATAAGTCCGCAAGATGCTTCTTTTATAGATACAATGGCTTGGATTTATTTTAAACAAAATAAACCCGATTTGGCGCGCGATTTATTTACTTCTCTTGATACAGAAACATTCTCTGCCAACACAGAAATTGCGTACCATTACGGAGCCGTTTTGGTGGCTCTGGGTCAACAGACCGAAGCAAAAAAATATTTGGAATTGGCCCGCCGTGAAATAAAAGCCGCAGAAAAGTTATACAAAAAAATAAAGTAAAAAACGCGCGCTTTCAGGCGCGTTTTTAGTCCTCTATGTAAAGTAATAAAAAGCCCTTATCAAATAATATTTTTATTTCGGAAAGTTTAGCCACGTTGCTTAATGTTTGGCCTGTGCGTCCCAAGGATAAATTGGCGTGTTCCAACGGATAAACAAGCCCCTGCAAGGTAACATTTTGGCAATCAGCCGCCGGAATAAGGCTTACCCGGGCGCCGGGGCGGACGGTCTTTGTTACGGAGTGTGTCAGCGGCCAAATCTTCCACCCTTTTCCCGCCACGCAAATATCCATTTTGTCCAAATAGGGGTAAACGGATAAAAAATTTCCAAACGTAAAATCCCACCGTCCGCCGACAAAGCCCGTCAAGGTGCATTGAGTGCATTGGTGCGCGATAAGATAGTCAAGAGCCTTTTCTAAATCGGTATTGTTTTGGTTATTGACGAAAATAAATTTTTCTGCCGGCAATATTTTTTTGGCTTGGGGAGATATAGAATCTAAATCCCCAATAATCACGTCCGGGCGGACCCCGACGGATAAAGCGCGGTCAGCCCCGCCGTCTGCGGCCAAAATCAAATCGGCCTGGCGGGCAAGATGTTGTAGAAAGGCGGCTTCTTGGGTTTCCCCGTTACCGATAAGTAATGCGCGCAATAGGAGTTCCTCCTCTTTGGCGGAAAATCAGCAGGATAACAAGTCCTGTCAAAATTCCAACATAAAACGGGTCTAATGCTTCTAACAATTCGTTTTTGGGAACAAGGCGCCAAGCCGTCATTGCCGCGGCACTGGTGAGCGAGGACGCCACAAACAGACGGTCGCTTATCCGGCCCGGATACAAGTATCCCATTAAAATCGGCACCAATAGACAGGCCGAAAAGTAGGAGCCGAGTACGAGCCAAATTTCCTTAAAACTGCCGTGGAACATATGTGCCATACAAATAGCCAAGGCTCCTACCAGAAAAATAGATACGCGGTTAGAAAGTACAATATTTTTAATACGGAAACGCAATAAGTCAAAACTTAATGTATTGGATGCGATAAACAGAAAAGAGTTTAGGGTGGAAAGAATAATAGACAAAATTCCGGCAACAAAAAATCCCTTTAAACCCGCCGGAAGTAATTGAATAGCGTAAAAGAAATATGCCTGCCCCGGCTCGGCTTGCGGTAAAACCGCCCGCGCATACAACGAGCCTGCCGTGGTGCATAAATCAAAGCAGAACCAAATAAAGGTGGAAATTAAAATACCTTTTTTGACAATGCGGGGATTTTTTGCGGCGAAGCAGCGTTGGTAAAAACTGGGGTCAATGAGTGTGGAGAGCGCAATAAATCCCCAAATAAGCGTATTGAGCCACGAATTGCCCCCGGTTAGCGTAAAGTGCGAGGCCGGCAGGTTAGCCTTTAAAAACGATAACCCGCCAAAGGTTCCTACGGAAAACAATACTACTAAAAGCACCGCGCTGCACATTACAAAAAATTGTACCAAGTCGGAAAACACCACCGAACGGAATCCGCCCCACGCGCTGTATAAGCCTGTAAAGAGTGTGCCTAATACCATACCGGGCAGTATGCCAATACCAAATACCATATGTAAAAACATCCCCAAACTGAGTACATAAGCCACCGGGGTAATATAAAAGAAGGTAAATATGGCAGCCACCTTGGCTGACTTCGGGCCGAACATTTGGCCTGTTAAGTCGGGCAGGGTAACAGATTTAAAGCGGGCAATTTTATCGGTAATAAAAAAGGCGAAAATTAAGTAGGAAATATACCAAAAGGCTCCCTGTGTAACAAAATTGTAAATACCATAGTTAAACGTAATTTCGTTCACGCCGAAGATTCCTCCGTACCAAGTGGCTACCAGTGTAGCCACAAACAGCGGGAGGGTGAGTTGGCGCCCCATTAACAAATAGTCCAATGCTTTGGCTGGTTTGTTTTCTCGCTTTTTGTTTATCCGGCGCATCCCATAAACAGCGGCAGCCATCGTGGCGGACAGTACAGCAAAAAATACCGTCCAGTCCAGCCAATGAAAATAAGAAATTGTTTTTAATTCGTTTACCATATTTTAAAAAGCCCCTTGGCAGGCCAAGGGGCTTATTGTCATTTTACCAAATATAATAGGCGGGTATCAGCAATAACATAGAGAGTACCACTAAAATAATCTCTAATTTTAAGAACCACTTTACCCACGCCGGATAAGAAATACCGGCCAAGGCCAAGGCCCCCATTGTAACGGGAGCGGTGGGAATAATCGGGTTGCCCCAGCCTTCCCCGAACTGGTAGGCCAAAATGACCGTTTGGCGCGAAACATTTACCAGGTCGCCCAACGGCACCATAATCGGCATCGTCAATACCGCTTGGCCGGAGCCGGAAGCGATAAAGAAGTTCAGCACCGTTTGGATAACAAACATTGCCTGGGAGGCTATAATCGGGTGCAGACTGCCGATGCTTTGGGTCATTGCGTGCAGAAATGTATCTAAAATATGTCCGTTGGTGGCGACAATAACAATAGAACGCGCAAGGGCCATTAAAATACATACGCCCATCATTGATTTTGCACCGTCAATAATGGCATCGGTTGCTTGGTCTAATGTTAGTTTCCCAAAATACGCGCTGGCAATAGACACACCCAAAAACACTGCGGCGATTTCAATCATATACCATTGGTAGCGGATAACCCCGTAGAATAAAACGCCCATACCGATAATAAAAGAAGCAATTACCAGTTTGTGCGCGCGTGTTAAGCGGAAGGAATCATCTACTACTATATCGTTAATGATTTTCAGTTCGGCGCGTTTTTCCAAGTCCATTTTATAGGTTAAACTCTTGGTGGGGTTTTTACGCACGCGTTCGCCGTACCAGGTAAAAAACCCTGCCACTACGGACGTAAAGACAAACCAAATCAGCAGACGGTATTGCCAGCCGGAATACATCGGCAGTTGGGCAATCGTTTGCGCGATACCGACGGTAAACGGGTTTACAAATGCAGACGAAAACCCTGTAAACGCGCCGATAAACGGGATAGACATACCGACTACGGTATCGTATCCCAAAGAGAGTGCAAGCGGAATAAATATGGGGATAAAAATAAGCGTTTCTTCTTCCATACCAAACAAGGCTCCGCATAGCGAAAACAGAAACATACATACAGGTATGAACAGTTTTTTATAACGGGGCTTGTTGGAAAAGAACAGACTGACCTTTTTAATCATCGTATTGATAGCGCCCGTGCGTTCAATAATCGTAAACAACGCACCCACTACTAAAATAAATGCGATGATTTCCGCGCATTGGGTAAACCCTTCCACCGGGGCGGCTAATATGTCGCCGACGCTTTGGGGGTTGCGGTCCACTTGGTGGTAGGAGCCGGCCACCGCATAGGTGCGTCCGTCTTGCTCCAAGCGGTCATATTGGCCGGAGGGGACAATCCAAGTCAGCGCGGCCACAAACAGCATAATGGAGAACACCAAAAAATAGGTGTTACACAGCATTTTTTTCATTTACTTTTGTTTTCCTCTTTTTAGGTACGGCATTTTTTTAATAAAAAACGCCCCGCCGGCTCAAACAAGGATTTTAATATAAAAATCCAAAAATTGCGGCGGGACGTAAAAAAACTATTGCCACTTCATAAAATACGGCGGCACTAACAGCAAGAACGACAATAAATACATTACAATCAATAAAGGCAGCATCCATTTCAGCCATTTCGGGTAAGCAATACGCGCGAAACCAATAGCCGCAATGGTTACGGGGTCGGTCGGAATAACCATATTCATCCAACTGCCGCCCAACTGGAAGGCGAGCACCATTGTTTGGCGCGTAATACCGATAAGGTCGGCTAACGGGGCCAAAATCGGCATTGTCAGTACGGCCTTGCCGCTGCCGGAGGGGATAAAAAAGTCAATTACCGTTTGCAGCATCATAGCCGCCCACGAGGCACACACCGGGTGTAAATGTTTGATAACGGCGGACATCCAGTCAAGCATTGTGTCCAAAATATGCCCGTTGTTGGCGATAATCACAATCGCCTGCGCAAAGCACAAAAGCATTGCAATTTCCGCCATACCGCGCACTCCGTCAAAGAACGCATCGGTAAATTTCTGCATATTCATTTTGCCCAAGAAACCGCACAAAAAGCCTACACCCAGAAACAAGGCGGCAATTTCGGTAATGTACCAGCCTTCGGCTTCCAAGTGCAGAATTTCCATTAAATCCACACCCCACATTCCTTTAATCATTTCGCAGATTTGGGGTTTTAAAACACCGATAACCAAACCCACCATCCCCAGGCCGAAAGCCAGGAGTACCCATTTTTGGCGGCGGGTCATTTTTGTTTCTTCTTTATTGAGTTTTAATTCTTTGCGTTTTTCAATATCAAACTCATAGGTTAAACTTTTGGTCGGGTCTTTGCGGATTTTGCGCGCATAAACACTTAACCAACTGATAACAACAGTGGTGCAGATAATCCAAATGATAAAACGGTAGCCGATGCCGGAATAAAGCGGCACCTGGGCGATACCCTGCGCGATACCGACGGTAAAAGGGTTGGTAAATGCAGCCGCAAAACCCACCCCCGCGCCGATAAACGGAATAGCCGTACCGAGGGCGGAGTCGTAACCCAGCGAGAGTGCTAAGGGAATAAAAATAGGGATGAAGATAAGGGCTTCTTCGCACATACCAAATGTAGCCCCGCACAGGGAAAATACAATAATTCCAAGCGGGATAAACAGAAATCGGAGTTTCGGTTTGCGTTGGAAGAATCCGCTGGCGGCCTGAATACCGGCGGCGATTGCGCCTGTTTTTTCCACCACGGCAAGCACTCCGCCGATAACAAGCAGAAATACAATTACCTCGGCCGTGTTGGAAAACCCTTTAATGGGGGCTTTTAACACATCAAATAAACCTTGCGGGTTGGCCGGCACCGCGTGATACGTTCCGGCTACGACGACCTGGCGGCCGTCCACGTCCATTTTGTCATAAGCACCGCTGGGCACAATCCAAGTCAGTGCGGCTACCACCGCTACGATAGATAAAATAATAGCGAAGGTGTTGAGTTTGATTTTGGACAGAATTTTAGACATTTCCTTCTGTTTTTCCTCTGTTGAAGTGAATTAAATAACAAAGTTATATTTTACTAAATACGCTTGGTATATGGCACATTTATTTTTGTAATTTTCCGTTTATCCTTTCTTTTTTATATACTTTTACTATATGCTTTATATTGTTCCTACGCCTATTGGCAATTTACAAGATATTACCCTGCGCGCTTTGGAAACGCTCAAAACCGCCGATGCCGTTTTGTGCGAGGATACGCGCCGCACCCAGATTTTACTTTCCCATTTTGGTATTTCCAAGCCGCTCTACCGCTATAATGAAAACGACGACCGTTCCGTAGCGCGCTGTTTGGACGCGCTGAAAAGCGGAAAAATGTGTGCGTTGGTGTCCGATTGCGGCACACCGTGTATTTCGGACCCGGGGTGGAAACTCGTCAAAGAGGCTGTGGCAAACGGCATTAAGGTTTCGTCTTTGCCGGGACCTAGTGCGGTGGCGTGTGCCTTGGCCGGTGCGGGGATTACGGGCGGAGCGTTTACCTTTTTGGGCTTTTTGCCGCGCAAGCCGGGTAAGGCCGCTAAATTACTTTCGGCGGCATATAGCCAAAATCACCCGGTGGTATTGTATGAATCTCCCTATCGTGTGGTAAAAATGCTGGAATTGGTGGCTAAAACGTTGGGAGGAGAAACCCCGGTTATTTTGGCTCGGGAACTTTCCAAGGTATATGAAGAGTGGATTAGGGGAACGGCGGTTTCTTTGGCGGAGGAATTATCCAAAAAGAGCAAAGTGCAGGGCGAGTTTGTAATGATTTTGGACCGACCGGCACAGACAGAGGAGGCGACCGATGAGCCGGACCCGTATTTTTAAAGTTAGCGAAATGACGGAAACCGATATTTTGTCTGCCGCTCGCGCGTTGGACGAAGGGGCCGTATCCGTTGTCCCCACCGATACGGTGTATGGTATCGGCACGGGAGCCTTTTGCGAAGAGTCTGTTTTGCGCATTTATCAAATCAAGGCGCGTCCTGCCACCAGTCCGCTTCAAATTTTGACGGGTTCTGTGGCGCAGGCCAAGGCTGTGGCGCAATTTTCTGGTGGGGCAGAACGCTTGGCGCAAACCTATTGGCCCGGGGCGATTACCATTATTTTGCCGCCTACACCCCAAGGGGAAAATTTAACGCGCGGCTTTAAAGGGTTGGGGCTGCGTGTGCCCGGAAATCCGTTTTTGGTGAAGTTATTATCCCAAATGTCGCACCCGATGGCTTGCACCAGTGCCAACCTGCACGGGCAGCCCGTACTGACGGACGAAGAAACCATTTTAAAGACATTTGACGGAAAAGTGGATTATATTTTCTTGGGCGGGCAGTTATCGCCCACGGCTTCCAGCGTGGTGGATTTGACGGAAGAACCCCGACTCTTGCGCGAGGGGGGCGTTCCCCGTGCTGATTTGGAAAAGACGTTAGGGCAAACCTTAACCGTAAAATAGGAGAACGAAATGACCTTTTGGCAAATTATCGCTTCTTATTCGTTGTTGGTGGCGTCGTTGCTGTCGTTACTTACTTATTGGCTGACACGCAAATTTGTGCTTAAAAAAATGAAACGTACCATTATGAAGGCCGAGCACAACTACCAGCAGCAAATCGCTACCTTGCAAATGCAATTATCCGGCAAGGTAAATGTGCTGGAACATATGGTTGAAAAGTTGCGTCTGTCCAACCAGGAACTCAACCGGTTAAACGAAATCCGCGCCAAGTTTATGTCTATCGTTGCGCACGATTTGCGCCAACCGCTTTCTTCTATTCAGGGATTTACTTCCGTATTGATGATGGATAATCCTCAGGGCACAGGCGGCACAAACGAGCAAATCGCCTTAAACAATATTTTAAAAGCCACGGACAATATGAATATGCTGATGGCGGACTTAATGGATATTTCTATGATTGAGTCCGGGCGGTTTAAAATGGATATGCGTCCGTTTAACTTTAATGCGCTTTTAAACGACGTCATCACCTTGCAGTTGGTCAATGCCCAAAAGCGCGGTATTTTTCTGCAAAAGTGTGAATATCCCGCCGAAGTAACCGTAGAAGCGGACCGTTTCCGTATTTCACAAGTGATTAACAACTTGATTGGCAACGCGCTTAAATTTTCGCCCCAAGGCGGACGCGTGGAAGCGCGGTATTATGTGTCAAACGGATGGCTGACCTTTAAAGTAATTGATAACGGCCCTGGGGTTTTGCATAGCGAAAAGAGCAAAATTTTTCAAAAGTTCCACCAGTCCGAAAATGACCGGACGCTAAAAAAACAAGGTTGGGGCTTGGGCCTTTCCATTGCACAGGAAATTATAAACGCGCACGGCGGAGATATCGGCGTGGAAAGCGCGGGCTTGGGGCAAGGGTCGGTTTTTTGGTTTACCATTCCGCAAACCTTGGCAGAGGCTCATAAGCAAGGGATATCTCCCCGAACTGCGGATAATAAGCAGCCCTCGGTCTCCAAATAGCAAAAGGTTATTTCCCCTTTAAATAAAAAGGCCCCGCCTATGCGGAGCCTTTTTATTTGCGGAAGAATTAAATTATCTTATCCAATTATGCAAGCCTTTGTAGTGATAGTAGTTTTTAAGAGCGCGCAGCACCTCAATATATCCATACGCCCCTTCATTTACGTTGTTATTGTACCACAAGTAGCCATCCATACCGACGTCAAACAAACCTTGCTCGCCGGCCTCCCCGCGGTCATATTTGCTCATAGCAATTACGGGCACACGTCCGTCTTTTGCGCGTAATTCCTTCATCATTTTCTTGCCGCCGTCTGGTACTAGTAAATCGGTGAGAATTAAATCATATTTGACATATTTCATAGACTTTAAGAATTGCAAGCCATCCTTAAAGGTATCCACGACGGCGCCTTCGCCCAAATATCCCTTATCGCCCCAGGCTTTAAAGTTAATAAGAGGCAGGGCATCATCGTTGATAACGGCAATGTGCATACCTGCCGGAATATGTTTCAGCAGTTCTGTCCGTTCAATAGCGGCATTTTCGGGCGTAATGGGCGGATTTTTCTGGCGCATACGCACATAGGCATAAGAGTCCAACTCATCCAAATCATCCGGGTCCAAAATCAAGGTATCGGCCTGCGGCAGTACATAATCTGTACCGTCCGGGTTCATTAAGTCAAATTCCTTATGGTCAAATTTGCGTAAATCTCCCCGGGGCATTACGGCCTGCGTGCGGATATAGCCGGACAATAACGGGTTAAATCCTTCGTATGCGGTGGCCCAATACTCATCCTGCATCGCGAGGAACGGATCATCCGGTAAGTCTGCCTTTAAGTTGCGGATAGCCATTAACGTATTATACATTGCGCTACTTAAAGAGTTCTTTTCTTGCATATTCGGTACACGTCCTTCCCCAGGCAGAGAAGCATAGGTAAAGAAAGCGGTAACTCCTTGTTTGTGGTCATTAATAAGGTTGAGAACCTGTTGGTAACGCTCTTGCATATAGCGCATAGTTTCCGGCGGAACCGAATGGCGCAGATAATTAGCGATATTGGCCGATTGTTCCTTGGGCATTTGGATAGAAATATTTTGTAATTCTTCACGCACGGCCGCATAACGCTCCCGCTCAGTTCCGTAAATTAACACCGTTTCCAGCCTGGGTGTAACTGGAATTTTGGGGTTCAGTACCGTGTTTTTGGGTGCTTTATTAGAAGGAATAAAACTAAGCGCTTGGGACGGATAAACCGAGTGCGCTACCTTTGGGGCAACGGCGGGAATAGTTACTTTTGCTGTTGCTTTTAACGCTTGGTTTGCCGCCTTATCAAGCCCCTTGGCAAGTGCTGAATTTGCTTTTACTACGGACCCGGGCTTTACTGCTTGCGCAACGGCATTTTGCGCGGGCCAAGCGGATGCTGCAATGAGTACAAAAGAAAGAAGTTGTTTGGTATTTAGCATAAATTCTCCGTTAATATTATCAGTATAATAGTTTTTTGAGCAAAAAAACAGAGCCAAAAGACCTAAATTTGATATGGGCCCTATATATAAAAATCCGCGCTCCCTGGTTGAAAGCGCGGATAAGCAACCGATACCCCGGATTCTGTCAGCCCTTTCAGGCTGTGATAACCATTACTCTTGGCGGCCTACTTGGTCGCGAACGCGGGCCGCGTGTGGACCGGTTTGGCCTTGCTCCGTGCGGGGTTTGCCGTGCCGCGTTTATTGCTAAACGTGCGGTGCGCTCTTACCGCACCATTTCACCCTTACCCTTGCGGGCGGTTTGTTTTCTGTTGTACTTTCCGTCCAGCGGGGTGATATGGCCCCGCCGTCCCGCCTTTTCAAGCGGCGCACTTGCCCTGTGGAGTCCGGAAGTTCCTCCCCCAAACCGAAATTGGCCGGGAGCGGTTATCTGGGTTGCCCAAAATATTGTAGCAAAATTAATTAAAACCCGCCGAACAAATCCATTTGCCCGGGGGCTTGCTTTTTTCCCTTTTTAGCGGCAGGCTTTTTTTCTTCCCGCACGACCGGGGCTATCTCTACACCGTTTACGACATTGGTTTTATCCGCCGGTGCATCAAAAATCTCGTCATCTTCCGGCAAGTGTTTAATCGGGTTATACCCGACCGATTGCTTGGCGTCCATTGCCTTATTGGCTAACGCATCAGGCGCCTTATTCAAATGGCGCAAAACGTGTTTGATATGCACGGTAAAGCGTGCGGCCAAACGGCGGATAACCAGCATACGGGCGGCTAAATCGGGGTTTTTAATCTTATATTCACCCAAATATTGTTTTACTAAAAGTAAAGAATCCGAAATAATAAAAAGTTCCGTAGCCCCCAGTTCCGCAGCCTTGATAAGCGCGAGTTTCAACGCGGTGTATTCCGCCTGGTTGTTGGTACAATGGGGCATAAAATGCCCCTCTTGCGCTAAAATTTTTCCGTCCATAGCGCAAATCACATAGGCCGAGGCCCCCGGCCCGGGATTTCCGCGGCTGCCGCCGTCAATATTAATTTTTACTTGCATATCCACATTTTAGCAAATGGGCGCACGCAGATAAAATAGTACCGCTGTTTAGTTCAAATTCGTATAATAGAAATGTTGTGCCAAAAGAGTATATATGATTAAATTCAAAAAAAGAAAATTACACCTTAAATTAAAATGGGGTTTACTGCCGGGCGTGATTTGCGCTATTGCGGCGGGTATTGCGTGCGGTCTGTTCTTTCCGGAGTGGCTGGTGCGCGTGTCGTTAACCTTTAACGGTTTGTTTGGCAACTTTTTGGGTTTTATTATTCCGTTGCTGATTGTGGGCTTGGTGGCCCCGGGAATTGCCGAATTGGGGCGCAGTGCGGGCAGGCTCCTTTTTATTACGGCTGTGCTTGCATATGGGTTTACGCTGGCATCAGGGTTTTTTAGTTATGGCATTTCCGAATTAACTTTCCCTTATTTGCTGGATACCACGGCTAAAACAACGCAGTTTGCCGCAGGGGCGGAATTAAAGCCCTATTTTACGGTGGCAATGCCGCCTTTAATGGACGTAATGACAGCCCTGGTGTTGGCTTTTACATTGGGGCTTGGTATGGCGGTTATCCAGGGGAGCCGTTTAAAGGGGGTAATGCTGGATTTGCGCGATATTATTGACCGCGTGATTGCGCGCGTGATTATCCCGTTGCTTCCGTATTACATTTTTGGCATTTTTTTAAATATGACGGTCGCCGGGCAGGTTGTGTCTGTGCTTGGTGTATTTGCCAAAATTATCGTACTTATTTTTGCGATAACGGCCGTAATGCTTGTGTTGCAATTTGTGTTGGCGGGGGTAATTGCGCGGAAGAATCCGTTTAGTATGCTCAAAACAATGTTGGTCGCCTATATGACGGCTTTGGGAACGCAGTCCTCTGCGGCTACAATTCCCGTAACGCTTAAACAAACGGTCAAAATAGGCGTGCGCGAAGAGGTGGCCGGCTTTGTGGTGCCCTTGTGCGCTACGATTCACCTTTCCGGCAGTACAATGAAGATTGTGGCCTGTGCCTTGGCAATCGTATTTATGAGTGGGATGAATATGCCTTTTGAACAGTTTGCCGGGTTTATTTGTATGCTGGGGGTAACAATGGTGGCGGCTCCCGGTGTGCCGGGTGGGGCCATTATGGCGGCATTGGGCATTTTGCAAAGTATGCTTGGCTTTGGCGAAGCGGAACTCGGCCTAATGATTGCGCTTTATATTGCGATGGACTCTTTCGGTACGGCGTGCAACGTAACCGGGGACGGGTCTATTGCGGTCATAGTGAATAAGATTTATTCCCGCCGCGCCCCGCAACAGCCTGCGCCGGGTGCGCCTGCCAATTAGCAAGAAAGATGTAAAAATGATTAATCCGGGTTCCTTGTAGGCGGGAACCCGGATTTTTACATTATCTGTCATCAAAAGGCAGCAGAGTGATTACACTAACCCTTGGTCTATCATAGCGTCGGCTACTTTTTTAAAGCCCGCAATATTGGCACCCGCCATATAATTGCCCGCCAAACCGTATTCCGCCGCAGAGGATAGACAACTGGCGTGAATATTGGACATAATGCGCTGTAAGTATTTATCCACTTCCTCGCGTGTCCAATACACGCGCATACTGTTTTGTGTCATCTCTAAACCGGACACCGCCACACCGCCCGCGTTGGAAGCCTTGCCGGGGGAATACAAAATATCTGCCGCTTGAAAAGCCGCAATCGCGCCCGGCGTGCAAGGCATATTGGAGCCTTCGCAGACGCATTTGCAACCATTTTTAAGGAGCGTTTTGGCATCTGTTTCGTTCAGTTCGTTTTCGCACGCGGTGGGGCAGGCCACCTCACACGGGATATCCCACGTCTTTTGGGCCGGGCGGAATTGGGCCTCTTTAAATTTTTGGGTATATTCTTTTAAACTTCCACGGCGGACAAATACCAAATCTTTTAAGAAGGCCAGTTTTTCCTCATCTACCCCGTGGCTGTCGTAAATGCTCCCGTCGTAGTCCATAAATCCGACAACTTTTCCGCCCAACTGTGTTAATTTTTCTATGGCGTAAATACCCACATTTCCCGTGCCGGAAACGATACACGTTTTTCCTTTTAAACTGTCCCCTCGTGTTGCCAGCATTTCTTGGGCAAAATACGCCACGCCGTAGCCGGTGGCTTCCGGGCGTAAAAGACTGCCGCCCCAGTTGGGTTTTTTACCGGTAAACGCACCCGTAAAATCGTTGGTTAATTTTTTGTATTGCCCGAACATATAACCGATTTCGCGCGCCCCGCAGCCCAGGTCGCCTGCCGGGATATCGGTGTGATAGCCAATATGGTGGTAAAGTTCGTTGATAAAGGAGTGGCAAAAGCGCATTACTTCGCTGTCGGACTTGCCGCGCGTGTCAAAATCACTTCCGCCTTTTCCGCCGCCTAACGGGAGAGTGGTTAAACTGTTTTTAAAGACTTGTTCAAACCCTAAAAATTTAAGTACGTCCTGCGTAACCGTGGCGTGAAAGCGCATCCCGCCCTTATAAGGGCCTAGGGCGCTGTTGTATTGCACGCGGAACCCGCGGTTGACGTGAATTTCGCCTTTGTCGTCTTGCCACGGCACGCGGAAAATAATGGTGCGTTCCGGCTCTACGATACGCTCTAAAATGCGTTCTTTGATGTACAGGGGCTTTTGCTCCAAAACGGGCTTTAAGGTGCTGACTACTTCAAACACCGCCTGATGAAAAACCTTTTGGGCGGGGTCCTTTTTTACTTGTGTTTCCATAAAACCGGCGATGTAAGTATTCGTGTCCATAAACGCTCCTTGGAGGGGGATACTCCCATATAAGCAAATCTACTGGGCAAAAGCAAGAGAATAAAAATATGTTAAGATATACACAAATGTCTTACGGGGGAAAAGTATGAAATTAACGTCTAATATGGAAGATTATTTAGAGGCCGTTTCGCTTTGTGCCAACGAGGCAGGCATTGCCCGCGTGAGCGATATCCGCGATATGTTGGGCGTAAAAACCCCTAGCGTTACGGGAGCGGTAAAGGCGCTGACGGAAGCCGGATATATGGTTCACCAACCCTATAAGGGCATTGAACTGACCGCCAAAGGCCGCCGCGCCGCAGAGGACGTTAAAAAGCGCCACGCTATTTTGAGCCGTTTTTTAATACAAGTGTTGGGCGTAACGCCAAGAACGGCTGATATTGATGCTTGTAAAATGGAGCATACCATTAGCCGCGAAACCCTTGAAAAACTGCACGATTATTTGCACAAGCAAACGGGCGAGGAAAGATAATATGAAAGGTTTTACGCTTGTAGAAATGTTGGTGGTTGTTTTGATTTTAGGTATTTTGGTGTCGGTTTCCGTGCCCCAATACCAAAAGGCTGTTGCTAGGGTAAAGTATGGAAATTTGCGTTCCTATGTGGAGCAAATTTACAAGGCGGAGCGGATGTATTATTTGGCAAATGGTACATTTACCCAAAACTGGGAAGATTTGGATATTTCATTTAGTGGTTTTCAAAATGGAGTGTCCGGCTCAAATGGCGAATTTCACAATTTTTCCCCAAACCCGGAAATTATTTCTACATATAGAAAAAATAAAACAGAACTTATCATTATAAAGGAGCCTTTCCTTACTGTTTTAGGAGTTGATGATACGCTTCCAGCCGCTTTTCGTATTACGTTTATTCCGTGGCTTTTGGATGGGAAAGGTTTTTTTGGACGGGAATGTTCTTTTACTACCGCGGAGGTGGATGCCCAAGCAGCCAAAGAGGGTGCCCAGTTTTGTAAAGCAATGGGTGCGCGACAGGAAGAATCGGAGGGGTGGAGTTTTTAGCGTTTAGGTGCGTTTTCTTTTCTTTAAATTTTCTATAATATAATTATCCTTATATTTGGAGTGAATTTTTCAATGGCAAAAAATAAGTATTCCCATACCGTTTTGTTACCCAAGACGGACTTCCCAATGCGTGCCGGTTTGGCGCAAAAAGAGCCTAAAATTTTAGACTTTTGGAAATCTATCCATTTGTACGAAGCAATGCTCAAAAAGAACGAGGCCGGCAGACACTTTGTCTTGCACGACGGGCCGCCCTATGCCAACGGAAAAATTCATATTGGACACGCACTTGATAAAACCATTAAGGATATTATTTTAAAAAGCCGCGCTATGTCCGGCTGTTATACGCCGTATGTGCCGGGGTGGGATTGCCACGGTCTGCCGATTGAGCAGGCGCTTTTAAAAGAATTAAAACAAGATAAAAAGCACATTACGGATGTGCCCGCTTTCCGCAAAAAAGCCCGCGCCTTTGCGGCAAAGTTTATTGATATCCAACGCCAAGGTTTCAAGCGCCTGGGCGTGCAGGGCGATTGGGATAACCCGTATTTGACGATGTCCCCGCGCTACGAAGGCATTACCATTGGTGTATTTTTAGATTTAATTGAAAAGGGCTACGTTTATAAAGGCCAAAAAACAATTACCTGGTGTTCCCATTGCGAAACGGCTCTTGCCGATGCGGAAACCGAATATAAAGATGTAAAATCCTCGTCTATTTATTTGCGTTTTAAATTGGCTAATCCCAATAAAGAAGTATTGGGCGATTTGGATTACGCAAAACCCATCAGCCTTGTTATTTGGACCACCACGCCGTGGACGATTCCGTCCAATATGGCGGCGGCCGTTTCCAATACCGAGGATTACGTTGTTTTACAAGACTCCAACACCCGGGAATATTACATTTTGGCTGAAAAATTGGCGGAAGAATTTTTGAAAGTATCCGGCTTGGATTGCACCCAAGCGGGCAAAGTGCCCGGCGCCAATTTGGTGGGGATGAAGTATTTTCACCCGCTTACCCACAAGGAAAACCCGATTATTTGGACCGACTTTGTAACTATGGATGCGGGTACGGGTATTGTTCATATTGCTCCCGGCCACGGCGAGGACGATTTCCGCGCCGGCAAACAATGGGGCTTGGAAACGTTCTGCCCCGTGGACGAAAAGGGTTGCTATACCAAAGATGCCGGTATTTTTGAGGGGATGCACGTTTTTGAAGCAAACCCGTTAATGGTCAAAAAATTAGATGAAACCGGTGCCCTTATTAAAGAGCAGGAAATTACGCACAGTTATCCGCATTGCTGGCGCTGCCATAACCCGATTATTTTCCGCGCGACGGAACAATGGTTTATGAGTATTGATAAAGACGGCTTGCGCCAGAAATTAATGGACAACCTCTCCAATGTTAAATTTTATCCTGCCGGCGGCGCGGAACGTATGCGCTCTATGATTGGTTTGCGCCCGGATTGGTGCTTGTCCCGCCAACGCTTCTGGGGTACTCCCGTAACGATTTTGTATTGCAAAAAATGCGGCAAAGCCCAGGTCAACCACGAGTTGTTTGATTTCATTAAAACGCGTGCTATGGACGAAGGCTCCGATTTCTGGTTTACCGACCCGGTGGAAAAATTAATGCCGGAAGGATACCATTGTGATTGCGGTTGCCACGAATTTAGAAAGGAAACGGATATTTTAGACGTTTGGTTGGATTCCGGTGTGTCCTGGGCGGCGGTGTTGAAGGACCGCGGTTTAGATTTCCCGGCGGATGTATATTCCGAAGGCTCCGACCAGCACCGCGGTTGGTTCCAAAGTTCGTATATCCCGTCTTTCACCTTGGAGGGAACCGCTCCGTTTAAAACCATTTTAACGCACGGTATGGTGTTGGACCAGCAAGGCCGCCCGATGCACAAATCGTTGGGCAACAGCGTTGATCCCGAAGATGTAATTAATAAATACGGTGCGGATATTTTGCGCTTGTGGGTGTCCTTTGCCGACTACCAAGGCGACGTGCGCATTTCGGACGAGATTTTGGGCGGGCCGATTGATACCTACCGCAAAATCCGCAACACGGTGCGCTATGCACTTGGTAACTTGTCCGATTACGACCCGGCCTTGCACCAGGTCCCCGGTAAAGAATTAGCCGAAATGGACCGCTATATGTTGGGCCGCCTGGATGCGTTAATCCAAGAAGTCCACGCCGGCTATGAGGAATTTAATTTCCGCCGTGCTATGCGTGCTATTACCGATTTCTGTATTTTGGATTTGTCCTCCTTTATGCTGGATGCTTCCAAAGACCGCTTATATACGCTCGGAGCTTCGTCTCCGGCGCGCCGCAGTGCGCAAACCGTGTTGGCGGAAATAGCGGTAACCTTGCTTCAATTAATGGCGCCGGTGCTTTCCTTTACGGCCGAAGAAGCCTGGCAGGAACTGCGCAAAACTGCCTTGGGGCGTGAATTGCCGCAGAGTATTTTCCTTTCCAATATGCCGGCAAATGCTTCGCTGATTCCGGATGTGAAGTTGGAAGAAAAATGGAACAAAATCCGCCTCGTGCGTGAAACCGTACAAAAAGTGTTGGAAGATGCCCGTCAAAAAGGAGTGATTGGCTCGTCGTTGGAAGCCAAGGTCATTTTCAAAACATCTAAACCGGAAATGAAGGAATTTTTGCAGGAAACCAAAGACCTGTGGCCGGAAATTGCCATTGTCTCTGCGGTGGAAATTGCGGACGGAGCAGATGAACTGTCCGTATCTTGCGAGCACGCCGCCGGACATAAATGCGCCCGCTGTTGGCAATGGAAGGAAGATGTCGGTTCCAATACGCAATATGCCGACTTGTGCGCCCGCTGTGCCGAAGTGCTTGAAAAAGAGCATATCCAAGTGGACGGCGAGGAAAAAGCCGATGCTTAAAGGGCTGAAAACCGCCCTTGCTTGGTGCGGGCAGAACAAAGCGGTGCTGTGGGGCGTTGCCGGAATTTTATTTTTGGACCGCATAACCAAAGTATTGGCTTTGTATCTGCTGCCGGAAAATCCTTTGGAACTGTGCCCGTTTTTCCACCTGCGGTATGTGGAAAATACGGGCGCGGCTTTTGGTATGATGCAAAACGGCAATTTTGCACTTATTTTTGTAATGCTTGCCGTAATTGCATATATGGTGTTTAGTTGGAAGGACCTAACGTCGCACGGGAAACTCGTCAAATGGGGGGCTGTTTTCATTTTGGCGGGTGCATTGGGCAATCTTTATGATAGAATAACGTTAGGCTTTGTAGTGGACTTTTTAGATTTTCGGGTTTGGCCCGTGTTTAACGTGGCGGACTCGTTCATTACCATTGGTGCGTGTTTATTTGTATTGTCTTTATTTTTTCACGCTACTAAACGGGAGGCTAAATGAAGAAAGTATGTATCGTTTTGGCGGCCTTGTTATTGGCCGCGGCTTGCAGCAGCGACACTCGGTTATTTAAAGAAGCCCAAATGGCAACTTCTAAGGGAAATTTTACGCAGGCTATCCAACTCTATACCCGCTTGTTGAAACAACAGCCCCAAAATGCCGCCGCTTTGGCGAACAGAGGCCTTTTGTGGGAACGCTTGCCCGTTAAAAACGCGCAGGAGCGTGCCAAGAACCGCTCGTATGCTGAGCAGGATTATTTAAAATCCATTGAGGCTAATCCCAATTTGCCCGAAACGTATAACAACTTGGGTGCCCTTTATGTAGATACGGGGCGCAATATGGATGCAGCCTTCTACTTAACCGAAGCCTTGGCCCGCAACCCGCGCTATTTTACGGCTTATATGAACCGCGCCTTGGCATATTACCGCTTGGGCCGCACGTCTTCTGCCTTGGCTGATTTTAACAGTGCGTTTAAACTCCGCCAAGACGAACCCCTTTTGTTTTTAAACCGCGGGCTTACTTACTTTGCTTTGGGGCAGTACGAATCTGCGGTTGATGATTATACTTATATGATGTCTTTGGACCCTGATAATGCCCGCCCGTATTTGGAGCGCGCCCGCGCTTTTATTAAAATGGGTTACCCTGCCAATGCGTATGCCGATTTGGAAGAAGCCGTAACCATTAAGCCAACCTATGCGTTAGCCTATTATTATATGGGCGATTTGATGTACCGCAAAGGTGAAAAAGATTATGCGCTTGGGTTGCTTGTCAAATCTAAGGAATTGGCCAGCCAGTATGTGCCGACATATGATTTAATGGGCGATATGTTGGCGGTAGAGGACCCCGTGGCGGCAACGGCCAACTATATGGTTGCTAAAAAGTTGGACCCGGCTCACGCGGCTAAATATGATGCCAAGATTCAAATGATGCGCACTGAACAAGGGCGCGAAAAGGTCTTGGCGGCGCGGTTTTTTCCGCGGTAAAGTATGGGGGTAATCTTGCGTAAGTCTTCCCGCCCGGTTTCGGCGGCGCTTTCGGTGCCGTCCAAGGCTTATACATACCGTTTTTTCTTGTCCTTTTGTTTTTTGGTGCTTATTTTGTTTTCGCTCACGTTCCGCCACGCGGACGTGGGCATTTTTATTTTGTGTTTGATGAATTATTTGTTTTGTGCAGACGTGTTTTTGCGCACTGCGCTAAAAGATGTTTGGAGCGGGAATATTTCTTGGGCGGTGTTGACGGCATCGGTTACTACGGCCGGGTTGTTATATTCGGCCTTAAATGTGTTTTTAACGGTTCCGCTTTTTGGCCCGGTGCCGGATTTGTATTTGTACACCTCTCTTTTTATTACGCTTTCTTTATGGGCGGAGCGCCGCTTGGTAAAAGAAAAGGAGCGGTCCCGTGTGTTTGTTAAAAAATTAGATGATTTCCTGCCTAAATCGGGCCGCTTGTGCGTGGGGCGCAGTTTTAGAAAAGTCTTTGCCGGGGAATTAAAAAAAGGCGACCTTATTTTTGTAAAACCCGGAGAGCGCTTGCCCGCGGACGGGACCGTTAAGCAAGGTAAAACCTCTGTTGATGAACAATTAATTACAGGTAATATGTTGCCTACCTCTAAAAATGTTGGCAGCCGGGTGTTTGCGGGGACGCTCAATAAATCGGCGGAGATGTATGTGGAAGTTACCGAGGTTTTATCCGCGTCCGCCTTGATGAGTGTGGTTTCTGCCATAAAAAAAAGCGAATTGGCGCGCAGTGGTTTTAAAAGTGCATTAGACGGTTTTGCCTGTTGGGTGCTGCCTCTGTCTGTTTTGTTTGCGGCGGGGGCTTATGCGGGCCTGCTTTACGCAACGGGCAGTAAAGAGTGGTTTTTATATTCCGGGGTTTTTTTATTTATGTTGGCGGTGTCCTGCCCGGCGGCCTTGGTGTTTGCAGCGGTATCCCCGTCATTTTTTGCCCGCCGTGGCGCGCACACAAAAAAAATTAAATTGCAAAATATTTACGCCTTGGACGAAATTGTCCGCGCCGATACGGTGTTTTTTGATAAAACAGGTACGCTCACTTATGGCGAATTGCGGGTATCTGGCATTTATCCGGCCAAAAAAGTTTCCCAGCGCCAATTATTGGAAACGGTTGCCACCGCTGAACAACTGGTGGACGGTCCGTTTGCCGATGCCGTAACCGCGTGTGCCAAGGAGCATAAAATATCGCCTAAACCGCTTTTGTGCTTTGATGTGCTCCCCGGTTTGGGAGTATCAGCCACCAGCGGCGAGGATAAAATTTTGGCGGGCCGGACCCAATGGTTAGAGGAGCAAAATATTAAAACGGTGGCCAAAATTGTCCATGCGGACGAAGCCGTCATTTGCGTAGCCAAAAATGGGAAGTATTTGGGCTATTTAACGTTGGCGGACGAATTGCGTCCGGGAGCCAAAGAAGTGATTTCTTTCTTAAAATCACTGGGAAAAGAAGTTATGTTGATTTCCGGGGATAACGAATCTTCCGTGTCGGCGATTGCCAAAGAGGCGGGCATTGCAAAAATAAATGCCAATGTACTGCCCAAAACCAAGGCGGAAATTATTTCCAACTTGCGTGCTTTGGGCAAACGCGTATTAATGGTGGGGGACGGTTTTAACGATATTATTGCTTTGTTGCGGGCTGATGCCGGGGTGGTTTATTCCTCCGGCCGGAACGTATATAATAACTGGGTGGACGTACTAATTAAAAGCCGGGACTTGTACCCGGTGGCAGATTTATTTAAAATAAATAAGAAGTTGCACCGGATTATCACGGTTAATGTGTTGCTGGCAGTTTTGGTTACGTTTGTTGGCTGTGCGGGGCTGATATGGTTTATGCCCCAGGCCGGGTGGACGTGGATTGTCGGCGGCGCGTTAGCGGTGGCTGGGCTTGTCTTTTTAAATTCAACAAGGATGCTTAACATAAAATGACACATACAAACGATATTGACTTTGGTTATACTACTGCACACGCCCGCAAAAATGCGGATGTTGTTTTGCCGGAAATCCAATGCTGGCCCAACCAGTACAAACGCGATTATAATATTAAAATTGAATTGCCGGAATTTACGTCTGTCTGCCCCAAGACGGGTTTGCCGGACTTTGGCATCATTACGATTGAGTATATCCCCGATGAACTTTGCCTGGAACTCAAATCGCTGAAATACTATTTGTTGGAATACCGCGATATGGGTATTTTTATGGAAAACACCGCCAATAAAATTTTGGATGATGTAGTAAAAGCCTGCCACCCCAAAAAAGCCACTGTTACCGGCGTGTTTACGCCCCGCGGCGGCTTGCGCTCTGTAATTACGGCCCATTACGAGAAAACAAATGAAAAATAAGCGCAATATCCGGTTGGCGTGCGCGTTTGTACTGGTGTTTTTAGCCGGGGTGGCGTGTATGCGCGTGTGGGATTGCTTCCGTATGCCGGAGCCTGTGGTGGCCAAGGTGCCGGGCAGCAGTTCTCTGCTGCTGGTTAATCTTGCTGACCCCACGGGGCCTGCTGACCTGCCGGGTGAGGACGAGCCCCCGCAAGATTACAAGGACGCTTCTGCCGTGCCCAGCCATTTGCCCAATATCAAAATGCAAGGGGTGGAAAAGATTACCTTTCTGCCATCAGCAACCCAACAGGAAGAGGAAGAACCCGCCCCCAAAACACCCAAAACGCCCGTTCATTTAGGCTCGGCGGACCATATCGTCCCCAATGCTACAATGCCCCGGCAACTGCCGGAGGAAGAAAGTAAAATCTCTATGATTAGCGTGCCCGTGCAGGTGCGTGTCATCAAAACGGCGGACGACTACAAAGCCTTTAAACGCGTGGCGCGTGGCAAATACCCGCAGGCCAACTTTGCTAAGGATAATATTATTACGTTGGAATCTACGGGGAACTGGCCGGATAAGGTGTTTGAAATTCAAGACGTTGTTGAGCAAAACGGCAAAATGGTAGTGCTGTATCGTGTGAATATTTTTGGTATGGATAAAAAGACCAATACGCACAGCGTAGTGCGCGTAGCCAAACGGAACTTGCCCGTAGAACTCAAACAAGTGCTTTAAGTAATTTCTTTGTAGCATAAAAATAACCCCCGGCTATAAAACCGGGGGACTTTTTATATCAGGAAAACTATTTCTTTAAAATGTTTTCGGAGGGTTTAAAGCGCACTTTTTCCTTGGCGGGCACTTGCACTTTGTCGCCCGTTTTGGGGTTGCGGCGTGTAACAGGGCGGGCTGTTTTTAAGTGGAAGGAGCCAAAATTGCTGATAACCACTTTGCCGTCGCGCTTTAAGCCGTGCTTGATAATTTCAAATACTTTATCTACGGACATTTTGGCTTGCTTTTTATCCAAAACGTGCCGGGTGAGATGTCTTATTACGTCGTCCTTATTCATATTGCAATCCTGTCTTGTGCCGGGCTTTTGAACAGCCCAAGCGGTAAAATTATTTGTTTCCCCGGTTGGTAAAGCCCATAGCGTGCAACAGCACCCACGGTTTTTTACCCTCGCAGACAATTTTCCAAATAGCATCTACGATAGGGGTTTTTAAATTGTTTTTGCGTGCAATGTCGTAAACGCTTTGCACGGAATTTACACCTTCGGCAATGGTTCCCACTTCCTTTTTGGCTTCTTCCAAAGAGAGACCGGAGCCTAGTTTTTCGCCCAAACGGCGGTTGCGGGAAATAGCAGACATACCTGTCAAAATGGCATCTCCAAAGCCTGCCAAACTGTACACGGTATTGGACTGCCCGCCTTGGCTGACAATAATATCGTTCATTTCCTGCAAGGCTTGCGTGATGAGGGCGGCCTTTGCGTTGGCTCCGTCGCCAATGCCGTCAATGACACCGCAGCCGATAGCCAATACATTTTTAATACCGCCGCCGTATTCTACCCCGCGTCTGTCGGAGGACGGCACTACAATAATCGGGTCCCCGCTCATTATGTCGCGGATTTCGTCCACCAATGCAGGGTCTTTGCCAGCAAGCATAATTTTGGTCGGCACGTCTTGCGCCACTTCCAGCGCAAAACTCGGGCCGGAAAAGGCTAAGGCTTTATCCTTTAATTGCGGTAATTCTTCTTCAATCAGTTCGCAAATTGTTTTAAACGACTTGTCCTCAATCCCCTTGGACGCGCTTACCACAGGTACGACACGCCCATTTAAAAGAGGCTTTAACTGTTCGCGGCAGAAAGCGCGGATAGCCTTGGACGAAATGACAAAAATGATTAAATCCGTATCTTTGACCGCTTCGGCCACATTGCCGGTTAAGCGGATATTGTCGTGAATTTTAAAGTTCGGGATATTGGGATGTCTTCCCATTGTTTTAAGAACATTTAACAACTGTTCATTGTATTCCCACAGGCTGACATTGTACCCTTTGCGCGCGAGGTGTTGGGCAATTACACTGCCCCAAATACCTGCGCCGAAAACGGTAATTTTATTTATCTTCATTTTCTTTTCTCTTTTTGGCGCCATCTTCAAATTTTAATTCCTTTTGTTGGAGCAGCCGTTTGATGTTGGGAACGTGCTTATAAATAACCAACGTACTGACGGCAGTTACCATTAAATTAACGGACAGCGGATGATTGCCGATAAGAAAACTGCATACAGGCAAAACCACGCAGGCGCAAATAGAACCAATGGAAATGCGGCCCCATAACGCTACGCACACCACAAACGAGGCAAACGCAATTGCGGTAGGAATAGGCAGGAGGGCGGCAAATACACCCGCAGAGGTGGCTACCCCTTTTCCGCCGCGGAATTTTAAATAAATCGTCCACATATGGCCCAAAATGGCAATTACCCCGCAAGCAATAGCCACCCAGTAATTGTCCGGGCAGAAATGGCGCGCCAGACACACCGGGATAAAGCCTTTCAAGCCGTCAATTAGAAAGGTGCTGATGCCGGCCCATTTACCCACCGTACGGTACACATTGGCCGCGCCGGGGTTGCCGGAGCCGTGTTGACGGATATCAATACCCATAACATGTTTGGCAATCATATAGCCGGTCGGGACGGACCCGAGTAAGTAACTAAACAAAACGAGGATAGTAATTGTAGTAATCATATATCTCATTATATTAAATTTAGGGCATTTATTTGTGGTTTCATTGGTATTTTAAAGGTTTTTTATATATACTAACAATATGAAACAACTCCGTTTTTATCTTTTATCGCTCTTTCTTTTGGGGGCCGGTTATGCGAGTGCGCAGGATGCCTTTGACTATGCCCAAAAGGAATATGAATTAACTTTTACCGTGCGGGGCAAAACGCAAACCGTGTCTTGCCAGGCGGTACGGTTTCATAAAAATTGGTTTTTGACGGCGGCGCATTGTGTAAGCCCGTGTAAAAATTACTCGTGCCAAATGCGTATGTGGCTGGCTGTCGGCCCGGCGCGTGCGGCGGCGGTGCTTTCGCAAAAAAATGTTTTTCTCCCCGAGGAATACCAAGACGAATACACGCTTCCGCCCGGTGTGCTGCCTAGGCGCGGGGAACTGCCTGCGTGGGATATGGCGCTTATTTATTTTAATGCCCGCCAAGCGCGCTATGAATATTACGATGCTTACGGAAAGGTTAAGGAAAAGGATTTCCTTCTCACATTGGATAGGGGCTTTTGGGAAAAAAAGACGGATGAGGCTTTAAAAGAGTCAGCCCGGCTGTATGAGCAGAGCCGCCAATATGCGGCAGACGGACAAGCGCAAATTGCCCGCCAACTGACCGAGCAAGCGCAGGCGTTGGAGCAGGATGCGGACGAATACCGCGCCGCCGCCGAAGCCGCGCCTTTACTCAAAAGACAATGGAACGGAGCAATGGCTCCGCGTTTGGCGCCGTTGCTTACATACAGCGATAAGGACGAAAAATTTTTGTTAAGTAATATTTTAGTGCCGCGCTGGACACGCGGTGCATTTGAAATGCTTTCTTCTCCCAGACAAATCTTATACTTTGGTGATAATGCCGCCCCGTGGCTTTCGGCGGGGTTTGGAGTGGAAAAAGGCAATTCCGGCGGCGGGGTATTTTTGCCCGTGTATAACGGCGGGAAAAAGCGCGCCTCCGGCTTGGTGGGAATTGTGTCTGCCAAATCGTTAAACCAACTGCCCGAAGCGGCCCGCAAACGCTATGCCTTGTACGGGAGTGAAATATTTTTATTCAACGGATTTAGCGAAAACACTACTTTGGGCTTTATCCGGCGGGTACTAACCGAATACCGCGACACCCCCAATGTGCAACCGTTGGAAAGTTACGGGCAGATAAAAGAGGTCGTCAAAAAGACAGCCCCCAAAAGTGCTAAAAAGAAGTGAGTTTTTTTAGAATACTGTGGTAGTTGCCGTCTGTGGCCATAAGGGTTAATTCCAAAGCACCGGACGGCAATTCTTTTTGCCCGGTAACTAAGGCTTTGCCGTAGATAAAACCGATAAGCCCGCGCGCCTTTGGCTCCAAGGTAAGGCGGCGCAGTTTCCAACGGCGCGCCACATTTTCTTCTACTTGTTCCAATAGTTCCGTAAGGCCCAGTTTGTTTCCTGCACTGATAAACGAACCTTGCGGGTTCTGCGCTTGCAAGAGGGCCAGCCGTGCGGGGGAAAGTAAGTCAATTTTATTAAAAACATCAATAACCGGAATCGTCTGCGCGCCCAAATCGGTAATAATTTGGCGCACGGTTTCTGCCTGAGCGTTGCGGTGGGGGGACGACGCATCGTGGACGTGTAAAATCACGTCTGCAAATGAGGTTTCTTCCAAAGTCGCGCGGAAGGAACTTACTAAACTGTGCGGTAATTTTTGAATAAATCCCACGGTATCCGTAAACAGCATTTCTCCGCCGGCCGGCATATGCACGCGGCGGGTGGTCGGGTCCAATGTGGCAAAAAGTTTGTCATCCGCATAAACCGCGTTTTGACGCGTCAACACATTTAAAAGGGTGCTTTTTCCCGCATTGGTATAACCCACAATGGCAATTTGCGGCAAAGGAATTTGTGTGCGGCGTTCCCGCCGTAAGCCGCGCTCTTTTTTTACTTGTTCAATTTCCTTTTCCAATTTGCTGATACGCAGGCGCAGACGGCGTTTGTCATATTCCAGTTTGGTTTCCCCCGGTCCACGCAGGCCGATACCGCCTTTTTGTTGCATCAGCGCGGTGCCTTGCCCTCCTAAACGCGGAAGCAAATATTTTAATTGCGCCAGTTCTACCTGCAACTTACCCTCTTGCGTGCGTGCGCGTTGGGCGAAAATATCTAAAATTAACCGGGTCCGGTCAATGACTTTTGCGGGGATAATTTCTTCCAAATTTTTTTGTTGGGCGGGGGAAATTTCGTCATCAAAAATAACCGTTTGGGCATTTGTCAGTCGCACTGTTTCGGCGATTTCTTCCATTTTGCCGCTGCCGATAAGCGTGGCCGAGTTAAAGGCCTGTACGCGGATTTGAAAGGTATGCACCACCGTACCGCCTGCCGTGTGGGCAAGACGTTTTAATTCTTCCAACGAAGAAGTGTCGTGCGGGGCGGTTTTGAGGGTTACACCCGCCAAAATGACGTTTTCCATAAACTAGCGCTTTTTAGAGATTTGGGCTTCTTTGGCGGCTTTTAATTTGGCTAAAAAGGCCGCCTTAACGTTAATCATATTGTTGAGCGGTGCTGTTTTTAAGTGGCATATTCCAATCGCCACCGCATCAGCGGTGTCGTCGGGCGAGGGGGCTTTATCCAAATTAAGTGTCAGTTGTACCATACGCTGAACTTGTTTTTTGTCGGCGGTGCCGGTGCCGCAAATCATTAGTTTTACGCGTTTTGGCGGATAAAAGGTAATCGGTTTTTTGGCTTGTTCACACGCGAGGATAATCACGCCGCGCGTCATAACCGTATTGGCCATAGTGGTAGCGCGCTTTAAAAAGAAGTTTTGTTCCATTGCTACCTGGTCGGGAGTATAGGTTTGCAAAATACTTGTCAGTTCGTCAAAAATGTAGGAAAGACGTTTGGGCAGTTCTTGGTCGGCCCCGGTGTGGATAAGCCCGCAGGCGCGTAAAGACAAAACGGAACGGGCGTTCCGTGTGAGGATTGCCCATCCCGTTCTGTCTAAACCAGGGTCTATACCTAAAACTGTGGTTGTATGCTCTTGCAAGAGGCCTCTTATTTGGCTTCCAACTTAGCCATAACGGCTTCGTCAATGTTGGAGTTATCATAGACGTTTTTGGTGTCGTCGTGATCGTCCAACGCTTCAAGCATATTCATCAAGGTCTCAGCCGTATGTTCGTCAGTAATGGAAACTTCCGTATCGGGAATCATTGTCAAATCGGCCGATTCGGGCGTAATACCCTTGGCTTCAATGGCCTTTTTGACGGCTTCCAATTCGTTCATATCCGGGTTGGTGATAACTTCATACACATCACCTGCCGTGCGGACGTCTTCCGCGCCGGCTTCCAAGGCCAAATTCATCAAATCATCTTCGGAAATATCTTCCTTCTTAACGACAATCATCCCTTTGTTTTTGAACATATAGGATACGCACCCCGCAGTGCCGGTATTGCCGCCGTGGCTGGTAAAGATTTTGCGGATTTCCGAGAAAGTGCGGTTTTTATTGTCCGTGGTGCATTCCACAATCACCGCCACGGAACCGGGGCCGTAGCCTTCGTAAGTGATTTCTTCATACGAAACACCGGGCAACTGGCCTGTACCTTTCATAATAGCGCGTTTGACGTTATCAAACGGCATATTGGCGGCGCGGGCGTCGTCCACGGCTTTACGCAAGCGGGGGTTTTGGTCCGGGTTACCGCCGCTCATTTTTGCGGCGATGGTGATTTCTCTTAAAATTTTAGTAAATACTTTGCCTTTTTTGGCATCAACGAGGGCCTTTTTATGTTTAATGCCGGCCCAATGCGAATGTCCACCCATAGGTGCGCTCCTTACTGCAAATTTAGATACTTCTATTTTAGCAAATTTTTATATATAGGGATATAACAGGCGGAAAATAAAAAATATGCCGTTAGGCGCAAAGGGGAAAATTGGGGCGGCTAATATGCCGAAAAACAGATTAAGCGGAAAAGTGCCCCGCACGAGATTTGAACTCGTATCACCGGTTCCGAAGACCGGTACTCTATCCAGTTGAGCTAACGGGGCTTATTCTTTATATTTTAGCAAATTACAAAACTAATTAAATTTTTTGCCCTGCAAAAATGACCGCTTGCGCCAATTTATGCTAAATTATACATATGAAATCTATTAAAAACGAAGGGACGGCGCATTGTCCCCACAAGTGTGAACCTTTTGATGTAGAATACTGGTCGCTCATTCGGGCTGACCAAGACCCCGATTTGAAAACCGCCGCTATGGGCGGAGAATTAAATTTGGTACGCTGCCCGGAGTGCGGCGAGTTTTTTCACCACGACGGCGATTTGATTTATTTTGACGCTCCCAGTGAGATTTTGGTGTTTGTGTTTTCCGAAAAAGACCGCCAGCGCGAGCCGGAATTGGCCAAGCGTATGCGGGACGATTACGAAACTATTAAACACGTTTTATTGAAGCAACTCAATATGGATTATCCGCCCGTATCCGTTTTCGGGTTGGAAGAACTGAAACTGCTTTTGCAGGCGGACGAAAAAGCGTCCTACGAATCCGAAGCCGTGGCGGCTGCGTCCGCCGCGCAAGGGTTCGCGGTAACGCGGTTGAAGCCGTCTTATGCGCGGGAACATCATTTTCCGTTTTATGTTCCCACGCCGACTAAGAATCACTCGGCCAACGAATATGCCGTGGCCGCCGCCAAGGTGTTAAAGAGCGGCCTTAACAGCACTCTGCTTCGCAACTTCGCCGACCGGATGAGCGAGGACGGCGCACAGCCGCCAAGAGTGCTATGAACATAAACCTCTCCTCTGATATACCTAAAAAATACCGGGAACAATTATATTCCGTAGGTGCCTATGCCAAAAAACTGGGCCTGTCGGCCTGGGTGGCAGGCGGTGCGGTGCGTGATTTTTACTTAAAGCGTCCTACATTGGATATTGACTTGGCTTTTAGCGGCAACCAGGAATCTGTTGCCGGGTTTTGCGTGAAACAATGGGGGGGAGGAAAAAGGAAGTTTTCGCAGTTTGGTACGTTCCGCGTGAATATGGCAGACGGGCTAAAATTTGATATGGTCCGCACGCGCAAGGAAAAATATCCGTATCCCGGTTCCTTGCCGCAGGTGGAATTTTCGCCCCAAATTAAGGACGACCTTTTCCGGCGCGATTTTACCGTAAATTCCTGGTGTTTTTCTATTTTGCCCGATACCTTTGGTCAAACATATGATGCGTTTGGTTCGCAAAAGGATATTGATGGCGGCATTATACGCATTTTGCACGATAAAAGTTTTTTAGATGACCCTACGCGTATGTTGCGGGCGACACGCTTTGCGGGCCGTTTTGGGTGGACGTTGGCGCCTAAAACAGAGCGCTTATTGCGTGAGGCCGTAAAAGGGGAATATCCTCTGCTCTTGACGCGGGAGCGGTTCAGCCGCGAATTTTTAAAAGTGCTCAAAGAAGAAAAAATTAAAAAAATTTTTATGTTAATGGAAAAATACGATATGCTCAAATTTGCCTGGCCGGGCCTTCAATGGCACGATGCTTTGCTGAACTCGCAAGATGTGCAAGAGCGGGTGGGCATATTGGTTTGTATGCTGGGCGCAAGCGGAGAAGATTTTTTGCGCTCGTTGCATTTGCCGAAGGAATTTACGCAAGAAATTTTGGGCGCGTGGAAGGTAACGCGCGAAAAAATGAGTCCGTTGGGGTCGCTTTCTCCTTTGCAAAAGGAAATTTTAAAGGCGGTTGTCCCCGGGCTTCCTCCAATGGCCTTGGAGCCGTGTTTTGTGCGCGGGCGGGAACTAAAAGATTTGGGCTTGGCCGGGCGGCGCATATCGGGCGCGCTAGACCGCGTACGCCAGGCACAATGGGCGGGTGAGGTTAAAACGCGCGAGGAAGCGCAGGCCTTTCTCAAAGCACATTAAAAATTGGTTTTATTTGGTGGATATAAAAGCCCCCGGTTTAGTCCGGGGCTTTTTTTATGGAGTGTTTTTGTATTGTTGTTGCCGTTGTCGTTTGCCGTCATCCCCGACTACGGCCTTCGGAAATGACGATATTATGAAAAAAGAGGTCATCCTGAACTTGTTTCAGGATCTACTGCTTGGGTAGTTTGTTTTTTGTATTGTTGTCGCCGTCATCCTGGAAAGTCGTAGTCCAGGATCTGTTGTTATAAAAAAGGAAAACAACGGATACTGTAACACTCCGCATCGGCAAACCTTCCAATATGACCTTTATTTTTATAGACGACCAACGACCCAAACGGTAGGTCCTGAAACAAGTTCAGGACGACGGGCTTTTTTTATTGTTTTTCTTTGTCATCCCGTAGCGTCTTTATACGGGTTCTCGTTGTTATTGCTGTCATCCCCGAGGAATTTAGTCGGGGATCTGTTGTTTAGTAGTTATTCATAAAGGGGTTGTTTTATTTTTCTTTTTTGTTATAATTCTATTAATGAGGACTCTGTATATTGGAAGGGTTTGGAATATAAAAGGCTTTTTTACTAAAATATAAAGGTGTCCAAAAAGGAGGAAAGATGAAGAAATTTATATTTTTTTCTGCCGCTTTGCTGTTATTTACAGCCGCCAACGCAGAACAAATGCAGTTTGTAACCACAATGTCCGCCCCGGTGGGTAACTTTGCCCACTTGGATGCGGCAGACTCCACACACGTTACCTCTGCGCCAATACTTAACTTTTGTAATACGCGTTCTAGCGTGGGGGATATTATCATCAAAGGTGCGGGTGCGTATTTAAACCAAGTAAATATCCAAAACGGAACAACGTTGGGTAGCACCAATACGCCCGAATACCGTTTGGGTGAAAATATGAGCATTGAAAACGGCGGAACGGTAACGGCCGGGCGGTTAATGGCGAATGATGTTACTTTTAAAGATACGAATTTCCATAAGAGTAACGTAACAAACACGATTTACACCAATGATGTAGCCGTAATGGGTGGAAAAACGGACAATATGGAAATTGCTTCCACCGCCAAAATTACCAAGGGTGCGCAAAATTCTGCAAACTTGGGCGAAGAACTGTGGTGGGATAACCAATATGCAGGTGATTACGACGCTTCCGGTAATAAAAAGGCCAATGGCAAAACTTACACCTCGTTTTTGTTAAAGAGTAAAACGGCTACTACACCCGATTCTTATAAGTTTAAAGCGGTAATTAAAGATGTACAAGCGGCCAAACTCTGTGGAACCCGTAGCATATCAGAGATCCAATGCTATGGGGAAAAGGATGTGGATTATCGCGAATCACGTGCCCATTATGTTTACGCGGATCGTATCAAGCAAGAACCCAATGTTCAATTCCAAAATTGTGGTAATGAGTATGGTCAGTGTGGTTGGATGATAAAAATTAAAGGGTGGTCCGGAGACATAAGCAAGACCAAAACCTCTTATCTAAATCCGTATAATGGGGTGGAAGTGTGCCCGACGGCCTCTTCTGATGACCAAATTTGTGCGGATAACTGCGATTCCACTTCCTTCACCTGTTCTTTTGCTTGTGTAAAAAAAGCCGCCAAATTAGAAGGGTGTGGCCCGCAATTGCTCAAAAGGGATTGCTTTTGCCCTTGTTCTACCACGAAGGGGTCTTATGCCTGCCAAATGAGCCATTATAATACATTAGGTTGTCCTAGTCCTGCCGGAACAACTTGTGGTAATATTTGTGAACGAGCTGCTTATGAATATGAACCCCTTTTGGGTGGAATAGGGCAAATTTTAACTTGTGTTGCTGAATAAGTAAAATTTGGCTCAAAGTAAAGATGTACAAATTTAAAACCCCCGGTTTAGTCCGGGGGTTTTGCGTTCCTACGGCTCTGCCGTGTGCTGCTTTTGTGCACCGGTCCAGCCCTCGGTTGCTTTGTTTTAGTTGAAGCCTTAATGATTAATTAAGGTTAATTTATTATAACTAATTTAAACTAAAACAGCAAATAATATTTTTTACCCGCTTTTTATAGGGCATTTTTGACCTTGGCGGTGTGCAGGAACGAATATAAATTAGTAAAATACAATATATGGAAGTAATTATCTTTATACCCATTTTATTTTTGTCTATTATCCTGCACGAATTTGCACACGGCTGGGTGGCATACCGTATGGGCGACGATACTGCCTATTATGCCGGCCGCCTGACCTTAAACCCGCTTAAACACATTGACCCGGTCGGCACGCTGGTAGTACCGGCGGTGTGCTATTTTCTGCATTTTCCGTTGTTTGGTTGGGCCAAGCCCGTGCCTGTAAACCCGATGCGCTTTCCGCGCCCGCGCCAAGATATGGGCAAGGTGGCGGCGGCGGGTCCGGCGTGCAACTTGCTGTTGGCATTTATCTGCGTGCTTGTTATGAAGATTTTTCTCTTAACGCAGAACCATTTTACCGTGCAGACGTTGGAGCAGGTTTTTGTATTTCTGCAATATGGTATGTTTATTAATGTATTTTTAGCCGTGTTTAATTTAATTCCTATCCCGCCCTTGGACGGCGGGCGCGTGGTGGCGGCTTTATTGCCAATGCGGACCGCCTTTAAATACGAATTATTTTTCAGCCGCTTTGGAATGTGGGTGGTTTTCGCCCTTATTTTAACGGGTGCGGTGCAGTTTCTTTTATTGCCGCCTACCCGGATAATTGTCGGCTTATTAAGTAAAATTTTAACTTTGTAATATATTGCGGAGCGTTTAAATGATTAATCCTGCGCCGATTAATGTGCATATTAACGTGTTTGAGGGTCCTATGGACCTGTTGTTGCACTTAATTAAAAAAGACAACTTGGATATTTGCGATATTAACATTGCCGAAATCACCAAGCAGTATTTAGATTATTTAAACGTAATGAAGGAACTGAACTTGGAGGTGGCGGGCGAATTTTTGGTAATGGCCAGTACATTAATGCAAATCAAAGCCAAAACGCTTTTGCCTTCGCAAGCCCCGACGACCGAGGACGAAGGCCCCAACCCTGTAAAGGAACTTATCGCCAAGTTGGTAGAGTACCAAAAATACAAAGAAGCCAGCAAATTTTTGGAACAAAAGTTTGAGGAAAATAAAGACAATTTTTACCGCTCTGCCCCTATTTTTGACGACGGGGAAAAAATCATTAACCTGCAACTGTTTGATTTATTATCCGCCGTCAAGCGTGCCTTTGAACGGTTAGACGAGCGCAAACGCATTGAACTTTTAAATGTGGAAGAATTTCCTATTGAAATGAAGATGCAAAAGGTGGTGGATATGTTTAAAAAGCACGAGTGGGTGCTTTTGGACGATATCTTTGTGGGGGAAACCAAAAAACGCGGCGTGATTACCTGTTTTATGGCCTTATTGGAACTGATGAAGATTAAAAAAATTATTGCCCGGCAAGATGCACAGCAGGGGCAAATCCGTATTTATTTAAATCCGGAAAATAAAGATAAAGATTTTAAAACCCTTATGCACGGCGAGGCTAATTAGCCGCCCGGAGGATTTATGCCAACCGAAGAAAATATAACCCCTGTTCAAGCCACAGCGCAAGCAACGCCTGTGCAAGCCGATAAAACCGTCCAGCCTGCGGACGAACGGCCCTTTGAACTGGTGCCGACGAGTGAATTTAAGCAGATTGTGGAAACCCTTTTGTTTATTACCGACCGTCCGATAAAACCCTCCCGCATTGCCGACGTAATTGACGGCGTGGATGCACGGCGCGTGCGCGAAATGATTTTGGAAATTCAAGAGGATTACGTCCAACGCCAAAGTGCTATCCGAGTGGTGGAAATCGGCGGCGGATTTCAAATGTCCACCAAGCCGGAGTTTGGCCGTTGGGTGCGCCGTTTGTATAACGAAAAAATGACGACCAAACTTTCCAATGCGGCCTTGGAAACATTGGCGATTATCGCCTACAAGCAGCCGCTTACCCGCGCGGAAATGGAAGCCATACGCGGGGTAGATGTGGCCGGGCCGTTGGAACGCTTGTTGGAGCGCGGGCTGGTGCGGGTGGTGGGCAAAAAAGATACTATCGGCCGCCCGATGGTTTATGGCACAACAGATGAATTTTTACGAATTTTCGGGCTTAACAAGATTTCCGAATTGCCCGATTTGCAGGAATTTGCTTCTAAAACCTTGCGCGAAAAGCAAGAAGAATTGCCGTTTGGCGAGCCTTTGCCTCCCTTGAAAGAGCCGGCCATTATTCCGTTGGAAGAATTGGAAGGCGAGGAAAAATTACAGGCTTTGGATGCGTCCTCTGCGGACCCGTTCTTTACGCGCAACAGTTACAACCGCGGGGATATTTTTACCAATGATGCCGCCCCGGAACTCTTAAAGCAAGCCGCCTTGTCTGCCGAGGAAAAAGCCCCGGTGGAGGCTGTAAGCGTGGTGTCAAATGAACCCGCGCAGGATACGGACCCTGCTTTAAAAATGAACGAGCAGGTAACTGCGCCTGATAACGCATTGGCCTCTTTGCAGGCGCACCGTGAGGACGAAGATGCGGCACAGCCCGCGCAAGAAAAACAGGAGGATAAATAACTATGAACATTGTTTTGGCCGCCAGCGAGGCGTTTCCGTTTTGTAAAACCGGAGGACTTGCCGATGTGGTGGGGGCACTCTGTCAGCAGTTTTCTATGCGCAAAGGCAATAAAGTGCTTTTGTTCCTGCCGCACTACCGCAACATTGTGCGGGTGTCCTCTTTAAAAGTGGTTCCCGGAGTGTATTTAATCCCGATTGGGGATAGAATTGAACAGGTTTCGCTTTCGTATATTAATTGGGGTAATGTGCTTGTGTTTTTTGTGGGCAACCGTAAATATTTTGACCGCCCCGAACTCTACCGTACCAAAATGGGCGAATATCCCGATAACGACGAGCGCTTTATTTTGTTTAGCCGCGCGGTGCTGGAAGGGTGCAAATTTATCGGTTTCCGTCCGGATATTATCCATTGCCACGATTGGCAGACGGGCTTAATTCCCGCCTATTTAAAAACGGTCTATAAGTTGGATGCCTTCTATACCCGCACCCGCAGTTTATACACTATTCATAATATTGCCTACCAGGGGCATTATTCGTATTCCTCGTTCCGCAAGGCGGGCTTTCACCCGGTGGATTACACACCTGATAAATTTGAATATTACGGCGGCATCAGTTTCTTGAAAAGCGGCATCGTGTTTGCCGATAACGTAAATACCGTCAGCCCCAACTACGCGCGCGAAGTTCAAACGGACCCCGCTATGGGCTTTGGCTTGGAGGGGCTTTTGCGCTACCGCAGTAAAAATTTCTGCGGCATTGTAAACGGAATTGATACCGACGTGTGGGACCCGGAATTGGACCCCGTTTTGCCGATTGGCTACGACGTAAGCGAAGTGGTAAAAGGTAAATTAGCCGCTAAATTGGCTTTGCAACAACAATGCAAACTACCCCAAGAGGCAGAAAAGCCGCTTATCGGTATTGTGTCGCGCCTGGACTATCAAAAGGGCTTGGATGTGGTCGTCAATTTGATTGAACGCTTAAAAGGCCGCGCGCAGTTTGTAGTGCTTGGTATGGGCGACCCGATGTTAGAGAAGGCTTATCAGGGTTTGGCGCGTAATAATCCTACATCCGTTAGTTACAACGGCCGCTTGGATGAAGATTTGGCTCACCGCATTTATGCGGGCGCGGATATATTTTTAATGCCGTCTCGCTTTGAGCCGTGCGGCCTTTCGCAGTTGATTTCAATGCAGTACGGTACCTTGCCTGTTGTGTCAAAAGTAGGCGGGTTGGTGGATACAGTGAAAGGGTATGAGCCTGGCAAAGAGGATACGGCTACGGGCTTTTTTATTAACAACTTTACCGAAAATGGTATCTATGCTACATTGGAAGGGGCTTTGGCCCTTTACCAGCATAACCGCCCGGTGTGGACGAAACTCGTCCGCAACGCGATGCGCCAGGATTTATCGTGGGATAAATCGGCGCAAGCCTATTTGGATTTGTACCGCAAAACATTGATTTAGGAGATAAAATGAAAAATATTCGCCGTATTTTATTTGTACTTTTGGCTTTCGTTTTACTTGCGGGCCCTGCATGGGCCGGGGACGTAAAGAACCTTATTTGGGTGATTGGGGACGGTATGGGGCCGGAGGCCATCGGTTTTTTTACCCAAGGCGTCCGCTATGCTAACTTGCCGGACTACCCCGAAAAAACCTCCAATTTGGAGCGTATGTTAAACGGCGGTACCTGGGGTATGTTCTTTAATAACACCTATGATACTTTGGTAACCGATTCCGCCGCCGCGGCTACGCAAATGGCAACGGGAAAATTCTCCCGCCCGGGTGTCATTGGCGAGGATTACAACGGTGCTACCGCCAAAACTTTGTTGGAAATGGCGCGCGAAAAAGGAATGTCCGTCGGCGTGGTTACGGATGCATATGTTACCGATGCTACTCCCGCTGCCTTTACGGCGCATACGCAAAACCGCCGCCAGAAAATGGATATTGCCCGCCAAATGATTGCGTTCGGCCCGGAAGTGATTATGGGCGGCGGACTTAAATATTTTTCCACAGGGGAAAATAAAAAACTTTTAAAGCAGGCCAAAAAGAAAGGCTACCATATTGCCACGGACAAAAAGGAACTGGCCAAAATCAAATCAGGCAAGGTCCTTGGGCTGTTTGCCGAGCAAGCGTTGCCGATGACGGTAGAAATGTATATGCGTCCGCAAATTCCCACGCTTACGGAGCAAACCCAAAAGGCAGTGGAAATTTTAAGCCAAAATCCCAACGGTTTTATTTTAATGGTAGAAGCCGGAAAAATTGACTGGGCCGCCCACGGAAACGACGCGGGCGCGTGGTTTAAGGAAATGCAAAATTTAGATACTTTGCTAGGCTATGTGTTGGGTTATGCGGATAAAACACCCGATACTTTGGTGTACTTAAATGCCGATCACGATACGGGCGTGGGGGCCTTTACTTACCGCCATTTGGGCCAACAAAAGGTGATGGAAAAGACTGCCCAAGGCGAGGTGCTTTACGACGGAGATGTGGACTATGCTTCCTTTAAAACGTATCATCAGTTTCTGCTCCAAAAACGCAGTTTATATAATTTGAAAGAGGAGTTGAAAAAACTGCCAGCCGCCACATTAACCCCGGCCTTTTTGCAGGGGCAATTAACTGCCGCTTTGGGTTATCCTGTGGATATTTCCGGCTTTAAAAACCCGGCGGATTTGGACGGCCTTTTTAAACAGTTGGACGAGGAGCGTGGCATTGTATGGGCCACCCCGTCCCACTCGTCTTTGCCGTTGTTAAGCGTAGCCTATGGTGAGGATGCCGATGAGTTTTCCGGCCTGTACCACAATACGGAAATTTTGCCGCGTATGAAGGCGGCCTTGGGGTGGTAAAATATGGAAGAATTTTTGGAAGAGCCGAAAACGGTTAAAGTTCCCAAGCACCTTTTTCACCTGCACCGCAGACTGTTTTTGCTGGTGTTTGCGGTGGCTGTTTTGTTGCAAACGGCGGTGTTTGTAAATATGCGGTTGGATACTTATTACCAAGCATTAAACCGCTCGTTTAAAATGATTTTAACCGTCAACGGCACGCCGGATAATGCAAAACTGGCGGAGACGGGAGACTCCTTAAACCAAAAAGAGGATATCACTGATGTACAATTGTTCTCCCCGCAGGATGCCTTGGCGGAGGTCCGCCGCCAAAACCCGCAACTGGCTGATGCGATGCTTTTAATGGGCAAAAACAAAATGCCCGCTTATTACGAATTGCGTTTAAGTTACAAGGCCATTAACAATATCCGTCCGTTTGCGGATAATTTATCGGCGGAATATCCGTTTTTAACCCCGCATTACAATTTACAGCACGCGCAGTTGCTCTTTTATGTGGGCTTGTGCGCCAAGTTGTTAAATTTGGCTGTGGTTTTTGCGCTCTTATTATTTTTGGCCTTTATGTTTTTGGTGGAGGCCTATCCGTCGGCCGGGCCGCGTGCGCACTTTTTGGGCGGAGCCGTTTCCGGCGTTTTGGCCGGGCTGGCTTCCTGTCTGTTTTTTGCGGTGCTCGTATATCCTACGGGCTTTTTGTACGAAGCCGCCAGCCAGTTTACCTCGGTTGGAAGGCAGTTGTTGCTACTTGCCTTTTGCGGGCTTTTCGGGTGGACGTTATCTAAATGGCAAAAATTTTAAGCGTTTTATTGGCTCTCGTGGTGTTTGCTTCGCCGCTTTATTGCGACGAGGCTGCCCGGCGTAAGCAGGAGTTGGAAAAATTGAAAAATGCGGCGGCTGCGAAAGAACGGGAATTGCAAAAGTACCGCAAGCAGGCCCAACAGATTTCACAGGAAATTTCTGCTTTGGAGAACCAAAAAGCGCGCGCCGAACAGCGTAAAAATAAAGTGGAGTCCGATATTACCTATGTGGAGCAAAATTTGCTGTCTATTGAGGACAAGCGCGCCGCGTTAGAGCGCAGTATGCCTATGTGGCAAGGGGTGGTGCAAGAGGAATTGACCCAATATTATTTTACCCCCCTTTGCGCGGCTTGCCCGGGCGGGTACAGTTTGGAGCAGGATATTTTTGTGGATCGTATGGTTACGCACAAGGCCGCCTTTGCCGCCGAACTGAAAAAAGAAAATAAAGAAGCCAAGGAACGGTTGCACTCGTTTGAGGAGCGCAATAAAAAATTAATGGCGCAAAGTTCCCAAATCAAGCAGGAACAGGCCGTCATTTCGCAATCGTTTAATAAAAAGAAAAAGGATTTGGATGTTACCCGGCGCAAGGCCGATGCGGTGCGCAAAGAAATAAACGAACTGAATAAATCCGCGGCGGAACTCAATAATTTACTTGCCTCGTTTGAGCGTAAGCGTAAAGCGGCAGACGCCAAAAAGGCCGCCGCTTCCAAAACACCGGTTAAAAAAACGTCAACCAGGCCGCGCATAGATGCTTCGCGCCACTCGTTGCCGTGGCCGGTGGCAGGTACGGTTATCAGCAAATTCGGTAAAGAATACCGTGCCGATTTGAATACTTGGATTTTCCGCGACGGCATCAAAATTTCTGCCCAAGCGGGCGAACCCGTCCGCACAGCCGCCGAGGGGAGCGTAATTTATGCCGGGCCGTTCCGCTCGTACGGCAATGTGGTAATTGTGGACCACAACAAAGGATTCTTTACCATTTACGGATTTTTGAAGGAAATCAGCGCCTCTGTGGGGGATAAACTCCCGGTGCAGGGCGTAATCGGCACGGCGGGGCAGGACACGCAGTCCTCCTCCGGCACGGGCAAGAGTGCGGTGTATTTTGAAATCCGCCAAGGCACTACCGCGGTAAATCCGCAGGAGTGGCTAAAATAACTATTTAGAGGAAAATATGAAATCAAAAAAATTAAATCGTTACGCTGTTTTGGGGGGCGTGTTGTTTTTTATGGGAACGCTGTTTCCGTACGCATATGCTGCGGCGGATAACAGTTTAAAGCAACTGCGTACCTTGGTGGATGTGTTGGAATATGTGAAGGAAAACTATGTAGAAGTTACCGATACGGACAAACTGGTCTCCGGCGCGATTAAGGGAGTGGTGGGAGAATTGGACGATTTTTCGCAATATCTGGACCCGAAAGATTATAAGGAACTCAAAAATGATACCCGCGGCGATTTCGGCGGTTTGGGTATCCGCTTGCAAAAAGTGGACGGCTTTATTACGATAATGACGCCTATGCCGGGCACGCCCGCCTTTAAGGCCGGGGTAATGCCGGGAGACCGCATTGTGGCGGTGGATGATAAAGATGTAAAGAATATGCCTTTGGACGAGGCGGTGGAAATGATGCGCGGGCCAGTGGGCAGCAAAGTAAAAATCACCATTAGCCGTAAAAACGATAAGGGCGAATATACAAATTTGCCGGACTTTAAATTTAAGCGTGAAAAAATCGTGCCCGAAGTGGTGTATTCCCGTATGCTGCCGGGCAAGGTGGGATATGTGTATTTGGTAGATTTTTCGGGCCACAGCACCGAAGCCATTAAAAAAGCGTTAAAAGAATTGCAAAAACAGGGGATGACCTCTTTGGTGTTGGACCTGCGTTTTAACCCCGGAGGTTTATTAACAGGTGCGGTGGATATTGCCAAACTCTTTTTGGCACAGGATGAAATGATTGTTTATACCCAAGGGCGCAAACCTGATTATTACCAGGAATTTAAAACTTCTGCCCGCCCGGATTATCCGGATATCCCGTTGGCGGTGTTGGTAAACCAAGGCTCTGCCAGCGCGAGCGAAATTGTTTCAGGCGCGTTGCAAGATAACGGACGAGCGTTTATCGTGGGGCAGCGCACCTTCGGTAAGGCTAGTGTCCAGCAGGTGATGCCTCTTTCCGGCGGGGCGGGTTTGCGTTTAACGATTGCGCATTATTACACTCCTTCGGGCCGCTTAATCCAGCGCGATTACCGGGATAAAACAAAGGCTGACGAGGGTGGAATTGTGCCGGATGTGGAAGTTGTCTTTCCTGCGGATAAAGAAGCCAAGGTATTTATGCAGTATAATAATATTGTGCATACGCCCGGCCAAAAAACGCCCGATATGAAATTTACCGAAGCCGACCCTGTACTGGATAAGGCGGTGGAAATTTTGACGGGCAAAGTAAGCCTGGAAGAGGCCAAAGAAACTTCTAAAAAGGCAGCCGAAGAACGTAAAGCCAAAAAAACGGATAAAAAAGCGTCCCCCAAAACGGACGATAAAAAAGCCGGGAAAAAGGAAGCCTCCAAATGAAGAAAGATTTTACAATTTTAGGTATTGAATCCACTTGTGATGAAACCTCCGCCGCCCTTTTAAAAGGGGGGAAAGAGATTTTATCCAATGTTATTTATTCCCAGATTGATGAGCATAAAAAATACCACGGGGTCGTGCCGGAACTGGCCAGCCGCGCCCACGCCGCCAAAATTGCCACCGTTATCGGTGAAGCCTTGCAAAACCACCCGATTGATTATGTAGCCTTTGCCAGCGGTCCCGGTCTGCCCGGCGGCTTAATGGTGGGGCGCGTGGCGGCGGAAACGCTTGCAAAATTTAAAAAAGTGCCTATAATAGGAGTAAACCACTTGGAAGGGCATATTTTTGCTTGCGATTTTGAAGGAAGCGAAGCCAAAAATAAATTGCAATTTCCGTTAATTGCTTTGGTGGTTTCCGGCGGGCATACGGAATTATGGTACGTTAAAAATTACGGCGATTATAAAGTGCTCGGTAAAACGCGCGACGATGCCGCAGGCGAAGCCTTTGATAAAGTAGCCAAGTTGTTAGGGCTTGCTTATCCGGGCGGGCCGCAGGTATCCAAACAGGCACTTTCGGGCAAGCGGGATGCTATTCATTTCCCGCGGCCGCTGTTGCCGGGAACGTGGGAGTTTTCGTTCAGCGGTATCAAAACGGCCGTCAGTTATTATCTGCGCGACCATAAAGATTTTTCTATACCCGATGTGTGTGCCAGTTTTGAAGAGGCAATGGTGGAAACTTTGGTAACCAAAACACTTTTAGCCGCCAAAAAATATAAGGTAAAACATATTGCTGTCGGCGGCGGGGTGGCGGCGAACTCGCTCCTGCGCGAAAAGATGCAAGAGCAGGCGCAAAAGGCCGGTATAGAGGTTCACTTTGTGGAGCGCAAATTATCTTCGGACAATGCCGCCATGATTGCCTTGGCCGCTTATAAAAAATTGGAACACGCCGAGAATACCGGCAGACCGGTTAAAAAGAATATAGACATTAATCCCAATATGAAGGTTCGCAGTTGGGATTAGTGTAAGGAGTCCAAATGATTTTGTGGGTAATGCCCGATGCGGGCGATAAAAGCAAAGACGTTTACGCTTCGTTTATTTCTCTTTTTAAAAAAGAAAATCCGTCCGTAGATGTTACGATGCGCGTATTCACGCGCAACGTGCTTTGGCGGCGTATGTTTACTATCAAGCATCCCACCCACGAGGAAGAAGTCCCGGATTTGATTCAAATCCCGCATTACTGGACCGCCCTTTTGGTGCGCGAAGGGGTAGCGGAAAACTTGTCGGAATTGGACCCCGGCCTTTCGTTGGCTAACTGTCTGGTTCCGCTCAAAGCGCATTGTTACCAACCGGGCACCAAGGATATTTATTCGTATCCGTGGTGGTTTGATTTGAGTGCCCTGCACTACCGGGCAGACCATTTAAAATTGGTAACTTCTAAACCGGAGCAAGACCTGGCCACTTGGGACGGACTTTTGCGTACCTGCGAAGCCTTGCGCGAGCAGTTTAAAGACGTTCCCGGCTATTACCCGATGCAAAACAGCGATTGGCGCGGTTCTCTTTCTATGCGTAATGCCTTGCCGTGCGTGTGGGGGCGCGGTTCGGATATACTATCCGCCGACCGCGGCACGACATTAGTAGGTACCAAAGCATTTAAAGAGGGTATCCGTGATTATATCAATTTAGCCCTTAAAAACTATATGCCCATTTTGCGAGAGCGCGGCTCCTTAGGTACGGTTGTTTCCGGCAAGGCCAGTATGATGATTTCCCGCAAACAGGGTGTAAGCACCTTTAATGCCCGGCGCGGTATCCGCGTGCGCACGCTCCCGGTGCCTACGACGGGCGATATATATTTTTCCTATTTATCCGGGATGAACTTATTTATCAACACCCAATCGCAGGAAAAAAAGAACGCCTTAAAATTTATTAAATTCTGCGCCCGGCCGGATATCCAACTGCAATATGCTTCTAAGATAGATGCCTTCCCTGCGTTTGAAGATGCCTTTGAGCAGTTTATTTTTTCTTCCACCCAGCGGTTAAGCACATACAGCAATATTTTGTCCTCTGCGCGCACCTTGCCCAATATCACCATTACGGGTACGGTTATGGAAATTTTAAAGCGCGTGCTGGCCGTGTGCGCCACGCAGATTGTAGAGGGCCGTTTCAGCCAGGCCGCCTTGGATAGGGACTTGGACTTGACCGCCAAAGAAATAGAATATTTGTTGTCCATTTACGAGGCATAGCGCTATGTTTGATAAAAAATCTTATACGCTCTATAAATTTCACAAACAGTTGAACCAGTCTTTCCAAAACAAGCGGGAACTGTTGGAGTGTGCTTTGCCCGCTTTGCGCAACTTGTTTAAATTGGACCGCGTGTACTTTTTTGATTGGCAGCAAGAGCGCGCTCTGTTATCCTTGCGTATGATGTGCAAAAAGGAATACTGTATGGATATGCAGGAAGATATTTCCGTTTTGAACGAGCCTGTTTTTTTAAAGCAACTTTTGCAAAATGGCGAGGCCGAAACAACCGATTTAAGTTATCCCGCTATTTATGTATTGGTAAAATGGCAACGCCCCAGCGTGGAATTAAAATCGGGCGAAGTGCACAGTTTTATGCAGGAAAAGGTGGGGGTGTTGCGCTTGGAACGCTTCCGCAAGAACCGCGGTTTTACACCCGAGGAAAAGGAATTAATTAAAGCCTTGGGGCAGGAAATTTCCCACAATTTGCGCAATACGGAAATTGACCAAGCCAAAAACCAGCGTTTAAATGTTTCCACCGCGCTCAACGATTTATCAACCATTTTTGCGTCCTCCCTGCGGTTAAATGACGGCTTGGAACTGATTTTAAAGGGAGTACAAAAATACTTTCGTTTTGACCGCGTCCGGTTGTATTTAACGGACGGCGAAGGTAACAAAATAAAGTCTGTTTTGGGGGTGGATATTTCCGGCCAGGTAACCCAACAGGCGGGGGATTCTCTCCCGGCGGCCGAGCAAAACTTGCTCAAAGAGGTTTTTGACTCTGCCGCCACTTACCGCTCCACCCGCAGTATTATTTATATCCCGCTTAAAGTCCAGCGTACCAAGGTGGGCTTTTTGGCGTTTGACAATATTTTATCGCGCCGCAAAGTAGGGTATTTGGACTTTATTTCTTTACAGCAGTTTGCAACCCAAATGGCGTTGACGATTGACAACGCCCGCTTGTTTGAGCGCGTGCAGGAACTGTCCAATTACGACGAACTGACCAAACTGCCGGTCCGCCGTTATTTTAATGAAAAATTTGCCGAGGAAATTTACCGCTCCAAACGCTTTGATTTGACGATGTGCCTGATTATTATGGATATTGACTGGTTTAAGCAAATTAACGACGGCTACGGCCACCAAATCGGCGATTGGGCCTTAAAAGAGGTCAGCCGCGTGATTCGCACCAGCCTGCGCCAAACGGACGTGCCTTGCCGCTTCGGCGGGGACGAAATGGTGGTTATGCTTCCGCGCACAAATAGCGAAGAGGCCAAAATTATTGCCAAACGCTTAAAAGAGCGCATTTGCGCTATCACGCTGCCGGACCGCTATACAGACGGAAAAGCCGTCCATTTGAGTATCAGCCAAGGCATTTCCTGCTTTCCGTTTGACGGGGAAACGTCAGAAGCCCTTTTGGAAAAAGCCGACAAAGCCCTGTATGTGGTCAAGCAGAACGGGCGCGGCAGTTTTGCGGTGTACCGCGAAGTAGCCGACCAAGTGGCACAGACGGGCGACGGCGCGGATAATGCCCGTGGCTCCCAAATGCGCTAAAAAAAGTTTGATTAAATAAGGCGATAATCCCGCAGGGAGAAAATTAAAATTCTAGGTTTTTCTGCTTCGTCATCCCCGAGTGTTTTAGTCCAGGATCTGTCGTTATTACAAGAGGTCATCCTGAATTTAGTTCAGGATCTACCGATTGGGCTGTTTGTTGTACCCGTTTGATGTGATATTTTTAAAGTGTTTTGATATCAAATTTACCGTTAATTAAATTAGGGGATGGTGCCATTTCCCTAATAAGACGGGGAAAAATGCAAAAAACAGTTGACATTTGCCCCAAAAGTTGCAAAAATTTAAGAGTATAGGTTCGGCGTCTGTTTATTTTTATAATCAGCCGCCGTTCCGTGCGCATTGTTTTTGGCGCGGAAAAGATTTGTAAAAAATATAATTTTTAGACGGGAATTAAGTCCCCAAATGGATACATACACAATGAATAGAATTAAAAGTTTAATCCGGGTTTTATCGGGCCGGACGGTGTTTCGCGCCGTTTTGGCTTTGTTGTTAGTCGCGGCTTGCTCGCCGCTGTTTGCCCAACGCGCCGACGTAAGAAGCGCAGGGGTGTATTACGTTGATGGAGGAGCAAACAGTACAGCGGTATCTACGGCAACTGGCCAAAATATAAAAGACGACCAAGCGTTGTATTGCAATTGGGGAACTGCTCCGGCAGTTTATGCCTCTTATAGTACGAATACGGCAGTTACGGTTAATCGCAGTTTTGTAACGGCCCCGGCGCCGGGTTCCAATCAAAACAGCAAGGACCCGTGGGTGAGTTCGGCTTTGATTGAGTATGACCAACCGTATCCAGCTACTGCGGTTGCAAATAATAAATACCCTAACCATTGTTTAGCCTTGTGTATGCAGGTTGTTTGCACCAACAGACCTATGGCGCAGGCTACTTATTCTATTGCGTTTCCGTTGCAGAATATTACTTTTGATATCGTCAAATACTATAACGGTAAAAATATTAAAGATGCGGAAGGCACCCCGGCTATCCGCTCTATTGATTTATATCCGGATATCAACAATAATACCGCTAAATGCGGTTCTTATCGTTGTCCGGGTGGTCCAAATGACGGGTACACTTGCACGGCTCCGCTTTATGAATTAAGAAAAAATGCTAGTGGGGTGCAAATCTGTTATGACTTGGGAAAGAACACGACAGCAACAGGACAGTGTTCTGCTACTTTAAACGACACTAACTGCCCTAACAAAAACTGTAACTATATTATTTTTAACGATGACGGCCAGCCTTCCGGAACGGAAATTCCTTTCTGTGCCGCATGGGACGGTTCTTACGATATTGCGGGCGAATTTGGTAAATCCAATGGGGATTTTGCCTTCCGCGCCACCGTGGCTACGGACTTCCCCGGCGATAACGTAGCCGTAGATAAAATTGAATTTAACTCCACGATTGCCTACCCCGGCGAAAACCAAATCCCAATACAGGTGGACGTAACCAACGTACATACCGTGCGCAGTACGCCTACCGTGGTGGGGGATATTACCGCCGTGCCGGCCCAACCCTACACCTTTGCTTATCGTTTGAGCAAAGACGCGGATGTTCGTATCGCTATTTTGGATGCTTCCAATAGCGACAATACCAATTACGGCGCCACCAATACGGAAGATCCTATTAAAGGTCAGGCCCAAATTGTTCGCACCTTGGTAGATTGGCAGCCGCGCGTGGGCGAAGGTATAAAAGGGGTGGAAAGCGATAAGCAAATTGTAGAGCCCGACTCGTGGGACGGCCGCAGCGACAGCGGTATGCTCCTGCCGGCGGGCAACTATATTGCCGCTATCCAAGCCAAAACGCAGGACGAGTGGCCGGGCATTGATTTCTCCCGTGCCGTTACGCGCCAAGTTTCCTTGGACCCCTTGAAATTGACGGATATTGCCGTTACAGGTCTGAACAAAAAATCTACGGCGTACGCTTCTATTAGTTACGTTCCGACGGAAGCGTCCAAGGTATATTGGAATATTTACACGCCCGGCACTACTTTTGCCGGTACCAACTCCGGCACGAATACGATTAACACCAATTCCTCCCAGCCTACGGGTACGGCCCCGAAGCTTGTAGATGGAACTGGTACTTTGGTATATAGTTCTGCCGAAGACCGCACCAGCCGTATGAACTTTACCTCTAAGTGGGACGGCCTGTGCGGAGCATTAGATGCTAACGGACAACCGACTTCTTGCACGCGCACCTATGCCAAGAACGAAAAAATGTCCACCGGCACTACCTGCCCAGATGCTACCTGCACCGAACAGTTTGCTTATGGTGCCCCGATGCCGGACGGCAACTATGTATATGTGCTGTGGGCGGAAATTCCGTATAACGGCTGCTATTATAACGCGTTGGGCGGTACTGCTAATACCCCGAGATTTGATGCCGGGGCCGCTTGCACGGCCAGCGAAGCCAACAACAACAAACAATTTACGGGTGTAAAAACCCTCAGTTATTACACGGGCCAGGTGGCTATTGAACGCGGCTTTGTGGATATCACTATCCAGCCGGTCAGTTATTCCACCGTGGGTTCCAGCCCGACCGCGTACGGTTTGGACCCGTTCATCTTTAAATATTCTATCGTGCGCGAAGCCAATGTGGTAGCCAAAGTTACCAACTCGGCGGGCGTGGATGTGAAATACTTAACGCCCAAAACCGGTATCACGCAGGTTGCCCAGCAGATGAATACGCTGTCTTGGGACGGGCGCGACGACCAGGGCCGTATGGTAACCCCCGGTACCTATATGTTTGTAGTGGAAAGCAAAGATGCTATGTTCCCGGCGGTAACCAACAAAGCCTCTGCCGTGTTCCCGGTGGATATGTACCGCGTGGTGGATGTAGCCACTACGGATGTGTATGGCGATAGTGCTGCCAAGGCGACGATTTCCTATATGTTGTCCAAGGCGATGAACGTACAAATCAACATCTATAATAAAGATGTCGTCATCCCCGCCTACAACACCAAGGGCGGCGATTACAGCGATTTTGTCGTGAATAATTCCGTCTGGGCCACGGGCTACGCCACCGCCGATTTAACGAGCGTGCCAGTGTACGAAACCGGGGTAACTACCCCGTTTGCCACACTGACAAATCCGTCTATCGGCACGAATACCACCCTTACAAACCCTTATACGCGCGATACGGTAACGGTGGTGGAAAACCCGAACTATGTGGTGGGTTCCACGGTTACGACGGAACTGCAATACTATGTAACTTTGAAGCGCGAAAAAGGTACGCTCTCCACGGGTGTAACCTCTTGGCCGCCCCGTATTTGTAACAAGGATACGGATAAAGTCTTGTTCTGCCCGGCTAATGCTATGTGGACGCCTGCTACGACTGGTACTGGTGGCACTTGTTCTGTTGCTTTGGTGGATTATGTTGTTCCCAACCGCGTGGCGGAAGGCAATGCCTGTATCTATGTAAACGATACCACTTTTACCAACTACCCGGCCAATGCCCAAGCGGCGGCCTCGGGTGTGGTAGATGTGCGTTTGCAGCCGATTAAAACCTTTGACCGCACTTCTACCAAGACGGGCGACGGCATTATGATTACCGAGGAGTGGGATGCAGTGTCTTTCTACAACCCGACCTCTACCCAGCAGCCCGGCGCGTGCAAAGGCAAAACGAATTTGAAAGACTGCCCGTACGAAACAGTGCCGGACGGACAATATCCGTTCTTTATCTCTGCCCGCTCCAACGAACCGTTTGACCGCTATTATGCGCAGTCCGGCGAGAAAGATGCGGCCAATAAAGCCTATATCCCTGGCGCTCCGTTTAAAACTCCTGCCGAAGTAAAACAGGAACCTTTCTGGTACGCTACGGATAAGGTGTCCAGCAAGATTAATATTACCCGCGGTTCGGTGTATTTCTTGGACGGCTCTACAACGGTATATCCCAATGCCCCGCAGTTGTTCAATGCTTCTACTGGCCCGGTGTTTATCCCGCCGTACGAAATTGATTTCTCCGTTTCCCGCGCGGCAACGGTAGAGGTCGCCATTGTGGCCTTGAAACCCAATATGTGCTACGACACTACCGGCAAGTTGACCGAGCGCAACGCCGCCGCCGGAGCGGTATGCAAATACCTTTCCACTACGACGATTGCCAATACGGGCAATTTTGACCCTAACACCGTGCGCAAAGTGTATTGGGACGGTACGGATAACAACGGTGTTTACGTCAAGCCGGGCATTTACGAGGTCCGCTTGATTGCCAAAAACTACCCGGATCCGCACCTCTATCAAGAAACGGTTAAGGTTATCCGCATTAATGCCGACTTGTTAAAAGTGTTTGACCTCTTGGAAGCGGACGGTTATGCGCTTAACCAACGCGATACGGATATGAAGATTGGTTACCAGATTTCCGTTCCGATGAAAGTGGCTATCCAAATCTTTAAACCCGGTACCACGATTTACGATTACCAAAAGGGCACCTTGCGTAACCCCACGACGGGTACGGAAGTGAAAGATATCCACGAAGTATTGGTAAAGGCCATTGTGGGTATTCGTCCCGCCACCACGCTGATTGAAGAAGTGTGGGATGGCCGCGACTATGCCCAGCAGGAAGTGCCGGACGGAACCTATCCGTTCCGCTTTGTAACGGCACTTGATTCCGCCGATATTGACAGCGTAACCGGGGAAATTTTAGGCTCGGATGATACCTCGGCTGATGCCGCCAAGTGGAGCATTGAAAAAGTGGCCGATACTTACCAGTATCAAAACTTGCACAAAGCCACGGTAGCCATTGGCGACGGGCGCTTTGTCTGCGAAGATTGGGAAAAGACGGTTATCTTCTATCCGAACCCGTTGCGCGTAGCCAGCAAAGGTACGCTGGAAATTACCAAAATGCCGGTGCCTGGTACGGTATCTATTAAATATTTCAACTTGGCGGGCGATTTGGTGCGCGACAGCAACTATACCTGCGTGGATGCCAACAACTACCAGGTAACTATGGGCAACAGTTTACGTTTTAACCCGGACAACACTCCGGATGGTTCTGTAAAACTGGATAAGGACGGCTTGGATTCGTTCCCCAACATCCGCAATGCGGCCCTGCGCTGCAAATGGGATAGAACCAACCAACACGGCAAAAAGGTTGCCCGCGGCGTGTATTTCGGCCTGGTAGATTTTAGAGCCCAAAACGGACGTGAACATTGCCAGAAAGTTGTAAAGATTTTGGTTCCGTAATTTAACAGCCCTTGGGGCCAACCCCCCCAAGGGCCTGCGGACTTTGTGCCGCTAGTGCCGTAAATAGGGCCGGGTGTCCGGCAGAAACAGATTTATGAATATAAGAATAAAAGTTTTAATTGCTTGTTTAACGGTCGGTCTTTTAAGTGCAGGCGCACAGGCTGGTATTAATTCCAATGCCGGTACCAGCGCGAGCGCGTTTTTAAAGATTGACGCCGGCTCCCCCAGAGCCCAGGCCTTAGGTAATGCCTATGTGTCTATTGCGGACGGTCCGGAAGCCTTGTTCTGGAACCCGGCGGGTGCCGCTTCTGCCTCTACGCGCGAACTCCAATTTGCGTATTTGGACTATTTACAGGGTTATAAAGCGCGCACTTTGGCTTATTTGCAGCCCATTGGCAAAACCATTATCGGCATAACATTGAACTATATGGATATGGACGATTTTGATTTTCGCGATGAAATAGCGCAGAAACAGCCTGAAATCGGTGCCCCGGTGCAAAACTTTGTGGGCGGTTTGTCTATCTCCCGCGGCTTCTTCAACCAAAAACTCCAACTTGGCGGTACGGCTAAATATATTACAGAAAAACTATATAATGGTTCCACGAATAATCATTATGATAATGTCGGTTTTGATGTGGGGGCCAAGTTGCGCCTCGTTAATTGGTTGGGGCTGGGCGGTGCTATCGTAAACATTGGCGATAAAGAAGAAATGCCGCGCGGTTTGCGTTTGGGTGCTGATATTAATACTCGTTATTTTACCGTATCCGGTGAATATATGAAATACCGCGACGATAATGCCCGCTATGGTGTAGGATTGGAAGTCCACATCCCAGAGGATTTGTTGCAAGTGGCTCGTTTTGATGTGCGTATTGGTTATTATTCGCGTGAGAATACTGGGGTTAATACCAGCGACGATTGGGTGAAAGGGGTTGGCTTGCAGGAAACTTCTAAGGTTTCCTTTGGTTTTGGTTTGTACAGTTCCGAATTGTTTGGTTACGGGGCGTCTATTGATTATGCCGTTACGCCGTTTGGCGCGCTGGGCACCTCGCAGCAGATTGCGTTGGCTATCCAGTTTTAATGTATGAAGAATATCTATGAAAGAAAAACTTTTTTAAACAAAAAGGGCCAAACTGCGGTAGAATATATCGTAACGGCGGCCGGGCTTTTAACGGCGCTCATTTCTTTCTATGTGTTGTATTCCCATTTGGTGCCGCAACAGTTTGACCAAGGGGCTAAAATAATTTTGTCGGATTATGATGCAAATTAAATTTTAAAAAATCAGGAGGACGTTATATGAAGTTTATCGTTGCTTTACAAAACAAAATGGACGCCCTGAAAGCGCAAGCTTTGGGTTGCCTGAAAAAGAAAGAAGGGCAGAACACGATTGAATACGTATTGATGCTCGTCGTGGTCGTGGGTGTAGCCGGTTTGGCCGGTGTGCTCATTAAGAAGTTTATGCCGGATTTGTTTGAACAAGTAAAAGGCAAAATCACCGGCAGTATGAACGAAATGTAATTTGGAGCCGTATGAAACTTTTTCGTAGGAAGTGTGGGCAGGTAACTGCGGAATTAATGCTGATTTTGCCGGTATTTATGCTACTGATTTTCTTTGTGCTTGAATACGGCAACATCGCATACCACACGATTATTATCAACCACGCTTCCTATGAATTTGCCCGTATCGGCTCGCTGGTGGCTGTTAAAAAGCCCAGCGGCAGGCCGGACAGAACGGTCATCACGCAGAAAATAAACCACGCAAAAACGCGGGTTTTTGGCTCAGATGCCGGACGGGTGGGGGTAAACGTAAAGGTGGAAACTACCGGCGTGGACCCTATGTACAGAAAGCACCGCCACGAGGACGTAATTGTAACGGTAACGTATCCCGTGCGGTTAATCTTCCCCGGTACCAGTTATATTCTGGCCACCGAACCGCGGCGCGAAGGGATGCGCCGCATACAATCCGTTACCCGTATGCCGATAGAAAAAGCATATTTAAGTTCGGATACGAAATAGATTTGACTTATTAATTTTTAAAGCAGTTTTAAGGAGACGAAATGAAAAAAGGAATAATGCTTCCGTTGGTGGTAGCCATTTTGGCGGCCATCGTGTATGCGATGATTGTCAGCAGTGCGGAAAAGAAACTTAATGCGTCCAAAAACATCCAACAGGTTTTTGTGCCGATTCGCGACATTAAGGAGCGCGAAGTGATTAAGCGCGACTATATTAAGCCTGTTCCCGTGCCGGCCGCTTATTTGCAAAAGGACGCTTTTACTTATTCCACGCCCGCTGATTTCAAATCTATTGAAAATGCCGTGGCGCGTATTCAAATCCCCAAAGGCAACCAGATTTCCAAGTATGCCGTAACCTCGCTGTCTCCCGAGGCCGGTCTGTCTAGCAAAATCCCGGTGCAAATGAGAGGTTTTGTGCTTACCAATGTGCCGATATCCACCGCCAGTATGATTAAGCCGGATGATAACGTGGATATTTTGCTTACGTTTGAAGCCACGATGAAGAGCGGACAACGCCAAACGGTAACGGTTACCCTGTTGCAGAACGTAAAAGTGTTGGGTGTCGGTTCCGACTTGGGCCAGGGATTAGATGCTAAATCCGCCAGCGCAATGAAGAGCAAAGAAGACGATGCCGCCGCATATTCCGACCAGACGGCCTTGTCTTTGTCTCTGTCCCCGCGTGATGCGCAGTATTTGGCCTTGGCGCTTGCCCAATCTGACGGGGCGGTAACGGTTATCTTGCGTTCGCACGGCGACGTAACGAACTACTTGATGGAAGTAGCCACTTTTGAAAAATTATTTCAATAAATAGGACAAATCAATGATGAATAAAAAGTTTATCTCAAAAGTTTTTCTGACCGTCTTGCTTTTAGGTGTGCTGTTGCCGTCGGGCGCGTTTGCCAAGCAAACGCGGCTGGTGGCGGTCAGCGCCGACGTGGTGGAAATCAGCGGTACGATGCAGAGCGTAAAAGGCTTCTCTTGGAACCAACTCTTTGACTTTGAAGAAGCCGCTATCCCCGGTGTGCTGTCTTTGGGCGAGTTTGAACGCAAAACGGCGGTTGCTACCCGCTTGCGCTTAATGGAAACCGAAGGCCGCGCCCAAGTGCTTTCCAACCCGAAGATTGTAACGTCTTCCGGCAATGCCGCCAAAATCAACGTAGGCGGCAAAATCCCGATACCGGTGGTAAACAACCAGGGTGTTGGCTCTCAGTTGGAAGAATACGGCATTTTGCTTAACGTCTTGCCTACGATTATGCCGGAACGCAACAACCTGATTGACTTGCAGGTCCAGTTGGAAGTTTCCACCGTGGACTATTCCAGAACTGTGGTAATCGGTACGGCTACGGCCCCTTCCTTTACGAACCGCAATGTGGAAACACACGTTGAAATCAACAGCGGTGAAACCTTGGTGATTGGCGGCTTGAAAAACAGTGCGCGCAACGTGTCCGAGGACCGCGTGCCGTTCTTGGGCAAAATTCCGCTTATCGGTTTGTTGTTTAAGAACAAAGACGTAACCGAAGAACAACGCTCGCTCTTCCTGTTTATTACGGTTGAAATTGTGGAATAGTTTTTATGGCAGAAGAACAAGACACCCCCAAAAATGAAGCAAAGATTATCGCTTTTGCCGGCCCGAAAGAAGGCGCCGGCAAAACCACGCTTGTACTGAACCTGGCCTTGGGTTGGGCCGGTATCCAAAAGCGTCCGGTGCTGATTGTACCGCTGGACCCTTTGGCCCGTCAGGAGCATAGTTTCTATTTGGATATCAAAAAGCCCGTCAGCGTGTCTGATATTTTGCAAACGCTGGGCAATACCTCTATCGCTGTGGTGGGGGGGTTGCTCCGCGGTAAAATTTCTATGTCCCAATGGGGCGTAGGGGTGCTGCCTTTGGGCAATACGCGTGCGCAGGTGTCTGCCATCAGCCCGAAAATTTTAATCCCGATTTTATCCCGTTTATCACAAACCTTTGATATTTTCTTGGATGTGGAATCCAGTTTCCCGATGCAGGCGTTTTCGTTTGATATCGCGGACAAGATTTTTTGGGTGTCGCAAGCCACACGCACGCACTTAAATTCCACCGTCCAACTTTTTAACGATTACAAAGAACAGCACTATCCTATGGACCGCGTTAGCATTATCTGCAACGCATATGATATGCCCGGTTCTATCCCTTACGAAGAAGTGGAACGCTTCTATTCCTCCCTTGGCCGCGAAATGGATGTGTTTTTGCCGTGGGACGAAGACGTAATGGCAACTGCCAACCGTAAGGAAGTTGAAATTATTACCAATCCGCAATCCGAGTGGGTAAAGGGCTTGCGCCTGGTGTTGGCTAAAATCCGCGATTTGAAACCGGCCCCCAAAGATTGGGTCGCTTCCGTTTCTGACGAAGAATTTGCCCAAGCCTCCAAAGAAATTTGGAGCCCGGTACTCTTTGACGACGGCAAAACCACGACGGCAGAGAGCCATATTGCCGAGCCGGAGGAGGAAGCCGGAAAAACGAAGTTGTCTTTCTGGGACGATTTAAAACAAAAAATCCACAAAGAAGTGGTTCATACGCTGGAAATTGAACACATTGTCGTCAGCGACGAAAGTTCCGCCAGTGCGCAGACCCGCAAGCGTGTGGCCGCGATTGTAGATGATATCTTGCAAAAGCAGCCCAACTTGCAGTTCTCGCGCGACCAGAGAACGCGTTTCTCGTCAGAATTGTTAGACGAAATTTTAGGTTTGGGTCCGCTGGAAGTCTTAATGCGCGACCCGGCCGTAACCGAAATTATGGTCAACGCCTTTGATAAGATTTTTATTGAACAAAAAGGTAAGTTGACCTTAACCAAATACAAATTCCGCAATAACGAACAAGTGGTACAGGTGATTAAACGTATTGTGGCTCCGTTAGGCCGCCGCATTGACGAATCCGTACCGCTCGTGGACGCCCGTTTAAAAGACGGTTCCCGTGTGAACGCTATTATCGCGCCGTTGGCTGTTTCCGGCCCGACGCTGACCATCCGCCGCTTCTCCCAAAAGCCTTTCGGTCCCGAAGATTACTACCGCTTCGGTACGATTAGCCCGGAGTGTATGGCCTTTATTGAAAAATGCGTCCGCATCCGCAAAAACATTATTGTCTGCGGTGGTACGGGTACCGGTAAAACTACCTTTTTGAACGCCATTTCCGGTTATATTTCCCATAACGAACGTATTATCACCGTAGAAGATACCGCGGAACTTCGTTTGCAGCAGCCGCACTGGGTATCTTTGGAAAGCCGTCCGCCAAACGTGGAAGGCAAGGGTGCTATTACAATTCAGGATTTGGTAAAAAACTGCTTGCGTATGCGTCCTGACCGCATTGTGGTCGGGGAGTGCCGCGGCGGCGAAGCGTTAGATATGTTGCAGGCAATGAACACGGGGCACGAAGGTTCTCTGACCACGATTCACGCCAACACACCGCGCGACGGGGTGTCCCGCTTGGAAGCAATGTGTATGCAGACGGGTGCCGATTTGCCGATTTATGTAATCCGCGAAATGATTGCCTCCGCCGTCAACTTGATTGTCCAGTTATCGCGTTTTTCGGACGGTTCCAGAAAGGTAACTTACATTACCGAAATGCACGGACAAAAGGATAACGAAATTCAATCTACCGACCTGTTCCGCTATGTGCAGACAGGCGTGGACGAAAACGGCAAGGTGCAGGGTGTTTTCGCGCCGACAGGCGAACTGCCGACCTTCTTTGGCGATTTTGCGGCCAAAGGTCAGCCTGTGGACAAAGAGGTATTTTTGAAGAACGCCGTGCCGGTCGGCCCGGACGGAGACCCGGACTTAAACGCTGTGCACCGTTTGCAGGCTCAAATGGCCGCCGGAAAACAAACTCCGCCGCCACCGCCAGCCCCGGTTAAAGCATAAAATTTTAATAAAAAGAAAAAGGATTATGACGAAGAAAATTCAAGTGTTGTGTTTGGCCCTTATGTTGCTGTCGTTTTTATGTGCGCCTGCCAGCGTGCTTGCCCGCGCGCTTAATAAAAACGACCGCGCGCGCATCCAATGCGCCCAGGAAAAAATGCGCATTATGGCGGAATTTTTTGACGTCAGCCTGCCTGCCGATAAAAAGGTGTATAAACTGCCGGAGCAATGTGGTGGGGCTGCCGGTAAAGTGGTGCAAATGCCAAAGTGGTTTGCTTCTGAACTGGCGCGTATGGATAAAAACAAGGTTATCTATGTGCCCAACGAAGGAACATACAGCGAGGTGGACTTGTGGCGCCAGGCTTTTTCCAATGTGTACTATTTTTTGGACCGTGCCGATAAGTCTTTGGACCCTACACAGCCGGTGGTATTGGACCAACTGTCCCGCGGGTTTGTCAGCGACCGTATCCGTTTGGTGGCGGCCTTGGACCGCTTGAATAAAGACTTGCTGCGCGGCAAACAGCCGCTTATTATGAAGGATAGTATGGAAGGCCGTGCGCGCTCTATGCTTTCCACATTAGAACTGATGAACAGCGAGTTTTTCAGCACGATTGAATCCTTTTCCAGTCCTATTTCCCAGCGTGAAAACAAATACCGCCAGTCCGTTATCGGCGTAGTGGTGCTTTCCAATCACCTGTTTTCCCAATTTTTTGCGGCGCCTATCCCTGCCTATCCGCCGAAACCCGATATTTACAAAACAACCGCCGCAGAACGCTTTATCAGTTTGATTATGGTGTTGTTGGGTTCTGCCCTGGCTGGTTTTGCCGTGTACTTGTTGTTGGACGGCAAAAAAGATACTATTGCCAAATTAACGGCCGATTACCGCCAAAAAAGCGTGGCTTGGGCGGAGGATTTTAACCGCCAATTCGTAACCATTGATATCAAATATATCGTATTTGGTACGGTGGGCTTGTTTGCCCTGTTTGGGCTGTTCTTGGGGTTAATGGTAGGCGGCTTCTTTGGCGTGTTTGTGTTCTTAATGGTGGTGCTGATGGGGGCTTTTGTCAGTATCCGTATGCCGGCAGCGGTATTGGACGCGCTTAAAAAGAGCCGCGGTAAGCGCGTTAATAAACAATTAATGGATTCCCTTATTTTGCTTTCCAACTCTTTACGCTCCGGTATGGATATTGTACAAGGGTTTGAACTCGTGTCTAAGGATATGCTCCCGCCGATTGCCGATGAGTTCGGTTTGGTGGTAAAAAACTACCAGTTGGGTACTCCCTTTGAAAAAGCCTTGGACGGCCTTTCCGACCGCGTGGAAAGCCGTATGCTTTCGTATATCATCAAGGCTATTATTATTCAGCGCCAGGTCGGCGGTAACTTAACGGTTATTTTCGCCCGATTGGTGGAAAACATCCGCGAAGAAAGCAAACTGGAAGAAAAATTGCAGGCAATGACCGCCCAGCAGAAAATCCAGTCCATCGTGGTCAGTATTATGCCGTTTGTGATGATGCTGGTTATGTTTATCTTCAACCCGTCGCAAATGATTTCGTTCTACACCAGCCCGGTGGGGATGTTTGTATTCTTATTCTGCGTCATTTGGATTGGTATCGGTATGAAGGTACTTAAAAAAATGGGAGAAGTGCGGGTATAATTATGAACAGTTTAGCGTTTACCTTAGGACTCAATTTGTTGCTGGCGGTGGGGATGTTTGCCGTATTCTTGACGATTTTCGGCTTGTTGGCCCCTAAACCCAAAAAAGAAGAAATTGTGGACGTGGCTGTCCGCCGCTTTAAATCCACTTCCAGTTTTGCGCGTTTGAAACCGGAAGAAAAAATTATGGACCGCTTGGCCGTATTCTGCCTGCATAACTTTCACTTGGAAAAAAGTTTGGAAGAGTTGCATATGCAACTGGGCAGCCCCGATAACCCGCAGCCTGTGGATATTTTATATACTAAAATTATCGCCTCTTTGGCTATCCCGGCGGCGATAATGCTGTTGTTTCAGGCCGTTTGGCCGGTTTTCTTGGTACCGCTTTGCTTTATGGTGCCGGATGTGCTGCTTAAAAGCAAAATCCAAAAACGCCAGGCCGAAATTTTGGGTAACTTTTCTACGACGGTAGATTTGGCGGCCCTGATTATTGAATCCGGTTTGGACTATTTGACCGCTTTTGAAAGAATTATCAAAATTGCCAAAGAAAAAACGATTTTGGAAGAAGAACTGGAAAAGACGATTAATGAAATTAAACTGGGGTACTCCCGCAGAGAGGCATTGGAACGCTTTTCCGCCCGCACGGGGGTAGCCGAGGTCCGTTCGTTAGTCAGTTTGATTATCCAGTCTGATGAACTCGGTACCAGTTTGGTAGATTTGTTGCGCAACTTCTCGTCCGACCTGCGCTCCCGCCGTTTGAGCCGCGCCGAAAAGTTAGCCGCACAGGCTTCTACCAAAATGTTGTTTCCGTTGTTTATGTTCATTTTCCCGACGATTTTTATTTTAATTTTAGCCCCGATGATTAGCGGTTTGGTCAGCGGCGGCGCAGGTTTTTAGAGGATAAACATATGAAAAAATATTTCACCTTGGCATTTGTTGTAGCCCTTGCCCCCGCGTGGTTGCAAGCGGCCAATACTTTCCGCAAGGAAATTCCCGTCCGCCAACACGGCAAGGAAGAGGGAATGCTGTTAGATTTGAGCAAAATTTCTATGGGCACCTTGAACGACGTGGAGGAGAAAAAACAGTATCTTTCCACCGTCCAACTGGAAAAACAGCGCATCCAAAACTACACCTTGCGTATGGTGTATGAAAACGCCTATCTCCTCTATAAACGCGGTGATTATCAGCGCGCGCAGGAAATGGCCCAAACCATTTTAAGTATTGACCCAAACTTTAAACAGGCCCAAACGCTCGCCAAACAGGCCAGCCATATGGGCACTTACGGCACGACCTCGGAAGCCGAAGTGATTGAGGCTAAATTCCAAGAAACCATCCGCCTTTATGACAGCGGTCGCTTGGTGGAAGCCAACGATAAATTAAACGAAATTTTGACAATTCAGCCCGGTAACTCCAAGGCCCAGGCTTGGAAGCGCAAGATTGATTACGATATTGCCAAAGAATATACCCGCCGCGGCGACGAAGCCTATAAGAACGACAATTATCAGGCCGCTCTGGATGCTTGGTATAATGCCCTTTTGATGCGTAAGGACGACCCGAAACTCGTATCCAAAATTGCTGAAACGGAAAATAAACTGCGCAAACAGCAGGTGGAAGAATCAATGAAACAGGCCCTGGAATTTTATAACAAGGGTCAATATGTGGAATCTTACGCGGTGTTTGAACGCATTACAAAAATACAACCCGGCGATCCTCGTGTGCAAAAATATATGTCCCAGTTGAAAAACGAAATTGCCGCGGGTTATTATCAGGCGGGCAACCGCTCGTATAATGCCAATCGTTTTGACCAAGCCGTTTCGTACTGGACGAACGCTAAAAAATGGGGCGCCGATACAACGACGATGGACGGCCTCATCAAGCGGGCCCGCAACGCCAAGGAAAACCATTTGCGCGTAAAACAACAGCAGGCGCAACTGGCTGTTACCAAAGCGGAACAGGCCGCTAAAAAGGCGGAAGATGCTGCTAATAAAGCCGAACAAAAGGCAGAGGAAACCTTGCCGGAACAGCCCGAAACCGTGATGGTGGACGGCAATGTGCCCGGTATGACGGGCGGAACGGTTATCCCGGGTGCGGCGACGGGTGGCATCGGCTCCTCCGTGGGCACGGTGGGGGCGAACGAAACTCTGCCCACCTTGACGGGTACGACCACGAATCCGGTGTCCGCCGAAGCAAGTGCTGCATCCCGTGCTAAATTTATTGAAGGGTTGGATGCGTATAACCAGGACGATTATGAACGCGCCCGCCAGGCTTGGATTGTGGCTAAGCAACTGGATCCGGGCAACAGCGATGCTGACTTGGGCTTGCGCAAATTGGAAGAATTAATGAAATAGGAGTTCTGCTTTTGATATGAAACTGACATCTAAATGGCTTTTGTGGTTCGTTTTGGTAACGGTGTATGCGTCTGTTATCGGCGGGCTGTTCTATTACAATTTGTTTAAATTTGTTTTTGATAAAAAACTCCAAAACGAAATGGTGGAAATGGTCCGTTTCCGTGCGCCGTCTTTGGTGCAGTGGCTGGCTTCCCGCCCCAAGGGCGCGGCTACCTTCCGCGAGGCCGAAATTATGAAGGGTCTCCAACGCAACGATAACCGTATCCGCAGTTTGGTGTATTTGAACTACGACGGTTCTATCCGTTGGCACGAAAACACCAAGTTTTTAGGTATGTCGTATGCCGATTACAACGCATCCGTGGGGTTTGATTCCAATGCCGCAGTTCAAGCGATTAGAGACGGTCTCCCCCGCGCCATTTTAACATCCAGCGGCGAATATTACGATATGGCTATTCCGCTTTTGGCCAAGGGTAATGCCGTGGCTGGGGTGGTAAATGTAACCGTATCGCGCGAAAATGCCCAAAAATTGATTCAGTCCTCTATGGTGCGCTATGCCTGCGGGGCGTTTATTATGATTTTGCTCATCGGCGGGGTGCTGTATTTATTCTTGCTGCTTAAAATTATTCGTCCGTTGGGGGCTTTAAAAGATAGTGTGGATGCCGTTTCGCTTAACAATTTAGCGCTTTCGTTCCCTCCGCGTAAAGATGAAATTGGCGGCGTTGCGCAGTCTGTTTCCAGTTTGCTCGTTAAAATCCGTGAGGATATTAAGAGTATGGAAAATGTTGAAATTATGTCGCTTGAAAAGGAACAGCGTTGGTGGAAAACCATTTTGGCCGTAACGGTGCCGAAAGGTTCCCGCGCGTTGGTTATTGACGAAAACAACAACATCTTATATACTAATTTTGAACTCAAAGTGCCGGGCAAAGAAAAAGTGCACTTGTTGGATATTTTTGACGGCCGCCAGCAGGAAATTATCCAGGTTGTGGGCGAAGCGCTTGAAAACCCAACCAAGGTTTTGCGCGGCACGGTTGTCAATAAAAATGTAAAATGTTTGGTAAAAGCCGTTCAACTGCCTGATGATGCCGGTAAGAACCGCATTGTGCTGGTATTGGAACCCGAAAAATAAGATTTAGGAGAAGATATGAAAGTAGAAATCAAAAAAATTAATATTTCAGCGTTGTTGTTTTCTGTTTTTCCGTTGGCAGTATTTGTGGTGATGCTGTTAAGCGCGTTTATGGAAATATTCAACCCCGACTTTTCCTTTACGGTTGCCTATGTAATGGGTTTGATTATGCGCGCTATCCAAGGCACTTTGTTGTTCTTGGTGTCGTCGGTGTTGTTTGCACTGGCTTACAATTTGTTGTGCTCTATCGGTATCCGTGGGGTACACGTAGAGTTGGAAGATAAATAAAAAGGAGAGCAAGGGTTAATGAAAAAACTTATTGCCATTTTAGTAGTTTGTGCCGTTGCGGGTGTTGCTTTTGCCGCTCCGGCCAAAAAAGCGGCCAAAACCGCTAAAAAAGCGCCTGCCAAGGCTGAATTCGTCATCATTGAATCGGATGAATACAAAGCGGGTCAGGAAGATCCCCAACTGACTGCCGGTATCGCCCAGTTTTTGGAAGCGGAGCCTGCTGTAACCAAGGTATCTTATAAAGATGCTGTTTCCAATGAAAAATTGGCTGGTTTGGATTACAGTTTCTTGCCGCTTTATTTGATTAAAAAGACTGATGCTATCCGCGCCAAATTGGAAAAACACCTGCAATACGGTTATGCCCAAGAAAATGCGGACTACATTATCTTGCCGCACCAAACCCGCCAAGGTGTGTTTAACAACAAAACCGCCAAACCGGGCGTAATGGAAATTTTTGTAATGTCCCAGTGCCCCTACGGCGTAATGGCTGAAAACTTGGTTATCCAAGCCCAAAAAGACGGCAAAATGCCCGCCGGAAAAGATATCCGCGTGCGCTATATCGTCAATTACAGCGACAAAGACGGTTTTTCCAGCCTGCACGGTTCCGGTGAATGGGAAGAAAACATCCGCCAACTGTTAATTGCCAAATACTACCCGGAAAAATTCTGGAAATATTTGGAAATCCGCAATAAAGACTACCGTTCCAGCCGCTGGGATAAAGCGATGGACGAAGCCGGTATCAACTCCAAAAAAATTATGAAGAAATTTGATACCGAAGGGGTGGAATTGTTGAAGGCCGAAGCCAAATATACGCAGGAATACGGCATCAATGCTTCCCCGTCCTTTGTATGGGAAGGCAAAGTGCAGTTGGACTTCGGTTCCGCCTCGGAAATTGAAGGCTTTGGGTTCTTGAACCCGAACGCCGCCAAATCCGGTGCGGCCGCTGCGGCTCCTGCCGGCAGTTGCTAAACTGATTTAAATAAAATACGGGGGCAGGGAAATAACTTCCCGGCCCCCGTTTTGCAAAGTACCCGGGCGGTAGGCCCCAGGCTTACGGCCCGGATATTTTGAATACAAATGCTAATTCTATGAATACAAAAGGAAGTCTGTTTCGCGGGTTATTTTCTAACGCAGTTTTTGTGCTGATTTTAATTTCCATTGTGCCGATGTTTGTTATCGGGTATCACTTAATGGATGTAAACAGCCGCGTGCTGAAAAATGAAATTTCACAAAAGCAGCAAACGGTAGCCAGCCGTTTGGCGGCGGCAGTACGCTTTAACATTACCCACAATACGCAGTATTTTTCCGTCTTTGTGGATTTGCATACCGATTTTGGCGGACATAATTTCATCAACGCCGCTGACTTAAAATACCTGCGCCGCAGTAACCCGTCCGTTTTGTACTTGGCGGCCTTAAACCCAGAGGGGAAGTTGTTGCTTTCTTCCGGAAAACGCGCAGAAAGTGTAAATTGGCCGCAGGAAATAAAATCTGTTTTACAAGCGTGCGTAAAAGAGCAAAAACCGTATTACCTGGGCGGGGTATATCCTTCCAAAGACGGGCTTTTTATGCTGATGGCTTTTCCTATCCGCCAGCACCTAAACGACCGCCGCGTATCGGGCGTTTTGGTGGCGGAAACAGGCCTTGCGGAACTGGGGCGGACGCTGTTGCAGGTATATCCGATGGATATGAACGCGGTGATTGCCACGCAGGAGGGGCAAGTTATTTCGTATAACGGTGCTCCCGGTGGATTGGCGGCCGAACCGCAGCCGGAAATGACGGACCGTGTATTGGAAATAAAAAAGTTATTAGGCAGTTCTTCCAGTAAGGAAATTAAATTGTCTTCCGGGGAAAAGATTTTAGTGGCGGGTGCCGATTTGCCGATTTCCGGCTGGCGCGTGTATGTGGACCAGCCGGCCGACGTAACCGTACAGTTATTAAAAGAAAGCACATTTCACTCGTTGTGGGACGTTACGGTAATTGTTTTGATGATGTTGCTGTTTGTGGGAGTGGTGAGTTATTGGGTAATTAAACCGATTACGCGCCCCTTGGAGCGTTTGCGCCGGGCCGCGGTTAAACAGCGCGAAAACGGTGATTATGTGGTGCGCCCGGAGGATTTGGATATCCCAAATAACGAAATTGGTGAACTGGCGCAGGCATTTGTGGATATGTCGGGTGCGTTGCATACCCGCAGGCAGGAACTGATTGGCGCGCAGACGGAACTGGCTCAAATGAACCAGGCTCTTGAAAAGCGCGTAGAGGAGCGCACACACGAGTTAAAGGCTGCCACGCGGGAGTTGGTTAAATCCGAGCGTTTGGCCGCTATCGGACAAATGGCCTCTATTATCAGCCACGAAATCCGCAACCCGCTGGCGGTTATCAGTAATGCTACCCGCCTAATCAAAATGCTGGTGCGCACGCCGGATGCCAAGTTGCTTAAACAGTTTGGCATCATTGAGGCGGAAATTAAACAGGCCAACAGCATTATCAGCGAGGTTTTGGGGTATGCCCGCATGCGCGATTTGATTTTAAGTACGATTGATTTGAACAGTTATTTGCGTGAAATTCTGCTTTCATATCCGTTTATCCCGGGTATTACGCTGAAAGATGAGTTGGACCCGGAATCGGTGCGTATTAAAGTAGATGCGGAAGAAATCAAACAGGCTATCCGCAACATTGTTTCCAACGCTGTGGAAGCAATGAACGGCGGCGGAACGCTGACCGTGGGTACAAAAGTAGGCCGCCGCGTGGTGTGTATTTATATCGCCGATACCGGCCCCGGCATAAGTGAGGAAGTGCGCCATAAAATGTTTGCGCCGTTCTTTACCACAAAGGCCCGCGGAACGGGGCTTGGCCTGGCCGTGGTAGGCAAGGCTATCGGCCGCCACAAGGGTAAACTTTTTATTCAAAGCGAAGCGGGCAAGGGAACCTGCTTCCAGATTTATCTGAAAATTTATAAAAAACCCGGAGATACGAGTTATGGAGAAGCAAGTTAAAATTTTAGTAGTGGATGATGACAACAACCTGCGCGAAACACTGGTGGATTTGTTGGAAATTGAGGGTTATAAAGTCTATCAGGCCGGCACGGCGGCAGAGTGCTTGGAATTGTGTTCCAACGAGTTTTTTAACGTGATTTTAATGGACTACAACCTGCCGGACGAAACGGGTATGGAACTTATCCGCAAAATCCGCTCTTTTAACCAAGATACGCAGATTATTATGATTACCGCCTATGCTTCGTTAAATGCCATTATGGAAGCAATGCAGGAGTCGGTTTACGACTTTTTGATTAAGCCGGTGGATTTTGATTATTTAAAACGCACCATTAACCGCGCTTTGGATAAATATTTCTTGGAACAAAGCAACAAAGAATTGCTTGCCCAGTTAAAAACGCGCAACGACGATTTGGACCGCTTGAATAATATGAAGTCCAAATTCTTTTCCATTGTGTCGCACGACTTATCCAACTCGCTGATGACGCTTAAAATGAGTTTTGATATGCTCAAAAAGAAACTCACGCCGGACGACGACCAAAAGAAAAAAATGATGTTTATGGATGAATCTATTGGCCAAATTGAGCATTTGATTAAGGACCTCGTGGACTGGGCCGCTATTGAAAAGGGCAAACTGCGTATTGAAAAAGCCCACTTTGAACTGACGGAAAGTTTAAAAAAGACGGCGGAAATTTTCCGCGCCAAGGGGGCCAAGCGCAATATCCGCGTTACCTTTGAAAGTTGCGGTGCGGTACCCGTATTTGCCGACGAGAAACGCGTCCGCCAAGTTATCTCTAACATCTTGGAAAATGCGGTCCGCCACACGCCCGATAACGGCACGATTGAAATTGTCGTTAGCAAAATAGATGAAAAAAATGTTAAAGTGTCAGTAGCGGACTCTGGGGACGGTATTGATCCCCAGCAGGCGCCCAATTTGTTTACCAGTTTTACGCAAGTAGGCGACAGGAGCCGCGTCGGCCGCTTGGGATTAGGCTTATCCATTGCTAAGGATATCGTCGTAAACCACGGCGGACGCATTTGGGCCCACAGCGAGGGCTTAGGGAAAGGGGCTTCGTTTAACTTTACGTTGCCTATTATGAATTCGTAACATTTTACAATATACAGGGGAGTTGCTATGAATAAGAAGAAAAAAGTAACGGTACTGATTGCTGATGACCAAACGCTCTTCCGGGAAGGGATTAAAGATGTGTTGACAGGGGAGAAGTGGATTGAAGTGGTTGGGGAAGCCGCCGACGGTTTGGAAGCGGTTGCTAAGGCAAAAAAATTGAAACCCGATGTGGTTTTGATGGATATCAAACTGCCGAAAATGGACGGTATTAATGCCACGCGCCAAATCCGCCAACAGTGCCCCGAAGTAAATGTACTAATGCTTTCCAGTTTTGAGGACGAAGCCCACGTTTTAGATGCTATTCAGGCGGGGGCCAACGGCTATTTGTCCAAAATGCTTCCGGCTGCCGAACTCGTCAACTCTATTAAAACTTTTACCAGCGAGGGCTTAATGATTCCCCAGCAGTTAATGGGCAAACTCCTTCACGGTCTGCGCAAAATGGGGGATAACGGTATGCCCTCCCAGGCTACGCTGACAAAGACCGAAATTAAGGTAATGGACTATTTGGGCAAAGGGTTAAGCAATAAAGAACTGGCCAAAGAGTTAGATTGTAGCGTCAAAACGATTAAAAACCATTTGAACAGCGCTTTTCATAAATTAGGCGTAAGCAGCCGCACGGAAGCCGTGGTAAAGGCTATTGAAAAAGGGCTTATTTCGTCGGAAGGCCGGACTATTTCGGACGATACGGACGGAGAATAATCTATGCAATCAAAAGGGCCGTTTGCACTTTTTCAGCACCGCCGCGGGCAAGCCACTATTGAATATGTGCTTATGCTTGCCACGGTGGTGGTGGTGCTGTCGGCCTTTTTAACGGCATTTCACACGCATATTGTGCGGTTTTTGTTTATCTTTATCGGGCAGTTACTGGCAAGTTAAAAATGTTTAATTGGCAGCGTATAAAACACAAACTCCAAGAGAAAAAGGCGCAAATTCTGTTGCCTTCGGTGCTTCTTGCGCCTATTTTTATCTTGGTTATTTATTTGCTGTTTGAAACCGCCAAGGTGTCTATGGCTAAGGTGCGCGAACAGTTCGCCTTGGATAATGCCGCCTATACGCAGGTGTCTGCCGCCAGCACTTATTTAAACGCTTTGGGTATGGTCAACGGGCCGCTCCCCTACCGTGTAATGCTTTATTACAAAGACCAAAAGGTCAACGCTACCGACGAGGCCAAACGCCAAGGCCGCCCGGCACAGGTAAGCGTTTTTGAACTTTTTTACCACGGCGGCGGAATCCCCGCTATCGGGCCGGATTATGAGACCGGTATTAACTCCCCGCCGAAAGCCGAATCTACCGATTGGGGGCTACGCTATGACCCCGCTATTACCACTAAGGACGAAAACCACTATCCCCGCACCGATTGGGAAAAGGAATCGCCCAAGGAGCCTTCGTCCGGCGAGTGGGTGCCGGTGATGAGCCGCGACCTGGTGGAAAACTATTATATCCCGGGTGTGGACTTTGCCAAAAACGTAATTCAATATTATTTGGAAATGTTTTTGTATGTAGGCTCTACTTATGATTCCCAGACGTATGTGTATAAGCAAAACAGTAAAAATGCCGTTATGTACCGCTCCGTATATTATTTAAACGTAAGTAACTGCAAACGCTCCGACTGCGCCCGCCAGAGTGCCGCCAAATTGCGCAACTATTTGCCGCTTAACTCACAGCCCTTTTACTTAAATAACGTGCGCTTCTTCTTATCCGACTCCTCCCGTTCTGGCGCGCACTACGGCGCATATAACTTGGATTTTAATATGGAGGAAAACGTCAAGAGCAAAATGTTCCAGTTCGCGTATTTGGACCCGGGGTCCCGCACCCGCTTGCGCCAGTTTGGGCGCGGTATTGTGCTGAAACAAAACTATACATTGCCTAAAAACCATTTTAATATTAATTTGGAACAAAAATATAAACCGTATGTGCGTACCACCGTTAAATTACAATGCCCGCGCGCCAATAATAACTGCGTGTGGCCAAACCCGTTGCCTAAGTATAATGTAACGCTGGCGCCCTGATATTTATGATGATGAAGAACTTTTCTCTCTTTCGCTCCCGTCGCGGGCAGGCCACTACCGAAGTGGTACTGCTGTTTCCTATTTTCGTTATTTTTATTTTGTTTATTATCAAAATCTTCGGTTTGCTGATTTTGAGCCAAAAAATGGAAATCGCAGGTTATTATGCCGGGCGGCGTTTTCAGTTGCAGTCGCACGTAACGGACTATTATGCAAACACTTGGGATAAACGGTTTTTAAAGAAAGATATTCAAAAAAAGATAGAAAACTACTTGGGTTTTAATAATCCGGGTATGAAGAAATTTTTAAGTTTAAATGAATTAAAACTGGATATTAACACCTCCGGCACTTGGACGAAGGTAGTAATTACAGCCCGCACGCGTCCGCCGCGGATCCGCTTTTTGTGCAAGTACAACCGCGACCAGATTTGCCAACAGGATGCCAAATGCGTAAAAGGCTATAACTATTTGTGCGAAACCGGGGGCGAGGTCGTCAGCACCAAATATGTAGGCGCGAACGAGCGTCCTTCGCCGTACCAGCGCCCGGAAGGACGGTAACATCATAGAAAATACCCTTGACAAGAGGGTGTTTTCTGCCTATACTAAAAGTAGGTAAATATAACTCTGTGTTTGAGCGCACCCCCGGGTGCGGGTCAACAAGAGTAGTTTGTATTATTATGTTAAGGGGTTTTGTATGTTTAAGTTAAAACCGGGAAATGTATTCCAAAAGATAAATAAAATGGACCGCAAACAGGCCTATACTTTGGGGGCGATTGTGGTGGTGGTGTTTGTGGCATTAATTACAATGGCTTCCTTTTTGGGCAAGGCGGACGATTCTTCTTTTGACGGGTTTAATTCCCGCGGGTACGATTTGGCCCAAATGCCCTTTGTAAACGACGAAGCCGAAGAATATTTATTAGCCTCCAAATACCCCGATATGCAGGGTAATAATTCTACTATGCTTTACAGTTCGTCCGAAAAAGAGGAGCGCCAGGCGGAAGATGCCGCACAGGCCGAGGAAGAAGCCTCCGGCGATACCTCGTCCGATACGGCTTCCGCGGATTCGTCTTATTCCGGCTATTCCGGGCGCGGTTATTCGGGCCGTGGCGGGGCCAGAACGCCTACGCAAATCGGCCAGTTGGGTTCAGCCAGTATGCGCGGGTCGGGCGGCAGCGGCATTAGTGCCACTTGGGGCGCGCCCAAAGGGGATTTTTCTCCTTATAAAAGCCAGGATAAAGGCACCGAAACCCCCTTGCAGTTAAAAAATACGGATGCCAAAAAGGCTTTATCCCAGTTTGCGCGCGGAAGTGCCGCGGCGGCGGGGTTAAAGGACGGCAAAAGCATAAATGCCAAACGCGCGTTAATGGGTGCCGGAATTAAAGGCAGTGAAGCGTTTTCCGAAACGGGCGCGGTAGATTTGAGCAAAGCGGGCGGCCTTAATTTGGATACCAATGCCCCCGTATCGTCTGCCGACTTATCCAATTTGGATAAAAAGATTGACGATGCCAATCAAAAAGGTAAAGACGAAAAAAAGAAAGAGGATGAAAAATTTGGCAATACCTTGGCGAACGATTTGTGGAAACAAGTGCTTACCAAAGCGGTAGATCTTGGTATGCAACAGTTAAGCGAAGGCATTGATACGTGGATGGCCAATATCTCTGCCAACAAGGCGGGTAACAATTATGCGGCTGAGATTGGTAAAGAAATTTTGAACAAAGATATATCAAAATTAACGCCGGAAGAGAAGAGTTTATTTGCTTCTGCTATGGGTACAACTGCCGATAAGTTACCGCCTAGTGGCTCTGCCCGTTCTCTCTATCGTCAATCTACGGGTGCCGAGGCCCCCGCGGAGCCTGTCCGTCGTACCGCCTCGTCGGATAATCCTTCCGGCGGTACGTCCAGCCCGACGGCTTCCGCAGAAGACGATACTTATAATAAAGAGATGGCCCGCTACAACAAAGAATTGCGCAAAGAAGAAAAGGCTTTTGGCAAGGCTATGCGCCCGGCTTTAAGCAGTGGGGAAGGTGATCTTTCTCGCCGGTACCAAAGCACGCGTGTGGCGGCGTACAATTCCCGCGCTAAACACAGCAAGCAGGAAGTGGTGCCTGTACAAGGGGATTCCAAATCAGGATTCGAAGAAGACGAACGAAAAATGGCAGAGCTGCGTAAGAAGATGGAGTCGTATAAGAAAGAAGCATTGAATGAGCTCGAGCAAGAGGCTAAACGTGAGCGTGAATTGCATGAACGTCAAGAACAAGAACGAATACGAAAATATGGATTGCAGCGAGCATAAAAAATTTAGTTTTTAAGGTTAGGAGGAATTTATGAACATCTTTAAATGGCTGACAGGCCGGGCCGGAAAAATGGCTCTTTCCGCCGCGCAAGCGGTGGGGCTTTCTGCCGTGGTGGGGGTGGCCGGTATTGCCGCTTGGCAATATTTAGATTCACCCGCCGACAACACGGCCTTCAATCCCGCCGCCCAGTACGACCCGGGCGAGGTGGTTTATGTCGCCGGGGCGTCCGGCGGCGCTTACGGTGCCAATGGCGAGGTGGAATCCGCTTTTCGCGCCAAACCTTCCAAGGCGATTGAAATGACCGAAAAAATGACCTTGGCGCAGAAGCAGGCGCAGGCTATGGAGGATGACGTAATTCCCTCTGTTTCCGTGTCTCCCACGCCGTCCGCCTATCAAATGGGTGCAACCGAAGGCTTGGGGATGAACGCAAACGACGGCAAAGGCGAGGGCCTGGACGGAAATCCCTTAGCGGCTATACAGGGCACAATGAGCGGTATGAAAGATGTTATCAGCCGTGCGCAGGCACAGGCGCAAGCCCAAGCGGGGGCACAAAATCCGGAAGAAAAACCGGGTAAAGCCACCTTGGCAAGTGCCAAACGTACGAGTGCGGGTTCTTCCTCTGCGGGGCGCGGTCAGGCATTTAATTCCTCTTTTGTAATTCAAAACAGCGGTAAAAATACGGGTTCCCGCGCTGTGGCCGGGGCAGGTTCGCCCGAAGAAGTGGGTAACATTTTTGCTTCCGCGCAGGCGCAGGCCAACCGCACCGTAGAGGGGATGCAAATGCGTTCCCGCTCCAATTTTGGTCCGGGCAATAACTCCTTGGGCGCGGATAAAGATTTGTCCGTAGGCGACGCCCGCTCGTCCAAAGAGGGCAAAGATTTAGTCTTTATTCAAAAGCGTTCTGCTGATGCGGCCCGTAACCGTAACCGCTCCGCCAACGAAGGCTCCCGCGCGTTCTTGGCAAGCACCAAGGTTTCGGGCGGTATGCGTATTGTCGGCGACACCGTGGCTATCGGGCAAGGGCAAGGCTCTAAGGATTTTGATAATGTAAATGAGGCGAATTTGCGCGGCATTGGCAAGTGGACCCAAAGCGCGGTGGATGAAGCCACTCAGCGTATGCTTGACCGCCAAAACCTGCAAAAATGGCTCTGGCGTGCGATTGCCACTTGCTTGGCCGCAATGATTGCGATTCCGCTGTTAAAGCACTCTTTTTGGGGTATTTTTGCGGCGATTGCTATTTCCGTGGCGGCGTTGGCTGTTGCGGCGATGGCGATTGTTAAGGGTGGCCAGTTTGCCAATAAATGGGGCGGCTCGGGTATGTCCACAACCGTAATGATAGTGGGCGGTTTAATGGCCGCCGGGGTTGCTATGGCTTGGGTTTTTAGAAGAGCCTTTAAGGATTTCTATAAATCCATTGGGGAAACATTGGGGTTAAAAGGGGCAGATGCCGCTTAGTGCAACAACAAAAAGAGCAACGGGCACAGCGGGAAAGATATTTAGACCTGATGCCCTGCCAAAACCTTAAAACGGAAAATAAGGTATGCAAATTGGAAATTTGATTATTGAGCCGTGGAATAAACACAATGCTATTTGGCGCGTGGTTGCGCTTTTGCTAGTAGCGTTGTGGGCGGTGTGGGGCGCGGTAATTTATTACGAAAGTGCCCAACTGTCCGCCAAAGTGCGCGCAGAAAAAGAGGCGCAACAGCGCGAGGAGGAACGCTTGGAAAGAGCGGCCTCTTACCGCCGCGCCGCTCTGCAACGGCAAGCGCAGCCGTCCGGCGTGCAAAACGCTGTGGACGCGTTTAAACGGTAAGGAGAAAATTATGAACGTGTTTAAATTTTTAAGAAGCGTCTCCGGCAAGGTGCAACTGACGGTGCTTAATACCTCCGTTACCGCGCTTGCTGTGGGTGGTATTGCTTCGGCCACCTTGTTTGGCGTGGGCGCCGAGCAGGGCAAGCAGGAGTTAGCCGTCCGTTCTTTGTCCTCTGTGGCGGGAACAGCCTCCTCTTATGAGGGCTTGCAGGAAAGAAACGGACAACTGACCTCTATTAACATTGTGGATTCCAGTAATAAACTGGCTAATCCGGATGATGTCGCCCGCTTGGGCGATAACGGCTCGGCTGGCCGCTTTGGACTGGATAAAGTAGATAATGTGGCGGGTTCCTTAGGTCAAGCCGTACAACTTTCCGGCTCTGAGGGCTTAGGGATGAACGCCAACGTGGCTACGGAAGTGAATAATTCTACCATCGGCGAAGCGTTCCGCTATTCTGCGGGCGGGGCTGTAAACAATGCGGCCCGCCGCGCGGCGGCCAATAATGGGGGGCGTCCGGTCAATACCTTAACGCGCGCCTCTATGGGCTCTGTTTCCGGCGGAAATGTGTTTAACCAAGCCTCCGGCGCCTTGGGTGGCGGACGCTCCGGCTCAAACGGTTCGGCGGGCGGAAACGATTATCAATTTTCGGGCGCAATGCCCAGCGGATCTAACTTGGTATCCGCTATGGACACAGGTTCCGGCGCCAGATTACAGACGACGGGTTTTGTTCCCGGCGGCAGACAGGCAACTATTGCCAGCGGTAAATTTTCCCGCGGCGGAAATGACTTGCAGGCTATTGCCAAACGCTCTGCTGATGTAGCCGGCAACAGCCACCGTGGCGCAAACGAAGGTTCTACGGCCTTTTTGGCGGGTTCCAACAACTCGGGCGGTATGCGCGTGGAAGGTGGTGTGGAAGTCGGCACGACGGGTTCGGCTGATTTTAAAACGCCGACGAACCAACGCTTGAAAGCCGTCGGCAATGCCGCTAAAAAAACCGAAGACGAAGCCAAAGCGCGTCAAAAAGCCCGCAATACGCTTACCATTTTGCTGTTAGCCAGCGTGGCGACCACGGCGGCGGCTATTGTGTTTGGGTATAACTTAATTTGGAATGGTACCAAGCAAAGTCTGGCCGGCACTTGGCAAATTATTGCTGGTATGGCTATTATTGCAGCGGCAATGGCAAGTTCTATCGCTACCTTGGTAAAAGCAGGGCAGTATGCCTCGCGCTTTGGAGGGGGGGCTCTTCCCATAGCGGCAAGTATTATCAGTGGTTTGTGTGTCGGTGCTTTGGGCTTTACGATTGCGGCGGCCTTTGCTAACAAAAAGAGCCCGCTTCATACCTTTATGAATAAAATAACGGGCGCAATGAAGAAGTTTGCTATGAAGGAAGGCAAAAATTTTGCCAAGGCAGAAGGCCTTAATCAGTTGAGAAAAGTGGGCACAGATATTATAAACGATAAATAAAACTTATAGGCGGGGGCGTGTGCCGTCCCCGCCTTTTTGTGTGAAATTATGGCAGAACCAAATAAACCGACCGAACAGGAAGAAGATATAAAAACTTTGCCGCTGTTATGGCAAGAGGTTAAAAATCTTGCGCGCTCCAAAAATGTGCGCATTGTGGCGGCGGTTTTTTTGGTTTTACTGTTGTTAGGCTCTGTGGTCCCTGTGGGGAAAATTCCGTTTCTGCGCAATTTGGCGTGGGCTATGGGATATTCGCCTGAGGAAACGGAAAATATATCCTTTTTAAAGGCTCTTTTAACTTGGAACGAACATAATAAAATTATGAACGGCGAACGCCAGGACCCCGACGGTTCCAATGTGTTTGCGGGTGATTCCGGCTCGTTAAAAGAGCAACTGGAAAAGGCCAAGGCTTCCCAACTGTTCAATTTGCGCGCATTAAACGCTTCCTTAGCCAGACAGGGCCGCGCGTTGGACGCCCTTGCCACCGCATACAGCCAGGTGGATACGGGCGACGGTATCAAGCGCCCGGGAGTGGCCGTGCCCACTAACGCCGTGGCCAAAACGCAGGCCAACTCCACCCAACAGGCCGAGGTGTATTTCGGCACGGATTCCTCCGCTCTTGCCCGTAATCCTAAGGATGGTTTTGATTCCACCCAAACGCTTAAAAAAATTGCCAACGCCAATATTGCAGGCGGTAGCGGTACGGATTGGTTTATGCACGCGGTGGATAAAGCCAGGAGTATGGACTCGGGCCTTACTGCACTGACCCAAACGCTAAAAAAGGGCGGCGGGCTGACCCCGCTGAATATCAATGCCGATTTTAACACAAACAAAGCCCGCAGAGACTTATATTATGTATGGTTGACGAGTATGGCGGCCAAAAGAGCCAAGAATCCCGGCCTTAGCAAAATGTTGGCGGGGGCGGGTTTTAGCGGGGCGGAAATGCCCAAGCGCGTGTTTGATTCCTCGGGTATGGCCGGAGGAATGGGTATTGACCCCAACAGTATGGTGGCGGAAATGGACAGTATCAAAATGGCCCTGCACCAGGAAGAAATGTGTAACGCCACTTTAAAGGATACGGGCGGGAGTATTGACGAGCAAATTTCCAGTTCGTACGAAGCCATTAAAAGTTTGCCCGGTTCCTTCCCGGCCAGTTGCGACGACGTAAACGGAAATTTTACCAATAATTTGGCAGGTATCCGCAATAGTTGCAAGGCGGTTGAAAAAGCCTATTCCAATTTAAACAGTACCTGCGGCGTGAAAATGAAAAACGCCCAAACCGAAAAATGCACCACCCTGCGCTTGGAAGATAAGTACGATACTTATTCCAATTATTGCGAGCAGGAAAAGGAACGCTGCCAAACTTTGGCTACGCTGGAAGAGCAGGAGTCCTGTATGGCAGCGCGTAAAAAATCGGCTGATTACGAGGGTGTCCGCCCGTCGGATATTGAAGCCACGGTTAATGACACTTTTGCGCGCGGGGCGGACTTCTTTCCGGAACCGGAGTGGGGCTCGTCTATCGGGGAAGATTTAAAAAATACGAAATTAACCCCTTGAAAAAAGGCGATTTAATTGTATAATAGAAGTAAGGGAGTACGCATAAAGAAAGTTGTTACGGGATGGGTATCCAGTTCCGAACAACGAATTTCTTTATTTATGTATCGGGATAAAAAAATCCCTTGGCTCTGTAAAAAAGGGCCTGACCCAGCAGTTTTATTTTAATAGGAGGCACTTATGCCAGAGGAAAAAGATAAAAAGAAGTCTTTATTCCCCTTTTTAGGCGCGTCTGATGCCAAAAAGGATAATAAAGACAGTTTTACCTTTAGCGATAAGATTAAGAACAGCAAGCCTATGGGTTCTAAATCTTTTGCTAATCGTGTTTCCTCCAAAATCGGGAGCGACGGCAAACCCAGACAAACTCTCTTTGAGAGAACCAGACGGGACGCGCCGTTCTTCATCGCCGCTTTGGTGGCGCTCTTGTTACTGCCGTTCTTGTATAAGTACAGCGGACAAGTGAGCGAAGACCCTATGGTTACTCCCGGGAGTGAGGAATCCGTGTTTGACCCCGAACGGTACGGCTTTGATACCGCCACGGGCAACCCGGACGGTCAAATCGCCCAGTTTGCGGGGCGCGATTCGCTTAGTTTGATTAAAATGGGCGATGATACTTCCGCTACGGACGAAGTAACCAATGATTATATTCCTTCCCACGACGGGTACGACGCTTCGCAAGAATCCTCTACCAGTACGGAAGTGGAAGAGAATAATACTAACATTTATAAACGTGCCGCGGCTCCTGCCACGCGTGCGGCTTTCCGCCGTGCGGCTACCAAAATCAATCCGCTTTCTTCCGCTGGCTTAACCTCCCGCGGCGGTAGCAGATTGGGTGTAGGTATGTGGGGCGGCGGTATGAAAACGGCTGCCCGCAAAGTGGGTGCCTCCGGTCCGCGCAACAGCCCTAAGCCGGTTTCCTTGCAGCCCTTGCAGGCGGCGGGTAAACCGTCCAGAACCTCTTTTGGTAATGGGTCTGCGGCCGAAGCCAGACGCTCTAAGGACGCTATGTCCAAAGCCAATGCTATGCAGGCGTTAATGGACGCGCAGATGAAGCCTGTCCAACCCGGCAAAATCGGCGGTTTGGGCGGCGGCAATTTTGGCCCCGGCGGCGGTAAAGGCAATTTGGACCGCAAATTCACCTATAACGGCAAAGAACCCTGGTGGTGGGATATGATGAAAACCCGCGCCCAGAAAGAATGGGAAGCCGAATTTAACCGCAAATGGGACTGGATTAAGTGGAAAGATAACCTGTTAAAGACCTGGTTGGCTGGTGCGTTTAACTGTTTAGTTACCGGCGACGAAGACGGTGCTATGGGTAAAGTGTTTGGTGCCGCTAAGGGTGCTGGTAATGCCGACAAATGCGGTAAATATACTGCCGAAAGTTGGGCAAAATGCGAAAGATGCCGCAGTTTTGGTGAATTTGGCAAAGATGCTTGCCATGGCTTGTTTAACTACAAGGGTGATGACGGTCAAAAGGACCCGTGGAGCGGTGGCAACCAAAACAGTGAAAGTTTGGGATTTTTCAGCCAGCGTATTGACTGCCTGAGCAATGGCTTGGGCGGCGCGTTTGGCAAAATGTGGAGCAAACTCTTTGGTAAAAACAAAGGGACCTTTGCCGAAGCCGGCGACTGCAACACCTTTGCCAAAGACGGTATCTATACCGCCGACTTTGACAGCACCAAAGATGATGGCAAATGGACCGTGTTCCACTATGTGGTAGGTATTCCTACTAATAGGTTGTCTGCTTACTATCAAATGACACCTACCAAACAAGCGCAAGAATTGGTGGTGGGTTACATTGATAAAGGTACTACATTTAACAGCAACATCTCGGCAATGAAGGACCGCAAAAATTTTGTACCGTTGTTTGTGGAAAGCGTTGCTATTAAAAATAAAAAGATTAGAAAAGATAAACCCGCGCCTACCAAGCCTTCCTCGGGCACGGCTACGGCTGATGCTGGTAGCAAAAATACCCCCGCGCCTACACAGGCTTCCTCGGGCACGGCTACGGCTGATGCCGCTTCCGGCGCCGGAGTAGCCCCCGAAGAGGTAGAGGCTTTGCAAACGCCTATTAAATACACCAAATTCTTGGGTGTATTGCGTAAAGGCGGTATTATGAAAGATGCGGGCGAAACCGACGCCAAAGATTCTTTGTCTGTTTCCACCAAAGGTGCCAAACAGGGCAAAGGCTTTGTAACGGGTGCGCGCTGTCCGTATCCGTTGGTGCGTATCACTTGCGAAAACCACGCCACGGTTTCCAACCAGGGCGCCAAGATTGTCGGTATGCCGTATGCTCACCTGACGTTTACCAACGGTATGACGGGTGACACGGCTTACAACCTTATGAAATCCCGCTTCCTGATTTCGTATTCTGTTCAGGGGCAAAATAACGATGTGGCGCAGGCAATTACCACCTCTACGGATATTGCACAAGGCCAGTTCTACGATATTCCGCATATGGATATCAAACCGTACAAAGGTTCGTGGAGCGAGCAAATGACGGGCAACGGTTTTGTAACCAACTCGTTGGGTACGGAACGCAAGTCTGGTTTGTCCGCGGGTTACCAAGTAATTGCAAACTCCGCCAATATCAAAAAGTTGCGCGGTTCGGATAGAACAAACCCGTCCAACCGTACGATTATCACTTGGGAAATCCGCCAGTGCGACAGCCTGTCCGTGGACGGCAAAAGCATCAATGAGGGCGGCTGCCAAAATGGTGTAATCAAAGAACGCGACGAGAAAGGCAAAGTTACGGGTATTTTGGGGCAAGACCGCCCCGGCCGTGTAGTCAGCACCGCTACCTGCGTGTATGACGACGGCGGTGGAGTTATGGAAGTGCCTGGTTTTCCGACGACTACAGGCGATGACCAAGGAAACAAAGAAGAGCCAGTAATTCCAGCCCCTCCCACCCCAGAGCCTGGCAAAGTGAAATTGGACTTGGCTAACTATCTTAGCGGTAACGGTGGTATTCCGGCTAAGTACAATGAACAAGGCCGTAAAGATGTCGGTTTAACGATTCCTACGGACTTCGGGTTCAACACTTCGCTGAATAGTGCTAATTGCCGTGCTGTCGGTTTGCAGCGTTTGGCTAAAAAGAATAATGAAGCCCAGGCTGTGTTTAATAACTCTGCTGCCAAGAGTTATGTGGACAGTGTATTGGCGGCGGTCAATGCCGCGCCTGAACTGACGGCTAAAAATACGGAAGTGGTACACTCCGGGGAAGTAAGTGTTGGGCAGTTGGTAGATGCTATGACGATTGCCTATCAAAAGAACTTGCTTAACAGAGAAGTGCCGATAGAGGTTGTCTGCTCCTTGGGTAAAACCATTGGTTATACCTCTGTGGACCCGGATGCTCGTGTCCTCAGAAATGTTTGGAGAAACACCTTTGGTGCGTTTGCCGCTTATACTGGGGTGAACTCGTCCTTCTATCCAGCACCTGTTGTTCTTGGTGAGGATGGTAAAGAGTATGCAGATCGTCGTTTCTGGGGTTGCAATGATATTAAAACCTCGGCTAGGACAGCAGATGAAGAAAAAAATGCTGATGGCACTCTTTACAAAATGTCCGTTGACAACTGTAAGAAAAGTCCAAGAGATGCTAGATGTCGTTTGAAAAACATCGTTATCAGAAATGGACACCACTATGGTAATTATAACTGGAACGGAAAATATGGACCGCTGGGCCAGGTTCGCAGAAAAGACGGCGCCTACGACCGCGATCCCTACAAGAAGGCGTTGGAAGCGGGTGGGTGGACCACCAATGCGGACGACCCAAAGGCTTTCCCGTTGCACGCGATTGCCGATGTGGTGGAAAGAAAATCCGGATTTACTCGTAAGCAGAGTTTGACTGCTGATGAGTTAAAAACAGAAGATGTTGCCGGATTGGACGATTACAACCGTAGAGAATATGTAAAGGCGTATCGTAATATTTTCAATGATGTGGATAAGGCCGGTTGTCAGTTGGATGATGCCGGAACTATGCCGGTTGCCGATGCCTTGCGTTACATTGGAGCGGTTTGCACCAATGGTAAAAACAAAAAGCCGGGCAATGGTATGACCGTATGCGGTACCGTGGACAATGTGGCTAAACATTATGGTCCTCGTACCTTGACGCAAGAACAGCAATAAACAGTTGTTTTAAAGTTGTACTACCCCGGGGGGATAAACCTCCGGGGTTTTTCTTTGTCCTTTTTTTCGTCATCTTGGAAAGTCAACCGGCGCGGAGTGGTTTTGGATATGTTGTTTTTGTTGCCGCTTGTTGTCATCCCCGAGTGTTTCTGTCGGGGATCCGTCGTTGCGAAAGAGAGGAACAAAGACCACAACAGATTCCCGACTACGGCCCTCGGGAATGACAAAGAAATTTTTGGGGTCTGTCGTTACCGGTTGCCGTCATCCTGGAAAGTCGTAGTCCAGGATCTGTTGTTATTAAAAAAAGAGGAAAACAACGGATTCTGGACAGAAACCTTCCAGAATGACTTTGTTAAATAACGACACGACAAACAGCCCAAGCAGTAGATCCTGAAACCCTGCGGGCCGCCAGTTCCGGATGACCCCAATTTTTATAACGGCCTTTTTGTTGTTTTTTGCCGTCATCCCCGAGCGTTTCTGTCGGGGATCCGTTAATCGCCGCCTGGCGCATAGAGTAGCCGCCCGCAGGGCAACTAACCCATTTCCAAGCGTTTAAAATGTCCCCGGTTTGGGTAGAATATGAGTAGATACCCGGTCTGTTTGTTTATGGGAGGACAAAATGACAACTGCGCTAAAAACGAAAACAATGTGGAAAAAAGCCCCTGTCGGGCCTTGTTTGGTTATCCGCCGTCTGATTGACCGCCGTAATGCCGGGGCTATGCTGCCGTTTTGTTGGTTTGCCGTTTGCTATTGCAGTCCGGATTTTGAACGGTCCGATATCTTGCCGCCCTCAGCGGTAGCGGGTATGGACCGTTTAAACTATTTGGTAACCGGGCCAAGCGAAGAAGCCGAACTGCTAGACGAATTAGCCAGCCAAGGAGGTGTTTCCCGCTGGATAAATACCATAGGCGGGCTTACACGCCGCACCCCGGCCAAAACCGTTTATGTTTTAAATGCGGAACTGTGGCTTGCCTCCGCTGATATATCCAAAAAGCCGCAAAACTTGCAGACAGAGAGCGAAAATGTCCCTTTGGTGGTTGGATACCACGGAGCAGATGTCCGCGTGCTCTGCGGTAGTTTTGAGGGCAAAACCGGGCCTTTTAATCCCTCGTGTGGGGAAAGTTTAATGCTGGATGTTACGTTGTCTCCAGGTGCCGCGTTTACTTATCCGGTTCCGCCCGAAAATAATACCTTGGTATATGTGTTTGGGGGGCGGGCGCATTTTGGCGAAGGGGAAGACCTGTTTTTCGGCAAGGATTCTTTTTTGCATATGTACGGCGGAACAGTAACGGCCTACACCTTGCAGACGGGCGCGCGCTTTTTACTTCTTTCTGCCGCTGCGGAAAAGACAAAGAACTTGAATTTTAATAAAATACCATTAAAGTAAAAGGAGGGGGAAAATATATATGAAAAAATGGATACTTGTGTTATGCTGTGCGTTACTTGCAGGCCCGGCGGCGGCTCAAATCCAACGGTCTTACCATTATGGCGTGGTGCCGACGGAAAATATTACTACTTTTGAAGTTAATCCCTCGCTTACTACGATTGACGACAGCGCAGGTATTTCGTCCAGCCAAGTTACCTTAAAGACATACCGTGTGATTAATCCGCGATATAACTGGGGGGTGGAAGTACCGCTTGCGCGTTATGAATCACCGGAAAAATCGGTTAGCGGTTTGGGTGATGCGCTTGTCAGTATGTCGTGGCTGAATCCGCAGGCGGACGGCGAGTTTGGATATGGCGTAAAAATGGAAATGTTTGTGCCCACGGCTACCGATAAACGCTTGGGGACAGGTAAGTTGCAGGCCAGCCCGTCCGTGTTTATTTTGCGTAAATTTTTTGACGGTGCTTATGCGGCCTTGGGATATAAGTATTATATTTCTGTGGTGGGGGACCACGCACGCGACGATATCAATATGGGCCGTGTGCGCCTGAACGTGGGCTACACCTCGCCTAATGAGTGGTGGGTGCTGACAAACCTGTATTATTATATGGACTATGAACACAGCGGACTGGCGGAGTTTATCCCCGAGGTGGAGGTGGGTACGTTGGTTAATGACGGTACGGCCTTTTATGCCAATGCCAGTACGCACGGTTCGGGAAATTGGAAAACGAAAGATTGGAGCATAAGTATTGGTTTTAAATTGTTGTATTTATAGGCGCAAGAGGAATATCAAAACAGCCCCGGACAAAAATGCCCGGGGCTGTTTTTCAATTCAGTTAAGCCATTAGTCGGCTTTGTGTTTGACGGGTTCGCCGTAGTACGCTTTCAGGTATAAGTTCTTAATTTCGCTGATAAGCGGATAGCGCGCGTTGCCGCCGGTGCACTGGTCGTCAAAGGCCAATTCGGAAAGTTTATCCAAGTTATCCAAGAATTCCTTTTCCGGGATGCCGTATTCTTTGAGGGATTTCGGAATATCCAATCTGTTTTTGAGGTCCGTAATCATCTCAATCAATTTTTCCACTTTGGCATCTTTGTCATCACCCATATTGTTATGGGGGAGTAAGAAGTCCACAATCTTGGCATAGCGGCCCTTCACAAACGGGTATTTGTATTGCGGGAATAAGCCCTGTTTGGTCGGTTTATCCGTGGCGTTGAACTCAATTACATAAGTGAGCAGGAGCGCGTTGGCCAAACCGTGCGGAACGTGGTACATAGCACCCAGTTTATGCGCCATAGAGTGGCACAAGCCCAAGAAGGCATTAGCAAAAGCCATACCGGCGATGGTAGCCGCATAGTGCATTTTTTCGCGGGCATTTACGTCTTTGGCACCCAAGGTATAAGATTTTTCCAAATATTTGAATACCAAGCGCATTGCTTCTAAGGCTTGCCCTTCCGTAAAGTTCGTGGAATAGACGGAAGTGTAGGCTTCAATCGCGTGAGTCAATACGTCCAAGCCGGACCAAGCCGTCAGTTTTTTGGGCATACCGAGTACAAATTCCGGGTCAATGATAGCCATATCGGGCGTTAAAGCATAGTCCGTAATAGCGTATTTGGTGCCGGTTTTTTCGTCGGTAATAATGGTAAACGGCGTAACTTCGGAGCCGGTACCGGACGTGGTCGGGATAGCAACCATCGTGGCTTTTTTGCCCAAGGGCGGAGCCGCATAAATGCGTTTGCGGATATCCATAAAGCGCATAGCGATATCTTCAAAACTGGTGTCCGGGTTTTCGTAAAGCAGCCATACCATTTTGGCTTCGTCCATAGCGGAACCGCCGCCGAGGCCGATGATGATGTCCGGCTGCCAGGAGTTGGCAATAGCCAAGGCTTCGTTTACGTTGGCAATGTTCGGGTCCGGCAGTACGTTGGAAAATACGCGGAACTTGATGTTCAGGCTTTCCAAAACGTCCGCAACGGCGCGAACGTGGCCCAACTGTTCCATCGTTTTATCCGTAATGATGTACGCACGTTGTTTCCCGGCCAGTTCGGCCAAGGCTTGCGAGAGCGCACCGCGTTTAAAATAAATTTTGTGCGGTACTTTGTACCAGTACATATTTTCGCGGCGTTCCGCGACGGATTTCACGTTCATAAGATGTTTTACCCCAATGTTTTCGCTGACGGAGTTGCCGCCCCAAGAGCCGCAGCCCAACGTCAAAGACGGAGCGAGTTTGAAGTTGTACACGTCGCCGATAGCACCCTGGGAGGAGGGAATATTAATCAGCGTGCGGGCAGTGGGCATATCCTTAAAGACGTCAATGTGTTCTTCGTTGGATTCGTCTGTATAAAGTACCGAGGTGTGTCCTGCGCCGCCGTAGAGAATCAAATCGCGGGCGAGTTCAACCGCGTGGTTAAAATCTTTGGCGCGGTAGAAGGCCAACACCGGGGAGAGTTTTTCACGCGCAAAGACTTCTTCGTCGTTTACTTCGCTGGCTTCGGCGATTAAAATTTTGGTTCCGGCAGGAACTTTAATACCAGCCATTTCGGCGATTTTCATAGCGGACTGGCCCACAATGCCGGAGTTAAGTTTGCCGTTTACCACAATGGTTTCAGCCAATTTTTTGCGGTCTTTTCCCGTTACAAAATGGCAGCCGCGGGCGATAAATTCCGCTTTGACCTGGTCGTAAACGGGGTCTTCTACCACTACGGACTGTTCGCTGGCGCAAATCATACCGTTATCAAAGGTTTTGCTCATAATAATAGAACTGACAGCCATTTTGATATTGGCGGTGGCATCAATGACGGCCGGGGTGTTGCCCGCGCCTACGCCCAAGGCCGGTTTGCCGGAGGAATACGCGGCTTTTACCATACCGGGGCCGCCGGTGGCGAGAATCAGGTTAATGTGCGGGTGGTGCATTAAAGCGTTGGAAAGCGGCATTGTCGGGTTTTCAATCCAACCAATGATGTCTTTCGGGGCGCCGGCTTCTACCGCCGCATCTAATACAATTTTGGCCGCGGCGATGGTGCATTTTTTAGCGCGCGGGTGCGGAGAAAAAACGATACCGTTGCGGGTTTTTAAAGCCAAAAGACTTTTAAAAATGGCGGTAGCCGTCGGGTTGGTGGTGGGAACGACACCGGCAATTACGCCGATAGGTTCCGCCACTTTGCGGTAACCGAAGGCGTCGTCGTCGGACAGAACGCCGCAGGTTTTGGTATCTTTGTATTGGTTATAAATGTATTCGGAAGCAAATTGGTTTTTGATTACCTTGTCTTCCATTACACCCATACCGGTTTCTTCCACAGCCATTTTGGCTAACGGAATACGTTGTTGCGCAGCGGCAATAGCGGCCGCGCGGAAAATCTTGTCCACCTGTTCTTGCGTATAAGTAGCATAAATGCGCTGGGCGGCTTTTACCTTATCCACGACCTGGGTCAAATGTTCCATTTCTTCGGGAGTGGCAACAGCCGGAGCAGCGGCAACTTTCTTTTCCGCCATAATTTTTTATTCTCCTTTAAGTGTTTAAAATACCTGTTATAGATATTTCGTTATCTATATTTTAACTTTTGGGGAATTTAAAGTCAATAATACCTCTGGAAAGGCTTTCTTTAAGGCTTGACAGAAGCAATTTAAAAAAGATAACATAGATATCAAGATATCCAGTAACTTACGACGGAGAAATTTTATTTATGAGCCTTTTTCACCGCAAAAAAGAGATTAGTGCCCAAACCATACGCCGCCTGCCCCAATACCTGCGTATTTTTTACAACTTGCACACTTACGGGCGGGAATTGGTTTCTTCCACCACTTTGGCAGAGGAAACGCAACTGTTGCCGATTGTTATTAAAAAAGATTTACAGGCTGTCGGTGCACCCAGTAAACTGCGTGCGGGGTTTAAAGTGGCAGGAACCATCGCGGTTATTGAAAAGTTTTTAGGCTGGAATAATTTAAACAAGGCTTTTCTGGTGGGTGCGGGGCATTTGGGGTCGGCTCTGTTGGGGTTTGCCGGGTTTAAAAACCACGGCCTTGAAATTGTCGCGGCGTTTGATACGCATCCGGAAATAGTGGGTAATTTCCTGCACGGTGTGCGCGTGTATCACACCGCGCAACTGGCCAGTATTATTGAGCGGGAAAATTTAAAGATAGCCATTTTGACAGTTCCTGCCGAGGCTGCCCAAGGCATTACGGATACGTTGGTGGCGGCCGGTATTAAAGCAATATGGAATTTTGCACCCGTTAATTTAACGGTGCCGGAGGGGGTAATTGTGCAAAAGGAGGATATCTCTTCGGGCTTGGCGGAACTGTGTGCCAAGTTGAAGCGTTGAGCCGGTTTTTCAGCGGAGATAGAACAGCCCCGGGCATTTTCCCGGGGCTGTTTGTCAAATACTTACTTATATAAAACTGCGCGGAACTCGGCGGTTTTATTAATGTTTTTAAACATCCAGCCCTTTTGGTCCTCATCGTAAAGTGAGTCAAAATTTTTAAAGTTGCGCCGCACTGCTTTATCCAAATTATCAAACATATTTTTGCGGTCTTTTTTGGCTATCCAATATACGCCTGCCAAGTTTACATACGGGGTCGGGCTTGTTCCGTCCAAACGGATAGCGGTTTCCAAATCCGCTTTGGCACCGTTCCAATCTTTAAGTTGCATTTTTACAAAGCCGCGGTTGTTGTACGGAATAGCCCATTTGGGCGAAAGTTCTATGGCGCGGGAATAATCTTCGGCCGCGTGTTTAAAATCTTTCATTTCTTCATAGACAAGCCCCCGGCGGTTAAAAAAGATTGCTTCGGGCTGTAATTTTAAAAGGGTGGTATAGTCCGCCAGAGAGGCTTCAAAATCACCCATATCTTTAAATGCTCCTGCCCGGTAGCGATACGCAGAAGCATAGGCTTCGTCGCGGTTGATTGCCTTGCTGTAAGCGGAAACAGCCTCGTCTAACCGGCCTTGTCCGGAAAAAATGCGCCCCTGCCAATAGTGTAAATCAGCCGAATCGTTACCTGCCGCCTGCTGGGCAGATATCAACTTTTCTGCCGCCGGATAGCGGTATGCTCCTAAATACACAGGGATTAATTCGCGCCCCAGCGTTACAGACGGGGTACGCTTGCCCAAATATTTTTTATAATCTGCAAGAGCCAGTTCGTACTTGTTTAGGGCCGTGTTGGCCCGAGCGCGCGCTAAGTAAAAATCCCGGTGGGCAGGTTTTAACGAAATGGCTTTCGTCAGGTCTGTTTGTGCGAGCGACGCCCGCCCTGCCTGCATATAGGCCAATCCCCGGGCATAATAGCGGAAAGGGTCCTTGGGGCGGAGCGATACCGTTTTGGAATAGTCGGCCAAGGCTTGGTTGATTTTACCGCTTGCCAAATACGCATCGGCGCGGTAGTGATAGGCATCCGCCAGTTTGGGCGCTTTGGAAATGGCCTTATTTAACAATTTAATTTGTGCGGCGGGGTCCGTTTGTTGTTTGGCGCGGTTTAATAACTGTAAGCCCGTTTCCGCCGAGGCTGAAAGGGAAATAAACGAAAAAAGAAGTAGCAGTAAATATTTTTGAATCATATTATTTTAACCAAAACACAAGTAAAAAATTAAGTATAAGGGCCACTATGCCCAATATATATAAGAATATCAAAAGTAAGGTGGAAAATAAACGCAAATTAAGAAAAATCGCGCCCACCAAGGTAGCCCTTCCTGCAAATAATTTTCCCAGTTGCACCGTTTGACCTGAAATTTTAACCAAGCGGGAAAGCAGTACAGAACGCATCGCCAGCGAAGTTACCCCTAACAAAAGCCGTGTTAAAGCGCGCCCGAAAGAGGTTTTGCGCCCTTGGTTAAATTCGCCAAACACCTCCCGCACACTGCCGGATACAATTACCTTGGCCTGGTCTTTTGCGAGACTTTCGTTCATATCGTCAATTTTATGGGCGGCGGCTTGTTTAACTTGGTCCAGCGTATTATCAATAAATTCTTCCCAAGTAGCACAAGCGATGCGCAGAGCAAACGCGCACGCGGTAATAAAGGAATAAGCAAAGGCGGCTAAACCGTAGCCCAAAAAGAGCGCGACGACGAGAATAAACTCCGCCGGAGGGGGGAGATGCGCAGGTGCCAAAATAAATGAATAAATACTGTAAACCGATATAATAAATAGCCCCAGGCCGGCGGCTAAATGGGGCAGAAAAACCTTGCGCAAAATATCCGCAAGCCCTTGCAAGGCTTGTGCAAATAAGGCTCCCGCTGCCGGGTGGAATTTAGTCATTATTCCCGTGGCAACAGCCACAGCATCCGCCGCAAATGTGGCCTGCGGATTTTTTTACCGACGGAATACGGTCGGATACTTTTACGACTTTTCCTAATTTTTTATCGTACACATAGGTACCTGTTTTTGCTTCGTTCATACTGTTATTATAGCAGTTTGGAGTGTTTATGCGGAAAGAAAAATGATATAATAAATATATAGATTTACGACGGAAAAATAAGTTTTTATAAAACCCGTTGAAAACTGCAAATAAAAATGTTAAAATAATTAGGTAGTAATTAATCCGCGAAACAAAATCCGATTTAAGCGCCCATAGCTCAATGGATAGAGTGTCAGCCTGCGGAGCTGAAGATACAAGTTCGATTCCTGTTGGGCGCACCATTTAAAAAGGTTCTTAATGGAGTTTAATAAAGTTAAATCTCCGACGATAAAAGAACCAAAACAATCTACAAGGCCTCCAGAATTATTTGGAGGCCTTTTTGAATATCTATTAACCAAAATTAGCACTTTTTAATACCATTTGGACACTTTTTGGACACTTTGATTTATTCATTTCTAGAAGTTGTTTTTTGGGAATTATTTACAAGTTTTTTAATATGTTCAAATAATGGAACAAAATTTTTAAAGTCTTCTTTCTTGAATTTACTGGTAGCATCGGCAAATTTCATTTTTAATTTTGAATTTTCAGTTAAAAAACAAATGTTATTTTCTTCTGATGCAATCATTTTATATTTTTTTAATAATTCGTCTGAAAAATAATGTTCTATAGATAAAAATTGAAGTTGGGCACGTTCGCTAGACAAATTGACATAATTCGCTCGGGAATCAGGAGCAGGCAGGAGTAAAACATAACGATGACAAGAATGATGTTTCTTTATATGCTTTAATTGGTTAAATGCAACAAAACCCCTTTTATCGAGTCCTAAGAAATAACAAAAAGCCTTCTCATCACAATCCCACACGAAGATAGTAGTTCTTTTTAATTTATTGCAAATGGGATTTGTAGTGAAATTAAACGAATAATTCACCCCTTCACCGTTTTGAATATCAAAAGGAAATGGTTGAGAGTATAAGGCATTCCACGCATTTTTGATAATAATTTCATCAGAGGGCCCCTCTACACATATCAATGGTCTAGTTGCCTTTTGTAATATTTGAATTTCTTCACTTTGTTGTTGCATTTGCTCGGTAGCATTGCGCCAGTCCATATATAATTTCTTTTGGACTTCTAATATACCTAATTCCTCTGCAGATTGTATCTTATCGCTTTCTTTAAAGAGCCCACTAAATTTTTGAATTTGTGTGGCCCCTAATTTGTTTCGTGTTATGCGTAAAAATGATATTCTTTGTTGTTCTATTTGCGGAAAAATAAATGCAAAAGAGTGTGTAGTTAAAAACAGTTGCGCGTGTTTACGATACTCTGTTAGATAAAGATGCGCCAATTCCTCTGCCTTTTTAAATTCCAAGGAATTTTCAGGTTCATCAATACCCCAAACATAACTATATTTTGAATTATGTTTCTGCATCCATTGTAAAAGCGGGGGGATAAATTTACTTTTGATACCTTCGCCTCTATGCGATAATGGAATTTTATATTGATTAATGTTTAATTTTACATCTTCCTTATTCTTTTTTCGGTTTTCAATATTGGACTGCAATGTATCAAAGTAATCATAATTTGTATTCAAAGTTGATTTGCTTAAAAAATCTTTAGTAAATAATGGGAAATCTAATTTAGCCTGATTTTGAATATTAGACTGAGCAAGAATTTCAGTTAAATCCTTCAATTTGGAATTGATTGTTTGTTCCAAGCCAGAAATATCATCCTGGGTAATTAATTGTTCTTCTCCAATATGTCCCAATAGATAATGAAAAACCGAGTCTCCTTTAAGAGCTGGAATATAAAAGTATTTAATTTTGGATAATAATTTAGAAATTTGTGTTTTGACCTTGCTATTAGAAGAAGAATACTCTGTGGTGATGATACCATATCTATCAATGATTTTCTCAACAAAAACTTCCTTCTCTTGTTGAAGCAATTTAAAAGAGGATGGAGGATTAAAATATATCTTAACTTTTATTAATTGCCGCTGTTTGTTTGATTTTTGTGCTTTTGCAAGTGATATTTTACAGAAATCTGACTGAAAATCAATTGGAGTCAAAAAATCCGTCTGGCCATTGAAAAAGAAATTGAGGGCCTTTAAAATCGTTGATTTTCCAGAATCATTTAAACCACTAATGATATTCACTTCGTCGCATTCAATGCTTTGATTTTGCAAGGACCGAAAATGCTGGACAACAATTTTCTTAATGATTTTGTTCATATATTCTAGATATTAATTTCACAATATAAAGATATCTTATCAAATTTACAGGACCAATAATTAATCTTCTGTTTTCTTCATATGGCGGTTACATTTGGCTTGTCAAAAAGAAGGTTGGCGAGGGATAGCGACTCTAGTTGGCTTATAACATTACAAAATTAATTTTTTGATTTACAAAAAGGGCTTCGGGCAAAAAATTTTCCGGATTTTTTTACAGAAAACCCGCTCTAAAAATTTGCGGGGAAAATTTTGGATAAGTTCCCCAAACTACTATTAGAGAACATAAAGCGCGGGAAAAAGTATGCGTATATTAGCTTATAAAAGCGTCCAACCGCTCAAATTTCCCCCATAAGACACGGAGATATGGCGTACAATTTACCATATCTCCGTGTACAATACTAGCCTTCAATTAATTGCTTCCATAAACTTGTTATAGCAAAGAACGCAAAAAATTGTATTCTAATTTCTTCATAGTATTTTATTCAAACAATCCTTCTTTTACCTTGTTTTGCGTCAGTTCGCTATACCGTAGGATTTCCATTAAACTGGCATTGTTTTGGCTTAAACTTGTAAAAGTAGCATCGTCTAATAAGGCATAATGCCAAATGCAGTTCATCCGCTCTTTCTTTAATATGGTTATCTTCCTACGGTATAGAATTTTTGTGAAAAACGTTTCATTAGAAAACATTGCTCCCATCGTGGTTGATTAAGCACTAAATGTTATCATCGAAAAGCCACCTATAACAATTGTTGATTTTTAATATTAATAGGTGGCTTAGATTTTTGAGTAATTTTTCTGAATGGTATAGCTAACTTCTATTAATATCTTCTGCACAGTTTTTCTATACTAGATAAAATGCAAGTATAAGATTGTTCTTCTCTTATAACACAATCATACTCTTCATTATAACAACAAATATTGCCTTGATCCGTATCAGCGCAGGTAAACCACTGCCCTCCTTTTGTACAGTTAGATGAAGTGCCACTTGATTTGCCAGGAGATACTTTGCATACTAGCCCGCGGCCACCATCTCCAATTTGACACACTTTATCATTATATACAAATGTCGGATGTCCATCATATATACCATGAGTAATTGCGTTATCAAACAGACATTTTTTATAAGTACGTTTCTTTGTTTTTTCTTTGACATCTTTAAAAATATTAGCAATATTATAGAATCCATTCTGTGTTGCTATTTCTTCTAAATCTTGACCCGAACTATTTATTATATCCGACTTTGCTCCTTTTTTAAGAAGCAACTTAACAATATCTTCAAATCCGTTTTCAGTTGCAACAATAAGGGGCTTGTCACTCTCATCATCACCATTTACGTTTGCTCCTTTTTTTATTAACCAAGCAGCTAATTCAGAATTCTTATTTTCCAAAGAGATTGTTAGTGGATTTTTATAAAAATAATGATTTATCTTTGCTCCATATTTCTGTATGAGAATTTTTGCAAAATCTGCATTGTTATTTTCAACAGCCAACACAAGTGGAGATGCTACGCCATAGCTAGAATCATTAACCGAAGCTCCTTTCTTTAACAGAAATTCGGCTATTTCATAGTTTTTATTACAAATCGCCTCAGTCAGTGGATTATGTCCACAAGATTTATAATAGTGAGAACTTTTATAAGACTTATTTATATTGGCACCATTATTTATTAAATGCTTGATTAAGGTATTGTTCTTTGTACGCATCGCTAGTGCTAAGGCAGGAATTCCATCCAATTTTTGATTTACATCCGCCCCTTTTTTGATGAGAGATAAAACCAAAGCAGCATCTTCTTCCGTCGGTCCAAATGCTTTAATAAGCAATTCGGGGGAACGAGGGCTTACCCCTCTTTCCAACAATGCTTTGACTGTTGCAGGGCTAAATGTATCAAATCGCTTTAATACTGCAAATATTTTTTTAGGAGAATCTTTACTGAGCGACGCTAACTTTCCTGCCATCCAATCGGGAACCGAATAATAGAATGCTGTAAAAAGGGCATTATGCCCAAAGCGATTTTTCAAATCTATATTTGCGCCTTTTTCTAATAAAAAATTAAATACTTGATTCTCACATTCCCTTCCCTCTCTAGCTTTCTTTTCCAGAACAAAACTAGCAATTAAAATATTTTCATTACCTGCCAATGTTTTTCTATGACAAGATTGCATACTAGCAGTTAAGGGAGTCAGCTCATCAGTTCCGTTTGTAATGTCTATATTGGCCCCTTTTTCTAATAATTTTTTAACTGCTTCTAAATTATCATAAGCCGCAGCAAAAAACAGAGGAGAATAATTTTTTTTGTTCTTGAAATTAACATTGGCTCCTAAAAATAAAGATAAATTGATACATATCACATTGTCTGTTATTGCCCCTAGCATAAGTAAAGAATTTTTGAGAGAAAATAAAATTCCACTTATTAACATTAAAATGCAAATAGAAATGATTATTAGTTTGTTTTTGAACATATATGCTCCATTATATTTTTAGCAATTTCTATATAAAATTTGCTTCTTTATTATGTTTTATTTTCCTTAATATTAAAAGGCTATGCCTTCATCTTCAAGGGCTTGATTTAATAACTTTATAACCCGTGATAACCCATCCAAGAAATCTTGAATATTATCTTGTGGTTGTTTGAAAATTTCTTCAAGCAATGTAGTACATAAATTCTGAGGATAAGTAATGAGAGAATCATCTAAAAATGATTCAATTTCTCTCTTATTCTTATGCATATCTATAATGTAGTATTTCATCTTTTGTTTATCTTGGATAATTTCCAGTGGCAAGAATTTATCTAATTCTTTATCTTTTAGTGTTAGGTGATACATAATGTTCCTCCATTGTTTTTATAAACAAAAAAGCGGCTGTTATTTGCGAGATTAGGATCACACAAATAAACAGCCGCCGCCCCTGCCCAATATAATGTGGGCAAGGGCACAAACGCCATATAGAAGGGTAATTAGGCCTTCTATGTGGCGTTCCAAAGCGACTGCTTTTGGTTCCTAATCTCTTTTGCTTTCGCAAAAGTGAGGTCTTTCGACCACCAAAAACAGTATAAATTGTAAGTTTACCGCTAACTGCGGTTGTACTGCAAAACTCCTATTAAAACTTAATCTTATGATAGCATATATCTAAGTTAAATATATACTGCTTTTGTCTTGCATCGTTTTACAATAAAGGCAAGTTTTCTCTAAATAAAAAGAATAATTTTCTCCCAACATTAAAGATATAAGTGTTATAATACTGGCATGAAAACAGACAAACAATTCCTTTTACCATTTACAGAAGCCATTACCCTTTTTGCCTTGTATTGCACCGGCAACTATGTCCGTCTTTTGTCCCCGATTCGTTGGAAAATATTGCCCGCCTTGCCGTTTTTAGATTTTATTACGGGGAGTGAAATACAACTTCCGGATTGTCATAAATTTTGGCAAACAAAAGGCACCCAAGAACAACAAGAAAAATTCCGTCAAGAATTTGTAGTCCACCTCCATGCTTTCCAGAAAAAATATCACATTGCTCCGACAGAAAGCATATTACGAATTTTACCTGATAAAACAAGAGATTTTGAGAAGTATGTAAAAGATTATATTTCTAAATATATGAATGGCGAATTGGAATATCTCCAAGAAACTGCCGATTACACAAAAAGCCTTCTAGCCACCCAAGAGTGGTTGAAAAAACGTAATGAAGAATTAGGAAACAAACTCTTTATAACAAGTGAGGCTTTCCAAAAGGTACCATTGCCTTTATCCGTGCGTTGGCCAGAGGTTTTACTAGCCTACAAAATTCATTTGGGCGGTTCACAAATAAATATTTTGGGTGCCAAAAATGAATTGAGGTTCCCAGAATATGATGACTTGTTAACAAAAGGAGAGTTTTGCTTTGAGTGTGAATTGATAGGCCCCTTGCAGGATATGTCTGAAGTTGTAGCGCAATACAAAGAATTGGCTTTTCATAGAAACGGGACATTCTGGTTTGGTGACAAACAACTTGCTATTAAACCCATATCCTTTACTGGAATATTCTTAATAAAATTAATAAAAGCTGGGAAAAATCATCTTCACGCCGATGAATTTGGTTTTGAAAAGAAACCAAATCCAAACAGTTTGAAACGTATGCGTGCGTATGCTGCAGAAATATATAAGGCCTGCAAAAAAGCGCAGAAAACCTCTAAATTAAATTTTAAGATACACGTTAAGGAACACTCTCCTCGCTCAACAAAATATGGCGATATCTATATAGAATAAAACTATTTTCTTAGAAATTTTATTTTTTGTTTCAAGTAGTCTGTTTCCTCGTCGTAAAACATTCATCCCTATTTACTGTATTTCTAAGTAAATAGGGATTTTTCTAATTCATTTCTCGTCGGGCAATTAGATTTTTCCTCAGCTTTTTTCTAATTTCATATCTTCTTATACTATCAGTACGGCCGGAGATAAAGGCCGAAATTAAATAAGGAGAAAAAACGACTTATGAAGATACTTGTGAAAAATAGTATTAAATCGCAGAAATATTTTTCTGCCGGCAGTTTAGAAACAAACAAGGAGGGACTCTATGTCCACAGATAAAATTGGGATGTATTTAAGCAAAGCAGGAAATAAAGATAGTACGAGGGCGGAATTTAGCGTTATTCCAATGGATTTACGCTCTCCACGCCACGATTATTTAACTCAGTCAGAACGCTATTTCACATCCAGAGCGTTTAGAAACGATAGATATGAGTATATGCCGGATATACGCACGAACTTTATCAATGGGTATATGGACATAAAACTGGAATTTTGTCCCGCTAAACTATTATATGGGCATAATTTAAGCGAGGTAGGAGAACAAGATTTCAAGGCCGTCCTAGATAAAACAATTTCCGCCTTGCGATATGCTGGAATTTTTGTAAAACCAGAGATATTAAGCAGGCACATTTTATCAAGGTTGGATGTCAATAAACTGGTTCTGCTGGAAAACCCCATCTTTCTGGCACAGCGCTTATTGGAAAACTCCCGCACCAAAGGGCGTTTTAATAAAACCATAAGCACCTATCCCAATCAGGGTAAAAGTTGCGCAAACTGTTTAAGACACCGTAAATTGATTATTTACGATAAGATAGCCGAAGTAGAGCAAGATCAGAATATACCGTCCGGGCTAAAACCGGATATATTCAAACTTAGAGGACGGCTATTACAAGTGGAATACCAAATGCAACTTCAACGGGATATTCAAGCGGAATTTAAGAGAGTAGGGCTTGCTATGGATTGCACCTTTGAAAACGCCTTTAAGCCCCAAGTTTGCCAAAGGATTTTAGGCTATCATCTTTCTCAGCAGTTAGACGGTATGTTGACGATAGATAATTCTATGGTATCTCTATTGGAAACCGCCCAAAATATATGCTACCGCTATGGCATCCACGGGATACAAGCAGTATTGGCTATGACAGCGGTTGTATGGATAATTAATACTTTTGGTATTAATGCCCTATGCCAATATCTTAAACAGTTTACAGATAAGAAGGTTGTTAATAAATATATCAACCATATTTCTAAATTAGACTTTCCCAAAAGTAATGAGGAAATAGAGTTCAGAGATATAGTTATGCAAACTATCAATCAAGTAGAACCCATAAAGTTAGAATACTTTTTAAGGCAGGTTGGGGATAAATATATACCCAATTTGCAAGGTAATACACAAACTACGGCAGACAGCAAGGAGAATCGTTTATGGTTAAACGATTAATAACCGCAAAAGAATTAGCAGAATATATTGGAAGCACCGAAGGCAGTATTCGCACTTTACAGTGCCAGGGTAAAATACCTTCTACATGGATTGTTAAAATGGGTCGTTCTGTACGTTATGATATTCAAGAAATAGATAAGTTCATAGAAGACAGCAAAGACGCCAACAAAGGTTTTGGCAATCTCTTCCAACATAAGGCGTAATTAACTTCAAATAATTGGGATTTAGTAAAAAGGGTATAAAAAAGCCCTTTGGGGGATTTTTGCCCCTAAAAGGCTAAAAACAAATAGTTTTGGGCGGAGTTGGCCCTCTGCCCGAACTATTTGGAAATACCCAAATACTGTTCCAACGCTTTGCGAATTAACCAAGAAATACTGCGCTCCTCTTGTTCAGCACGAGCATTTAGAGCATCCACTATTTTTTGGGTAGCCACAAAGCTGATAGTCGGTTCTTTGGCTTTTTTAGTTTGTTTATCTTGCATAGATAAATTATAACAAATTATTGAAGTTTAACAAGACCTATTGACTATTGCTTTATGATGATGTATATTGATATATATTAAATAATGATGATAAGTAATAATAAGGCAGGCTTGAGATATGGGAATAAGAGATAATAGAAATGGAACACTAACTATTGATTACCGGGATAATGCCGGAAAAAGACACCGTGAAACCATTACGGGCAGTAAAACACTGGCCAAGGAAGTATTAAACAAACGCTTGGCAGAAATAGCAGAAAGCAAATATTTTCCGGAACGCCAGCAGGCTGCCAAACTGACATTAGCCATGGCCATAGAGAAGTATTGGGATATACATTTATCCAAAAAGAAAAGTGCTTTCAAACTAAGATATACCTTAAACGCACTTAAAAAATATTTTGGGGATGTATTGCTAAGTAAACTGACAACGGAAGATATTCAACGCTTTTATAATACGCGTATGGCAGAAACAAGCCCCTCTACGGCAAACCGGAACTTTACCACATTAAGAGCGGTAATAAACAAAGTAATACGGTTAAGGCTATATAAGGGAATCAATCCTTGTATTGGAGTAGCCAAACAGAAAGAAAATCCCGCCCGTACGAGTTATTTGAGTACGGAGCAAATACGCACTTTGTTGGGCAATATGCCCGAGCGCTCCCGCAATCTAGTGGCTTTTGCTATTTGCACGGGTATGCGCCGAGGAGAGATTTTGCGGGTATCTTGGCAAGATATAGACTTGCTAAACGGGATTATCCATATTTACGAGTCTAAATCCGGCAATAAGCGCGAAGTGCCCATAATGAGTTCATTAAAGCAAATTCTGTTGACAATGAATCCCCAAAAAAGCGGTGTCCTCTTTCCGTTCACGGAAACTATGGTGGAGTATGACTATAAGCGTGCCCTAAAAAAATCTAATATTACCGGCATTCGCTTCCATGACCTTCGCCATACCTTTGCCAGCCATTTTATGATGAACGGCGGAAGCCTAACCGATTTACAGCGCATTTTGGGCCATTCTGACCTAAAACTAACGCAACGCTACGCGCATTTAAGCCCCACTTATTTACGCAAGTCTATTGAAGTAATAAATAATTTAATTCCGCAAGAAATATAAGGAGAAATAAATATGAAAAACAATCAAACAGGAGAAGTTGTATATAGTTTTTCCAAAAACGCACAAGAAGTAGTCCAATGTGAAATTTGCCAGTATAATGAGAATCTTTGCTTGGGGCTCTATTCATACACCAAGAAAATGGATGGAAAATTAATTCCAACCAACAAAGGGCTTTGTATGAAAATAGAAACTTAGAAAAAAGAACTAATACCCTTATTGCAAATTATTTTGAATGGCAAATCCCCGAATCCGTCAAATGATAAACAATAGAGGGGTTGAATGTTGTTTGAGAATCTGCACACCATTAAAAGAGGCGCAGATTCTCAACTTCCCCATATAAAAACTAGGTTATTTTATAAAGTTTTTCTAGTTAGACTAGAAAAACTATTGATTTTTAAATACTTTTTCTATATACTATTACTAATGAGGAAAAATTTTATGATTAACAGACCAGATTATATAGAAAAATTAAGCAAATTTATTGATGTTCCGATTATTAAAATATTAGTGGGCATTCGTCGTTCGGGCAAATCTACCATTTTGGAAATGATACAGAATGAACTTCGTTCGCGTGGTATTGACAATCAATATATTATTATGCGAAACTATACGGAAGTAGCATATAGCGGATTTACAGCCAAAGAAATGCTTGCCGATATACAAAAAAGCCTTACAAACAAGGGAAAGTATTACCTTTTTTTGGATGAACTACAAGAAATAGATGGTTGGGAAAAGGTAGTAAATCAGTTAATGGAACAGGGAAATACGGATATTTATGTCACGGGGTCTAACTCTAAATTGATGTCCGGTGAAATTTCCACCTATTTGTCTGGGCGCTATGTTTCTATTCCCGTTTATACGCTTTCTTTTAAGGAATACATGGCCTTTAATAAGGGAACGACCCTATCTATCCAAGAACTGTTGGAACAGTATATCAAATTGGGCGGATTTCCCTTAATTGCGGCCAATAAACTGGACGAACGCACCACCTACCAAATTACGCAGGATATTTATAATGCGATTGTGACTAATGACATTTTGCGCCGGCATCGCCTTAATAAGCAGGATTTATTTGACCGTGTGGTACGCTTTATTTTAGATAACATGGGAAAAACTTTTTCTGCCAATGCTATTGTTAAATTTCTGCGCAGTGAACACCGTAAAATATCCGTAGAAACCATTTATAACTACCTAAAATGGTTGGAGCAGGCTTTTATTATTCACAAATGCCAACGCTACGATGTCCTTGGAAAAGCCATATTAAAAACGCAGGAAAAATACTATTTAGGGGATATTTCGCTCAAGTACGGCTTAATGGGTTATAACGCTACTATGCTGCCCTCTGTAATGGAAAATATTGTATATTTGGAGCTTTGCAGACGTGGCTATGCGGTGCATATTGGTAAAAATCAGACAAAGGAAATAGATTTTATTGCCCAAAAGCAAAATGAAAAGCTCTATATACAGGTTTGTGTTAATTTACCGCATGATTCCACGCGTGAAACCGATAATTTGCTCGCCATAGAGGATAATTATCCCAAATATGTTATTACGCTTGATAAACTTGCCGTGGGAAATATTAACGGCATAGAAATCATGCACCTAGCGGATTTTTTGTTAAAATAAATGTATGCAAACCCACCAGATAATAGAACGTAGCCCGATTAATGGTTTGGAATTACGAGCCCTTTTAGAGCTGCATTTGACCGACAAAACCGACGACCGCGAAGTTATTTTTAAGGGAATAGAACAGTCTTATTATTACGAAGGATACAAAAAAGAGAGTTAAATTCCTTTTACCAAAGAGCCTTGCAGAATGCGAAAAACTGCCCATTTTCAGAAAATGGACACTTTTTGGACACATGGGAAATAACATTTTTTACAATACGTGTTTCTCCGACGATAAAACACCCAAAAAGACAACTGCCTAAGATGCCTGCGGAGCTGAAGATACAAGTTCGATTCCTGTTGGGCGCACTTTTAGAAACCACGCGAAAGCGTGGTTTTTTTCTGCGTACAAGCGAACTTGTTTCCCTGTAGTATGCGGGGGAAAATAGAACCCGTTTTAATGGTAGATATTATAAAATGCGCAAAAAGCGAGTTTGTGGCAGAGGTAGGCCGGGTGGCCCTCCTATTGACATCCTGTATTATAACCATTACAATAAAAATAAGGAGTTCTCTATTATGAAAAAACTATTTATTTTACTGGTAGTTTTTTTTGCTACCTGCATAAATACTTATGCGTCTAATCATTCTGCCGGAAAAAACTCGGATGCAGAATATGCGTCTTGCAATATTCAGACTATGTTGACCGACCCTAAAAGTACCCAATGGTTTAGGCCCCAATGTGTACGGATATTAGCCACGCGAGTGGAACGGGGGAACCTGAGTCAAAACGAGAAAGAACAATTAAAAAAAGTGCTTGTTCCCGCCTTTTACAATATTATGGAGCAGTATGTTTATTTAACAGGGGATAGAGCAAAAGAAAAATCCCCTCATTTTATGGATTTATACAAAAGTCTTGCGCAGTTGGCGGACGCAAAAGGCACATACGGTTTGGTGCGGAGTGATGGTTTTGTGTTCCTTGAAAAAGGAAAGAAAGTAGAAGTAAGAACCACCCAAGTGGAAATTGTCGGGAAAAAGCCTGTGTTTAAGTTTGGTAAATTAACTGGTGATGTCTTGCATAAAAAAGTAGAGTTAAAGTTAGCCCAAAAGGAAGTGGACCCTTTTTGGGGAAAGAAAAGAGCTCCCGGCGAGTTGACGGCGGGTTTATCCGGCGGGAAAGACGGGGGAATTGTTCCCGCGTTTGATGTAAGCCATTTGGAAAGCGTATTTTTGTTTGAACAAGATTCTAAATTAGAAGAAAAAGATTTTGTTTTTGATGTTCAAATTCTAAACAATATGTTAAAAGAGCGTCGTGATTTTAGGCCCTTGTTAACTTTTATGGCCGAAAACGCCTCTTTTAACAAAAAACATATCAACTATATACCGCCCCGCTTTGTGCGGTTGGTGTTGGCGTATTATGCGGAAAGTTTGTTCCCTGCCGAGCAAACCAAACTGATGGATTATGTTACCAACCCTAAGTATTCCAAGCCATTCCGCTTTTTGGCCGCTACCGTAGCTGCCGCTTATGCCTATAATGACGATTATAAGGATTTTTACGAAGGGAAATTCCGTTATTACCCGCAAGAAGCCGTTGCTATTCTTGAAGCCTTGCGGACCGGCAAAACCGGCAATCCGAAGGAAACCGTACGGCTTGAACTCTTGGGTAACCGGGTATTCCCGTATGTGAAAGGCCAACTGCTTCTTCCTGTGGAAAAAAATAAAGAAGCCTATGCTACGGTAGCGCTTTCCATAGTGTTGGACAAAACGATTAAAAGCAAAGAATTTATTTCTTTGGCGAAGGCCAGCGCGCCGGAAAGCCTGCTTGTCAGCGGGGGAATCTTGGTCATTGTTGGCGCTGCTCATACCGTTTCTGATGCCTTTTCTCCCTTGTACTACAAGCAATTTCAAGACCAGTTGGAGTTGCTCACGTATGTGGAAGTGCCGGAAACATATGTGCCGGAAAACCTGAAAGCAAAAGCGGATCAGTATCCAATCGTAAACGGAAAAATTCTTGTTCCTGCGAAAGAGGGCTTCGCTCAAACCTTACCGCCCCCTTCTTTGCAAGGGGAAGTTTATGAAGATATAGAATTGGACGAGTTGGGCGAGCGTGCAGCCGTACAAAATTTCATCGTTTGGTCGGATGCTTATTATACTAAGATTGGTGAGGATGCCCGGTCCGTTTCAAGAACATCAAATAAAAAAAATATTACTTGTGTTTACGCTTATACCCCGCCGGGTAGTCCGTGGCAGTTGAATCAGTTATCTGCGGTGGCAAATCCCGGGGATACTCTTTCAAAGGTCCGCTTGCAAAAACTGTACCAATGTATGAGCGGAACGAGTTATTGTAAGGGGCAAACCAAAAGAACCGCACGGAAAAACAAAAACTCTAAAGGCAAAATTGATTTTTCTGAATGTGCCGCGGTAGATCTTGATAAAATACAGGCACCGCCGGAATGTCAAAAAGACTTTAAAGAATTAGCTGCTGCCTGGAAAGTTTCCCGCTCCTTTCAAGAGCCTAGCGGCCTCAGGTTATATACGAGAGCCATTTATAGGCCCCTCTATGGAGGGTGGGTGCCGGAGGCAGAAATTTCTATCAAAACGCTAGATGGACTCCATAAAGTGCTAGCGCAGTGGATATATGATCAAATTTTTGATAAGTTTAGTATTCTTATAAAGAGTGAAAAGCCTCTTTCTTTGGGAAGAAATGCCTTCTACCGCAATGGGGCCCATGAATGGAGCAGATGGTATGACGAAAATTTACAGAGTGTATCTAGAAATGATTCCACATACCAACATTTTCATTATGAAGAGATGAAAACGTATCAAAACAATAAAAATTATGTTTGTAATCATGTGATTTTTGTGCACAAATAAGCCCCGTGGTAGTTTGCGGTGATAAAAAACAGTTTAGAAAGGGGTTTTGTCTGTAAACGACCTGTCCTTGCTATGATTGCTTGCCGTTGATTACATACACGTTAGGTATCCCTTGCTTGCGGGGTTCCTCTTGGGCTTTATGTACCGAACGGCTCGCAATACGGGGCAGTTTTATAGTTAAATCCGTCTATACTAAATTGAATTTACGCGCTTTTTGGCACGGTTTAACTTTTGTTCATCTCCAAACAGGTGTACATATTATAACGAAAAGTGTTATATTGTGTACACCTTTCTTTGGGATAGCCCATATACGAAATTGTGTACCTCGCTCGGCCTGCACCTATTAACCTACGGCTAGGATTACATCTAAATTGTAGTAACTTGTACTATAATCCCTTCTATCAGTGGCAGTTGTTCGGAAAATCCGCACAACTGATTATTTCCTTCTTCCAAGATATGCTTACTAATATTAGATTTGCTTGATTGAAATAACTCTACCAGTTGAACTTGGGTCCGCCATACAATTTCATTGGACAAGGTTGCTTTTGGTTTAGTTTCTCTATTTTGGGGCTTGATAAATAAGAGCCTCTTTTTTTCCTTGGTGCGGCATTTAGCGGGTTTGAGGACGGTCAAAAAGAGGTATTCGGCAAGGCCGTACGGAAAAAGGAACTCACCAAAAGCAAAAAACTTAATCAGCAAAAAATTATCCTATTTAAAAGTTGGGAGGACTACATAGAACGGTTTAACGCCGTCAAAAAGGCTTGCTTCCAGAGAACTTTTTTCTCCTCGTAAGATCGCGACGCATGGGCGGGACTAGTGGAGGGGAGGAGTACGCAAATTTTTCCGCCGTCGCCAAAGGCGCGTTTAAAATGGTTCCGCGCGGCCTGCCCGTTAAATAATAGGGTGTGTACGCTGGGATATTTTTTAAATAAAGTGGGAAAATCGTTGGGTGTGGGGTCCGTTATATTCCCGTCTAAACTGCCCTCTCGTTGGCAGGCGGCCAAGGCATCCCATAGGCCAATGCCTTTGGCGAGCAACACTTGTTTTTTATCTTCATAGTTTTGGGGTATGCGCCCGCCGGCGAACAGGTCAAAAATAATTCTCCAAAATTGGTTGTATTTGTAAGCGTAATATTCCTGCGCTTTTAAAGAGGCCGCTCCTGGCATACTGCCAACCACCAGTACGCGGGTTTTGGAATTAATAAGTGGGGGAAAACTGTAAAGCATAAAATTCCCGGGGCTTCTAAAAACCCCGGGCAAAAGTTATTCTTTTGTTACTTGATAGGGCGTTAAGACAAGCGTTTTGCCGTCTTGGCCTAGGCTGGCGCGGAACCAAAGCGGAAAACCCATAGGCCCTTTGAGCAAGACCGCTACCGCTGTAAATTGTTCGGGTTTGATGTCTTCTTTAAACGTGTAATAGCCGGACACCGGGTCCTTGTCGCGCATACCGTGCGTAGTTACCACCACAGGCACTTTGCCTTCTTTAAAACTGTTATTTTGGGCATAGTGCGCGGCTTCCTGCGCATCAATCGTAAAGTTAATGGCTTTGGCTTCGGACATTTTATCTAATAGCGATTGGGACATCCCCGGCGAGGCAAGGCCGCCCATCGCCAAAGCGGTGTTATACCAGTCAGAAGCCCCACCGGCATCTTCCAAAAGGACGCCCTTTTGTAATACCTTTACCAAGCCTTCTTCCGTCAGCCCCATACCGCGGTGCAAATAAATGTTGCGGTTCGGGTGCGGCAGAGCGGGAATGGCACCCTTGTACCCGTCCAATGTCAAATCTTTAAATGTTTGCGTGTGAATAGATCCGTCGGTTTGCAATTTGGGCCAAGCGGGTTGGGCTTTGTTAGCGCCCAATTCCACGGCTTTGCGCAAGGCTTGCTGACGAGAAAGCCCTTTCAATTCATAGGCTTTTACCACCACGCCTGGGAACTGCTGGGCCAAGCGCGTGGAAAAGGATACCGTGCTTGCGGCGGCTGCGGCTTTGCCCGCGGATTTAGCCCCCGCCTCACCGGCTTTTAGAACGGTAGAGGTGGCTTTTTCTGCCCCTTTGCTTGCCTTTACCAAGTTTTGCGCTTGAAGTGGCGCAGATAAAAGCAATGCGGCAATAATAGGCAAAAGAAATAGGGTGCGTTTCATAAAAAACTCCTTACTCGGGATTACTTATAGTATAAGGCTCCTCGGCTAAAAAACCATAGGTCTTTGGACCTATAATCCGGAAACATCAAACAGATACGGGTTAAGAGTAAAGCCGTCCTCTTCTACTTTTATCCGGCACCATACGGTTCTGGCGCCGATTTTTAAAGCGGCGATAACTTCTTTAATATTTTCTGCCGGGATATCTCTTCCCACGTGTATGACATTTCCGTGTTCTGGCAATCCTTGTACGCGAAGCACGACGATAATGTCTTTGCTGTGGTGCTGTTTAGCATAGTAAACAGCGGTGTTCGGATTGCTGGCCAAAGAGTTAAATCTCATAGAAGAAACCGTTCTGACCATACGCGGGTCCCCACTGACATAAGCCATTGTTCTGTTGTTGCTGAACTGGCCCACATCTTTTAACAGGAGTCCGTTTTCCATAATGTTGCGCAAGGCCGCTCCGTCTGCGGGCAAACTTAACGCGCGGTACATATCCTGCGGAGTTTCTTTCCACGGGGTTTCGGCGGGGAGAGTTTTTAAATCGGTTTTGTAGGCCGAGAAATCATTAATTTCTAACGATAAATCTGTGTGCAAAACTTGTGGCGGCAACTGGACGGCTGGGGTTCTGCCCATTAAGCGTTTTAAAGTGCCAGTAATGCTGGACAATCGGGACGTTGTTGCCTTGGAAGTCTGTGCGGGCGTGGGCGTAGAAATTTTAATTTGTTCGGTAATTTGCGCCAGTTTCGCCTGTTGGAGCATCACTTTTGGCATAGCATTGGCTACTCCGCTGGTAGCCGCTCGTCCAGCCTTGGCGGCGGAACTGACCGCGACTTCGCCCGCCTTTGCACTAGCCTTGGCGGTTCCTTCAACCAACTTGCCTTGGGCAAACGCCAGATTTGCCGTGCAAGCGGACAAAACAAAAATCAAAAAAACAGTTAATTTTTTCATATATATATTATATAGAAAACAAAGGAATAAAAAACAGGGTCAAAGGACCTATCCACTCGGTGGGTCCTATAACTGAAATGCTTGTAGTCGGGGAGCGGACATTTTTGCTCCGGAAGATTTACGAGCGCACCAGGTTTGTCCGTTCATTGCTGTTGCAGAAATACCGTTAAAAAGTGTCTTCCCGGCCACGCGATAGCCGCTTACCTGCGCCGGGTAGCATTATCACTAAAACCTACCGAGGTAACACCAATAGAAGTAAAAGTGTTGGAAACTGGTTTTGAATACCAAGGCAAAACCTACAAAAGCATATCCCGCGTGGCGATGGAAATAGTCAAATGGCTGATTTTTTGTTAATGGGAAAAGAGTAATGGAATGAACAGGCAGACTTTTGACCTGGTATTTGATTGTGCAATTTATCCCCGCGTATAGTGGGGGATATTTTGGAATATAAGAATTCTTCCAATTTAACATTGCGGGAGCTTATGAATCTTGCTGATAGCCAAATGGATTTTGCAGAGCAGGAAAAGGTGTGGAGCCAGTGAAGTTGGATCCTCCCAAATTCCCCGTTAGGAAACAAGGCCCGAGAGAGGGCCTTGTTTCCTCCCTTAAATACTACTCCAAGACTCGAATAGATAAAAATCGCCGCCGCGCTCCGTCGGGAGTGGGGAAAACAAGCCAACAAAAAAGACACCCCGTGCGGAGTGCCTTAAAAAATGGTGGGGCAGCGGATGCTGATGGTCTAGTCTCTCTAAAACCCTTATGGCAAATTCCCTGTTTATCAGGAAAAAAACAGGGAATTTTTCCTATTTTAGGCCTATTTCCCGGATTCTGGAGATATTTTCTAATACGCCATATCGTCGGATAAAGTTCTCTGGATATATCCAAATTCCCTAAAACAGATAACAGGGAATTTTTGGAAAAAAGCAGGGAATTCTCAAAAATAGCAAGGAAACTACCTGTAGATAGTAGGGAATTTGAAAATGCTCTTTTCAATAGCTATTGCGGCAATGTTAGAAATATAAAATATCCAAAACATGCCTATAACACAGATTTTTTGTTGCAATAATTAATCCGCATAATCTACGCAAAAAATGCGGAGATTATGCGGATTATAGAAGTATCCGTCTATAGAAGAGAAGTTTTATAATTCTTCTTCTGTTTTAATCTTATCCGGTAAGGTATAGTGAGTGCTCCTTCCGTCGCCGTGTTTGATAAGCAAGCCGCGGCCTAACAAATCCGTAATATCCCGGTTAGCCGTCATTTGCGTTACTTTGTTAATTTTAGCCCACTTGGAAGAAGTTAACTTACCATTAAATCCTTCAAAAAGAAGTCCAATCATTTTCTTTTGCCGCGGATTTAAATCGGCATTTGCTTGGTTTACAAATTGATATTTAAGTAAAATTATACGCGTAGCGTTGGAGGCGGTTTCTAATGCCCGTTTTAAGCAAAGCAAAAACCACTCCATCCATTCTGTAATATCAAGAGATCCTTGCTGGCATTTTTCCAGTATGCCATAGTATGCTTTTTTCTCTTTTTGTATTTGGGCAGACATACTATAAAACCGTTTGCTTCCGTTATCAGATTTTGTAAGAAGCATATCGGTAATTGCACGAGTAATGCGGCCATTGCCATCGTCAAACGGGTGAATGGATACAAACCACAAGTGAGCCACCGCTGCTTTAATAATTAAATTTTCCGAAGAATTATTGATGTACTCCAAAAAATCTCTCATATCAGTAGATATTTCGGGTGCAGGCGGGGCCACATAATGTACCTTTTCCATGCCAATAGGGCCAGATACTACCTGCATAGGGCCTTTCTGGTCTTTTCTATACATAGCTACATCAATTTTAAAAGGACCGCTATATCCGGTAGGGAATAAGCAATTGTGCCACCCAAAAAGGCGTTCGTCTGTTAAAGGGGTATCATAATTATGCAAAGCATCCAACATCATATCTACCAAACCGTCCACATTACGATTGCTAGGAATGCTGTCTGCAATGGACATCCCTAATTTGCGAGCAATAGAAGAACGTACCTCTTGGAGGTTTAATTTTTCGCCTTCTATCTCAGCAGAGGTAACAATATCTTTTGTGATGTTATCCAAATGGGCGGTATCTTGTGGTTGGAGCCCCACGGCAGACATTTGTCCGAACAAAAAACCTTTGGCCGTTAATATTTCGGTCAATAAAGTATTGATTTTTTGATGATCCCAAGTAAAATGAGGCCACCCTTCATTTTGGTAGATATACTGTTTCATACCACTATCTTAACAATAATCTTAACATTTTTCAAGTATAATCTTAACATTGTTTGTTGTTTGTATTATAGAAAATGGTTTGTTAAATCTTAACATTTTTGGTGAATTGGTGCAGGCTAGATGAGAATCCGATATGATTATATAGGTGACCAGAATTCCTTTTGGCTTTGATAAAAGAGATTATGGGTTAGGATGGGTAAAAACTTTTCAAAAATATATGCTTTTTGTGGTTTTATGCCAAGGGACATTTTATAATTTAGATAGGATTTTTATGCGATAATACAGTATGTTCCTTTCTGGAACTCACTGCGTGCAAAGGTAAAAATATAAGACAAAAATTTATCAAACTTTTCTTGAGAAGCTCTTATACCCATCTACTGAACAAAAAGTGGCGGAATTTTTGTATTTAATCGTCAAAAAACATTCATTAGGTGATTTAAACGTATTTCAGCGGTATGTTTCTTGTATTTTTTGGAGAAAAATCATACTCTAGTTCGTGATGGCTGAATACCTATTATAGACAATAGAACTTTGGCTGCGCTTACTTTGCTTATTGTGGTCAGTAGATATTTAGTATTATTTTGTTTATAATAACTTTTAATATTTATAATATATGGAATATGGGAATTTGTTTTTATAAATACCGTCAACTAGCTGCTAGTGAAAATCCTATAGAGATTCATCCTTTTACATTGAATCTTATACAAAAGGGAGAGCTTTATTTTTCTGCTCCCTCTGCTTTTAATGATCCTTTTGATGGTGTTATTGAATATTCTAAGACTATAGATATAACAGCTATTAAAAGTTGGTTGACACGGATTTCTGCTCCTCTGGAAGAAAAGCAGTGGGTATTAAGGGCATGTGAAGAAAACGCTGAAAAATTACCTCAAATGTATGCTAGTGTTGTGCAAAATTTACAGCAAAAAGATTTTTTAAGGATCTATTGTTTATCTACAAATCCAGTAAATATTTTAATGTGGGCTTACTATGCTGCTGGGCATAGTGGTCTATGTATTGGTTTAAAGGCTCATTCCTTTTATGAAGGATCTTGGGGAATAAAGGTACAGGCAGGATGTTTAAGTCACAGTTATCAATTAAGGTTTTCTAATATGTTGTTTCCAGTCCCTGTAAATTATACTTCAATTGTTCCGGAGAAGTATGATTTTGGAGAAGGAAAGGTTGCGGCAATTAAAGAGTCTTTTTTAAATAAAGCTATTGAATGGGAAAAAGAGCAAGAATGCAGAATTGTCTTATCCGATGATGACTTGATAAAAAATCCTGTAGTTATTGATGTTAATGAAATAGAAGAGATAGTATTTGGTCTTAGAACTTCTCCATTATTAATCGAGCAAGTAAAGGATATTATTTCTCAAAACCCATATAAGCAGCCAGGGCCAAAGTTGTATCAATGTCGAAGGATTCCAGGAACTTATTCTTTGGAAAAAGTTTTGTTACCTTTGTAGAAGGATATTTGTTCCATATTTTTATTTTGTTGATGATATTTGTTATGCAACCGAAAAACCTTAAAAAATTAAACCGTTTGTTATATTTGCTTAATATATTGGATTCGGGGAAAATCCGTGTCCAGCGCGAGGCGCGGGAACTGGACGTAACCGAGCGGACTATCCAGCGGGATATTAATGATATTGATGCGGGGGGATTTCCGCTCTATAAAGAGGCGCCGGGGGTGTATAAGTTTATAGAGGGGTTTTCTCTTAAAAAAATGGATTTGACGGAGGCCGAAGCGTCGCTGTTGCTCGTTATGCAGGATGTCATTTCCCCGTTAGGCAAACCCTTTCAAGATACGTTGGCGTCGCTGCGGCAAAAGGTGTTAAATGCGCCGGAAGAATCCCCGTTTTATATCAAAATGCCAACGGGTAATAAATACGAGGAAACAAAAATCACCCGCGTACTGGAAAAGGGGATTCGTACGCATACGGAAGTATTGATGTCTTTGGCGGCTGATCCGTCCCGCCGACTGACCTATGAGTTAAAACCGTTAAAAATAATGAATTATGACGGATTTTGGTACTTGTTGGGTATCAATGCCTATAAACAGGTGCGAAAGTTCCGTTTAGACCGCATTTTGGACGCTGTTAATACGGATAAAGCATTTAAACCCACTAAAAATATCCAAAAAATACTGCAAGAAAGCCAAAATATCTGGTTTGGGGAAAAACGGGATAAAAAAGTGACTTTTTGGGTTCCTGCGGAGTTTGCTCCATACTTTAAGAAAAAAGCGTATTTTCCTCTGCAAAAAATCTTAAAAAACCGGAAAAATGGGGATGTTTTAGTAGAAACGTGTGTTTCCAACTATCGCGAGATTATTCCAACAGTACTCAGTTGGCTGGAACATATTACGCTTGCCGGTCCGGCGGATTTTACGGCTCTTATCAAAAATATCCTGACCAACGCTATCCAAAAGCTATAAAGCTATATGTAATTAATCTCCGCATAAAGTACGCAAAATATGCGGAGATTATGTATGCCTTACAGAATCCCCTGGGGTCATCTTACTAGAAGCGATTTATTTTTTATTATATCCATGTTTGACAGAATCTAGTACAGTTTTCCACCATTGTTCACGCTCTATAATGACTTCCCGGCTTACATTGAAGTTGTAATTTTCTAAGATTGTATAGGTAAAAAATCGCTTAATGTAGTCAAACTTCAAGGCTTTCAATTCTTGATTTCCTCCGTGGCCATTTTTGACATATTGTTCCCAGCGTTGCCAAATGCCCTCATTTTCACCGGAGGCAGAGCCTACATATAACTTTCCCGTGTGGTTATCCGTAATTAGATAAATGCCTTTTTGTTTGGACAGGGCGTTCATCCAGTCCGGTTTTTTGCATTGGAAAATATGTTCTAACTGGAACCAAGATAAATGCACTTTATCATAACCGGGGAATTGGTTTCCAGTATATATGTCGGGTAGTAATTCTAATACCTCGATTTGTTTGGCTAAGGTGTGGGCGCGTCGGATGCCCGTACGGACTGTTTTATGAAAAAGAAGTACCAATCTCCCATAAAAGGGGTGATATTCAGAAAGTTCAGTTCCCTCGTAGTGCACACCCCCAAAATCTGGTAATACTTTGTTGATTTTTTTGACAGAGGTCAAAAGCCAACGGTCTTTTCCCATATCTATCAAACACAGGGCAATGTCCCCTACTCTAAAATGATTTTTCTTTTCTTCCCAAAATAACCAGTTTGTATTTACTTCATTTTTATCTTTTTGCCAGACTTCTAGCGGATTTTTATTCTTTTTAGGTTCAGTTTGGTTGAATTTAATTTTAACTTTATCGTTCCAATCAAAATCAAATAGGTCTTCCAAATATAATTTTTCTTTTTTCATAAAAGCCTCCTTGTTGTTATTTAGCCTTACAATGAGCCTATACATCAAGTAAATGTTAAAAAACATTTCCGACAAACGTTTGTCGCTTTTGATTGGTAAGATAAACTAGGCAAGAAAAAAGCGGCAATCTTTCCGGGTAGCTGAGAACCGACCCAAAACGATATGCCGCCAGCACGCTCCCGTAAGGGGGCGTACTAAAAGACGGCTTCGTTTCCGTTTCTCAGCTCGCCGGAGCATTCCGGCGGGGCTATGCCAGACGCATAACGCCAAAAACAAGCCTGAAAGCAAATTGTATTTACAACAACTCTTATATTATAGTCTTTTTCGCGCAAACAGTGGTTTTTTCATCCCCAACATCCTTACATAAATTTGCTATAAATGGGAAAAAGGGGGTGATGTATGAAAATAGGTTTTTTGGTATGGCAAATAGGAAAGAACCGCAAAAAGGGAAAATACAAAATTGTATACGAATGGGAGTCGTTGCAAAAATCCCATAAAGGGTTGTATACAAAAGAGATTTATAGATATATCAAGTTTTTAGAACAAAATACGCTATTGGAAGAGGCTGTATCTGATTTCCGCAAGAAATTCCCAGTGCAAGTAACTCTTGCGGAACTTTTATCGGAATTATCAAAATGGCGGAATCAGGGATTATTAAAACCAAAGGGCAGTTGGGCGTTTAGCTGCCTTTTGCCAAAAAGGCAGCGGCTAAAGGCAACTTGGTTTATTGCGAAGTTTATGCTTAATCATTGTCTGGCTGTTTCTATGAGGGCTCAACTTGAAAGTATATTTTATTTTGGGTTTGTAAGCCCGGATATTAATTGTGTGGAAAAACCATTAGATATTTACATTCCGGACGAAATAGAAGATAATTTCGGTTTTAATTTGCGTTCTCCCATTACAGTTAGTCTAAATTCTGCCAAACTAACTAAAAAGGAAGTGAAATCTTTTATTGACAAAGAGTGGCCCCGGATTAAAACGTATTTTAGTAGTTGTCCGGCGGTTATGGATGATCCGGTAACGGGCCGGGAGTTTACCATATTTCAATCCAGGAAGAAGGGTAAAAAACACCGTGAAATTTTGGAGATATTTGATGCCTCTAAAGAAAATTCTTCTTTGGAGGAGTATGATGCGGATTCCGTTGAAAATATAGTTGAAATATTTTACCGGAGCAATAAAAAAATTAAAAGGATGTGTGTGTCTAAAATCATAACAAAAAAATAAATTTTCCTGTTATGGGGAATTTTCTGATAGTTTTTTAAAATAATCCTTGCCCGCAGTAACTAAATTATGGGCAAGGATATTTTTATGAAGAAAATATCAATAAAAGACCTTAAGCTGTATCCAAAAAACGCGCGGACGCATAGCCCCAAGCAAATCCGTCAAATTGCCAAAAGCATTAAATCGTTTGGTTTTACCAACCCGGTCCTTGTGGATAAGGATAACTGCATTTTAGCAGGGTATGGGCGGGTGGAAGCCGCTAAACTAGCAGGGCTGACAGAAGTTCCAGTTTTGGTAATTAGCCATTTAACCCCGGCCCAAAAGAAGGCCTATATACTGGCGGATAACCGTTTGGCGGAGCTTTCCGGTTGGGATAAAGAGATTCTAAAAGTAGAATTGGAAGAACTGCAAAGTATTGATTGCAATTTCGACCTTACTTTAACGGGTTTTGACACTCCGGAAATAGATCTTCTCTTGGCAGCGGAACCAGCAGCCGCAGAAGAAAACGCCGATTTTCTGGGCAAAAAGGTTCCTTCCCGGGTAAAACCAGGCGACCTTTGGCAGTTGGGTGAACATAAATTACTATGCGCCGATTGTACCAAAGATTATTCTTTTAAGCGGTTGTTGGGGGAGGAAAAGACCGACCTTATCGTAACCGACCCGCCGTATAACGTAAAAATTTCCGGCCATGTCAGAAGCGGGGATAATTACCGCGAATTTGCCATGGCATCCGGCGAAATGTCCCAAAATGAGTTTTTCCAATTTTTAAAGGGCGTTTTTAGCTTGCTGTCCGAATATAGTCAACAAGGCAGTTTGCACTATGCGTTTATGGATTGGCGCCATATTGGGGAAATTTTAGCGGCCGGAACAGCGGTTTATACGGACCTCAAAAATGTCTGTGTATGGAATAAATTAAGCGGGGGAATGGGAAGTTTGTACCGAAGTCAGCACGAATTGGTTTTTGTGTTCAAAAACGGTGATGCCCCGCATACCAACAACATTGAACTGGGGGTCCACGGCCGATACCGGACGAATGTCTGGGACTACCCCGGTATTTTTATTAAAAACAAGGTAAATAGAGCCAATAGCCACCTTCATCCAACGGTTAAGCCTGTGGGGTTGTTGGCGGACATATTGTTAGATGCTAGTCCGCGCAAAGGGCTCGTATTGGACCCTTTTGGCGGTAGTGGCAGCACCCTCTTGGCCGCAGAGCGTACAGGGCGCCAAGCGCGGATTATAGAGATAGACCCGCACTATTGTGATGTGGTTCTTTATCGCTGGGAGCAGCAAACTGGTAAAGAAGCTGTACGCATGGAGGAGGAAAACTATGAAAATTAAACGTAAAGAATACAAAAAGCCCGATTATGTGGGGTATAAGCATCCGCCGCTTAAATCCCGTTGGCAGAAGGGTCAGACGGGCAATCCCCACGGACGGCCTAGAAAAGATGAGTCCTTCCGCGGAATTACCGAGCGCGAGTTGCGACGGGAGGTCAGTCTCAAAGAAAATGGACGCATTCGGCGAGTATCTGTGAAGGTAGCTATCATCAAACGGTGTTTAGCAGATGCAGCCCAGGGTAAAATCCGCAATATGGAATTTATTTTGAAAGTGCTAAATCAAGACTCCCCTGTCCCAGTAGAAGCAGAACTGACGGTACAGGAACAAGAGTTGTGGAATACGTATTTTAAAGAGGAAAACAAATGAATATTACACAAAAACGAAAATTGTTGACTAGGGCTATACGGGAAAACTTCTTAGTTTTTCTGCATCAGGTGTTCTTAGAGATAGATAATAGCCAAGACTTTACCCCGAACTGGCATTTAGAAGTGATTGCCGATAAATTATTATCGGTACAGCAGGGGGATATACGGCGGTTGGTGATTACCCAACCGCCCCGGAGCTTAAAATCGGTTTGTGCCAGTGTGGCGTTCCCCGCGTGGATTTTAGGGCATAATCCCAAGGCGCGTATTATTTGCATCAGTTATAGCCAGAATTTGGCGGACAAATTCGGCCGCCAAACCCGCCAAGTAATGGAAAGCCCTTGGTATAAGGCGGCTTTTCCCGCTACACGTATAAATCCGGCTAAACGTGCAGACAGCGAGTTTGAAACGACAGCACGGGGATTTAGGATGGCTACGTCTATCGGCGGCCGTTTAACCGGAATGGGCGGCCAGTATTTAATTATTGATGACCCTATAAAACCGGGGGATGTACTTTCCCGTGTTCAGCGGCAAAATGTAAATGACTGGTTTCACAATACGCTATATACCCGCTTGGATAATAAAAACACAGGGGCTATTTTATTGGTGATGCAGCGGGTGCATGAAGAAGACTTAGTAGCCCATGTACAAAAATGGGACCAGTGGGATGTTTTAAGTCTGCCTGCTATTGCCCCGCAGGATGAAAGTTATACCCTTCGAAACGGTAAAGTATTAACGCGTAAGCAGGGCGAGGCTTTAAATCCTCGATTGGAAAGTTTGGAAAAGCTGAAAGAGATACAAAATACGCTAGGAAACTATAATTTCCAAGCCCAATATCAGCAAAGCCCTATCCCCGAAAAGGGAAATGTCATTAATTTTGACTGGTTTAAGCGGTATACGGAGCTTCCTAAAGATGAGAAAGGTCGGGTTCGTATTATCCAAAGTTGGGATACAGCTATGACTGCGCATGACGGGAGTGATTATTCCGTTTGTATTACCGCTCAAGTAATTAACAAGCAGTATTATATACGGGATGTGTTTCGCAAAAAGTTGCTGTTCCCTGATTTGGTCAAGGAAGTAAAACGCCGTAAAGCCCACTATAATGCTCGTGAGGTATTTATTGAGGATAAGGCGTCCGGGATAGAACTAATCCAGTTGTTGCGTCGGCAGGGAATGCCGGGGATTCAAGCTGTCAAGCCGGAAGGAAGTAAAGAGGACCGGATTGCCGCCCAATCTACGTTGATTGAAAACGGCAGGGTATTTATTCCGCAGTCAGCCCCGTGGATTGAGGAGTTTAAGCGCGAAGTAAATGCTTTCCCCCGTGGGGCGCATGACGACCAACTGGATGCCTTGGCGCAGCTGTTAAAGAGGGAAGAGGAAGTGGGTGACAAACTGGAATGGTTGAATTATGTGTAATTAAACCAAATAAAAGAGAACCGACAGAATGTTGTCGGTCCTCTTTTGTACCATAAAATTGACTTATTAGGCACAAGTAAGGCGTAATGGGTCAGGAGGACTTATGAAAACCTACAATAACCAGCAGCTATTACAAGAATTTTTACAGCGTATATCTTGGACGTCGGAGTCAGGTCAACAAGGGTATAAAACATTAAATAAGCAAACAGGCTATTTGAAACCGGGATATTGAATTTACCTATACCGTTTCCGAGATGAACTTTAAAGATAAGGAGCAAGCATGATTACTTATAAAAAGCATCAGTTGGTGGAAAAATTCTTGTCAGCTAGTGAATATCAGACCCAAACAGATAATGCCCGTGCGCAACAGGCAAAAACGGGCCTATATACTGGATTAAGAGGTTTTGAGTGGCAAATTGGCGGCCTGCACCCGAGGGTTATTCCTGCTGGTTGGCTGCCATGAACAGATAAATACTGCCTTTTTAGTCTTTATCACTGTACAATTGGCCAATGATATTTCTATTGTTCCAAACTTGGAATAAAACTATAATATAGATAGTTGAGGGGTTTATGCAAGAATATCTTACTACCAAAGAAGCAGCAGAAAAATGGAACATTACACAGCGCCGAGTGTTGGCATCCTGTCAGAATAATCGTATTCCGGCCTTAAATCGTATTGGCAATATGTGGCTTATTCCGGCCAATACCCCTAAACCTGCTGATAATCGTCATTTACGCTATGTGGATATGCGTTCTGTCGCCAAACCATTTTTGAAATGGGCTGGTGGAAAAACTCAATTGCTTGTTGATATTGATAAACGGCTTTCCAAATTGTCTAATTTTGATAAGTATGCCGAACCTTTTGTGGGGGGCGGGGCTGTATTATTTCATGTACTTGCTAATTATCCAGTTAAACGAGCCTATATTAGTGACATCAATGCTGATTTAATTAATACCTACGTCATTGTTAAAACCCAAGTAGAAAAATTGATAAAAATTCTTTCATTAATTGAACAAGAATTCCTAGATAAAAATGAAGCACAACGCAAAGCATATTATTATCAAAAACGAGAAAAATTTAATTCCTTGAAAGCTTCCCAACAAACTCAAAAGATTGAAAAAGCATCTCTGTTTATCTTTTTGAATCATACTTGCTTTAATGGTTTGTACCGTGTTAATCGTAAAGGCGAGTTTAATGTGCCTATGGGGGCTTACAGAAACCCATTGATTTGTGATGCTGATAATTTACGGAGAATATCTAAATTGTTACAGGGAGTAGAAATTGTTTGCGCCGATTATAAAAAGTCCATCAATTTTATTGATAAAAACACGATGGTTTATTTTGACCCACCATACCGGCCTTTAACCCAAACAGCTAGTTTTACTTCGTATACAAAAGAAGAGTTTGATGATGATGCTCAAATAGAATTGGCACACTATGTGGGCAAGGCTCATAGTAAACACGCTAAGATCTTGCTTAGTAATTCGGATCCTAAAAACGTAAATCCTAAGGATTCTTTCTTTGATAAATTGTATAGTGCTTTTAATATAGAGAGAGTTTTAGCTACTCGTATGATTAATTGTAAACATAGTGCTCGAGGAAAAATTAAAGAACTTCTTATTGCAAATTTTTAGGAGATAAATATGACCCGTAACTTTGACGCTTGGCTATCCAGTTTTAAAACCTCTATTGCTACATACGATTACTATGTTGATTTCCCGAAAGTCTATCAGAATATTGATTCTATTAAGATAGAATTAAATATTCTAAATGCTCTTATTGGGCATGCGAATATTGAGAATGAATTTATTCATCTAGTAGAAAGATATCCGGAAGTACTTAGGTGTATTCCGTTGTTATTGGCCGTTCGCGGTAAAGAAATAGAAATTACGGATGAAAATGGTTCTCGGCTATATCGGTTTGATAAAGTAGCAACAACCCCTGAAGAATATGCTGAATTTATGCGTAAATCGGGCCTTTTTAACCTTTTACAGCGACATTTGATAAGTAACTTGATAGATTATGCCACCGGCGTAGAAACGGGTCTAGATTCTAATGGACGCAAAAATAGAGGCGGCCATCTTATGGAAAATGTAGTCGAATCTTATTTACAAAAGGCCGGCATTATGAAACAAGACGATAATGCTCCTAAGGCTTATTATCCCGAGATGTATGTAAGTGATATTCAAGAAAAATGGGGTCTAAATTTGTCTGCTATTTCTAATCAGGGTAAAACAGAGAAACGGTTCGATTTTGTGGTAAAAACGCCCAATATGATTTACGGTATAGAAACGAATTTTTATGCCGGTGGAGGTTCCAAACTTAATGAAACGGCTCGTAGTTATAAAACATTAACCCTTGAAGCGGCGAATATACCGGGGTTTACATTTGTATGGTTTACCGATGGAAAAGGTTGGAAATCTGCCCGACATAACCTAGAAGAAACGTTTGATGTCTTGCCACATTTATATAATATCCAAGATATGGAACAAGATATCATGGATACACTTTTTGAGTAATATGGTAAAGAAGAAGCAATTATTAGAACCTGAAGATTTTGAGTTGGAAACCAATACCGTATGGAGTTTCAAGAAACGGGGAAATTGGGCCACTCATGATGCCAAATATCGAGGAAACTGGTCTCCATTTATCCCACGAAACATTATTTTGCGCTATTCTAATCCGGGCGATTTAATTTTAGACCCGTTTATTGGCAGTGGGACCACGCTGGTAGAGGCAAAGTTGCTAGGACGTAACGGAATTGGGCTTGATATCAATCCCGAGGCTACTAAGTTAACGCGTAAACATCTCAAGTTTGAGTGTGAAAACCCAGGCAGTGTAGTGGTGCGGCAAGGGGATGCTCGTGATTTAAAGGGGATCGTGGACAATAGCATTGATTTAATAGCTGCGCATCCTCCTTATGCTAATATTATTCAATACAGTGAAGACATGGTGGGAGATTTATCGCATTTTAAGGTTAAGGATTTCCTTCCAGAAATAAAAAAAGTAGCAGATGCGTGTTTTCGAGTTCTTAAAAAAGACAAATTTTGTGCAGTACTGATGGGGGATACTCGCCAAAAGGGTTGTGTCGTACCGCTAGGCTTTCAGGTAATGCAACAGTTTTTAAGTGCAGGTTTTACTCTCAAAGAGATTATCATCAAAGAACAACATAACTGTAAAGCTACTGGGTATTGGAAAACAAATAGTATCAAGTACAATTTCTTGCTACTTGCTCATGAGTATTTGTTTGTTTTTAAGAAGTGAAGAGAGAAATTATTGAATTGGTTAGATGGGGAAAAATCAGATGTATAGTCAGAGAAAAAAATTATACAGCAAACTAGAACAACAATTAAATACTAAATTGTTGATATATATTACGAGCGATCGTCCAGGATGGGAAACTCAAATAGCCCCGGATGTAATAGATTTATTTATTAACCATTTAGAAAAAATAGGCCCTGTGCCAAAAATTTCTTTGTATCTCTATACGAGAGGGGGGGATATCGCGGCGGCATGGAATATTATTAACCTCTTGCGTATGTACTGCGATGAATTTCAAGTCATTATTCCTCATAAGGCACATAGTGCAGGGACTTTGATTAGTATTGGTGCTAATTCTATTATTATGACCAAACAGGCAACACTAGGACCAATAGACCCCAGTCTTAATACTCCTATGAATCCTGCGGTTCCTGGAGCAATGCCCCAAACATTTCCTGTTAGTGTTGAAGATGTAAATGGCTATTTGGAATTTGCTCAAGAGCAGTTGGGGATCAAAGATGATATGGCTCTTGCGAATATTATGATTAAATTGTCAGAAAAGGTGCACCCTCTTGTGCTTGGAAAAGTTTATCGTTCTCGAGCTCAAATTAAAATGTTAGCGGAAAAACTCCTGTTGAATCAAATAACTGATGCCGGCAAGATTAAGCAAATAATTGCCTTTTTGTGTAGTGATTCTGGTAGCCATGATTATACAATTAATAGAAGAGAAGCTCAGAGGCAGCTGGGATTAAATATTATCAAACCCAATGATGAGTTATACGAAACTATTAATGATATATACAAAGATATTAGTGTTGAATTAGCGTTTGGTAAGACTTTTAATATTAAGGAACTATCTCTTATGAATGGTGGAGAATACAGTATTTGTAGAGGATTAATAGAAAGTATTTTGTATGGAACTGATTATTTCGTTAGCGAAGGAAAGATTCACACGGGAAATCAATTTCCGGGCGGTTTTAACAACATGCGAACATTTGATGGATGGAAACATACTGATTCTTAATAAATGACCATATAATATAACTTGACTTCACTCCCGATAGTAAGCGGTAATAGTGATGGGCCAAAAAAGCCCTATTAAAACCAATATACTATCGGGAGTTTTTTATGAAGAAAAACATCAAACAACCTGTTGTAAAAGTATCCAAGCAAAATTCTATTGATTCAGCCGTTCCGCTAACCAAAGAACGCGACAGCCGCTTGCCTGCGGTTGGTACAGTTATCACTAAAACCTATCACGGACAAACCATAGAAGTAAAAGTGCTTGAAAACGGCTTTGAATACCAAGGTAAAACCTACAAAAGTATATCCCGCGTGGCTATGGAAATAGTCAAGCGTCCAATTAGCGGATACGTATTCTTTGGGCTTAGCAAATGATGCCACGCGGATTGCCACCTATATCGGGGCGGTTTGTAAAGGGGCGATCGGGTAATCCGCTCGGCCGCCCCAAGAAACTGCGCGATACAGAATTACTACTCATTGCTATTAAGTTTTCTGACGAGTTAGCCAGAGCCTATTATTACAAAGGAAAGGCTGCCCGTAAAATAAACCGTATCAGGAAGATTCTAGATGAGAAATAAATGTTATTTGCCAAAAAGTTTAGAAGAACTCAAAGGATTGTCCGATGAAAAACTGCAATTCTATTGGGATATCTTCTACCGCTACCCGTTAAGAGGAAGGAAAAGTAAATACCGTCCGCTCTGGTATGCTATCCAATGTGAGTTGTATAGTTGTAAATTAGCAGAAAAGTATATCACTAGGCTGGATAAATACGCCAGCAATCCAGAGAAATATATCCAATGTGCCAATAAGAATAAGTATTCCTTGGCAATAGGGACTATCCTCACCAAGAAATACAAGGGCAAAATCTATCAAGTTACCGTAAAGGGGGAGAAAGAATACGAGTGGGAAAATAATATCTATCCCAATTTAACAGTAATAGCACAAAAGACAACACGGGGCCATGTAAGTGGCCCCGCATTTTTTGGATTAATGCGCCACAAGATAACTACTCTGTAGGATGCCAACGATAAGCTCTTCTATATCCCATTTTTTCAGCTTCAGCCACCGTTTTTGCGTAAAAGGCATTGGGATTATTCCCAAGTTGGAAATTATCATATTGCTGATCAAACGGTAGATGAAATATTTTCCCATCAGGAGAATCTGGATTGCATTTGATTTTTGGGTATTTCTTATCCAGTTTTACATTTTCTCGCAAATCTATGTTTAAAATATGGGCTACTCTCCTTGCGGTATCAGACACTTGCGTAGAAGTAACAAATACGGGAGTTACTATTCCTTGTTTTAGAATCTGCCAAGGATTTTTCTCCGGAAAATGTTCCATAATATAATCGATTGTGGTACCAAACAGTTGGAATATATAATTTTCATAAATAGTTTTATTGGCTGCCCAATATTTACATTGGATCAGTTCAGTTTTTCCATTTTTTGACGCAATAATATCTATCCCCATATCTTGCCAACGTTTTTTTGCACCATTCATAATAACTTTCCATTGTTTAATGTCGTAGGTATATCCTATATATCGCTCATAAAATAAGCCAATTTGCCAATTCGTTTTATCATATGAATCTTCATATCTGTCCAAAACACGTTGAAATTTTTCTGTTTTAGTTAAAGTTTTGCGTTCTTCGGGAGACAAATAATGAATAAAAACTTCTTCTTCCTCTTGGTCATCTGCATTAGCTTTTAGGACAGCTTCCATGGGATATTCTTTGAAATCAGTTAACCACGGGAACATTCTTTCATAAGCATTAATGATATATTCATATTTGCGTAAATCTTTAATTTTGGCTTTTTGTTCCCGTTTAAGATCTGCCACTATTTGGCTAGAGTTTAAAGCAGCACGTTTTTTATTGCGGAAATATTGTGAAAATCTATCAAGATAGTCTGTTGCGTATTCGGATGTTACTTCTCCAAACGTATCACCTGTTTCCAACAGTTTTTTATTTAAATTATCCGCAAATTCTTTTTTAAGGGTTGCCAAACGTGCGAAGGATACTTCCATATTTTTTTGAAACTTTTCTTGCTTTTCGTTAATTTCACTTATACATTTTTCTCTATAATTTTCAATATTTTTTAAACTTTCTGCACGAACATGCTCTAGTTCGTTTTCTCGTTGCAGTTTGTAATCTTTAATTTCTTTTAAATTTTTATCATGGTCAGATTCTAATTTTGCCTTTTGATTTGCGATAGATTCCAAGCTTTTTTCCCTAGTAATTTGAAATTTTTTTCTATCTTCTGCTAAGAGTCTTTGGTGGGTTAATATCCATTTGCTTGACTTTTCAGTTTCAGTTTGTATGTTATGGAACTTTTCGGACATGGTTAGTAAATGTTTATAAAAAAAGAAATAAAGTTGGCAAATTATTTCGTATTCTTTATCTACAAACTCGCTGAGTCTAAATGAATCAAATCCTTTCGACTCTTTATCTTCTGGATGCATATGCAGATATGTTTCTAATTTATTAATAGCATCTTTTTTGTGATATGCGGTTTTATACTTCTCTACATATTTAACAAAGCTATGAGGCAACTTTGGCGCTTGCATACCATTCCACAACTGAATAGATTCTTCTCTTTTGTCTAAAAAAGTGTATGGATTTTCTTCCAACTCTTTTAAACATTTTTCATATAACTTATCCATGAATTTCTCAGGTTTAGCAAAAATAATTTTGAAAGTAGTAAATACTTTTAGAACGTTTTGTTCCATAATTTTATTTTGTTCTTTTAAAGCATTAGTTTGTTTGGTAAGTTCATAAATAGTAGATTTTTTCGTTTCGTTATTACAAAATAGAACAATTAGAGCAACAATTAGAATAAAAATTATAAATCCCATAATTTCCTCCTTGTTTTTCTTGACTTATATCCCGATAGTAAGCGTTACTGTGTATAGGAGAATTGTACCAAATATGCCCAAAATTAACTGTGCAATCTATACGCGTAAATCTACCGAACACGGCCTGGATATGGAATTTAATTCCCTTCAAAACCAAGAAGAATCCTGTAAGGCCTATATTTTATCCCAAGCGTTCAATGGCTGGGAGTACGTTAAAACCTATTCGGATGGTGGCATCAGCGGGGGAACGATGGAACGTCCCGGCTTGCAGGCGCTCCTCAATGATATCCGTGAAGGCGATATCCAAGTAGTAGTGGTCTATAAAGTGGACCGTCTGTCGCGCTCTATTATAGACTTTCATAAGATGATGCAGGAGTTTGATAAACACGGGTGTAACTTTGTATCTATTACGCAATCGTTTGATACCAGTAATTCTATGGGGAAACTGACGCTTAATATGCTGTTATCCTTTGCCCAGTTTGAACGGGAAGTATCGGCGGAGCGCGTACGGGATAAAATAGCAGCCAGTAAAGCCAAAGGGCTATGGATGGGCGGAACCCCGCCACTCGGGTATGACCTAAAAGACAAGCAGTTAATCCCAAACCCGAAGGAAGCGGAACTTGTTAATCTGATTTTTAACAAGTATTTGGAACTGGAAAATATGCTAGCGGTAGCGGAGTGGCTCAACCAAAACGGATATCATACCAAGTGCTGGGTGCCGCACGGAGGCCAGTTGCGGGGCGGCAAGGCATTCCAGAAGAGCAGTATCCAACGTATTTTGACTAATCCCGTATATATCGGCAAAGTAGCTCACCACGCCAAAAATAAGGTTTATGTGGGGCGCCATAAGCCTATTGTGCCAAAAAACATATGGGAAGCCGTACAAGATACGATCCGGCGGCGGATTACGAATCCGCATGCGTTTAGCCATTATCAAACGCATCAAACCGTACTCGCTGGCAAGTTGTACGATGATAAAGGGCGGGTTTTTCGGTTAACTTCATCAAACAAGAAGGGGAAAAAGTTCCTCTATTATTACAATGGCGTAGGCGGGCGATATCTGCCAGTGGAGCAACTGGATAGTTTTGTGCTAAAAACGCTTAAAATAACGGATTTTGACGATTTGGAGCCGTTGGCGGATAGAGAAGGTCTAACAGACCCCCAAATGCAAAAATGGATTGTCAAGGTGGTTTGTCAAAGCACAGATAAAACCCACTATTTAAGCATTTTCCTTGATGAAAAGCAGATAAAAACAGATTTAAGTGCTTGCTCAAGGATATCCGGGCAGGCAGAAAGCAGGGTGCTATCCGCCGAAAAGTTAGACGGTAAGTTATATGTTAGGAATAGTTTTGTCGTGGATAATGTCTCATCAGTTAAACTGCAGCATGGGACAGCGCGGAATATTTTAACTGGCCGGCAGTTAAACGAGAGTTTAGTACGCGGATTATCCCGCGGGTGGCAGTTAAAACGGCTGCTAGAAAAGGGGAAATCACTGCGAGAATGCGAAGCGGCCAGCGGTATGAACAAACGTACCATTGCGCGCTACTTAAATCTGTGTTATTTATCTCCCAAGATACTGGCAGATATTTTAGAATACCGGAACCCACGCAATATGACGTTAAAGGAACTTATGACCTTGGGAGAGGGAGAAACAGGGTTTAGAGAACAGGAAAAGGCGTGGATAAGTATTATAAAATAACTATATGAATACGAAAACAGTTTTATCACGATATCCTGCATTTATGGGGCGTTGGAAAAAATACAAAAAACAATTTCCTGATGTTAAAAATTGGTTTATTTCTAGTGATTATTGTTTTGATAAAAATAAATATAATCAAGTAATTACCTTTACTATCTACCCAAGTGTAGATATAAAATGGTTGGATTCTCAATTGCGACAAGATTTGCCTAAAGATATTAAACATCTTACTCACATATCAGATAAAATGATATATTTCTTGAAGAGTAATTACTCCTTTTTTTCTATTTCTTTTATTATTAAAGGAAAATGCGAACTTTTAATTGATAATTTAAAGAAGAGTCTTCCAAAATGGATAAAACAATTGGAAATAAACAATAAAGTCAAATATCACAAACAAATTAAAAGATATAAATTATTACAATGTTATTTAACTCAAAAATCCTACAACAAAAAACTTGTTTCTAATTTATGTCTTACAGCCACATCTTTAGCTTCTATTATTGAGTTTTTGATTATTAAATATGATGCTAAAAAAATACTGTGGATTTCTGATAGAGATGATATGCTCGGCCTTTGTGAAGGCGTGATAATTAATATCACTCAATCATTTTATAATGGATTATTAAATGGAAGAAAGAAAGAAAATATTCTTTTTGGAGTGACTAAAGAGAATTCTAAAACTAATACATTTGAATTTGATGCGCTGATTCGATATCCAGATGTTATTTCTGGTATTATTTCTTCTGTAGATTTTGAAAGAAATATATGTGATAAAGCAAAGCATTTTGATTTATTTGTAAATGCGGTGGCGGATAATGCACGAATTCAAGTATTTCAAATAAATGATGGGTTTTTGCGAAATTCTTATGAGTTCAAACGAAGTGATAAGGGTGATGATATTATTAGAGCACATCTTGTGCCGGAAATATAGATTATTCGGATCCTCCCATTTCTCTCGTTAGAGAACAAGGCACGGAAACGGGCCTTTCTTGCAGCCCTAAATACCCCTCTAAAACCAGTATAGATAAAAAATCGGGCCGCGTTCCGACGGAGGCCAACCCATAATCCTAACAAAAAAGGCACTCCACAAAGAGTGCCTTAAAAAATGGTGGGGCAGAAAATTTTGATGAGTCGTCGGTTCTTAGACGGAGCATCTTTTTGTACAATTCCCTGTTTATCAGGCAATTAACAGGCAAAAAACAGGCATTTGAAAAGCTTATCCATTGGATTCTAAAGCATTGTTGGGCTTCTATCCCTCTTCTGAGAAATATCTATCTGTGGCATCCCGATTCCCTACCAGAGATAACAGGGAAATATCAGGGAAAAATAATTTTGCAGTAGCGATTCATTTGAAATCTTCATAATGTAAATTCCTCTCCGAAAAAGGAGATATTCTTTGGGGGAGATTTCCTTTTTAGTTTGCTAGCACTTGGCTTTATTTTTCCATCAATGATGAATAGTTCAGGTTGTTTTATACCTTGCTCTTTTTGCGCGTAGTATACTTTTTGCAAGTTTTCAAGATTTTTACCATTTTGAGATACTTCTACCACTACAAAAAAACAATTCGTTGTCTCTTCACATTCCGCATAACGTGGCAGTTGGCGAGTATAGCCTTCAATAAGTTTTTTGTTTTTATCCCATTTAAGTTCCACCAAAAATTTTTGCTTAAATCCTCTACTGATTTTGAAATCGATGGCGCCACTTCCTTGATCGGTTTCAGGACTTATATCTAAATCGTTAGCTTTGCAGTACGAAATTGCTACTGCTAAAAATAATTTTTGTATGAATTCTTCATTATGGACACCTTCATCTGGTTTGTATAGATATTTAGCCCAGCCATGATTTTCTATAACTGATTTAAATTGCCAGATAATTTTTCTTATAACTTCCCTGATGTCTTCACTAGTCGCAACTTTTGGTACTTTTAATTCTAAAGGATGTTGTTTAGCTAATGCTTCGCCCAGTTCTAACCAACGTTGTTTTACTTCGGGATCGGATTCAAAATCATACCCACTGAGGACTAATTTTTTAAATGCTTCAAGAAAATCTAATACTTTATTTTACTGCTCAGTACGGTTGTTTTAACATAATTTTTAGGAGCTTTTTGTAGGCTGACCCCTAATATTTCGTTAACACGTTGTCTCAACTCTTGGTTTTCATCGAAGGAATCCCATATATGTTCGTTGGATGCCGGTAGCGCCCTCAACAAATTTGTAGGTATAAGTAACAATGGCTCTCTACGGTTTAAAGGGTTTATAGGTAATTTGTAAATTTTCCCATTTTTATATTTTAAGGGGATACTATGTTTTAGCGGAATAGTTTCTACCATCCGATGGGTATAGACCAACAAATTTTCTTGAATGATATTGAGAGTCATATCACTGATTCTGTCAGCTCCAAAGCCCTCTTCCAAAATGCCTAATAAAGCAAGCACTTGCGGGTCATCGATTCCCATTTTCCATATTTTTTCAGCAGAAAGCAGTAATTGCTCTGCTAGCTTTTTCCCAACGCCTCTTCCAGATGTCTTGCCATATCCCAGGAATATTCCTCTGGGTTCCTGAAGGGCACATAATCGAATTGCTTGGTTCCAAGCCTTAAGATTATGATTTGCACTGGCAAATTTTAGGAGAGAAAATGCTTTTTTGTAATGTTCTTCCACTTTGGCATAAGCCCCTTTGAATTCGGGGATACGGGTGTTTTTGAGCAATGTTGGATCTAGATAGAATCCCGAGTCGACGCCGATAATAGCATCAAAAATTCCTTTTCGTCTAAATACACTTTTGGATACTCCAAAATATTCTGATAATCGCTGTAAAAGCATTTAGTTTTTTGTTCCTCTTTTACTTGCTTTTGCCTCTAGTTTTTTAACTGCACGGTCAAAGTCTGATTCTATCTTTTGTTTTTTGTTAAACTTGTCATACTCAGCTTCGGCGTGTGCCTTGGCTTGTTCGTGGCTGATAGACCCCTTGTCCGGCAAGATTTGGTATTTGCGGAAGGCCAAAAACTCGTTCACGCTGGCGGCAAATTGTTCCATGGTAAATGTATTCTCTCGTTCAATTAAATCTTCAATATAGTCAAAATAGCCCGTTACCGTGCGCTCTAAGCGGCGGATATGCTCTTCGCTAAGGTAGTTTTTGGCAATGCTCACGTCAGACTTCAAAATGCGTTTATCTGGTGCTCCTGCCCACGTTTGAAGTCCCATGTGCTCTTGGGTACTATCTGCCGTATGATAGACGATTTCTGCGGCAGTTTGGCCCGTAATTGCATAATGAAATTTGTTTTGGACCGTAGCAAAGAACTCTTGGGTAATTTTGGAGTTTTTGTCATAGTTAATGCTACATTCTTGGAAAATATCGGTAATCTGTTGCCAAATGCGCCGCTCACTCGCACGGATGGAACGGACGCGTTCCAATAACTCTCTAAAATAGTCCTTGCCAAAGGCGGTAGTGCCCTGTTTTAGGCGTTCATCATCCAATACAAAACCCTTTTTGATGTATTCTTTGAGTACTTTTGTCGCCCAAATGCGGAATTGGGTTGCGCGCGCAGAGTTGACGCGATAACCTACGGAAATAATGGCATCTAAATTATAAAAAGTAAGATTTCTACTGACTTCGCGAGATCCCTCTTTTTGAACTTGTAAGAAATCCTTACAAGTTGCCTCGCGCACCAGTTCCTGCTCGTCGTATATATTTTTTAAATGTAGGGTAATGTTTTGTGGGGTTGTGCCAAATAACTCTGCCATGGCCTTTTGGGTCAGCCACAGCGTTTCGTCTTTAATAACGGCATTGATTTTGATATCTTCGCTTGGCGTAGTGTAGAGTAAAAACTGTAAATCTTTTTGCATAAAATCTCCTTTAATTCATTCTCACAAGTTTGCCTAAAATTTCGACAGAGTCATCTGCCGGGAATGGTTCGTATTTGGCTTTATTGTCCGACACCAAGCGGTAGGCAGGGCCATTTTCGGTGTTGTACTGCCCAAGGCGCTTGATTTTAAGCCCATTCTCACGGCGGCATAATACCACGCTCCCCACAGGGGGTAACTGGCTAGTTTTGCGGAACATCAGAAGGTCTCCCTCGCTGATAGATGGCTCCATAGAGTCACCCTTGGCGCGCATAAAAAATAAATCCTGTGTAGGTGTAGGCAAAAACTTGGTGGGCATATTCACATAGTCCACTATATTTTCTTCGGCAAAAATGTCTGTATCTCCGCATTGGGCAAATTCGTAAAAGGGAATAGGTGTAAATTCATCCATTGCGCGATTAGTTGAAATAAGGGCGTGTCCTTTACGCTCTAAAAAGTTCTCTTTAATCAGTTTGCGGATATGTACGTGCACGGTGCTGACCGATTTTAAGCCAACCGCTTTAGCAAGCTCTGCCAAAGTGATTTGTGGGTTCTGCTGGACGAGTTCTAAAATTTGTTTTTGTTTTACCGAAAGCATAGAGTTCTCCAATACAAACAGTATAACTATTTTTACTCATTTAGTCAATTTCTATAAAAAATAGAAAAACTTGACATAAAATAGAAAAAATGTTTAAATAAACTGGGTTGAAGTTTGCCGTTATCGGCAAAGAAATTAAAAAACGAGGGATAGACTATGAAGGAAACGATAAAAACATAAAAGGAGATGTATATGATTAACAATGAAGAAAAAGAAGTAACCGCGCAAGCGGAAGAACCTACCACCACGCCCAAACAGTATGATGTAGGGTATGGCAAGCCACCTAAAAGCACGCAATTCAAACCCGGCCAAAGCGGTAACCCCAAAGGTCGCACCAAGGGCAGTAAAAACGGAATCTACACCTATATCCAATGCGAATTAAACTCATCCATTACGCTTACGGACGGCTCTAAAATCACCAAAGAACAGGGTTTTGCAAGACAACTAACCAACAAAGCACTACGCGGCGATATCCAAAGTCAAAAGCTACTTTTTAACATCCACCAAAAGGGCCAACGCAAAGATAAGGCCGAACTTTTCATGGGCCGCCTGATTAAAGAGGGGTATGTGACGGAAGAAATGGTAGATAATTTCCTCTATCATAATAAAATCATATCCTCTGCCAAGCCGTGCGACCCGATGAAGTGCGATTTGAACTTAAACGCCATGTTTAAGCAAATAGGCGGGCGGAAAGCATTTGGATCCGCTCTTATCCTGTCGGACTTGCTATGCACTTATGCGTGCCTGTTTATTTTGGGTAACCTTTGGGAAGAAATATCCCAAGAATATGCTTATTGGCAAGGGGTAGATGATGCTACTTCCAATCTTGCCGAGGAACAAAAAAGCGCACTTTACCAAACACTAGCCGAAAACCACTCCATGGCGCGAATTACGGATGAAGAGTACGAACAAATCCAAAAAGTAATAGAGTTGGTGCGTGTTGGATTTATCCGGCAATTCAAAGAGTATATGGACTTGATGGCAGAGAAAAGCGAGTATGGTACGGCTGAGTGGGAGTTTAAGCGTGGCGATATGCTAAACCAAGCCCTAAAGAAGACGCATTTTCAATGGGAAATGGAAGAATTAACTGACAGTTACGAGCATTTTAATAGCGTATATTAATCCGCTCAAACCTTGCCGAGTGCGAGCCAATGTGCCAAATATATTGATGAGTTAAACATTAGTGAAAACGAGGCCATACAAACAATAAGGGAACTATTATTGCCATTGCTAGCTAATCGTCGTGAAGGATAGATTCTTCGCCTTTGATAACTTCCGCGTGATCTGAAAGGTTATATCCTTTGACCTTCCAACACCGGATCGTTTTGCGGTTACAGTCAATCTCGTACCAGTAGTCAATATCCGTGTGGATTTGGTATGCGATTTCGTACTCGTCATTTATGTCTTTTACAAGATTATTGATGAGGATGTTTCCGTCCCAAGTGTTGAGTTCCTTTTGGCGGCGAGTTAGATCAGCTCCGACTCCTTTCGGATACCCATCCCGATGGTGGTACAGCAGAACTTCCCGGTGTAGGTAACTTATTTTGATTTGGCTTCTAGTGCTCATATGTTTTTCTCCTTTCGTGAGGGGACTCTTGCCTATACACACATTCACGCTTCTTCTAAACCTAGAAGTCAAATGAAATTTTACATCTGAACGACTATATGTCGTCGTTCAAATTATTTATATTATAAATGACATTAAAATTAAAATTGTTACAATATGAAAAAGCATTTTGTTGAGGAAAATAATATACCTAAAACGAAGGAAAAATATCCTTGGAAGATATCAAAATTAATGTTAAAAATTATATTTTTTAACTTAATAATCAACTTCTTTAGGCCTTATGGAAAGATAGGACTACTCTTGCTAATATGCTTGGGGGACGTCTAACTATGCTGATAAGGGTACTGGGTATACTGCAAATGATCAGATTTTAATACCAAATATTTTAGGTAAAATGGAAGTATAATGAAACCTCGTATAGATAAAATAAGGACACGCAACTATCTAGGATTAAAGAATATGTCAAATTTACAAGAATATAACAAGAATTTTTGTCCTATGCCCATATCAGATTTATTGGATGGGAAACATCACTTTTTGATTCCTTCTTTTCAACGCGGTTTCCGATGGGAAGAAAAGCAAGTGACGGACTTGCTTGAAGATATTAAGCAGTTTGCCTATGATGAAAATGTAAAGAGCAACAGCTATTTCCTGCAGCCTATCATTGTCAAACCACGTAAATATAATGGTATAGATACCTATGAAGTATTGGATGGACAGCAACGTCTTACGACCATGTTACTTATTCTTAAAGAAATATTAGGAGGATACATGAATCCAAATAATACTAAAAAGTATTCTCCATTGCTTTACGATATCACCTATACTAATGCTCATGTACGGTAAGGAAGCAAGCAACCGAAAACAAGAGATAGACCGCCAGCACTACACTATTCCGAACCAAAGACCAAAAGATAAGCATTGTGGGAAAATCTAAACTTTTGGATTTTCCTACAATGCCAACTACGGCGGAATCCCTCCCACTCCTTATATATTTCTTTCTGTATACATTGAATTTGTATTTAGTAAAATGCAGACAACACCACGGATCGGCTTTTGGCTGGACAATTCCAACCAAACACCGCAGCAGACAGTAGAAACCATTCTGAACGTTAGGAAGCCGGTATGATTGTTACATATAAGGGGAAGAAAAATTTCTTTTAGATACTTGTTTTCCTAAAACTGATGTGATATAATAACTGATGTGATATAATAATTCAATTCCAGAAAAGGAGTAAAAAATATGCGGCAAGGTATTCTTAAATAAAACTATAATCAAATAGTGGGAACAAAGGATTATGATAGTCCCTTTTGTAGGGGCTTAGTTTTTTGTACCCAATTTAAGAATACTTTTGCCTTATCAATTTTGACATATCCCCAAAAACAGCACTTACAAACAGGTGTATGCTGTATATGTGTATGTCCGCAAATTATCATCCCCAGTGGTAAAAGTATTTTACTGCTGGGGATTTTTATGCCCTTCGGGGCAG
>OJML01000001.1_pt1 | contig 195521 bp, 178 predicted proteins | sample 1597221 | NCBI WGS metagenome assembly OJML01 (sample SAMEA2452123, study PRJEB22498) | human gut metagenome | biome: human feces; feature: human gut; material: feces | place: Australia | collected 2012 | reverse complement strand
TGGCAATGCCGCAGTACTTCAAAGCGGTGGAACGCTCCCGTATGACGGAAGCCGTTTCCTTGATGAGTAGTATTGCTGCTGCACAACAGCGCAAATATTTACAAATCAATAAATATACCACCGCCTATACGGGATTAGATGTTTCTCCAAAAGGGGCTACTGGTTCTCTTTACTACACAAAAGGTGCAGTTACGACCGGTGCGGGTGGCAATGGTTTTGCTATAACTTTATCTGCGGCAGATAAGTACACAACGGGTATTGTGACAGCGACGCGTGTAGCCAATGGTAAGACAGGTCAAGATAATGGGTTAAACTACAACTATACGTTGTCTCGTTATTACGCTAGTGACTTAACGCAATGTAATGGCTCTGATGAGAATGGTAAGGCCCTCTGTGCTGATTTCTGTGGTACTGATTCGCCGGTGTCTTCTTGTTGCAGTGATGGGACTAAGTCTGCGTGTGGTGCGCCTGTGACGGGTAATGCTACCAAATAATCCGTAATTAATTCCATTGTAAAAACCCCCGCCTAGTGCGGGGTTTTTTAATGGGGGGAAAATACATAAGTTTATTTTGTATTGTCATTCCAGAGCCCGCATACAAGCGGGAACCTGGAATCCAGAAATAAAATAAGGAGTTTTTCTAATAAACAGACTGGATCCCGGGTCCACGCCCGGGATGACAATTAGAAAGAGTGTTATCCCAGAGGGGAGCAGGCGGCCCACCAGGACCCGGCGCGGAGTGTTCCAAAATCTAATCCTTGTTTTATAACAACAGATCCTAGACTACAACTTTCCAGGATGACGGCACCGGCGAACAACGGATTCCCGACTACGACATTCGGGAATGACATCAAAAGGAAGCCCCGAAGGGTTTTGGCGGCCCACGAGGACCTGGCGCGGAGCGTTCCAGAATCTAATCCTAGTTTTATAACAACAGATCCTGGACTACGACTTTCCAGGATGACGGCAACGACAAACAGCGGATTCCCGAGCACTATCGTTATTACACTTCTTTCGTTTGAAATTACCATAAAAAAAGCCCGGCAATCAAAATGCCGGACTTTGGGTTTTGTAGGGAACCTCTGTAAATTCTACGGAATAGAATCCATAATTTTACGCAACTCTTCTTCGCTTTTGTCGCGCACTTCTACGGTTTTTTCCTTTCCTTTGGCGCCTTTTACAATAATAATGCTTTCTTCTGCCACGTTAAAGAAATCAGCCAGGAAGGTTTTCATAATGGCATTGGCGGCATCATCATCTACCTTTTTATTTTTAATCTTTACACGCAGTACGCTTCCAATGCGGCTAATTACCTCATTGCGTCCGGCGGTTGGGATTAAACGGACCTTTATAATCATAAACCCTCCAATGTTGTGGCAAATAAACGGCTGCCAATTCGCGGCAAGGTAGAGCCTTCCTCTACCGCCACCCTAAAATCTTCGCTCATTCCGAGAGACAAATACCGCTCGCCCCCGGGAAAATCTTGGTCAAAGGCTGTTTTGACCTGTTTAAAAATTTGGTGCAATTCCTCTTCGGATGCGCCTTGCGGAGCAATACCCATATACCCGCAAACTTTAATGTGTTCTAATTCCGCCAGTTTTTTGACTAATTTCCGCGCTTCTTCAAGCGGTAAGCCGGACTGGGTGTCTTTTTGCGTCAGTTTTATTTGTATAAGCGCACGGATGATTTTTCCTTCCGGTGCGGTACGGTTTAAAGCCAAGGCGGTTTCTTCGCTATCCAAGGAGTCTATAAAATCAAACAACCGCGCGGCCTTTGCCGCTTTATTTTTTTGTAAATGACCGATAAAATGTTTAACGGTTTTATACTTTGCAAAAACGGAACTTGTCCAACGTTTTTCAGCCTGTTGGACCCGGGATTCGCCGATATGCCGGATAAGACCGCTATCCAAGAGCGTTAAAACATCTTTGTCTTGTGCGTACTTGGTTACCGCCATTAGGGATACATCCTGCGGGTTCCGGCCCGCCTTTTGGCACGCGGCGCACAGGGCAGACTCTACAAATTGCACATTTTTTATGAGTTCTTCTTCCCTGGTCATAAAAATCCCTTGACATATTATATCAAAATTTACTTTAATTGGGAAATTTTTTCTATTTGTATCCGTCGGGCACTCAACGGGGACGCGGTTAATTTTATACAATATATATTATGCAACGGGAAACAAAACGCAGTATGATTCTTATTTCCGCAGCCAACGGCCTTTTGCTCTTTGGCTATGGGCTTTCTTTACCGTTTTTTACCATTTATTTAATTACCCAACGGCATTTAACCCCCTCTTTGGCCGGCCTGGTGATAGCATTAGCCGGGTTGTCTCGCTGTGTATCCAGTGCTATCAGCGGCGAATTGGCTGATGCGTTTGGGCGAAAAAACGTAATGATGTGGGGATTGTTTTCCCAAATTGTAGCAATGTTTGCGCTGGGGCTGTGTATTGAACTAAAAGTAAATGTGGGCTGGATGCTTATTTGGTACTTTTTAACCACCTTTTTGGGTGCTTTTTTCCGTCCGGCCTCTAATGCGTGGGTAACGGATAATACCACGCCAAAAGACCGCGTGGAAGCCTTTGGCATTATCCGCATCGGGCTTAATATCGGTTGGGCATTAGGCCCGGCTATGGGTGGATTTTTGGTGCGCTATTCGTATAGTATGGCCTTTTATTTTACGGCTATTTTATATGCTGTTACTATTTTGTATTTGGGCCGCTTGGTGCAGGATAACCATATTCCGTGCAAATCCCGCAAACCCAGTTTTGTTTCCACTTTGCTTGCTTTGAAAGATACGCGGCTTGCCAAGATGTGTTTGTATGTACTGCTGATTACGGCGGTAAACTCCCAGTTGGTGGTGGGGCTTTCGGTGCATTGTAAGCAGTATTTGCATATGCCGGAATATTATATTGGGTGGCTGTTTACCGTAAATGGTCTGGTGGTGGTTTTTTTGCAATATTGGGGGACGGTGCTAATGAGCAAAATCCGCCTTTCTACGGCAATGCTGCTAGGTTGTCTGGCTTATGCGGTGGGGTTCGGTTCGGTGGGCTTTTTTAACAGTTTTCTTTTAATTGCTTTCGGTGTATTTTTAGCCGGGGTGGGGGAATTGCTTGTATCGCCCGGAGAACAAACCTTGGTGTCCAATATCGCTTCGCGCGAAACCCGCGGGCGGTATTTGGGGATGTTAATGGTATTTTATAATTTAGGTTCAGCGGTCGGTTTTTTTATAGCGGGTCTGTTGGGCGATTATGTGGCCCCTCATTATTTGCCGGGTCCGTGGCTGATTGTGGGCGCGGTAGCCGTGTTGGCGGGTATCGGTTTTTGGCGTATGCGTTACAGCCTTACGGACAGCGAGGACGGCAAGACAAACGTCCCTGTGCCGATTAAAAAAGATACAATTACTTTAAACTAATTAAGGAGAGTCGTATGAGAGGAATTGTTTTTGCGTTGCTGACGTTAGTCTTGGGGGCCTTGATTGGCCTGGGCCTGGAAAAACTGGCCGCCTATCTGCCCCAACAGTTAGACCACGCCTTAACGCGCGTTTACACGGTGGGGATTCACCCTTTGGCCCTGTGCGTGAGTATTTGCGGAATTATCGGCTTGGTGTTGGGCTATTTGATTATTGCCAAATTTGTGCGTAAATAATATGAACTTAATTTTAGCCTCCAAATCCCCGCGCCGCATTGCGCTGTTAAAGGAATTAGGGTTTACTTTTGATATTATTCCGTCCCAAAACCCCGAAACAAGCACCAAAAAGCGCCCCGCGGCCCGCGTAAGCGAACTGGCGGAACAAAAAGCCTTTGATGTTGCCCAAAAATATCCGGGTGCGGTGGTAATCGGCGCAGATACGTTAGTATTTTGCAAGGGGGAAATTATCGGCAAACCCAAGGATAAAAAGGATGCCTTGCGTATTTTAAACAAATTAAACGGCTCCTGGCAGTCCGTTTATACCGGGGTGTGCATTATGTGCCTAAACGAGCATAAAATGCTCTATGGGTACGATGTTTCAAAATGCAAGGCGCGAACTTTGTCGCCAGAACAACTGGACCACTTAGCCGGGAAACATATGGATAAAGCCGGTGCCTATGCCGTACAGGACGAAGAAGACCCGTTTATAGAGCGTATCGTCGGCAGCCGCAGTAATGTGGTGGGCTTTCCGGTGGAATATTTCCAAAAATTATACAAGGAGTTTTTATCATTATGAGAGAAGTGGATTTGCTTATTATCGGTGCCGGACCTGCCGGGTGCAGTGCGGCTATTTATGCGGTGCGGGCGGGGGTAAAACCCGTGATTGCCGGCGGTGCGGTTCCGGGCGGACAATTACTGACTACGCCGGATATTGAAAACTACGCCGGGTTTGTTAATCCCGTAGGCGGGTTTGAATTAATGGACAATATGCACAAACAATGCAAACGCCTGGGCGTGGAATTTACAGCAGAAGAAATTGCCAAAGTGGAGGGGGAAAAATCGCCCTTTACGCTAACAACGACCGACGGCAAACAATATTTAGCGAAAAGTGTTATTGTTGCCGCGGGAGCCAAGGCCCGGTGGCTGGGGTTGCCCGGTGAGGAAAAATTTATCGGCCGAGGCCTTTCCGCTTGTGCCACTTGCGACGGATTTTTTATGCGCGGTAAGACCGTGTGTGTAGTGGGCGGGGGAAATACGGCTTTTGAAGATGCACTCTTTTTATCGCAATTTTGTCCCGAAGTGAATTTAATTCACCGCCGTGATGCTTTCCGCGCCGACCAAGTAACGGTTGAAAAGGTAAAAGCCAACCCTAAAATTAAACTGGTGCTTAACAGTGTGCCTGTGGAACTGTTGGGCGGCGAAGCGTTGGAAGGTGTAAAGGTAAAAAATGTACAAACAGGAGAAATCAGCCAAATTGCCTGCTCCGGCGTATTCGTAGCCATTGGCGCCGAACCGCAGACAGCCTTTTTAAAGGATTCTTTGGTGGCACTTGCCGATAACGGCCTTGTGCTTGCGGACGAGCGCACGCATACCACCATTGAAGGCATTTTTGCCGCGGGTGATTGTGCCGATAAACACTACCGGCAGGCAATTATCGCCGCCGGAAACGGAGCCAAAGCGGGTATTGAAGCCGCCGCCTTTGTGAATTTGCACCGTTAGCCTTGGTTATAATAAAAAACCCCGTACGTTTTTTCGTGCGGGTTTTTTATATATGCCTTTCCCGCGTGGATAGTCCAAATTTAGTAAAATATATATTCTATGATAGACATTAAAGACCTTTCCTTCCATTTTGGCTTGCGCACTTTGTTTGAAGATACTTCCGTAATGATTCAGGACGGACAAAAAGTGGGGCTCGTCGGCCCGAACGGGTGCGGTAAAAGTACGCTTTTTAAACTGATTGAAGGAAAGTTCTCCCCCGACGGAGGCAAAATAGACATCTCCCGCGGTACGCAAATTGCATCCGTGGCGCAGGAAATCACGGATCCGTCGGTACCGCTGCTAGATTATGTTTTGTCTGCGGATAAGGAATTGTCCGCTTTGCAAAAAGAATTGGAAAATCCCGCCATTTCTGGCGAACGTATGGCAGAAGTGTTTGATAAATTAGAGTTTTTGGGGGCGCACAGTGCCCAGGCGCGTGCAAGTGCTATTTTAAGTGGGCTTGGTTTTTTAAATACCGATTTCCGCCGCCCGTTAAAAGAATTTTCCGGCGGTTGGCAAGTGCGTGCTAATGTGGCGGCTTGCTTGTATGCGCCGTCTAACTGTTTGCTATTGGACGAACCCACCAATCACTTGGATTTGGAAACCGCAATGTGGCTGGAAAATTACCTTGTCCGTTTGGACAAAACCGTTTTTATCATCAGCCACGACCGCCATATTTTAAACCGCCTGTGCGATAAAATTATCCACGTGGAGGACGGACAGTTAAAACTCTACAACGGCAATTATGATACTTACGAGCGCACCCGCGCGGCCGCCATTGAGGGCTTGCGTTTGGCGGCTGCCAAGCACGAGCGTGTGGTAGCGCATTTGCAATCGTTTGTGGACCGGTTCCGTTACAAGGCGACCAAGGCCAAACAGGCACAGAGCCGTATTAAAATGATTGAAAAGTTGGGGGCCGCTCCGCAAATACCCAAAGACCCTGAATCCCATTTTGAATTTCCGTCTCCGGCGCGTTTGCAAAATTCCTTAATCACTATTGAAAACGGCGTAGCAGGGTATGACGATAAACCTGTTTTGAGCGGTTTAAATTTGCGCATAGAACCGGATGACCGCATTGCGCTGTTGGGTGCAAACGGAAACGGAAAATCTACCTTGGCTAAAATTTTGTCCCACCGCTTGCTTTTGATGAGCGGCAAAATGACTGTTGCCAAAAAAATGAAGATTGCGTATTTTTCCCAGCACCAGACCGAAGAGTTGGACGTGGAAAAAACGCCGTATGAGCAACTTTCCGCCGTAATGCCCTTGGCTACGGAAACGCAGGTCCGCGCGCAGTTGGGCGCGTTTGGCTTGAACAAGGCCAAGAGTGATACGGAAATTGGCAAACTCTCTGGGGGCGAAAAATCCCGCCTGCTCTTGGCGCTTATTACCAAAGATGCCCCGCACTTGCTTATTTTGGACGAACCTACGAACCATTTGGATATCCAATCCCGCCAAGCGCTCTTGGAAGCATTAAATGAGTACCAAGGGGCGGTGGTGCTGATTACGCACGATTTGCACGTTATTGAACTCACTTGCGATACCTTGTGGATTGTCCGCCACGGTACTTGCCAGACTTTTACGGGTGATTTGGACGATTATAAAGCCCAACTCTTAAAAAATAACGACCGCAACGACCTGGCAAGCGACAAAATGACTTCCAAAGAGGCCCAGCGTAAGGCCGCCGCCGAGCGGCGCGCGCGCGTTGCTCCGCTTAAAAAAGAAATCCGCGCGTTAGATGAAAAAATAGAAAAACTATCCGCCCGGAAAAAGACGTTGGAGGAACAACTGGTTTCCCAATATTCGGCGGATGGGAGCATTGAACTGGCACTTTTAAATGACCAGTTAAAAAATGCCGAAGAAGAATGGCTGCGCTTAAACGAAGAATGCGAAGCCGCCTTGGTGGAGGATAAGTAATGAACGCTTTTGAATTATTGCCCGGATTTTTGCAAAATGCCCTAAAACGCTTGGATATTACGGAGCCAACCCCGGTGCAGGAGGGGGCGATTGCTCCTGCCTTGCGCGGTCAGGACGTGTTGGCAACCGCCCAGACGGGAACAGGTAAAACCTTTGCTTTTTTGCTTCCGTTGGCGGCCCGGCTGACGGATAACCCGCAGGAAAATGCGCTTATTTTGTCGCCTACGCGGGAACTGGCCCAGCAAACCTATGCGGAACTTAACAAACTGACAGATGAAGAACATCCTCTGTCCTCTGCTTTAATTATCGGCGGAGATAATATACATAAACAATATGCCGATTTGCGTCGCCGCCCGCGTGTGATTATTGCCACGCCGGGCCGTTTGCTGGACCATATGGCCCGCAAGAGTGTGGATGTTAAGCAGGTGCGCTATTGGGTGCTGGACGAAACGGACCGTATGCTGGATATGGGGTTTATTGATGATATGCGTAAAATTGCCGCTGCCTTACCAACTCCGCGCCAAACGCTCCTTTTTTCGGCTACGCTCCCTAATGAAATTGTAGGGCTTGCCAATGAATTTTTGCACCGGCCTGCCCGCGTAAAAATCGGCTCCGTAACGTCGCCTGCCGATTTGGTGGTACAGGAAATTGTGCAGGTGTCCGTGCGCGAAAAATTACCGCAGTTACTTCACGAATTAAACACGCGGCCCGGCTCTATTTTGGTATTTACGCGCACCAAACACGGAGCGGAACGCTTGGCGAAGCAACTTAAACTGTATGGACAAAAGGCCAATGCCTTACACGGAGATTTGCGCCAAAACCGCCGCCGCCAAGTGTTGGAATTTTTTAGGAGCGGTGCGGTGCGCGTATTGGTGGCTACCGACGTGGCCGCCCGCGGAATTGACGTGCCCAATTTATCTTGTGTAATTAATTACGATTTGCCCCAGTGCCCCGAAGATTATATCCACCGTATCGGCCGTACGGGCCGCGCGGGAGCGGTGGGTGCGGCGGTATCGCTCATTTCCAACGATATGGATAAGTGGAGCGATATTTGCAAGGTTACTAAATTTTCAATACCGGTCAAAAAAATCCAAAAGACGATTGAGCCTTTACCCGCGCCTAAATTTGTAGCGCAGGAAGAAGGCGCCGCGCACGCTAAAAACCGCCGCAAACGCGAGGTCCGCCTGTCCAAGGCAACCGAAGTCGCCAAGCGGTTATTGGCCGAGGGCGAAGTGTACTTGCCCCAAACCCCGCGTGTGGAAGCCCTGGTTAAACCGATTCCGCTTAAAAAGCCTAAAACTTTCCGCAAAGCCGCCGACACCGCGCGGATATTGGGTGAAACCGAACCGCCGAAAAACCCCTTTGCCGTGCGTGTGGGCGCGAGTAAAAAGAAATTAAAGCAGTTGCAAACCAAAAAAGCCTTTGCTCCCCAAGGAAATAAACGCTTTTCCAAGTTCTTCAAACACAAGAAAAACGGCAGGTAAGCAAATTGGATGTGAAAGGATTGTTTCTGCCTGTCATTCCCGGGGAGTGGAGGCCCGCAGGTTCGGATACCTGTTGTTTTTGTACTAACGACAGATTTCCAACACGACAAGGAATATCTAATTTTAGTGTAAAAAAGCCCCGGGTTTTATTGCCCGGGGCCATTTTGTTTAGGCAAATTATCGAATCAAATACCCGCCGGCAGAATCCTTAACGGCGTTGCCGCTTGCATCCGTGGCGCCCATAGCAGGGCAAATCCACTCGTATTTTACGTTGCTGCTGGGGGTGCAAGTAAGCGCACTTTTGCCGTAGGTCCCGTGGTTGTAGTACATTTTAAAGCAAAAAGTATCGTTATAAGTATTGGACCCGCTTAACCGGCAGGCACTGATACCGTCATTTGCGAAAATATATTCAAACTTGCCGATACCGAAATTGGCTTCGGTGGTGCTTGTGGCGTCAAAGAAAGACACGTCCAAGCCGTTTAATTTCATTGGCGTTTCCGAATTAGCGGAACGGTAGCGCTTGGCGGAGTCAAAAATCGTGCGCAGGTTGACTAACGCTTCCATAGACTCCGCGCGTTGGATAGAGCGGCGGTATTGCGGCAAAGCGATAGCCGTCAAAATACCGATAATCAGTACCACGGCCAGTAACTCAATAAGGGTAAAACCTTTGTTAAATCTCTTCATATAAAAATCTCCTTTACCTTGTTAGTATATCGGTTTTTGGGGGGATTTTCAATATTAACCCTTGTGAACGGCTCAAAAAAGGTTATAATAATTAGTAGCATTTTTATTTTTAAGAGGTTTTATGAAACTTACAAAACACGGTTTTACACTTACCGAACTAATGGCAGTAGTGATTATTATCGGCATTTTGGCCGGTATCGGGTTTGGCTCGTACCAAAAAGCGATTGAGCGCAGCCGGTTTTCCGAAGGCCTGGCTGCCGGCGCGGCGGTGCAGGAGGCCGTAAACCGCTATTATTACGAAAATACGGATTTAGCGTCAAGCGCGCGCAAATATCCCAAAATAGCATATTTAGATATTTCCCTGGCCAATGCCAAGGAGTGTGCCACCAAGAGCGATTATTGTGTGCGTACGAAGTATTTTGAGGTTATAGTTAGTAATTCTGGGAGTGTCTATGCGTATCATATGAAAGGGACTACTCGCCAATTATATTATTTGCTTTGGCTTCCCAGTTTTGGTTCCGACCGGAAAAGCGAAGCCTGTGCCCCTTTTGGCAGTAACGCTACCGAGGGTGCAGATTTTTGTAAGAGTATGGGTTATACTTCTGCGGACGGTTCATTATATTACAAGCCGTAAAATTATTTACCTAATAAAAAACCCCGCCAAGTGCGGGGTTTTTTAAAATGGAAATCTGATTTAGCCGTTTTGGACAGGCGGAAGAATTTTCTTCCCCTGTCCGCCAGCGAACAACTTGGCTGGCTTCAAACTGCTTTATGGGGTACTTTTACCCCAGCGCGCTTGCCTTATTTCTTGGCAATCATATAATGCGCGCCGCTGACGTTTTCGCCCACTTTTACGAGGGCATCCGCCATTTTTTCAAGCAACTTATTCATTACTTTCTCCCTTAAAAATATTACGATAAGGAGAATCCTTCTTATCTTTACTACACTAAAATTATACAAATTTTTTCAACGGTTGTAAAATTAGGGTATATATATTAACAAATATAAAAATATTATGCAAGTTTTTATAGGCAAATTTACCCTTCACTATTATATAATATATATATGAAAACACTTTCTACCGATTGTTTGGTTATCGGCGCCGGTATTGCCGGGTGCGTTTATGCGCACGAGGCCGCCAAAAAAGGCCTTAAAACTACGCTGCTTTGCTGCGGGGAAATGCCCCAGGCCAACAGCGATTTAGCACAGGGGGGCATTGTATATGAGCCCCATTTGAATATGGATGACCTCTTAGCCGACGTAAAAATGGCCACCGCCGGTATGTGCAACGAGCAAGCGGTAAAGGAACTCTCCGCCGCGGGTTGCAAAGCCATAGAAGAAGTCTTTTTAACAGATTTATCCGTTCCCTTTGACCGTGATTTCCAACATCACTTACGTTTTACGCGTGAGGGTGCACACCGCAAAAACCGTATTATTTACTCCAAAGACACCACAGGCCACGCCCTCTTGGCCGCTATTCAGGCATCTGTGCGCCAAAACCCGCTTATTACGGTGAAGGAGTTTACTTCTGCGATTGATTTATTAACGCTCTCACACAGTTCGCCTGACCCGATGGACCGCTATTACCCGCTGACCGTTTTCGGTGCGTATGTGTTGGATAACAAGACGGGCGAAGTGTATGCTATTACCGCTAAAAAAACCGTGTTGGCTACGGGCGGGGTGGGGCAGGTGTATTTGCACACCACCAATGCCGAACACGCCTACGGCCACGGTATTGCAATGGCCTACCGCGTGGGTGCGCGTGTGATGAATATGGAGTTTTTGCAATTTCACCCCACGGTGTTTGCCAAGGGTAAAAGTTTTCTTTTGTCCGAAGCGTTGCGCGGGGAAGGGGCTGTTTTGCGCAACTGTAAGGGCGAAGCCTTTATGCCGAAATATCACCCGCTGAAAGATTTGGCTCCGCGCGATATTGTGGCCCGCGCTATTGAAGAGGAGCGGTTGGAAACCTCGCACGATTGCGTGTATTTGGATATTACCGCCAATCCGGCGGAGGAAACCAAAGAACGCTTCCCGGCTATTTACAAAAAATGTTTGGAAGGCGGCTACGATATGACCAAGGTTCCTGTGCCGGTGGTTCCTGCGGCGCACTATTTCTGCGGCGGCGTATATGCTACACCCGCAGGGAGAACAAATATCGCCAACTTAAATGCAATCGGCGAAACGGCTTGTACGGGTTACCACGGTGCCAACCGCTTGGCAAGCACCTCTTTATTGGAAGCCGTGGCAATGGGATATTTGTGCGCGCACGCGGACGCGGAGGACATCAAAACGCAGCCTTTCCATATTCCAGTGCCAAAGGACTGGGTTGTTCCTGCGGAAAAACCGGACCTGAACTTAGTAAAGCAGGATTTGGCCACGCTTCGCAATACAATGTGGAACTATGTGGGGCTTATCCGCAGCCGCAAACACTTGGGCCGGGCTGAAAAGATTTTGCGCCATTTGCATAACGAAATTGATTCCTTTTACAAGGGCAATGCCTTGTGCCAGGAACTGTTGGACTTGCGCAACGGCACGCAGACGGCTCTGCTGATTACCTATGCTGCCTTAAAAAACCGCCACTCGGCGGGGTGTCATTATTTGTCGGACGAAAAAAAGTAAGTCTATTCTGTTATCCAAACAACCGGGCCAAGGAGAGACTCCTTGGCCCGGTTGTTATGTCTAAAAGGTGCGTGCAATAGATAAGTTTTTAATGGTACAATACAAAGATAGTAAGGAGGATTATTTTCTATGAAGAATCGTTTTATTTTGCGCGCGCTTTTGGTAGGTGCGCTAGTTGTGCAAACTCTTTTGCCCGCTTTTGCGGCGGCCCCGGCCTTAAAAATTTTGTCTGCCAGCCCCAAAGGAAAACTGTATGCAGGGGGGCGTTATCCTGTTTCGGTATCGTTTAACCAACCTGTTGCCGCGCTGGGGGAAAAAACGGAGTTCTCTTCGGCTGATTGTCCAATTATTATTTCTCCCAAAATTAAGGGTTCCTGCCGTTACAGCGGCACACAAACGGTGCTTTTTGAACCGGCTGAAAACTGGCCCGAAGCCACCGCTTACAGCGTAACGGTTCCGGCGGGTTTTAAATCGGCTGTTAGCGGCAAGAGTCTGGCGCAAAATTATATCTTCCGCTTTACTACACCGGTGCCCGAAGTAAACTTTGTCCAACCCCGCAACAATGAACATTGGATTAGTTTAAATCCTACTCTATATGTAGTGTTTACCCGCCCGGTGAAAATGGAAGAACTTTCCAACTATGTCCAACTTTCTTATACGGCCCCGGCCGAGGCTACTTTCAGCCAGCGTTTGGGTTTATCCTCCGCCAAACGTCCCGACGTTACCAAAACCGTCCCGCTGATTGTCCGCCCGATTAGCCAGTTGGAATACGATAAAGATTTTTCTTACTATAACAAACAAAATATTGCGGTTATCAGCCCGTTGTCCTCCTTGGAAAAGGGAACGCATTATACCCTTACGTTAAAGGCGGGCCTGCCCGCGCCCACGGGTACGCAGGGGATGGAAAAAGATTATAACACTTCTTTTTATACCTATCCTAATTTAACGGTTTTAAACCAAGTTAATGACGGCTGTCTGCCCTATATGCCGACGGTGGATTTTTCCACCCCGGTCCGCTTGAAAGAAATGGCTGCTGCCGCCACCGTGGAGCCTGCCTCTGCCGTGCGCAAACTTTCCGAGCAGGAGGGCGATGCGTTGGGGTATGATGTGGTGGATAGCAAAACGGGACAAGCGTATTTCCGCACTCCGTTTATGTTTTTAAACTTAACCCCCGGACAAACCGTTACCGTAACTTTGAGTAAAAATCTGCGCGATATTTATGGCAATACCTTAGGGGAAGATAAAATCTTTCAAATCACAAATTCCGGCTATTGCCCGGCGACGGATTTTTCGGGCGGGCTTGGGGTGCTGGAAAGTTATTTAAGCCCGCGCTTGCCCATTGATTTGATGAATACGCCTTCTTTGCCTGTGCGCGGGGCGCGCTTTAACAAAGAAAATTTTATTCCGTTTGATACGGCTTCTGCGGGTTACTGTGCCAAAAAGCCGCTTACGTCAGCCACTTTTGACGGCACTTATACCTTTAAAGACGTAAAGGACCGCACCGTTAAAACCTTTATTGATTTAAATAAATTTAACCCAACGGCCAAGGACAGTATTGTTTTCAGCCAAGTAAAAGTGCAAGACAAAAACCGTAAGGACGGCTGTTGGGTATCATCTACCGATAACATTACGGATGTGGGCGTAACCTTAAAGACCTCGCCTGAAAATATTTTGCTTTGGGCTACCTCGCTCCAAACGGGCGAGCCGATGCCCAATTTGGCGGTGGAGTTGCGCGGCAAAGACAATAAAATATTGTGGACGGGCAGTACCGACCAGGACGGCCTTGTCCGCGCTCCCGGTTGGAAGAATTTGGACGTTACTGCCGAGTGGGGGCAACCTGTGGTCTATGCGTTTGTGTCCAGTGCCGGCGGTGATGCGGTTGTCAGCAGTGCCTGGAACGACGGATTGGAGCCGTGGCGCTTTAATTTAAATTACGATTATAATCCCCAGCGGGATGAATTACGCTCGGTCTTGTTTACAGACCGCGGTATTTATCGCCCCGGAGAAAGCGTATATTTAAAAGGGGTGGTCCGCCAGTTAAAGGGCGGCGCGTGGAGCCTTTCGCCCGCAGTGCGCGGCAAGGTACGCATTAGTGATGCGCGCGGAGAGGAAGTATTAAATAAAGATGTTACTATTTCTTCCCAAATGGGAACTTTTGACCTGAAATTTGATATTCCCAAAACGGCTTATACAGGTTCTTGGGATATTTCTTTTACTCCGCAGATAAAGGGGCAAACGGATGTTGCCGGTGCGTATTATAATTTTCAGGTGGAGGCCGTCAAACAGGCTGATTTTAAAGTAAATCTCCGCCCGGAACGGGAGGATTATTTCTCGGGTGATACGGCCCATTTTGCGGCTTCTGCCCAATATAATTTTGGCTCTCCGTTGGCGGGAGCCAAGGCCAACTGGAATTTGCGCCGGATGCGCGCCTGGTTTGAGCCGAAGGGCTTTGACGGTTACACGTTCACCCCGTATTTTCTGCGCGAAGACGAATACAAAGAGGACGGCAAACTCTTATTAGACTCCGGCAGCCAATTAGACGATAAAGGGGCCTTATCCTTTTCCGCACGGTTGCCAAAGGTGGATTTCCCGGTAACCGTATATGCTGAACTGGACGTGCAGTCGCCCGCGCGGCAAAATCTATTTGCCCGTACGGATGTTTTGGTACATCCGGCCGCTTTTTACTTGGGGGCCAAACTGGTAACAGACCGCGTGGAACTGGGCGATACGGTGCAGGCTGATTTGGTGGCGGTAACGCCTAATGGTGTGCGGACGTCGGCGATTGTTACGGCGGATATCCGCAAGGAACAATGGTTCAGCGTGCGCAAGGCCGGGCTGGCGGGCCGCTTGGAGTGGGTAAGCGAAAAGCGGGTAACCAATTTGCCCAGCCAAACCGTTCAGGTTGCTGCGGACGGCGGGCGATTGTCTTTTAAACCGACAGAAGCCGGAAACTATTTTGTAACGCTTACGAGCAAGGACTCCTCTGGCCGCACCGTATTGGGCGGATTTAACATAATGGTCTACGGGCAGGGGCAGGCCTACTGGAAAAAAACAGATGATGACCTGTTAGTTTTAAAACAAGATAAAAATTCTTATAAACCGGGTAAAACGGCCCGTATTGCGGTGGAATCTCCGTATGACAATGCGTTGGCATTAGTAACGGTGGAGCGAGAGGGAATTTTGGATGCGTGGATTACGCCGGTTAAGGGCGGGGCGGATTATGTGGAAGTGCCGGTAAAGCCTTCCTATCTGCCTAACGTATATGTCGGTATAACTTTGGTTCGCGGGCGCAGTGCGGACCCTGTAAACGGCAAAGGCCTTGATTTGGGAAAACCGCAAGGTAAAGTGGGATATGTTAATTTGACGGTTCTGCCGGATTCCAAAAAAATTACACCTGTTATAAAAACTAACAAAACCCGCTACCAGCCGGGCGAAGAAGTAACGCTCAAACTGACCGCCAAACCGCACCGGAAAAATACTCCGGCGGAAATAGCCGTTATGGTGGTTGACGAAGGCGTTTTGGCCCTGACGAATTACCAAACGCCGGATTTGTTTGGTAAGTATTATGGTTCCCGCCCGATATCTGTATTTACAATGGATAACCGCGTGTATGTGGTGGGCCAGCGTAATTTTGGCGAAAAAGGCGAAAACCGCGGAGGCGGCGGTGCGGGTTATGCCGCCAGTAAATTAGGCGGGGTAGATTTGCGCACAAACTTTGTGTTTACGCCCTATTTTAAGGCGGTTGTAAACACCGATAAAAAGGGCCGCGCAGAAGTGAAATTTAAACTGCCTGACAACTTAACCAAATTCCGCATAATGGCGGTAGCCCTGACGGCGGACGAGTTTGGCTCGGCAGAAACATCTATCCAAGTATCTAAACCCGTTATGGTAACGTCCAACTTGCCGCGTTTTGCGCGCAAAGGGGATAAATTTTCGTGCGGGGTGGTGGTATATAATTACGAAAATAAAAAAGGCGAATTGTCCGTAACCGCCCGCGCCGAAGGGGCTGTAACTTTGTCCGGCCCGGAAACCAAAACCGTAGAGGTCCCCTTGGGTAAAGCGCAAGAGGTAACTTGGGCGTGCGAAGCCACGGAAAACGGCGAAGCGCGGGTAGCGTTTAGCGTAAAGGGAGGAAGAGCGCAGGATGGTGTGCTTTCTAAATTGACGGTGTCCCCGGTGGAAAAAATGCAGACTCTTTCCGTCTATGCGGCCACGAAAGATGCACAAGAGGAACTGCTAGATAAGCCTGGAAACTTAAATGAAGCGGCAAAGAACCAAATCACCCTTTCACTTGCTTCTACGGCACTTTTAAACTTAAAAGGTTCTATGGTCTATTTGCTTACTTATCCGTATGATTGCTTGGAGCAAAAAATGTCCAAGGCGCTGCCTGTTATTTCGGGGGCGAAATTGGTGGAAGATTTTAAACTGGGCGATACCGCGCAATATAAAAAGCAGGTGCAGGAAATTTTGGATTTACTGCCCGAATACCAATATGCTTCCGGCGGCTTTGGCTACTGGAAAAATACTTCTTTGCCAGACCCATATGTAACGGCTTATACGTTGGAAGTAGCCTATTTGGCCAAACAGGCCGGCTATCGGGTACCGGGCAAAACCTTAAATAAGGCTGCCGCGTGGTTGGAAAGTGCCTTTAACGGCAAGACGGCCCGTGCGTATAAGTATTCTGCTTTGGAAACCGACACCGCCCGCGCCTATGCTGCATATGTGTTGTCGTTGTATGGTAAAAACGTACAAAGTGCTTTTAATACACTCTATGCCAAGGCGGACTCTCTGCCGCTTCCCGCGCAGGCTTATTTGTTAAAAGCCGCGCAAGCCTCCGGCCGTTCCCAAGCCATTAAAAACGCCATAGCCCAGCGTTTGTTAAACCGCGTGGTCTTTACGCCGGAATCGGCCTATTTTGATGTGCCGCAGGAAATGCCGTGGCTGCATATGAACAATGCAAAAGGAACGGCTCTTGCGTTGGATGCGCTGTTATACGCGCAATATCCGTTTGAGCAAGCGTTCCAAACGGCGCATTGGCTGATTACGCAGTTAAATGCCGAGGGCCATTGGAATAACACAAGCGTAAATGCCGCGGTGTTTAGTGCGTTAAATACCTATTACCAAACCCAAGAGGGCGCGGAACCTGATTTTTTGGCTTCTGTCAAAGTGCCTGGAAAAACTTTGTTGCAGAACGCCTTTAAGGGCCGCAGTATGGAAAGTAAAACGGCGGCGGTTCCGTTTGCCGGAGTTTATGGCAATAAGGGCGAGGCCCGTTTGACCTTTACCAAAACTGGAAACGGAACCCTGTATTATACGCTGGGCCAAGTATATGAGCCGCGCCGCTATGATAAACCTGTGGACGGCGGCTTTGCGGTTTCCCGCGCGATTACTACCTTGGATGGAAAGCCCGTGAGTGAAATTGTGGCGGGTGAACGCTACAAAATTACTTTGACGGTTAAAAATGCTACTGCACGCAACTTTGTGGTAGTGGAGGATTTTATCCCGGCCGGGTTTGAAATTGTAAACACTTCGCTGGCGACCGAATCCGCCACGCAGGGTGCTGTATTAGCCGAGGACAACGGCGACTATTATAACGGCTTTACGCGGAGCGAAAAATATGATGACCGTTTGGCCGCCTTTGCCGATTACTTGCCCGCCGGCACGCACACTTATTCTTATTTGGTGTCCGCTTCCGTTCCGGGTACGTTTGCCTATCCTTGCTTGTGGGCCAGCCAAATGTATGAGCCGGCTGTTTTTGGCCGAAACGCAACCGGAACGCTTATTATTAAATAATGAAAAAGCGTTGGACGCTTCTTTTAAGTTTATTGCTTCTTCCTTGCCTGGCGGGCGGGGAAGAAGCCTTTTTGTTGCCGTCTAAACAAATTTACGACCGTTATGGCACTCCTGTACGGGGCTTTTTATCTAAAAATAACACTTATTATTTGCCTGTTTCGTTAAACGAGGTTTCTCCTTGGCTGATAGCCGCCGCCGTGGCCGCTGAGGATAAGCGGTTTTTTACGCACGCCGGAGTGGATATCCGGGCTGTTTTGCGTGCCGCGTGGCAAAACACCAAAGAGGGCGAAATCGTTTCCGGAGCGTCCACCATTACCCAACAACTGGCGCGTGCGGTGGAGCCGTATCCCAAAACCTTGTGGGGCAAAACGCGCGAAGCATTTAGTGCGCTGAAAATAGAGCGCAAAATGACAAAAGAGGAAATTTTAGAGGAATATTTTAACCTCTTGGAATTGGGCAATTTAACACAAGGGGTGGAAGCCGCCAGCCGCTTTTATTTTAATACACAAGCGGCCGATTTATCCTTATCACAGGCGGCTTTTTTGGCGGGGCTTGCCAAGTCGCCCACTTATTATAATCCGCTTAAACATTTTGCCCGCGCGCTCAAACGGCGTGATTGGGTGCTGAAAAAAATGTTGGATAACGGGTTTATTGATGAAGAAATGTATGCGCTGGCCGTAAGTGAAAAACTAGAACTTCGCTCTGCCGCCCGTCCGTTTGATGCCCCGCACTTTACACAGTTGTTGCAGCCTTTGCTGCCGCAAGAATCAAAAGATATTTTCTCAACCTTGGACCGCGACTTGCAGTTGTACGCCGAACAGGTAGTGAAAAATTATATCGTGCGTTTGACGGAGCAAAATGTAACAAACGGAGCGGTAGTGGTGTTGGAAAATGCTACCGGGGCCGTGCTGGCATATGTGGGGTCTGCTGATTTTTACAACACCCAAAACAGCGGTCAGGTGGACGGCGCGCGTGCGTTTCGCCAACCGGGCTCGGCCTTAAAACCATTTGTGTATGGGTTGGCTTTGGAGCGCGGAAACCTTACCCCGGCTAGTTTACTGGCTGATGAGGACACTTTTTTTGAGGGGGGATTTAGACCCCGCAATTATGACGAAAATTATCACGGTCTTGTTTCCGTGCGCCGCGCGCTGGCGTGTTCGTACAATATTCCTGCGGTTAAGGCGGCGGAAATCTCCGGCACATCTAATTTACTGGCTCTTTTGCGCCGGGCGGGGTTTGAATCTTTAACCAAGACCGCCGATTTTTACGGCTTGGGTTTATCGCTTGGAAATGGCGAGGTTCGCCTGCTGGATTTGACAAATGCCTATGCTTCGCTTGCGCGCGGCGGCGTGTATAAGCCTGTTTTATTTGCCGCCAACCCGATTATCCGCGCTCCGGGCAGAGAAGCGCGTTTGTTTACCCCGCAGACGGCTTATTTGCTTACGGATATCTTGGCGGATAACAATGCCCGCGCGCCTGCTTTTGGGCTTAATTCTCCCCTGTTTTTGCCTTTCCCGTTTGCGGCAAAAACCGGTACTTCCAAAGATTATAAAGATAATTTTGCCGTTGGTTATACGGCCCGTTGGACGGTCGGCGTTTGGGTGGGTAATTTTAATGCTACTTCTATGCAGAAGGTTTCCGGCATTACCGGGGCCGGTCCGATTTTGCACGATTTGGCTGTTTATTTGCAAGAAAAATATCCGGCGGAACCGTTCCCAGTACCCGATGGAATTGTGCGCGCCCCGACGTGTTTGGATAGCGGGTTATTAGCCGGAGAAAATTGCCCCCATACGCAAGAAGGGGTATTTGATGCGGCTCATTTGCCGGGTGTTTGTTCGGGTAAACATAAAGTTGTTTTGCAAACTCTTAAAATCACCTCTCCCGCAGATAAGGATATTTTTAAAATAGACCCGTCCGTTCCGCTTGCATCCCAAGCGATTAAGTGGCAGGCGCTTTGCTCGGCGGACAACTGCACCTGGAAGTTGGACGGACATATTCAGGCGGGTTCGGCCTGCCAAAACTGGTGGCCCTTGCAAGCCGGAAAACACGCTCTTTCGGTTTCCTGTCTTGGCGAAACGGACAGCCTTACCTTTGAAGTTCTGCCATAAGATGAGTGTTCTTTTTCTTGCAGAAATATTGTTATTGACCGGATTTTTTGTTTTTGATAAACTAACTAAGAGTACAAAAAAGGAGATATAAATGAAAGGTTTTACTTTAATTGAATTATTGGTAGTGGTACTTATTATTGGTATTTTATCGGCAGTCGCGTTGCCGCAATATACTCGGAGCGTACAGAAAGCCAGGATGACACAACTGCAGACTATGACTGCTTCTGTGTATCAGGCAGAAGAAATATATTATTTGGCAAATAGTACATATACCAGTAATTTTTCTGACTTGGATTTGACAATTCCCGGAGAAAGTTTTAGTGGAAATATAGGGGGTATTTCGGGAGCATCGTCTGCTTCGCATATCAAAAATGGTAATTATTATTATATTGTTTACTCTTATGAGGCTGGCAATTTTTTTACATATGGGGCTTATATCCCGGCTTCGGGATCTAAGACTAAACCTGATTTTGGTTTTATTCGGTACAGTAAAAATTATAGTATGGGTCTAGCGGGGGTAACCGCCTGCGTGGCATATAGTACAGATGCGGAAAATCTGTGTCGTTCAATGAACGGCAGTTTAATAAGTGGTACGGTTTTAGGTGTAGGTGGAAAGTTATACCGCTTAAATTAAATGCCTAAATATTAGAATTCTTGCCATAGTATTTTGAAAGGCCCTGGCTTTTATATGCCAAGGCCTTTCTTCTGCCGTTATTTGTTTTTATTTTCTTTGTTTTTTAAACTGGCTTTAATAAGCCCGTCAAACAGCGGATGCGGGCGCAAGGGGCGGGAGCCAAATTCCGGGTGGAACTGCCCCGCGATAAAATACGGGTGGTCTTGGCGTTCCACAATTTCGGGTAACACCCCTTCGTGCCAACCGGACACGGTTAAACCCGCATCAGCCAACTGCTTTACATAAACGGGATTAAATTCATAGCGGTGGCGGTGGCGTTCCACAATGCGGTCTTTGCCGTATAAACGGCGGGCCAGAGAGCCTTCTTTCAAGTCCGCGGTGTAATTACCCAAACGCATTGTTCCGCCCTTGTAAACCACATTTTTTTGTTGCGGGGTTAAATCTACCACCGGGTCCTGTGTGGTGGGGTCAAATTCGGTGGAATTGGCGTCGTGCAGGCCGCAAAGGTTGCGCGCGGCTTCTATCACCACGCATTGCATCCCCAGACAAATTCCCAACAACGGTATTTTGTGTTCGCGCGCATATTTGACAGTGGCTATTTTGCCCTCAATGCCGCGGCCGCCAAACCCGCCCGGAATCAAGATACCGTCCACGGTTTTTAATTTTTCTTCCAGGTTGTCTTTTTCGGTATTGATGTAAGTAACTTCCACTTTGGCGTCGTTGTTCATTCCGGCGTGTTTTAAGGCCTCGTGTACGGACTTGTATGCCTCTTGGAACTCGGCATATTTGCCCGCAATAGCGATTTTGACAGACTTGCTGGGATTAAGTGCCTTATCAAAAAACTCAAACCATTTGGGGTCAATTTCTTGGGTGGGTTTTAAGCCCAACAGCGAAATAATTTGCTTATCCACGGCCTGCTTGTAGAACATTTCCGGCACGTGGTAAATAGATTTTGCATCGGCGCATTCAATAACCGCCTGCGCGGGAACACTGCAAAAAAGGGATAATTTTTCTTTTAAATGTTGGCTTAACGGCTTTTCCGTGCGGCAAATGAGCATACTGGGTTCAATGCCCACCTCGCGCAGTTTATTGACGGAGTGCTGCGTGGGTTTGGTTTTGAGTTCCTGCGCTACGGCAATATACGGGATAAGCGTAACGTGTACACAAATCACGTTTTGCGGCCCCTTTTCCAAGCGCAGTTGGCGGGCGGCTTCCAAGAACGGCAACGATTCAATATCACCCACGGTGCCGCCGATTTCAATAATGGATACGTCGCACTCGTTTTCAAACGCGGTAAAGCGTCGTTTGATTTCGTTGGTAATGTGCGGGATAACCTGTACGGTGGCGCCCAAATATTCGCCGCGGCGTTCCTTATCAATAACGGTTTGGTAAATACTGCCTGCGGTGTTGGTGTTGGCACGGGTCATATTTACGTCCAAAAAGCGTTCGTAGTGGCCTAAATCCAGGTCCGCTTCCGCCCCGTCCGTAGTTACAAAAACTTCGCCGTGTTGATAGGGGCTCATCGTGCCCGGGTCCACGTTAATATACGGGTCGCACTTAATCATATTGACGGTGAGGCCGTTTAACTGCAAAAGTTTGCCAATGCTTGCGCCGGAAATTCCTTTGCCCAGCGAACTAACCACACCGCCGGTGATAATAATAAATTTAGACATAATAAAACGACTCCTTGAATAAAAATAAAAAGGCTGCTATTTACAGAAAAACTCCCGCCGGGAGGCGGGAGTCCTGTTATTTATGTTCTTTAAAATACTTTTCGGCATCTTCCAGGTCTTGCGCCGTGTCAATGGCCGGGCCGGCGGAGCCGATAACCGCGCACTTAATGGTCATACCCTCTTCCAAGGCGCGCAGTTGTTCCAATCTTTCCAACTGTTCCAGCGGGCTCATCGGCAGTTCCACAAAGCGTTTTAAGGCTTCGCGGCGGTAGCCGTAAATGCCGCAATGCTGCCAATAGGGAGCCTTTTTGTTTTCTTCGGTCAGTTCCCGCTTGTACGGCACGCGTGAGCGCGAAAAATACAACGCGCGGCCGTCCTTGGCGATGACGGCTTTCACGCAGTTGGGGTTATTGATTTTATCTTCGTCTAATGTAGCCGTAACGGCGGTGGAAATATCGCAGGCCGGGTCCGTTTTTAACAGTTCCGCTACTGCAAAAACCGTTTCGGCCTTGATAAAGGGTTCGTCGCCTTGTACGTTAATAATAAATTTTTCGGGTCGGTTTTGGGCGGCCTCATAAATGCGGTCGGTGCCGCTTTGGCATTGGTCGCTGGTTAAAACGGCCTTTGCGCCGAATTTGGCTACGGCTTCCACCACCAGAGGCGATTCCGTGGCGATAATTACGTCGCCCACGTTGGCTTTTACGCACGCTTCGTAAACGTGCTGGATAACCGGCTTGCCGGCTAATAATTTAAGCATTTTGCCCGGCAGACGGGACGAACCGTAACGCGCCGGAATAGCGATTAATACATCACTCATTTTAAAACTCCTTCAATTTCCTCACGCGTAGCGGTGGCTGTGCCGGATTTTTCCACCACAATTCCCGCCGCGTAGTTGGCCAATACCGCCGCTTCGGACAGTTTTGCCCCGGCGGCTAATGCCAATGTAAAAACAGAAATAACCGTATCGCCCGCACCTGTAACATCGTACACTTCGCGCGCGGTGGCTTTAATAGTAATGGGTTTTTCATTACCCTTTTCAAACAAACTCATACCGTCTGCACTGCGGGTGATTAAAATAGAATCGGCGTCCAACATCTTTAATATTTTGTTGCCCAGTTTTACAATGGCTTCCTCGCCTTGTTTGGGGGAGTCGCCTGCACCTTCCCAGGCTTCCTTGGTGTTGGGGGTCATACAGGTAATATTTTTATACTTTTTAAAATTATCAATTTTAGGGTCCACGCACACCGGAATTTTATGTTTGCGGCACATATCCACAATAGTTTGGATATTATGGTCCGACAGCATTCCTTTGCCATAGTCGGACAAGATAACCCCTTTGGCCGTTTTAATAGCCAGTTCAAAACTTTTCATACATTGGGCGGATACGGAGGGGGAAATAGTCTTTTTGCTTTCGCGGTCAAAGCGGACGATTTGCTGCTGCTCTGCCATTACGCGGATTTTTTGCGTGGTCGGGCGGTCGGGGTCCTCGGTTACGCCGTAAATGTTTACTTTTTTATCGCGTAAAAAGCCCTTTAACATTTCACCGCCCAGGTCCTGCCCCACGACGGATACCAGTACGGGCTTCGCCCCCAAGGCCGCCAAGTTGACGGCTACGTTGCCCGCACCGCCGGCTACAAAAAATTCCTTTTTTACATCTACTACCGGCACCGGTGCTTCCGGCGAAATGCGGCTGACGGTGCCCTTGATAAAGTGGTCCAGCATAATATCGCCTACCACGATGATTTCTTGTCCTTCAAAATGATTTAAAATTTCTTTTAAGCGTTTGGTTTGTACAGTTGTCATTAGACGCTCCTTTGTATTTATCCATTATATCTTTAATTGCGTTTGTATTCCAGTAGTTCGGCGGATACGCTGCCGATAAAGACTTCCGTTTTCATTTTAACGGGCATTTTATATTCGTCATCCGTCAGCCAGACCTTTAAACTTTTGCCCTTGCTGACAAAGATCCCTTCGCCCCTAAATTGCGGTTCTACTACAATACAGTCAAATTTGCCTGCCGCGGTCTTTACCGTTTCCTTTCCTAATACTTTTACGATAAGGGGGTATTGTTTTTCGCGGTTGATGATGTCAAAAATGATGTCTTGCCCTTTTGTCAGTTTTTGTGCGCGGACGAAATAGAGAGAGGACAACATATCCAACACCCGCTCGGAAAGCGGGCCGGAAAGTACGCGCGGGGCTTCTTTTTTTTGCACTTCACCATAATAAACTTTACTATCGTAGTCAAAGGTCAGCCACTCGTCGCGTTTGTAGTTGCCTTCGCGCACGCTTTGCGTGTAACCGAGCGAATAAAAATTCTCGGCATCTATCCAGGAATAATTTACGTCGCGCACTTTAAAAAACGCATCTATAACAGAGGCGGAAAAGGCGGTCGTTTGGATGAGGTATGCCTTGCGTCCGTTGGCAGTAGTAACGCCACGGTTTTTGATATAGGCGGTGCCGGCCTTGATAAACGAATAGTAAAGACCGTATTTTAATTCTTCCCCGCTCCAAGCGGCAGCGGTTTTTTCGGGCGAAACAGCATTGTAGGCAAGCGGGCTTAGCCGCCGGCCCGCCAAGGAAATTAACTCCTCGTCCTCAAAGGATATTTTATCCGGTGTAGGTGCGGAGAGCATTTGGGCCTTGCGCGCCTGTTCCACGCGGTTTTCGGGTGTGATTTCAGGCGCCTTTTCGGTTTGCGGAGCGGGCGGTTGTTGCGGCAGTTTTTCCGCAGATAAAGTGTTTTTCTTTTGTTTGGCGGGAGCGGAGATGATTTTTGGGGAATTTTCGGTGGTTTTGTGCTCCTCAATCAAGGGGGTGGAAATAACCTTTTGTGCGGTGGACTCCGCCTGCTTATGCGCGCAAGCACACAGCAAAAGAGCGGCCGAAAATAGGGCACACAGGCATTTATTTGCCATTAGCCGCTCCGTCGTCCGCCACAATAAAACGGGCGGCATTTAAAAGATTGGAGGCTATTTTTTGGGGTTTTAGATCGGGATATTTTTTTAAGTGGTTTTTGCCGTTTGCCGTAGTAACCAGAACAGACTTTACCCCAATGTTGTGCCCAAATTCCACATCAGCCTTTTTGTCGCCAATCATATAAGAACGGGCCGTATCAATGTTATATTTTTTTATAAGGTAAAGGCCCAATTGGGGCTTGGGTTTGCGGCAATCGCACGTTTCGGTCGGGGCGTGCGGGCAGAAAACGATTTCCTCTATTTTAGCAGGCTTTAACAGGTCTAAAAGCCGTGCGTGAACTTTGTTTACTTCTTTTTCGGTAAAGTATCCGCGCCCGATACCCGATTGGTTAGAAACGATAAAAAGTTTAAAACCGTGTTCTTTTAAAAGGGCAAGTGCCGGAGCCGTACTTTTGTAGGGGCGGACTTTTGCGGGGTCGCTTAAATAGGTGCCGGGTTTTTCGTGGATGAGTGTTCCGTCCCTATCCATAAAAACGGCTTTAATTTTTCCACTCATACACGTTCCTCCGGGTGTGCTTTCAAATACGCTTCTCCCTCGGCTTCGCGTTTCCAGCGGTTATGCGCCCACAGCCAAGAGCCGGGGTTATCTTTCAGCCAATCTTCGTAATAGCCAACCAGAATTTTTGTAAATTTGCGGACATTTTCCATACTAAATTCTTTGGGGGGATAAACGGCATCCATTACTTCGGACACAATAGTCCCGTCTTTTTCTCTCCACACGCGCACCGGAAAAACAGGCACCTGCATTTTAATAGCCAGCAAGGCGGTAATTGGCGAAAACGCCGCTATGCGCCCCATAAAGGGCACCCATACTTCACTTGACCCCGCATTTTGGTCAATTAAAATGCCGAGCATTTTCTTCTTTTTCAGCCACCGCATACAGGCAAAGAAGGGTTTATCCTCGTTGTTGCTGTAAAAAGTGCGGCCCGTAAAGATATTGCGCAGACGGTTGGTTTCCTCATCTACATAGGGGTTATCCACGCGCTGGGCCAAAACGGCCTTGTCCACCCCATAGACGGCCCCGGCGAGGCCAAAGGCTTCCCAGTTGGTAAAGTGCCCAATGTGGATAATGCCGCCCGTTACGTTTTGGGCATTGAGCATTTTTTCTGCCCCGATAATGCGGCTATGCTTTTTAAACTCTTCCGGGGTCATTTGGGTCAGTTTAATAAATTCAGCCAAAATTCCGCCCATATTGCGCCAAGATTCCAGCGCGGTGGCACGGGCCTCTTCTTCCGTCATTTTAGGGAACGCACGTCTTATATCATAGACGGAGCGGTTAAAGCGTTTTTTCATTACAAAGCGCACCGCGCCCGTGGCCTTTCTGCCCAGCCAAACGGCGGTTTTGTAAGGTAACAGCCCAAACAGTACGCAAAACCATTTGAGCGCGAGGTATTGGATATAATGCAGCGGAGTCTTTTGAAAACGGGTATTTGCCATATATACACATTATACTAATTTTGGCTCCTTTTCCCGCCCGGTTTTGTAAGTGCTTGATAAATGCTAAAATATCTAAAAGTTTGTTTTTTAGGGGAGTTTATGAATTTAGAAGAATTAAAAGAAAATTTGCAGGATAATGCCTTGGGGCGTGGATTGTTGTGGAGTGCCTCCAAATTATACGGTATGGGTGCGTGGTTCCACCGCACAATGTATGAAAGCGGTTGGAAAACGGCTCAATCGGTCAATTCCCGCGTGGTGTGCATTGGCAATATTACCGCGGGCGGAACAGGTAAAACGACGGCTGTTTTGCTGGCGGCTACGGCCCTTGCCAAAGAGGGGGTTCGCGTGGCGATAGTGTCGCGTGGCTATAAACGCCAACAAAAGGCCGAAGGTCCCCTGGTGCTGTTTGACAACCCGGACGCCGATTGGCGTATGGCGGGAGATGAACCCTTTATGATGAGCCGCGTATTGGCACAGTACAAGGTGCCGATTGTCATTTGTCCCGACCGGGCCGAGGGTGCCAAAGAGGCCCTGCGCCGCTTTAAAAGCCAAATCATTCTGTTAGACGACGGACTGCAACATCACCGCTTGGAACGCGATGCAAATATTATTTTGGTGGATGCCAAAAATCCTTTTGGAAACAAGCAACTGTTACCCTATGGTGTTTTGCGCGAGCCTTTAACTGCGCTCAAACGGGCCAATTTGATAGTGCTCACGCATTGTGATTTGGTTTCCCCGCGCCAGTTGGAGGACGTAAAGGACGAAATCCGCCTGTATAACGATACAGTGGAAATTTTGGAAAGTGTCCACTCTCCAGAATATTATTTTGACATTTGCCAAAGCAAAAAAGTGGATTTAAATACTATTAAGGGCCCTGCGGCTTGTTTTTGCGCGCTCGGGCATCCGGAAAGTTTTGAAAATACGCTTGAAAAATTGGGATTGGAACTCCAACAAAAGTGGCGTTTCCCAGACCACCAATTTTACACCGAGGAAAATTTGCGGACTTTTGAGGAAACGCGCGGCAATTTGCCGCTGGTTACTACATTTAAAGATTTTGTTAAATTTCCCGATAATTGGCGCGAAATTTTAACCAAGGATGTTTATGTGCTGTCGGTTAATTTGAAAATCCGCGGCGGACAAGGCGAAATGGATAAATTTACGGATATGCTTTATCCTAACTTCTCGCAATTACAGAACCGCCGTTAATTTCAGCCTGTTTGGGCACGATAAGGACAGGGCTTTATACCGGGCGCTGTCCTTTTTTATTTTCTAATGGAGAGGTATTTTGGGCATTTTGTGAATGTAAATTTCTTTGTTCTGTATGAGATGGGAGTTCTCTGCCTCACTAATGTTGCAAGCCTGTTTTGCTACTGCTTTTAAGTAACCGGTTATCTGCGGGTAAACAAATTCCAATATGTTTTCCAAGGGGCCTTTTTGGGGAAAAATACATTAAATGTAGCCTTTTCCGTTAGAGAATTGGCGGCTGGGGTATCTACAAAAACAGGCAAGTTTTTGGGGGCAATTTCCGATATGTTTCCTATTTTTTTCCGGAAAGGGTAAAAAGCAAAAGCATCGGTCTTTAATCCCAGTTGCGTATGCAGGCGGTAGGTGCTTTCCTGTGCCAGATAAGCGGCCTCGTCAGCGGGCAAAACAGATAAATCCTCCCCGTTTAATGCAAGAGCGCCAAAGGAAATAAGCCCGCTTTTAGCAAGCATTTTTAAATCTTTTTCCGTCAGTAAATTTTGCCAAGGTTCCTGGTGCGGGTTTTGCCATTTGTTATAGGTGCCGGTGGCATTTGTAGGCAAAAATAATGTGGCCGGTGTTTTGGAGTCTTGCAATAAGGAGAAAATATCGGTTAGAAAAGATTTGTACCCGCCCATAAATACCAATAAAACAGGTTTGGGGGGCCTGGCGGCTGATGAGTTCAATCTTCCTGCGTTTATTGGGGTAAACCCGTGCGCGCGGAGCCATAAAAGCGTTTTTTTAAATTGATTGACGGTCGTCCACTCTTTTTTTAAGGGGGAATTTTTAGGCGCGGTGCCAATTTTTTCGTAGGCCAAAACGAGCAATGCCTCCGGCTTGTGGCGGCAGATCAAAGCAATTAAAATTCCCGACAAAAGGACAACACCGAGCGCGAGGTAAAGCATAGATTATAAGCGGCTTTCCCCGCGGGTGATTTGCAAGTAAAAATCAAACATTGTTTCGCCTCCGCGCGGGAAGGCCCGGCGCAAGGTGGTTTTTTTGCGCCACGGCCAGGGATTTATGCCCTTTTTGGTGCTGAAATCAAACAAATATCCGGCCTTAAACACCTGCGGGCGGACCCGCTTGTCAAAACCGCCAGCCCCGTACGGATAACATAAAGCCGTAACCGGGCGACCCAGTTTTTCTTCTAAAATTTGTTTGCTTTGTGTGAGTTCCTGCCAAATTTCCTCGTTAGGCAAACTGCGCAGGCGGCGGTGCGAACAAGTATGGGAACCAAAGGTTACAAGTCCGCTTTTTTGCATTTCATCAATTTGTGCCCACGTCAAATAGCCGGGGCGTTTTTCAATATAATCGGTAATTAAAAAAATCAGTGCGGGCACATTGTATTTTTTTAAGAGTGGGAAAAGCGTGGTGTAATTGTCTTCGTAACCGTCATCAAATGTAAACATAACAGGTTTTTCAATAAGAGATTTTCCCGCTTGATAGGCCGTTTGTACATCCTCTAACGATACTAATGTATATCCGCGCGACTTTAAGAACAAAATCTGCCGCTCCAACATTTCCGGGCGCATTGTAAACGGGTATTGCTCCTCCGCCGGGTCGTCAAGTACACCGACGTGATGATACATTAGGGCCACAAAGCCCTTTCGGGGGGGCAGATACCACGTTTTACGCAGCAGCGGGAAACGCCAAAACAAAAACACTATTAAAACCAGTAAAGCCAGCAAACATACGGTCATTTTTCTTTTTGCTCCTGTAATTGCCAAAGTTTGGCATTTTTTACCAGTACATAAAAAGTGGAAAAGGCGGCCCAAAGCAACCCGCGTATGCCGTCCAATATACCTAATTTTAAGATGTAGCGCTTGAAAAATTCAAACGGCAATGTAAACGCTACCTTGATAAGCGAAAAGCGTTTTCCGTTTTTGTACATTTGTTCCGCCGCCAGCGTGGTGTAGCGGTTGAATTTGCGGAAATAGGTTTCAATAGTATCGTAGGAGTAGTGGTTGATAGAGTGCTTCAAACGGCCGATTTTACCCTTTACGTCCAGCCCTTCGTGGACCAATCCGCCCACATATTTGGCCCGTTTGGTTTTAACCAGCCGCAGGTGTTTTTCTTTATTTAGGCCGCTAAACCTCATTTTCTTGCCTAGAAAATAGTTGCAAAAGGGAATATCATATCCCGAAAAGGCCGGATTTTTGACGGCCTGGGCGATTTCCTCTTTTAATTCGGGCGAAAGAGTTTCGTCCGCATCCAGGTTTAAGGCCCAGTCGCCCGTTACCTTGGAAAGCGCATAATTTTTTTGCGAGGTAAATCCGTCAAACGCGCGGTTGTAAACCTGTGCGCCCAATTCTCGGCAGACGAGGGCGGTTTTATCCTTGGAAAAGGAGTTAACGACAATCACTTCGCTCACCAGACCGCGTGTGCTTAAAATGCATTTTGCAATTTTTGATTCTTCGTTTTTAGCAATAATAAAAAGGGAAATTCTAGACTTTTTCATATTCTTATTATACCATTTGCCTTATATAAAAAGGGGAACCGCAGTAGCAGGGTTTGGGACTACTGCGGTTTGGATGAAAAGTAAATTGGTTGTTATATTAATAGATTACAATTTCAGGCAGAATTAAAAAAAGGGTCTTTGAACCTATTTTTTTAAAAATAAGTACCTAGAAAAAAATAGGTCCAATGTGCTATAATTTTGAAAATACAGGAGGCTTATATGAAAAAAATGGTTTGTCTGCTCCCGTTTCTGTTGGCTGCTTGCACCACGCTGCCCACGTCTAGCGAATACTTGCTCCGCGGAGACGGATACTTTAAAGACGGGCACGCGGGTAAGGCTGTCCAATCTTATACCAAAGCCCTTAAATTAAACCCGGATAACTTGGAGGGATATGCTTCGCGCGGGGCGGTATATTTCTTTTTAGGTGAATACGATTTGGCAGAGGCCGATTTCCTGCGTGTGTTGCAAGATAACCCTTATCAGGTGGATGCTTATACCGCATATGCTAGCACTTTGGCGGCCAAAGGCGATTTTGAAAATGCTTTAAGCGTGCTGAATTTGGCTTCCAGTTTAAAGCCGGACAAGGTGGAAATATTTTTTAGCCGCGGCGGGGTAAACTTTATGTTGGACCGCTACGAAGATGCGGTGCGGGATTATACCTCTGTAATCAATTTACACCCGGCGGCGGAAGTATATAATGCGCGCGGGGCTGTGTATATGAAAATGGGCAAAACGGACCTGGCGGAAAAAGATTTTAACACCGCCAAAACAGCCAAAATTCCCGAAAAGTTGAATATTTATTCAATGGTTGATTAAATATTTCTCCGACGGGAAAATGAAAAAGTTTGCGCAAACGGTGTTTGTTTTGTTATAATAAATATACGAGATTTACGTCACCGTAGCTCAGTTGGTTAGAGCGAGCGTTTCATAAGCGCTAGGTCGGTGGTTCGAACCCACCCGGTGACATTTTTTACGCCCTTTGCATTAGCAGAGGGCGTTTTTTGTGGGTGTTATGTTTGCAGGGGTGTATCTGCCCGATTTTCGTGCAAAATGCCCCAAAATGTACTATCATAAAAGTACGGAGATAAATATGAAGAAAACCTTCGCTTCTTTTTTTGTGCTTTTTAGCGCCGCTTTGCCGGCGGTTTGCGCCTCTACTTGTGAAACCCGCGTGGACGCGCACCAAGACGCTTCCACCCGACAGCGCGTGGAATATTGCTTAACGCCCGAAAAGGCCGCGCCTGTCGCCCCCGGGCCGGAAGTGGTATATTATGGTGTTTCCTCTGCCGCCCCGACAAATGAGGCCGCCGCTGATGAAAAACAGCGCAAGCAGGTTTATTTTGATAAGGACGGCGTGGCTGTCTCGCAGAATTATGTAGATACATCCAAATTCCCTTCTTTTACAAACGATACATTAAGCGAGCAGGAAAAAATCGCGCTGGAAGAAGCGCAGAAAAAACAGGCGCTTTTGCAAGCGGAACAAAAAGCCAAATCCGCACAGGAAAAACCGGCCAGAACAATGAGTGCGGAGCAAAAAGTAACCTTGGCAAACGAAACCAAGGCCGGCCTTTTGGCGCGCCAAACCAAGGCTAAACGCTATATGAAAGAAGTTGTGCAGCAGCCGGAGCCGGACGAGTTGGCGCAGGCTTACCAGCAGGGGAATAATGCGCCGGAAGCGTATAATCCTAATTATGAGCCGGAAACGTATTCCACGCAAACGGCTACCGCTCCCGCTAACGATTTTGAGGCGGATCTTAATGCCGCCACGCCCGCATACAGTGCAGACGGTGCCGCCCCCGCCGGGTTTACGGATCCGTCGTTAGCCTCGGACCAAGGCTTTGGCTATAACGCAACCGACCCGGCCATGCAGCAATAACTTGACAATTTGATAAAGGGAGAATAAAATAGTCTTATGCAAGCGATTATTTCTTATTTAAAAAAACCGTATGCCGAAAAGGGTTTTATTATCGGCACATTTGATTCGTTGTTAAAACTCCTGGCCTTGTGCGTGTGGGGGTATTTGGCGGTGATTTTGGGCTCTTTGTTGTGGGAGTCTTTGCTTACGGATTACAACCCGCTTAATAAGTTGTGGTGGTTTTCGTATTGCTTTTTTATTTTCTTCGGGGCTACCTGGTTGGCTTACATTGTTTTGTTTGTACGCAATTACAACGAAGAAGATGCCGAATAAAGTTAAATGCTTTTAGTTAAATATAAAAAACCCCGCCAAGCGCGGGGTTTTTTAATGGAGTGATTTACACCAAAAAGCCTTGTAACTTCTGTCGTGCTTCTTCGCGGTCCTGCTTTAATTGGCGGACCAAAGCCTCTAACCCGTTGAACTTGGTTTCCTCGCGCAGTTTGTCTGCAAACCAAATGGTAATTTTCCGCCCGTAAATACTTTGGCGGAAATCAAAAATATTTACCTCTACCAGCGGCAAAACAGTATGCAGGGTGTTTACGGTCGGACGGAAGCCGATATTGCAAAAGCCATCGTAGATTTTTCGTCCTACGCGCACTTTTACGGCAAAAACCCCTAATGGTAGAATTTTGTAAATTCCCGTATCCAAATTGGCGGTGGGAAAACCCAATTTGCGGCCCAATTTGTGCCCTTTTACTACGGTGCCGGAAAGTTCATACGGGCGGCCCAAAAGCGTATTGGCCAGCGTAATATTGCCTTGTGCCAAGACTTTGCGGATAAGTGAGGAAGATATTTTCTCTCCGCCTGCGCGGTAAAAATCTGCCACCGAAAAAGGAATTTTATATTTGGCGCACTCCGCACGCAAGAACTCAACCCCGCCTTGACGGTTTTTCCCAAAGGCAAAATCCGGCCCGACAAGCAGCCCGCCCATTTGGTACTTTTCAAGTAATGTTTGTTGAAAAAAATCTTGCGCGGGCGTTTCCCGGCAGTTTTCAAAATCAAGTGGTTTTGCAGGTAATCCTATATTTTTTAGCAACTGTTTTTTTTCTTGCGGAAGTGTCAAAACGCTCATCTCCGGGTGTGCGGAAAGCAATGTTTTGGGAGGGAGCGGAAAATATAAAGCCAATGGCTTTAATAGTGCTCCGGCCGCCAAAGTTTCCAACCGGGCAAACAAGTGGCGGTGTCCTGTGTGGACGCCGTCAAAGGTGCCGATAGTGATAAAATTTTTGCGTTTCATACGTTTACGGACTCCACACGCGCATAGAGAGTGGCCAATTCGCACTCCTTTAACAAGTTGCCGTCAAAGGCATTTTGAACGCTGTACGGGCCGATTTCAAGCCTTCTTAACGCGGTTAAATGCCCGGTCGTGCCCAATGTTTGCGCAAGTAAAAAACCCAACGAACGTACATAAGTGCCGCACGAACAATGCACGGTAAATTCAATTTCATCCGGTTTTGTAAGTTGTATTTTGCGCCACTCTACGGTAACTTCGTTATAACGCCGCTCCATTTCTTTGCCTTTTCGGGCAAGGTCGTACATATGCTCTCCGCCAATTTTTTTGGCACTAAAAAACGGAATCGGCTGGCGGATAAGGCCGGACAAGTTTTGCGCGGCTTGTTCCACCTGCGCTTGGGTAACCGGCGGAACGGGCATTTGATTTACCGCGCTTCCGTGTGCATCCCAAGTATCGGTTTCCAGGCCCAGTTTTAAGACGGTGCTGTACGTTTTGGAAAGGGTCAAAAAGGCCGTTTGCCGTTTGGTGGCCTCCCGGCCGATAAGTAAAATCAAAAGACCCGTCGCCATCGGGTCCAGCGTACCGCTATGGCCTATTTTTTTTGTTTTTAAAATCCGGCGGGATATAGCAATAATATCGTGCGAAGAAAAATCCGCCGGTTTATCTATTAAAAGGAGTCCGCTTTTTTGCGGTTCAGGCAAGTTTTTTAACGACATCTAATACCACTTCGGCCAGGTCATCGGCTACTTGCGCTACACTCTTGCCCGTAACTTTAAAGCCTGAGGCGCGCGCGTGGCCGCCTCCGCCAAAAGTTTGGGCAATACGGCTTACATCTACACTCCCGCGGGAGCGCAAATTAACAGACACTTTATCCGGCTCCTCTTTAATCAGTGCCGATACCTCTACACCGGGAATCATTGTCGGTTGGCTGACAATCCCCTGCGTTTGGGCGGGCGTGGCCCCAAAGGCTTCAAAATCGTGGTGCGTTAGAATAATTTGGCTGTATTTATTATCAAAACGCATTTCCATTTTTTCCAGTGCGCGGCCCAAAAGTTTTAACTCAATGTAAGATTTGGTAAAGTAAATTACCTGGTTAATTTGGTTTACATCCGCCCCCAAGGCCACCAAGGCAGACCCCACACGCAGGGCTTCTGCCGTAGTGTTGGAGTGGACAAACCGCCCCGTGTCGGTAACCAGGCCCGTATAGAGACAGGTGGCTTCGTCGGGGGTGGGAAGTAAATTTTCTTCTCCGGAGGCTTCAAAAAATTGAAAAATAATTTCGGCAGTGGAGGAGGCCACGGAATCAATATGGTTGAGGTCGCCGTAATCGTCGCTCACCAAATGGTGGTCAATGTTAATTAGCGTTTTGGCTTGGCTGAGTACACTTTCCAAATCGCCGCCGCGCTTGCGGTCCGAACATTCTAGCAAAATGACGGTGTCAAAGTCGGGCTGGTCCGGCAGAACGCCGACGTGAATTTTATTTAAGCCCGGCAGAAATTTTAAATCGTTGCCGATAGCAGGCGCGCAGTAGGCATACACCTCTTTGCCTAATCGTTCCAAAAGCGAGGTCATTGTAAGCGTGCTGCCCAAAGAATCTCCATCTGGGTTTAAATGCCCGGCGATAAAAAATTTCTTTCCGTTGCGCACGGCTTGCCAAATTTGCTCTAAACTCGCTTCTCTATTTTCCATTTTCTTTTTCCTTTTCAATTACCTGAAAAATGGCTTCCACGCGGGATGCTTTTTCCGGTGTGTCGTCATATTCAAACGTAAAGGAAGGAATACGTTTTAAATGCAGGCGTCCGCGCAAATCGGCGCCGATTTCCTTACGGAGCAGAGAAAGCGCGTCTTGTGTTTTTCTTCTGTCCTCGGGGCTGCCAAAGACGGAAAAATAAACCTTGGCGTTCGCCAAATCTTTGGATAGGCGCACCGCCGTAATGGTTACAAAGCCACCAAAATCGCCGTTGGCGGCCATTTTGGTAATGAGAGTGTTAATCTCTTCTAAAAAAAGGGTTTCCAAGCGTTTAATTCTGTCTATCATATATTCTATTATAGCATTTTGCTTTTCAGGGAAAGAAAATACTTGAAATTGTGTTAAAATATATCTAAACTATTTAAGTAGCGCGTTTGGGCGCACAAAAAACAATAGGAGAATATTATGAATAAAGGTTTCACGTTAATTGAACTTTTGGTAGTAGTGTTGATTATTGGGATTCTGTCCGCTGTGGCGTTGCCGCAATACACCAAAGCGGTGGAAAAATCCCGCGCGACGGAAGCCATTACCCTCTTGGGTAGTTTGGCTAACGCCGAAGAAATTTATAAAATGAGCACGGGCAGTTATACGGGCGATTTGAGCCTGTTGGATATTCAGTTGCCGGGGGTAACTTCTACCTCTGTCAATACGATTAACACGAAGAACTTTAAATTGACGATTACCGATCCGTCCACGGTTGCGGGTACTTCTTCCACTTTTTCTGCGGTGGCGGAACGCGCCAACAATGGCACGTTGACCTCTGGCGATAACCAATATGCCATTACTTTGAGCATTACGGCAGCCGGCGTTATTAGCCGCAAATGTACTTCTGCCAAAGGCGCTACTACGGTAAACGCCATTTGCAAATCTATTTCTAACGGTTCTGCAACTGGCGAAATCAAATAGTTTTGCTAGCAACTTGAAAAAACGCCCCGGTACAATTCAGTATCGGGGCGTTTTTTGTGGGTAAAGTGGCGGTTGCCTAATGGGCTGTTTGTTGTCATCCCGGAGTGTTTCTCCCCGGGAACTGCCGTTTTTTTAGTTTGCAATCTTACAAAAACAGTGTGGCTCCATTAATCAAAAGGGCGCGGAGAAGTGGCGACGCGCAGCACGCCGTCCGCAGTCCTATTGGGCCTTGGTGCCGTGCTTTTTAAATAAAACCTCAATGTCTTGCACCAACATTAAGCACCCCTTGGGTTGGCTGTTTAATACCGGCTCAATAGTCTTGGCAAACTTGTCAATTTTGCCAGGCTCGTCCACCATTTCAATAAGCACCGGGTATTTTTCCACCAGTTCCAAAAAATGCGCCGAGCGCAGTTTGGTGCTTGGCCCAAACCCGAGCATTGCGCGGTGCGCGGTGGCTCCTTCCAGTCCAAATTCTTGCGCTTTTTTGGCAATAATTTCGTAGAGCGGAACGTGATTAATCGTGTCCGTACTGCTGACGTAAATTTTAAGTAATTTTGCTTTTTGCATAGTACGCTCCCCCGGGAAAGTATCCCTTTTGGGTATCGTAGCACTTGCAGGGGCGGTTTGTAAAGGCAAATTATTTGCCGCGGATTCGGCGGATATGGGCGCGGTGCTCATCAAACGTGCGGGAAAAAACGTGCCGCCCGCCGTGGTCTGCCACAAAGTAGAGCGCTTCAAAGCCGGCTTGCGGGTTAAGTACCCCCAGTACGGATTCTTTGCTTGGATTACAAATCGGCCCCGGGGGCAACCCCGCGTTGCGATAAGTATTGTACGGGGACTTTGTTTTCAGGTCCGAATAGGTCAGGCCTTTTTTCCAATAACGGTTTTCTCTTAAATTAAAGCCCAGCGCATATTGCACGGTTGGGTCGGCTTCCAATCGTTTGCCGATGCGGAAACGGTTTAAGTACACCGCCGCAATTTTGGGGCGTTCGTCGTGTACAATGGCTTCCCTCTCCACAATGGAGGCTACCGTCAACACTTGTTTTTCGGTTAAGTCCGTTTTGTATTGTTTAAAAAGCGGAGAAATGTGGTTGCGGTACTGTTGTAACATTTCGTCCACCACCTTTTGGGCCGGGGTATTTTCGGCGAATAAATAAGTGGAGGGGAATAAATAGCCTTCTAAATCTTTTTGGCGCACGATATCCAAAAAGGCGTGCGGGTCCGTAATGTTGCGTTCGGCTAATGCTTCTGCGATTTCTTCGCTTCGCCACCCTTCCAAAACAGTTATTTTTTCGTAGTGGGTGCATTTGCCGCTTTTAATGCAGTTGATAACTTCAAAGGACGAGGTGTTTTCCCGCAAATCAAAGCGCCCGGCCTTTAAGTCGCGCGCAGAAGAAGTCAGGCGCAAAATTAATTTAAAGAAGAATTGGCTTTTGATAATGCCTTTTTCTTTAAGTGTACGCGCTACGGAAGAACCGCTTGCGCCCGGTTCAATGGTTACTACAACTAATTTCCCCTTGCTTAAAAAACAAGTTTTTACTGCCCAGCAACCACCGATTACCAGGCAGAAAAACAAGATTAAAAGCAAGAGGAATTTTTTCATTATTTAACCAATTTAAAGAAATGACGCTTGCCCACTTGCAATACATCACCGGTTTCAAAATGCAGCGGCCCGTCCTGCGGAACTTTTTCGCCCTTTAAACGTACTGCACCTTGTTCAATGAGTCCGCGTGCTTTGTTTTTGCTTTGCGCCGCGCCCGCCGCAAAAATAATGGCGGAAAGAAGTGCGCCGTCCTCGGCTTTAAATTCGGGCATATCCGTAGGAAGTTCCTTTTTGGAGAATACCTTTTCAAAGTTTTCCAAAGCGGCCTTGGCTGCTTCTTCTCCGTGGAAACGCGTAACCATAATGCCGGCTAATTTCTTTTTGGCGGACATCGGGTGCATTGCTTGGATTTCGTCCATATTTTCGGACGTTAAAAGTTCATAGTACATTGGCATTAATTCGTCGGGAATAGACATTAATTTGCCAAACATATCGTTCGGTGCGTCGTTTAAACCCACATAGTTGCCGTAAGATTTGGACATCTTCTTTACACCGTCCAACCCCACGAGTAGCGGTACCGTAATGGCTACCTGCGGTTCCTGCCCGTTGTTCTTTTGCAGTTGGCGGCCCACTAGCAGGTTGAAAATTTGGTCCGTTCCGCCTAATTCCACGTCGGCCTGCAAGGCAACGGAATCCTGCCCTTGAAACAAACTGTACAATACTTCCAAAAGGCTAATGGGGTTGCCCGAAGCCATACGTTTTTTGAAATCGTCGCGTTCCAGCACCTGGGCTACGGTTACTTTTTGCAAAGTTTGGAGCAAATCTTTCCCGGTTACGAAAGGGTCCAGCCACTCGCTGTTGAAACGGATTTCGGTTTTGGATGGGTCCAATACTTTAAAGGCCTGTTCGGTATAGGTTTTGGCGTTTTCTAAAATTTTTTCACGCGGTAAAACCGGACGGGTGGAATCGCGGCCGGAAGGGTCGCCCACCGCGGCGGTAAAATCGCCGATAACGAGAACTGCTTTATGGCCTAAATCTTGAAATCTGCGTAAGAGAGAAAGGGCCACGCTGTGCCCCAAGTGCAGGTCGGCGGAGGTCGGGTCGCAGCCGAGTTTTACTTTTAAGGTTTTGCCGCTTTCTAATTTTTTGGCGAGGTCCGCCTTGGATACTACGTCCACACAGCCGCGCGTTAAAAAGTTTATTTGTTCTTCCAAAGTCATTGTTTTCTCCATAATATAAAAACGGATTATCTTCTATATTTTACCATATACAAACTAAACCCGCCCGGTAATCAGTGCCGGACGGAAAAGGTTAATACCAAGGCGAGCCGAAACGGTTATATCCTCGTGTTCCCGGCCAAAAACACAGCACCAGCGTAACAAAAGGAGGAAAAAGGATAGCCAAAATAAACCACCAGCCGGATAAATTCATATCGTGAAACCGCCGCACGGTGGCAAACCACCACAGCAGAAGTGCCAAAAGCACAAAACCGCTCCCCAAAAAAAGACAAATTAGGCCCAAGAGAGATGTTCCCTCTCCGGGCAATGCCAAGTGAACGAGCAGGCCGCCAAGCGCGTAAAATATGCTGATAATACATAACCGGAGCAAATAGCCAAGTCTTGGTAATCTTCCGAAAAATCCCATAGTGTCATTCTCCTATTTAAATTGCATTTGTTGCGTAACGGCCAATGCGCGCGGCATCAGCACACAGCGGGAATAGACTGTTTGTCCCACCGCAAACAATAAACCTAAAACCGCAAAAACTATTAATAACGGTTTCTTTTCTTGCCCGCGTACGGTTACAGAGCCGAAACGGTTTTCGTCCGGAGAGCCTTTTTTAAAGCACAAAAAGAGCCAAACTATAAGCCCCAAAAGCGTAAACAGCCACCATTTTTCTTGAAAGAAAAGGGATACTCCTGTTACGGGGATAATGTATCCGACAATCCACCAGGCGGATAAATTCATATCGTGCAGGCGGCGCGAAAACGAAGCAAAAGCCAACCAAGCCATCAAGATACTAAGGGCAAGTTGCGCAAGACTTAACAGCAAACTTGAAAACAACGCTCCGGCTGAAAGCGAAGCAGAATTTCCCAACACAAGCGTTTGCAAAACAAGGGAAATCAAGCCTAAACCCTGCCACAAGGCTCCCACGCAGGCAAATTCTAGGCGGTTGGCGCGCGGGGCAAAACGAAAGTAATGTTTCCAGTCCATAAAAACTCCTTAATAAAAATCGTACGGGTCTGCTGCTACTTTTATTGTAACTTTTTTTGCGGGAGTGTAGGAATCCAGCACCGCCAATAAATCAAGCCAGCGCGCTTCGTCCGTTTTAAACAGTAAATACTGCTTTTTTAATACGTCCGTTTTTTTGGCGCACCACACCGGGCCTAATACCTCTATGGCGCGGGTATGCCCCAAGCGTTTGATTTTGGCTGTTTCGGTGTTTAACAGGGTTGTATCTTTGGCTTTGATAAGCACTTTAATTAGGTGCGTGTAGGGCGGATAGGAAAAACTTTCGCGCAAAAGCAGTTCTGTTTCTGCGGTTTGGTTATAATCACCGGATAAGAGGGGGGAATAGTCGTAGGCTTCTTTGTCGGCGGCTTGGACGATTAACCTTCCGTCAGGAACTCCCGACAAATGCCCGCGTAAGCCAAAGAGCATTTGACCGTATTTTTCGGAAGCGCGAAAATCCGGGCCGTCCAGTTCCAATTCCGCGTCCAATACGGCGGCTAATGTAACTTTGGCCCCGCGTAACGCGCCGGAGGCCAGGCGTGTGCCGACAATAATGTCTGCGGCTCCGCTTTTCAAAGCATTTAAGGCTTCAAAACCTTGGCCCGCTTTTGTTTTTAAAGTGTCAGAATCCAGGCGCAAAAGTTTAGCCTTGGGAAAGAGTTTTTGTACTTCGGTAACGATTTTTTGCGTGCCTCCGCCGCGTGATTTAAAAATCAGGTTGTGGCACTGGGGGCACTCTTGCTGCAAACTTTCGGTGTGCCCGCATTTTTTGCAGACTAAACGGTCTCCGTGTTCGGGGGTGTTTTCGCGTGATAAAATGGCACCGCACTTTTTACATTTAGCATAAGAGCCGCAGTTTAAACAATAGTAAGCCGTAGAGTAGCCCCGACGGTTTAAAATTAAAAGAGAAGTTTCCTTTTTTTGCAGGTTTTCGGTCAGTTGGCGGACCAAAAAGTCGGATAGAAAGCGGCTTTTTTCGCCTTTTTTATCGGTAATTTTAATTTGAGGGGAAAAATGATGCCCCGGTACAGCCCCGGTAAACGGAATTTGCAAAACTTGTTTCTTTTGTACCATTTTAAGCATTTCCGCGCTCGGTGTGGCAGAGGCAAAAACCAACACCGCCCCGTGCGCTTGTGCGCGGAACATTAATAAATCGCGTAAATGGTAATAAGGTTTATTTTCCTCTTGCTTGTAATTGTCATCACCTTCGTCCAAAACGGCAGCCAGACGCAGGTTTTTAAAGGGTAATAAGGCCCCGGAACGTGTAGAAATTACCACACAGGGGAGTCCGTTGGAAATGGCGGAAAAATACTTTTTCTTTTTGGATAAAAGCATCCGGCTGTGCCAGCAAAATACATTATTTGCACCAAAGCGCGTTTCGGCCTCCGCTATGAACTGCCGTGCGGCCGCAATATCGGGTACAGTAATTAAAGTTTGCCCATAGCCGGCCAATACGTCGCCTGCCAAGCGTAGCACCGCTTCTGTTTTGCCGGTGTATGCAGGCCCGTTAAAAAGCACGGGGTGAAACTCATAGGCGGGGAATGCCCGGATAGTTTTTAAAGCGTTCTCTTGGGAAGAAGTCAGTGTAAAAGCCGGTGTTTTTATATCAATATGTATAGAAACAGGGGAATTATCTACTTTAAAATAAGGTTGGGGGGGAATAAGCGAAAAAAGGATTTGTCCGATAGGACAGCCCCAATGTGTTTTCATAAAACGGGCTAACGAAAATAAATCAGAGCCAAACAGAGGCCGTTCATCTACCACGGAGACAATTTCTTTTAATTTCATATCTTCGGGCGCGGTGCGGACATCACTGACAGCTACAATCATACCTCCCGTTAAAATCCGCCCGAACGGAGCCGTTACGCGCACACCGGGAACAGCCTTTGCAGCCAATTCATCAGGCACCAGGTAGTCAAAATCGCGGTCCAGCGGTACGTCAAAAACAACTTTGCAATACATAAGGGGTTATTTGGCGGCGCCCTTTAAGCCCAGTTCCGCCATTACCATTTGCAGGTCCAGCCACGCATCTTTTTTCCACCCGGGGTTGCGCAAGAGGGCGGCGGGGTGGAACGTGGCCAATATTTTAACGGGGCGGGGCAAGGTTACGCTGTCTAAATGTAAATCATAAAATTTGCCGCGCAAGGCACCCAAAGATTTTGCGTCTGCAATAAGTGCTTTGGCAGACACTCCTCCCAACGCAACGACATATTTGGGGCAGATAATGGAAATCTGTTTTTCAATATATTTGCGGCAGCAGGCGATTTCTTCGGCATTGGGGGCGCGGTCGTTGCCGTGCTTTTCGGGATGGAGAGGATCGGTCATAGGGTGGCATTTTGCAATATTGGCGATAAAAACCTGTTCCCGTTTTAACCCCATAGCGGCAATCATTTTATCCAATAATTGCCCCGCGCGACCTACAAAGGGGCGACCTTGGCGGTCTTCGTCAAAACCGGGGCCTTCTCCTACAAACATTAGGTCGGCATCTACATTTCCTTCCCCGGGTACCGCGTTTAAGCGCGAGGATCCCAGCGGACAACGGGTGCAGGATTTAATTGTTTCGGCCAGTTCGGCCAAAGCGGTTGTTTTTTGGGCGGTGGTCATAAGGCTCCCGGATAAAGAGATTTGGCTGTCGGCCGCTTGGCCGGTTTCGGCGGTCGGCTGAACCTCAACCGCCGCAGAGGGGGTAATGCTTTTAGGCTTGCGGGTAAATTCCACGGTTAAAGTTTCGCCCTCCGGCATTTTGGGCAAGGCTTCCTGCGCAGCAGGCTGAACGGATGCAGACGGTAAAATATCGGCCGCGCGCTGTGGCGCGGCCGTTAAAATAAATTCGTCTTCTTCCTGATTGGCAATAAAACGTCGCAGTTCTCCTGCCAGCCGGCGCAGCGAATCCTGGGCCATATTACAGTTTCATCGGTTCTTTGGCTTTGCGTTCCGCTTCTTTACGGGCTTCTTCCTGGGCTTTGAGTTCGGCTTCCAGGTTTTTCTTGCTCACGGTTAAAACTTCTTCTTTGGAAACGCGGTTGGACAAAATGTCGTCCAGCGCCACTTTGATAACGACGGCGTTGGGCTGATGTTTGTATTCGTCTTTCTTTTTGAGTTCTTTGGCCCACATAGATGCCAAGACGACTACGTCGTAGCGGTCGCCGTCAAAGTTCATAAGTTTGGCATCAAATTCTTTGTCGTTTTTAAAAGACATATTATCCCTCGCAAGTTTTATTTTAGATTTTTAATTTTTAAATCTTGTCTGCATACGCGGCATTGTTCCGCGGCTACAATTCCGGCCATTTTATCCACGGCCTCCGCCAGTTCGTCGTTGAGCAACGCATAGTCGTAACGGTCCAGTTCCTGCATTTCTTTTTTTGCCGTTTCTAAGCGGATTTCAATATCCTGCGTATTGTCGTTACGGCGCAAAATGCGGTTTTTGAGTTCTTTTAAACTCGGCGGAACGATAAAGACGGTGGCCGCGTTCGGGTATTGGGCTTTTACGGTGCGTGCGCCTTGCACGTCAATAACCAAAATGGGGCAAATGCCTTTCTTCATCAGGTCATCTACCGATTTTTTGGGAATTCCGTAATAGTGCGTATGCACTTGGGCCCACTCCAACATTTGGCCTTTTTTAATTGCCTGCTCAAATTGTTTAATCGTCCAAAAGTGGTAGTCCACTCCGTTTTTTTCGCCGGTTCTCGGTGCACGGGTGGTGGCGGTAATCACGCGCGAGACAGATGTGTCGCGTTTTAAGACCGCATCTACAATCGTAGTTTTGCCTGCCCCAGAGGGCGAAGAAACAATAATAGGAAAAGGCTTCATTGATATATTTTAGTAAATATTTAGGTTTGGGTAAAGTAACCGGGTTTTTTTACATTAAATAAGCCCGTTTGTCCATTTCCGCGGATAGCACGCCCGGCACTCTTTTGTAATATTTAATGGCCTTGGCGGGCGTTTTGTTATCCGGCACGCGCACGGCGGCGCCGTTTAAATTTTTATAATCATATAGGATTTCAGAGCCGTATTTTTGTGCAGCCTTAAAAAGCGGCGCCTTGCCTACTTGGGCATCATAAAAAATAATTAAGGTGCGGTTTTGGGGGCAATGGTTGTCTGCCGTTTGGGGAGCGGTGTGGCAGGCCGCCAACGAAAATAAAACTGTAAAGATAAAAAATAATTTCTTCATAATTACATTATAGCAGAGTTTAGGGGAAAATTTAGGCATAAGAACTCCCACGGCTTTTGCATTGGGGGGGTAATTTTACATCTTAATTCTGCGCGTTACAATCCGCGAGCATAGAGAAGCCCCGCCAAAGGGCAGGGCTTCAATGCTTAAACGATATTTGCGGCTTGCGCTTGAATTAATCTTACATCTTAATTCTGCGCGTTACAATCCGCGAGCATAGAGAAGCCCCGCCAAGGAGCAGGGCTTCAATGCTTAAATGATAATTGCGGCTTGCGCTTGAATTAATCTTACATCTTAATTCTGCGCGTTACGTTATCTTTGCGGAAGCATTCAATTACGTCGCCTTCGGCTACGCCTTTGAACCCTTCAATCAAAATACCGCACTCATATCCTTTTTCCACTTCCTTTACGTCGTCTTTGAAGCGTTTTAAGCCACCAATTTTGCCGTGGCCCATTTCTTCGCCGTTGCGTTTGATGCGTACTTCGTAGCCGCGTACCACTTTGCCGCTATCTACGAGAGAGCCGGAAATTAAGCCGGAACTGAGTTTCATTACCTTTTTAATGGTGGCTGTACCTACAACCGTTTCCACCACATCGGGTTCTAATAAGCCTTCCATCGCGGCTTTGATATCTTCCAGCAGTTCAAAGATAATGGTGTAAAGGCGGATTTCAATGCCTTCGCGCTCGGCTTCGGCGTGGGCCTTGTTTTCTACATCCACGTGGAAACCGATTACCACCGCGTTACTGGCCTTAGCCAGCAGAATATCGGACTCGTTGATATTGCCCGGAGCGGAGAGGATAATATCCAATTCCACTTCGTCCGACGGAATACGCAGGAGCGCGTCTTTGATAGCCTCAATAGAGCCTTGTACGTCAGCCTTTAAAATAAGGCTTAACTTTTTAACGCGGTTTCCGTTTTCGTCCTTTTGCGCCAAGTTCATTAACGAAACTTGTTTGCGGTGGGCTTGGGAGTCTTCCTTCTGCGCCAGTTTACGTTTTTCGGCGGCATAGCGGGCTTCCTTTTCGCTGTCCATAATGTAGAGCGTGTCGCCCACTTGCGGCGGTTCTCCGTTGATACCTAAAATTTCAGCCGGAACGCTTGGCCCGATTTTTTGGTAGCGTTGGGAATTTTCGTCAATCAGCGCGCGGATACGGCCGTAGTTGGTCCCCACGATAAACGGGTCGCCTATTTTCATTGTGCCTTTTTGTACCAGCACGGTTGCCACGACACCGCGTTTATTATCGCGTTTGCTTTCCAAAATGACACCCACGCCCGGGCGGTCCGGGTTGGCTTTCAGTTCCATCATTTCGGCCTGCAAGGAAATCATTTCCAAGAGTTTATCAATATTGATGTTCTTTTTGGCTGAAATTTCCACATAAATGGTGTTTCCCTGCCACTCTTCGGGCACCAGCCCGCGGGCGGACAAGTCTTGCTTGACGCGGTCCGGATTGGCACCTGGCAAGTCAATTTTGTTGATTGCCACAATGATAGGCGCGCCGGCGGCTTTGGCGTGTTCCATAGCCTCAATGGTCTGCGGCATAATACCGTCTGTGGCGGACACCACGAGCACCACAATATCCGTGGCCTGGGCACCGCGGGCACGCATTGCCGTAAAGGCTTCGTGTCCGGGCGTGTCTAAAAACGTCAGTGTGCCGCGCGGAGTGGTTACGCGGTACGCGCCAATGTGCTGTGTGATAGCGCCCGCTTCACCCGCAACAACGTTAGATTTGCGGATAGCATCCAAAAGGCTCGTCTTACCGTGGTCCACGTGGCCCATAATGGTAATAACGGGGCTTCTGGGCTTTAAGGATGCCGGGTCGTCCGGCGTTTCCATAAGCGCGACGGTTTCTTTGCTTAAATCTTCTTCCGCCAGTTCCGCTTTAAAGCCACACTCGTCCACAATCAGTTCCAACATATCTTTTTCCAACCGCTGGTTAATCGTGGCGAAGATGCCCATCATCATTAACTTTTTGATAAAATCATTTGTTTTGATGTTCATCTTTTCGGCCAATTCTTTTACCGTCGGTTGGCCTACAATGCGGATAACCTTCGGGTCTTTGGTCGGAGCCTCTTGCACGGGCGCTTGATGATGATGGTGTCCGTGTCTCGGACCCTGCGGGCGGCTTTCCTTCGGGTGGTTTTCCTGCGGACGGTTTTGGGGCGCAGGCTGCTGTACCGGGGCCGCTTTCGGGGCCGGGGTTACTGGCACAGGCTTCGGCGCGGGAGCGACAGGGGCCGGTTTTGGCATATTGACAGCCTTTTGCTCTTGCGGTTGGGTAGCAGGTTTTGCTGCCGCCGCCGGTTGAACCGGTACTGTCTGTTCCTTTTCCGTTTTTACCTCTTCGGTAACGGGTTTGACGGCCGGTTTTTTAACCGTTGTTTTTGCGTGCGTTTTTTTAACTGCCGTCTTTTTGGCGGCAGTCGCTTTTGCGGACGTTTTTTTAGCCGTAGTTTTTTTGGCAGCCGTCGTTTTGGCGGTTGCTTTTTTGGCAGTTGTCTTTTTTACAGCCGTTTTCTTCTTGGCGGAGGATTCTTCGTCGGTATTAGTTGTTTTCTTTGTCGTCATTAGTTTCCTCCTGTGTGGACTTGTCCGCTAAATATTTTTTAGCGCCCTCAATAATCTTTGCGGCTGTTTTTTCGCCGATGCCCTGAACCGTGGACAAGTGTTCCACATCAAGTTCGGCGATTTGTTCTACGGTTGTAAAGCCGGATTTTTGCAATACTTCCGCCATTTTGGGGCCGATACCTTCTACATCTGCCAAGGTGGCCTGTACGGCGGCAGTGGCTTCTTTGCCTTCTTTTGCCTTTTGGGATTCGCTCTTTACTTCCAGGTTCCAACCTGTCAGTTTGGAGGCCAGTTTAATATTTTGCCAATCTTTCCCAATGGCGATAGCCAACTGGTCATCCGGCACAATAACGGTGGCCTTCTTTTCGGTGAGGCTTTCAATTTTTACAAAGTCTGCCTTAGCCGGGGCCAGCGAGTTCATAATGACGGTGGAAATATCGTCAGAATAGTTGATCAGGTCAATGCGTTCGCCGGATAGTTCGTTCATTACCGCGCGGATGCGGATACCGCGCATACCTACGCAAGTACCGATAGGGTCAATTTTGCTGTCAATGCTGGACACCATTACTTTGGCGCGGAAACCGGGGTCTCTCTGTACGTTTTTGATTTCCACAATGCCTTCGTTGATTTCGGGTACTTCCACTTTAAAAAGTTCTTCCAAGAATTTACCGTTGGCGCGGGATAAAATAACGTAAGGCCCGCGTTGTCCTTTATCCATTTTGAACGCGGCCGATTTGTAGCGGGAGAGCACCGGGTCGTCGCCGATATTGGCCAAATCATTTTGGTTGAGCACCTTGGCAATAATGGCTTTTACGCGGGAACCGTTTACATAGCGTTCCTTTTTGATTTGTTCGCAATACGGCAAAATGGCTTCTACTTTGCCTAAATCTACGATAATGTCGCGGTCGGAGAAGCGGCGCACGGAGCCTGTGATTACTTCGCCTTCGCGGGGTTTAAATTCTTTGTAGAAATTGTCGCGTTCAATGCCGCGGACTTTTTGAATTAACACTTGTTTGGCAATTTGCGCCGCAATGCGGGAGAAATCTTCCACTTCCAAGGTAATCGTTACCACGTCGCCGGCTTTGGGGGCCTTTAAGTATTTTTTTGCTCCTTCCACGTCAATTTCCATTTCCGGGTTGGTTACTACTTCCACCACATTTAGCGTTTGAAAGGCTTTAATGGAGCCGCTTTCTACATCAATTTTGGCTGAAATCTGGGCGGTTTTGCCCAAGTTTTTGCGCAAGGCGGACACCAAGGCATCTTCAATCGTTTTTAAAATGTCTTCGCGTTTGATATTCTTTTCTCTTTCCAAACCTTCTAACGCTAACACTAAATCTTTTGCACTTCCTTCCATTTTGATAATCTCCTTTTTGCTCGGTTTAATACCGCAGCGGGGTTAAAATTCAAGGACCGGGTCCAAATTGGCCTTCTTGATATTGTCGTACGCGAAGCGGAACTGGTTGGTTCCGTCATCAAGCACAAAGTGGTCGTCTTCCGCCGAGGCGATAACGCCCGTAAAACTGCCGCGGCCTTCCAACGGTATTTTAAGCACAACTTTGGCCCGTTGGCCCACGAAGCGTTTAAAGTGTTCGGGCTTTTTCAGTACGCGCTGCACTCCGGGGGAGGATACCTCCAAAATATAAGCGCCGTCAATCAAGTTTTCCATTTCCAAAATGGAATCAATTTTGTCGGTCAGTTCGCCGCAGTCATCCAGCGTTACGCCGCCGGTTTTATCTACGAAAAACTGTAAAAGTTTCTTTCTTCCTTGGTTTTGGATAATTAAATCCACCAGTTCCACGTCTTGCTGGGCAAGTGCGCGGGCTACGGTTTCTTCAATGGTTTTGGGGTCTCTCATATTTACTCCTTTTGTAGAGCCTTATTATGGAAAGAGCGGCTTGTTGCCAAGCCGCTCTTTCTAGAACACTCATATCATAACATATAGGGAGTAATGTGTCAAATATTTATCTTTCTTGCTAAAAAGTATAATAGTTATATGACAATTTCTTTTATGCAGATATATCCGGCAAAAGCCGTATTGGCATTAGCCTTGGTGGAGCAGCGTGTAACGTGGTTGGAAACCAAGAGAATTGAACAATGGGCGCGCTCGCATTATTTATCCCGCTACAATTTGGCTTATTTTGAAAATGCCGCCCGTCTGGGCCGGTTGTGGGGGCTTTTTGAGGCTTCCCGGTTGGTGGCTTCGGCTGTTTTGCTGGATGAGGATCCGCGTTGGCAAGATTATGAAAAAGCCCCCGCGTGGTATGTACATAACTTGGCCTCGGCGGTGGATAAACCGGGGGCCGGTGCTGAATTTTTATACTGGGCTGAAATGAAGGCGCGGAAACTAAAAAAGCAATTTTTGCGGCTTGATTGTAGAACCGGAGCAAAAAAAATTAACGCGTATTATGAAGAAAAGGGTTTTTTATATGCTGGTGAGTGTGAGGAACCCTTCTACAAAGGAACACTTCGGCAAAAGAAGTTATAAAACTGATAAAAAGCATTTGCCCGGGCTTGGACCCGGGTTTTTTACAAACTAATCCATTTTTGCGGTTGCGCGGAAGAGGTGTGTTGTTTACAATAAAAGAGTAGTAGCCGTAACAAAACAGAAGTATTTTTTATAGGGGGAAAAATGAAGAAAACTGTATTAATTGCGGTCTTGGCGCTGGTGTTGGGTGTCTCGTCCGCTTCTGCCCAAGGGGGCAAAACTTCCGGGGCGGCTTACCAACATAAAGCCGGTGCCGCCGCCACGCAAAAAGCCAATGCAGCATCCTTAAAAAAGGGTGAGCCTCGTCTTAATGCAACCACCACCACTACGAACGTTTATAATGTGTCCGCCACTGACAAGCGCGGTACCACGGACTACGGCGTAATGGAGCAAACCGTTACCAATGCACAAGGTTCCACCACTACCAATGCGGTGCTGTATGATGAATATACACCCAGCAAAGCCGCGCGTGTGAACGAAAGGGATATGGAAGTGTCTGTGGCGGGTGGTGTTTCTTATACGTTTAATAAAGACGACCGCAAAGACCGCTACGCCAAAAACGGATTCGGCGCGAATATGAATATGCTGTGGAATATGACTCCCAACTTTGCAATGGGGCTGGATTATATGATGCTCCACCCGGGCACCAAGAGCCACAACAAAGACGGCCAAGCCCGCAACTATAAGGACTTTTACTTACACTCTATTGCCTTGGGCGGGCGCTACACATTAAACGCGTGGGATAATTGGCGCGTTTACCTGCCAATGGGTTGGGGAATGATGCAAGCGCGTATGAAGACCACTACCGACGCGGGCGACCGTTCCAGTAAGGATAAATGGGGAACCGGTTTTTATGCGGGGTTAGGTTTGCAGTATGACATTTCTACCGACTTATTTGCCGGCTTGGAATACCGCTATACCTATGCGTTTATTAGTGATAAACATCTGTCCGACTTTGGACGCAATAATGACTTGCAGTTCCACTCGCTCTTTTTGCGTCTTGGTATGCGGTTTTAAGAAAGCAGATTGTTAAGGGTTAAACCCTTTTGTATCAATAAAAATCCCCAGAGCTTAAAATTTCTCTGGGGATTTTTGAATTTTTTATTTACCTGTGGCGGCTAATATCTTTTCCACCGCTTCGGACAAATTCCAGCGGACGGCTTCTTTATCGGTCCGCTTTTTATATTCGCATTGACCGTCTTTCACCGTTCGGCTGCTGACCACCAGGCGGTACGGCAGGCCGATTAAGTCCATATCTTTAAACTTAATCCCGGCGCGTTCGTCTCGGTCATCTAACAACACGTCTAACCCTTTTGCTTCCAGCGCGGCGCAAATTTCGTCCGCGTGTTTTTTTACTTCGGGGTTAGAGTGGTAATCAATGGCAACTAATGCTACATCAAACGGAGCCAGCGGCGCGGGCCAAATGATACCGTTGTCATCGTGAGATTGTTCAATGGCAGCGGCCACCACGCGGCCTACACCAATGCCGTAGCAACCCATAATCATCGGTTGGGCCTTTTGTGTTTCGTCCAAGAACGTGGCGTTCATTGCCTTGGAATATTTAGTGCCCAGTTTGAAAACGTGGCCTACTTCAATCCCGCGCGTAAATGTAAAGGGTTTGCCGCAATGGGGGCAGATATCACCCGCAGAAGCAATTTTCAGGTCGCAATATTCATCTACCTTAATATCGCGCAACGGTGTAACGTTTTTTGTATGGACGTCCTTTTCGTTCCCGCCGGACACGCCGTTAATCACCCCTTTTACATAGTTGTCGGCATAAATGGGCAGTTCGGGATGTTTCTCTTTTAAGCCTTGTGCCCCAGCAAAGCCTACAAAGGAACCCGTAATCTTGGTATAAGTTTCTTCATCTGCTTTTACAAGTTCGGTGCATTTTAAAAACGCGCGGAATTTGGGTTCGTTCAATTCGTGGTCGCCGCGCATTAAGGCCACCACAGGCTTGCCGTCGGCCATAAACAAAAGGAGTTTAATGAGTTTAGAGGTCGGCACTTTGAGCATATCTGCCACGTCCTCAATCGTGTAAGCCTTGGGCGTGGAAACCTGTTCCATAGGCAGCAGTTCATCTTCGTTTAACGGTGGAAATTCCGGGCATTTGACGGCGGCCTTTTCCGTATTGGCAGCATAACCGCAATCGGAATCTGCGATAGCATCCTCGCCGTTGTCGGCCAAAACCATAAATTCGTGGGAGAAATTGCCGCCAATAGCGCCGGTGTCGGCTTCTACGGCTTTGAATTTGAAACCGCAGCGCGTAAAAATGCGTTGATAGGCATCATACATCCGCTGATACCAATCGTCGGCCTGCGTGTCGGTAGCGGCAAAGGAATAGGCATCTTTCATATAAAATTCGCGGGAGCGCATTACGCCAAAGCGGGGGCGGATTTCGTCGCGGAATTTAGTGCCGAACTGGTACAGACAGACCGGGAGTTGTTTGTAAGAGGATAAATCTTTACGGACGAGGTCTGTTACTTCTTCTTCGGCGGTGGGGGAAACGCAGAAGCCTGCGCCTTTGCGGTCTTCCAGTTTTAAGAGTTGGTCTCCAAAGTGTTCCCAACGGCCGCTTTCTTCCCAAAGTTCTTTGGGTTGGATAATCGGCATCCAAATTTCGTTGGCGCCCGCGCGGTTCATTTCTTCGCGAATAATTTGCTCCACTTTTTTCAGCACTTTAAAGCCAAGCGGCAACCACTCGTACAGGCCGCTGCCCAGTTTGCGCACAAGCCCGGCGCGAATCATTAATTTTGCGGACAGGTTATCCGCATCTTTGGGGGCTTCCTTTAACGTCGGAATATAATAGTTTGATAATTTCATTTTATGTCCTTTTTATGGTTTCTTATAAATTTATTTCTTCCAGGTGTTGATTTTGTCAATTAAAAAATCAACCCATTTTTCTTGCGGGAGTTTGAACATCGTTTGACCGTGTTCAAAATATAACCCTTCGCCTTTGCCGCCCGCAATGCCGAAATCCGCATCACGCGCTTCGCCGGGGCCGTTTACAATGCAGCCCATTACGGCAATTTTCAGCCCGGTGGCCTTTTTTAACAGGTCTTTGTCGGCATAAATTTTATCTTCCAAGGCGTGTACCGTTCCCGTTACATCTACTTGCGTGCGTCCGCAGGTGGGGCAGGAAATCAGGTTCGGGCCGTATTCACGCAGACCGAGCGCCTTTAAAATTTCGTAAGCCGTGCGTACCTGCATACGCGGATCCTCGGTTAAGGAAACGCGTATTGTCGCGCCGATCCCCTTTTGCAAAAGAGTGCCCAAGGCTACTGCACTTTTAACAGTGCCGCTTAAAAAACTGCCCGCTTCCGTAAGCCCGATGTGCAGGGGAATATCGCTTTGTTTAGCAAAAAGTTCGTTGGCCAGTACCGTCCGTTTGAAATTGTCGGACTTTAACGAAACGACCACATTTTTAAAGTTCAACTGTTCCAAAATGTTGGCTTGTTCCAGGGCTTCGTTGACCATTACTTCGGCCCATTTTTCGTCGGTCAGGTCCATTTTCCCCTGAACGGTTTTTAAATATTTTACGCTCCCCGCATTTACCCCAATGCGCATAGCCACGCCGTGGTCCAAGGCGGCTTTTACCACCTCTTTGGTGTTTTCCACCGCCCCGATGTTTCCGGGGTTGATGCGCACTTTATCTATGCCTTGTTTGATGGCTTCCAAGGCCAATTTATAATCAAAGTGAATATCCGCCACAAGAGGGGAGTGAATACGTTTTTTGATTTCGCCGATGGCTTGCGCCGCCTGCATATCGGGCACAGCCACACGGTTGATTTCACATCCGGCATCTTCCAATGCACAGATTTGCGCCGCTGTTTTGGCGGCGTCGCGCGTGTCTGTGTTGCACATACTTTGTACACGCACAGGGTGGCCGGTTCCCAAAATATACGGGCCGACTTTTACTTCTCTACTTTTGTACATTTTCCGCCTCCGCGGGTGTTTGTTCGGGCGCGGCCTGTGCCGCCGCGGCGGCTTTGGGCTTAAAGAAGATACGTTTCGCGTCCGAATAGGTGGCATAAACCACGAGTAAAATTAAAAGATACATACCAATATTTACCGCAATATTAAGCGTTTTTTCGGTCGGTAACTTTTTGGTAAGCCCTTCCCATAAATAGACAAGGGCATATCCGCCGTCCAGTATCGGAATAGGAAATAAATTAAACATCCCCACCGCTACGGAGAGCATAGCAATTAAAAACACAAAATCTAATAAACTGCGGTGTACCGCTTGGTGAATAATATTTACAATACCTACCGGGCCGGCCAGTTCCGGGGCTTTCTTTTTAACGAAACTTTGCGTTAAGGAGGTAAGCGAAAACTTGGTCCAGTAGTAGCATTGGTAAAACCCCAGCCCGGCGGCTTTCCACCAAGGAACGGGTTGATATATTACCTCTACCGTTACACCCAGTACGGTAGGCGCATCTTTTTTAAAGGTGTTTGATTTGGCGGTAGCGGTTAACGTTTCATCACCGCGTTCGTAAGTAAGTGTTAAATCGCCTTGGCGTTTGCCGATTTCCTCTACTACTTGCTGCCAATTTGCCGTTTGAACACCATTTACAGACAAAATTTTATCCCCTGCTTTTAGGTCCAGTTCGGCGGCCGGATAGCCCTCAGCCACCGCCCCGATAACAGCGGGCATCTTGGCGCCGTCTGTTTCCGGCATCCCTTTAATGTAAATCAGTGCGCCGAAGATAAGCGCGGCCAGCAGATAGTTAAATAACGCACCGTTTATCACCATAAAAAATTTGGCATACCATTTTTTAGCCGCAAATTCATACGGTTTGGGCGGTTCGGTAGCATCCTGGGGGTGGAACATTTGTCCGGCCGGTTCAACAAATCCGCCAAAAGGGATAGCCCGCACCTGATAATCTGTATCGCCCACTTTTTTGTGCCAGAGAATTTTGCCGAAACCAAAGGCAAATTCTTTTACGCGGATTCCCGTCAGGCGGCAAGCCAGGTAATGCCCGAATTCGTGAACAATGACAATCGGGCTTAAAGCAACAATAACAGCAATAATGGATAATAACATTTATTCTCCTAAATAGAAGCCTTTTTATAGGTTTTATCTGCCAGAGAGGCCTGCGCGGCTTCACGCGCCCAGGCATCAGCATCTAATGCTTGGTTGAGGGTCGCATCTCCGCTTGTTTGCGGGGCGCCTTTAAGCACAGTATAAATCAGTTTGGAAATATCCGTAAACTTGATTTGTTCTTTCAAAAAGGCATCTACGGCCACTTCGTCTGCCGCGCTTAACACAGCGGGCATAATACCACCTTGGCGGTAGGCCGATAAAGCCAAAGCCAGACACGGGAAGCGTTCAAAATCAGGCTCAAAAAATTCCAATTTGGCGGCTTCAAATAAATTTAATTTTTTTACCGGCCCGGGGGCGCGGTGCGGGTAGGTAATGGCATACTGAATCGGTACGCGCATATCCGGCTCGCCCATTTGGGCCAAAATGGCTCCGTCGTTAAATTCCACCGCCGAGTGTACGATAGATTGCGGATGAATTACAATTTGCACTTTTTCCTCGGGCAAATTAAAAAGGTTCATAATTTCAATAGATTCAAAGCCTTTATTCATTAGTGTAGCGGAATCTATGGTGATTTTTTTGCCCATATGCCAACGCGGGTGATTTAAGGCTTCGGCTGGCGTAACAGTGGACAAGGCCGCCTTGCGTTTGGCAAACGGTCCGCCGGAAGCCGTTAAAAAGACGCGGGAAATATCCTGCGTGTGGCGGTGGTATGAATACTCGTCGGTTAGCCCCGCCAAGCATTGAAAAATGGCGGAAGGTTCGCTGTCCACCGGCAAAATAGCGGCTTCCCAGCGTTCGCACTCTTTCATTAACGTTTTGCCGGCCATTACCATTGGTTCTTTGTTTGCGAGAGCCACCGTTTTTCCGGCTTTAATCGCGCTTACCAAGGGTTGAAATCCCACGGCACCGACCACGCCGTTTATCACCAAATCGGCAGACGGCAAGGAGGCCATAAACATTAAACTTTCTATTTCGGGCGGCAAAAGGCGCGTGGCGGCGGGGACCTGGTCTTTAATTTTTTCGTAACTGGCCGGGTTTAACACCGCCGCAAAGCGAGGCTTAAAAGTGTGCAACTGCTTTAAAAATAAATCGGTATTATTATTAGCCGATAATGCTATTACGCGGTACTCTTTCCCTAACCGTGCAATTACGTCCAAGGAAGAAGTGCCGATAGAACCGGTGGAGCCTAAAATTACGATATTTTTCATAGTTTAATCGTGTAAAGAACCACATAATAAAAGAGCGGCGCGAGCAGCAAATAAGAGTCAAACCGGTCTAAAAATCCACCGTGTCCGGGGAGTAAATTAGAGGAATCTTTTACACCTGTGGAGCGCTTTATTACCGATTCGGCTAAATCGGATACTTGGCCCACTATGGCAATCAACAAGCCCAAAATAACGGCGGTTTTAACCGAAAGAGTGTTGGATAAAAACAAGTGCGCCATAAGCACCGCTGCACCGACGGCAAGCAGCGTGCCGCCGATAGCGCCTTCCCAAGTTTTCTTGGGGCTGACTTCCGCATTTAATTTGTGGCGGCCCAGAAAACGACCGCAGAAATACGCGCCCGTATCGCTTACCCACACGGTAATAATCATAAAAAGTGTTAAATATTCGCCGTACTGCGGGATATCGCGCAAGTTGATAAGGTGCGCCAAGGCCCACGGCATAAAAAATACACCTGTAAAGGTGTTGCATACACGGTCCCACGAGCGTTTAGGGGTTAATACTTCAAATAAAAGCACGCCGAAGGTTACTATACTGATTGCAAAAGGGTACAAGTTATCCGGCAGTTCGGAAACGCTGGGCATACGGCCGACAATCGCCACGGACGCCATTAACAGGCCGAAAAGCACCAAGGCCGACATATGGACGGGCTTTTTCCCGGCGGTAAGAACAAGGCCGTATTCATACAAACAAAACAGAATTACACAGCCGACAAAGGCCATATAAATCGCGCCGCCAAAGTGGATAGCGGCCAAAACAACAGGGACCCCAATCAGGGCAGTAATGATTCTCGGTAATAGCATATCTTTATTTTACCATATTGGGGGAGATTAGCAGAGGGGAAAAAACAGATTTTTATTTCCGTTTGGCTACCATTACTTTGGTTTTGGGTAAATTTAACTCCCAAAGGGCATTGTGTGCCACCCAGCGGGCAGAGCGGTTGTCGGGGTAGAGGTCTAAAATTTCATTGGCACACGCTACGGCGCGCGGCGTTAGGCGCGGGTTTTTTTTGCCGATATTACGCAAGGCCCAGTTGACGGCCTTATGTACCATTGGGCGCGGGTCGCAAGAGTGGTTTTTTATAAGCGGCAACAGTTTGATAAGGTCCTCATCTGTGGTTTTGGCGCGCGGAGCCGATAACGAACAAATAATGGCAAATCCCGCCCGGCGGACAAATTCGTCCTCTTTTTTTATCCAGCGTTCAGCCAGTTTTAAAGGATTTTTTACCTTGGAAAACAGATTTCCGCAGCACAAATCGCAAATATCCCAGGAATTTAATTCACTCGCCCAGTTGTCCAGTTTTTCGCGTGTCATTTGTGCCGGGTCCGCCAACATAGAGGCCATAATGCGGGCCTCGTGGATGCCGCTTTGCCACAAGGCTTCGGCAAGGTCTTGGTCCGGGCGGGGCAGGCCCTTTACCAGGGCGCGCAGGGTGGTAACTGTCGTGCCGACGGCCTTATCTGTGCAGATGCCGAATTTTTCCTGCATTTGCTTTTTGGTAGCCGCGGTGGCAAAGCGTTTGATGCGCGCGAGCATTTCTTCGGCGCGGGAGCGGGTAATCGGGGAAATCATATTCCTCCAAAGCGGCGCGTGCGGTGGGAATATTCGGCAAGTGCTTTATTAAATTCCTCTTCGCCAAAGTCGGGCCAAAGCACCGGGGTAAAATAGAATTCGCTGTATGCGGCTTGCCATAATAAAAAGTTAGAAAGGCGCTCCTCGCCGGACGTGCGGATAATCAGTTCCGGGTCCGGCAAGGCTGGTTGATAAAGAGCCGCCGAAATATCCTCCATAGATACGGCTGTTTTGCCTTGCTTTAAAAGCGTATTTACGGCTTGGGTGATTTCTTGCCGGGCACCGTAATTAAGAGCCAAATTGAGGGTTAGCGCGGTGTTTTGGGCGGTAGAAGTGATTGCTTTGTTAATTTTCTCTAATACCGCGGGGGGGAGTTTTTCCCGGCTGCCGCTAATTAGCAGTTTTACTCCGTGTTTGGCGGCATCCTTGGCATAGCGGTCCAAGGTTTGTTCCAAGAGTTTAAAAAGGCCGTCTATTTCGTCCTGGGGGCGCGACCAGTTTTCGGTAGAAAAAGCATACAAGGTCAAAAATTCCACCCCGGCCTGCTTGGCGGCTTTTATGGTGCGCTCCACCGCATTAGCCCCGGCGCGGTGGCCGGCCAAACGCGGAAAGCGGCGCTCTTTGGCCCAACGACCGTTTCCGTCCATAATAATAGCAACGTGGCGGGGAGTAGTATTTTGTATTTCTTGGGACATATTTATATTTTACTTTATTTAGCGGCGCGGCGGGTAAGGCGGTGTTATTTTAAGGGAAACCCCGCTAGGGTTTGCGTATTGGCGGCGGAAATGGTTTTAAAAGAAGGGTTGTTTCGTTTTATTTTTTTTATTAAAATAGGAATATTATTAGGATGTATATCTCTTTATGTATCTGCCATATAAAAATGTGCAAAGAAGGCTTTTTGCTCAAATATAAATGTTTGAAAAGGAGATAAAAATGAATAAAAAGGGTTTTACCCTTATAGAATTGTTGGTAGTTGTACTCATTATTGGCATCTTGGCGGCGGTGGCTATGCCGCAATATCAAAAAGCGGTGGAAAAAGCCCGCTTAACGGAAGTAATTACCACTATGAGTTCACTTGAAAAAGCACTCAACTTGTATCTGTTAGCCAACGGTGCGCCTTCATCTGGGCAAGCCTTTGATTATGGAACAACACTAGACTCGTTGGATTTGGATTTTCCGGGTAGAACAAAGAATTCTATTTATATTGGAGTAGGAAAATCACCCAATCAGTATCGTATTTTTGCCCACTTGTCACCTTCTTTTGGTGGTTGGTGGATTCATGTGGACAGCGACCGATACGGTGGGAGTATTATTCGTTGGGAAGCTGACGGAACTCGTACCTGTTCGGATGGTTCATCCAGTAAATTTAAGCCGTTTTGCGAGTCTCTTAAATCCCAAGGATTGGCTAACGCTCAATAATGTTAAAAACCCCGGACTTGTTAGTCCGGGGTTTTTACATCTATCAAACCAGCCAAAAAACTAAATCTTCATAATTTCGGCTTCTTTATTTTTAATGATTTGCTCAATCTGGGCAATGTGTGCATCCGTCGTTTTTTGTACGTCGGTTTCGTAGCGTTTCAAATCATCTTCCGTAATTTCTGCCGCTTTTTGGGCTTTTTTCAATTTTTCCAGTACGTCGCGGCGTTCGTTGCGCACGGCTACTTTAAAATCTTCGCTCATTTTGGAAATGTTTTTTGCCAATTGTTTGCGGCGGTCTTCCGTCATAGACGGCAAGGTAATGCGGATAACTTTCCCGTCGTTTACCGGGCTTGCGCCGAGGTCGGCCTTTTGCAAGGCGCGGTCAATATCGTTTAAAGAAGAAATATCCCACGGCTGGATCTCCAAGGTTTTGGCATCCAAAATATTGATAACAGCCATTTGTTTAATCGGGGTCGGCGTTCCGTAGTAGTCCACGCGGATGTTTTCCAACAGTCCCGCGCTGGCGCGGCCCGTGCGGATAGTGGCCAAGTCGCGTTCCAAGCGTGCAACGTGTTCGCCCATATTGTTTTTTGTTTTATTTAGCAGATTGGTAATCCCTTCCATATAAAAATCCTCTTAATAGTGAAATGTTACTTTATTATAGCAATTCCGTACGGATATGTCAGTCGGTGTTAGTAAATAATCGTGCCGACATCTTCGCCGCAGAGCGCTCTTTTGATATTGCCTTTTTTGTGCAGATTAAATACTTGGACGGGCACTTTGTTTTCTAAGCACAATGCAAGGGCGGCCGTATCCATAAACTGCAACTGGCGGGCAATAGCGTCCTTGTAAGTGATTTTGTGAATTAATTTAGCCTCGGGATTTTTGCGGGGGTCGCTGTCATACACACCGTCAACCTGCGTGGCTTTTAACAGTACGTCCGCGTTAATTTCGCTGGCGCGTAAGGCGGCTGCACTATCGGTGGTGAAGAACGGGTTGCCCGTGCCGCCCGCAAAAATGACAATGCGTCCTTTTTCCAAGTGGCGCAAGGCTTTGCGGCGCACAAAAGGTTCGGCTAATTGGTAAATATTGATAGAGGTAAGTACGCGGGTGGGGGCTCCGGCTTCTTCCAACGCGGATTGGAGCGCAAGCGCATTAATCACCGTGGCGAGCATACCCATATTGTCGGAGTTTACGCGGTCAATCACACCGCCACCGTCGCGAACGCCGCGCCAAATATTGCCGCCTCCCAATACAATGGTCAGTTCGCAATTACCGCAGCGGTAAGCATCAGCAATTTCTTCGGCAATTTCTTTTAAGGCTTGCGGGTTAATGCCGCGGTGCCCTTCGTTGATGAGGGCTTCACCGGACAATTTTAATAACACTCTTTTTTTGTGCTGGGGTTTGCAGCAACACATTTCCATACAAATTCTCCTCGCTTTTAGCGGATATTTTTATTATTCTACCACAAAACGGCGCCTAAATACTGCGGGCGGGTGGGCTTTTCTTTGTGCTGCGGGGGAAATAACAACCCACAGCATAAAAAAAAGCCCCTCGCGTGAGGGGCTTAAAAACTAGAAGCGTACAAAGCGTACAACTTTCAGTTCGCAACCAAGAGCCTTGGATTCTTCGTCCAAATAGGCGGCAACGGTTTTCTTGTTGTCTTTAATGGTCGGCTGTTCCAAGAGGCAGTTTTCTTTGGCAAACTTTTTAACTTTGCCGGGCAACATTTTTTCAATAGTTTCGGCGGGTTTGCCTTCGTTAATGGCTTGCGTTTTGTAGATGTCCAATTCGCGGTCAATTACTTCTTGCGGAATATCTTTGGCATCTACCCAGCCGGTCTGCATACCTACGGTGTGCATCGCGAGGCCGCGGGCAATTTCTTGTACTTTGGCGGCATCGCTGCAAGCGCCGGTAACGGACATTTCCAACAAGGAGGCTTTTTTATTGTCGGAGTGGACATAGTAAGCCATTACATTACCGTCGGCCGGGGCCCAGTTATAACCGCCCTTAAAGGTGGTGTTTTCACCGAATTTGGGGGCTTGTTCCAAAATCATATTTTTGATATGTTCGTCTTTGGAATAGTCCAAACCGGGGTGTTCCAACACATATTGGGCGAGGTCGTCGGCCAATTTGATGAAGGCATCGGTCTTGGCTACGAAGTCGGTTTCGCAACCCAAGTAAATCATTGCAAAGTTTTTGCCGTCGGTCTTAACGGATACTCTGCCTTCTTTGGTTTCGCGGTCAGAGCGTTTGGCCATATCCGCCAAACCTTTTTTGCGCAAGAATACAATGGCTTGTTCCATATCGTCTTTGCATTCAATTAACGCTTTTTTGCAGTCCATTAAACCGGCGCCGGTTTTTTCTCTTAAAATCTTAATATCTTCGGCTAAAGACATTTTGTTCTCCTGTATATAAGATAAATCGGATAGAAAGTTCCCGGACGGACCGGGAACTTTCAAGATTATTTGGCTTCTTCCGCCGCAGTTTCCGTTTCGGCTTTGGCCTTTACGGTTTTTTTGGCTTTCGGGGCGGCTTTTTTAGCAGCCGTTTTCTTTTTAGCAGCGGGTTTCTTTTCCGCTTTTTCTTCGGCGGCTTCTTCGGCCACTACTTCTTCGGCTTTTTTGTCAAGCGCTTCGTCGGCTTTGACAACTTCCTGCACCGCTTCTTTTTCCACGGCGGCAGGTTCAGCGTTTTCAGTGGCTAACATAGCAGATTCAAACGCTTGGGCCATTACCGGGTTTTCGGCGGGTTTGTTTTCAGCGGTTTTGACGGCTTCCAGTTCGGCTTTGCCTTCCAGAATAGCATCGGCAATCGCACCGCAGAACAATTTGATAGAGCGGGCCGCGTCGTCGTTACCGGGTACGGGTACGCTAATCATATCAGGGTCGGCGTTGGTGTCGCAAACGGCTACCACCGGGATACCCAAAGCGTGGGATTCGCGCACGGCACCGGCGGTGTCCACCGGGTCAATGACAAATACCACATCCGGCAATACTTTCATATCGCGGATACCGCCCAACAGTTTTTGCAAGCGCTGCATTTCTTTGGTTAAGCGGCTGGCTTCTTTTTTGGAAATGGCTTTAAACACGCCGGAAGCTTCCCATTTTTCCAATTCGTTCAAGCGTTCAACGGATTTCTTGACGGTTTGGAAGTTGGTAAGCGTACCGCCGAGCCATTTTTCGTGGATGCAATAAGCACCGCAGCGGGCGGCTTCGGCTTGGATGGCTTCTTGGGCTTGTTTTTTGGTACCGACGAACAAAAATTTAGCGCCTTTTTTGCTTTCTTCTTTGATGAAAGCGCAGGCTTTTTTAAGTTCTTTGGCGGTTTTTTGCAAGTCTAAAATGTGTACGCCGTTTCTTTCTCCAAAGATAAAGCGTCCCATTTTGGGGTTCCAGCGGGAAGTTTGGTGGCCGAAATGCACACCGGCTTCCAGCATGGCTTTCATAGATACGTTGCTCATTATTATTCTCCTGTGGCCGCTGCCTAAATTAGGGCATAACCCCCGGTGGCATTGGCCTGGGTGTCGTCGGGACAGGCTTTGATTTACAAACTTTTTTCGCTCTCCCGCTCAAATTACACCTATGACTATTATAGCATATAACAGAAATCCGCGCCTAGCGGGCTTTTGCTTTTGCCGCCACAAAACTGACCGACAGCCCCGCACAAGCCATTATAAAGAAAGCCACGCGCATATTGCTGGCCTGCGAAATAAAGCCGATTAATGGAGGGGTAAACAAAAAACCAAAAAAACCAATAGTGGAAACCGTAGCCACAGCCATACTGGGCGGCATACGGGTAGTTTTGCCCGCTAAACTATAACACAGCGGCACAATGGAAGAAAACCCAAGCCCCACCAAAAAGAACCCGGCAACCGCCATATAAAAGGAGGGGAAAACTACCGATAAGACAAAGCCAATAAATAGAATAACGCCGCTTCCTTTAATCACTTGCGAGGAGCCGAAACGGGTGGCAAAGAAATCAGCCGAAAAACGCCCGATTGTCATAGCCGTCATACAGGCTATATACCCGGCGCGGATTAAATTGTCCGCCGGATGCACTACCTGCATAAAATACACACTGCTCCAATCGTACATAGTGCCCTCGCAGGACATAGAACAGAAGGCCATTATCCCCAAAAGAGCAATATATAAGGAAGGCTTTACAAACGTTTTTTGGCGGACATCTCCCACCTTTATTTTGCGGTCGCGCGGCAACATAGAGGCATACATAGACAACAAAATAACAAGGCAGACAAAGAACGTCATCAAAAAATGTTCCTGCGTGGAAATGCTATGCGCGGCCATCCACGCGCCCAAAAGACCGCCGACCACTCCGGCTAAACTCCACATTCCGTGGAAGGAGGCCATAATGCTGCGGTTGTAGAGTTTTTCCACCCCTACACCCTGCGTATTAACGGAAATATTGGAAAGGTTGGACGTTATCCCAAAGAAAAACAGCGCGGCCATTAACTGGAACTTGGTGGTTACAAAGCCCAATAATACCAAGGCCAACGGGTAAATGACGGAAGCGATTGTCAACATTTTGCGGCTGCCGAAACGGTTGACGAGCCAGCCGGAAAGCATCATGGCGGACAGTTGACCGGCGGGAATTAAAAATAAAACTCCGCCCAACTGTGCATCAGACAAAGATAACGCAGATTTAACATCAGGGATACGGCTTGCCCAACTGGAAAAAACAATCCCGTGAATAAAGAAAAAAGACGAGGCCGCTACACGGTAAAACCGTTGGGTCCGGTGCGGAAGAGATACAGATGGCATATATATAATTTATCTTTTTAAAGCGTTTTAAAAATAACTGTTTTCCGGCCTGGCCGGTGGTTCTTTGTACCCAAAGAAAAACCGCGGACGTTATGCGCCCGCGGCCTTTCAAAAAATAATTAGAAGCGGCCGTTTACCAATACCATAGCCGGGAACCAGCCGTTTTCGGCAATATTCAAAATCCCAACCTGTAAGCCTTCAATGGTGCGCGCATAGTTTACAAACCCTATCTGCGCGCCGTGGATGTATTCGGCCTGGTTAAACAGCCCAAACTGCAAGCCGGAGATCTCCCGGTTGGACATATTTACAAAACCAAATTGTGCCCCTGCGATATTTTCCGCCTTTGCCAGCAACCCAAATTGTGCACCGTACACATCGTTAGCCAGGTTGATAATCCAAGCGAAACTGACCCCTTTCAATTCATATTCCGTTTGCGCAAAAATCAGGTCAAGTTGTACGCCGGATAGAGTTTCGGTTTTTGAACCGATACCCAAATCAATACCTGTGATGTCGTGTATGTTATCCGGGCTGGCGATAGCCGTTTTGTCCCAAAGGGATAATTTAAAAATGCCCGGCTCGGCGGCCGCAGGCCACGCGGCAAATAGCGCCAAGGCCAAAATTAAAAGTTTCTTCATAGAAAATTCTCCTTTATAGTAAGTCTTGCATAATAATTATTTTAGCAATTTATAACCTGGTTTTTCAGTTTAAATTTTAGGCAAAAATTGTACAATATTTTAAGAGGTATTTTTACTATGCAGATAAACCTGGCTTCTTTTAACCCGTTGGCGGCAGATATTACTTTTAACGCCAAATCCATTATAGATTTGCTCCGTGCTCCCGCTCCCAAGGCGGACTTGCTCGTCTTGCCCGAGGCGGCCTTGTGCGGCTGTCCGCTCTTTGATTTGTTTGACGATAAACGCTTGCTCTCGCAAGCGGCTCCGGCACTTAAAAACATTGCCAAGGAAACAAAAGATACTGCGGTTGTTTTCGGCTTAGCGGAGCGCGTAAATAAAGAATCCTCCACTGCGCTTGCCTTTATATATAAAGGTAAAGTTACCAAAATTTACGATTGCGAAACGGTTGATTTCAAAGGCCTTCATCTGCAACTGGTGTTAGGTATGCCTGATGATAAAAATTTTTCGCCTGACCCGGATGCCGATATAGTGCTGTTTTTAATGGCCAGGCCCTATTTAAAAGGAAATCTTGCACCGCGATTAGAATCTCTTAAAAAATACGCCAAAAAGCACGCCCAGCCCGCCTTGATGTGTAACTTATTAGGCGGCGGGGACGGTATGATTTTTGACGGACTGACCGCCGCGGCGGACAAAAAGGGCAACCTGGTACTGTTGGGGGAACCCTTTAAAGAGCAGGTTCTTACCTACGATACCGAAGCCGCATATAAGCCCGTATCTTACAAAATGCCTTGGCAAGAGGAACTCATTAATGCTTTGGCGTTTGGGTTGCGCGATTATGTGCATAAAAGCGGGTTGGACAAGGTTGTGTTTGGCCTTAGCGGCGGAATTGACTCCGCCTTTACGGCGGCTTTGGCGGCCAAGGCTTTGGGCGGGGAGAGCGTGTATTGCGTTTCTTTGCCGTCCTATTGTACAAGTGATTTAAGCAAAAGTTTGGCGGGCCAGTTGGCACGGTCACTTGGGGTGAATTTGGAAGAAATCGGCGTAATGCCCGGCCTGACGGCATTAAAAGAATCTTTTGCGCATATTGTTTCTCATCCCAAAGATGCCACAGAACAGGAACTGCAATCCCGCCTGCGCACGACTATTTTGGGGGCACTGGCTACGGAATATAATGCTATGCTTCTATCCACGGACGACAAAAGCGAATCGGCGGTAGGGGCATTTATTCTCTATGGCGATGCCGGCGGTGCGCTCCGGCCGATTGGTGATTTGTATAAGAGTGAAATCTATGAACTGGCCGCCTATTTAAACCAAACGCAGGAGGTTATCCCGCAGGGCATTATTGAGCGTGCGCCCACGTCCGAACTGCGCCCCAACCAAAAGGACGAGGACCAACTCCCGCCCTATGCGGCGTTGGATAAAATTTTGCGTTTGTATTTTGAAGAACAATTAGCGGCGGCGGAAATTGCCAAAAAGTGCCATACGAAACTGGAAACCGTAATAGATGTTTTAACGCGCATTAACGCGGCGGAATTAAAACGCAGCCAGACGGCTCCCGCATTAGAGGTTAGCGCGCACCCGCTTAACGGTGTGCGTTGGCCTGTCATTAAAAAAATTAACTTATAATATGAAACGCTTGTTTGTACTGTTTGCTTTATTTGGCTTATCTGTATCCGTAATGGCGGACCCGATGCTTTTGGGGCCGACAAATTTACGCATTAGCGACGACGGCGACTTTTCCGCCGCACCCAAGGAACAAAAGGCTGAGGACCCCTTTGATAATTTTTGGGCTTACCGCCTTTATCCGCCCCTTAAAAACCTGAAAGGAAAAGGTGTAAAGGTGGCGGTGGCGGACAGTGGGATAGTCTCGCACGCAGAATTTAACGGCAAGCACATTATGGGGCAGGATTTTACAATGTCCGGCTCGTTTACCGATATTAAAAATCACGGAACGGGCGTAGCCGGCATAATTGGTGCACGTGGCGTACAGTTTACGGGCATCGCTCCGCAGGCTTCTCTCGTGGTTTATAAGATTGACGACGGCAGCCGCTTAATCGGCCCGCAGGCGGTAACCTCCGCCATAAACACCTTGCTTACTTATAACGAGGAACACCCGGACGATAAAATAACCGTTTTAAATTTAAGTTATGGTGTATCCGCGGGCGGTTCTATTCCCCTTACAAACGCGATTAACAAAGCGCACGATTCCGGCGTAACTATTGTGTGCCCGGCGGGAAATTATCCGTTCCCCGGAGTGTTTTACCCGGGCAAACTTTCTACGGTGATTGCGGTGAGCGCCTTGTCCGCAGACGGAAAAAATATTTATCACCAATCTTCTTACGGTCCCGAGGTTGATTTTATTGCGCCCGGCGATAAGGTTTTTACCGCCGCGGCTGACGGAGACTATACCTTAATGAGCGGAACCTCCGCCGCGGCCGGATTTGTCAGCGGTGCGGCTGCCCTGGCCGTGGAAGGCCTTAAAAAGAAACTGGGCCGCTATCCAACCGCACAAGAAGTAAAAGATTCCTTAAAAAAAGCCGCTGTTAAAATTCCAGGTCTGCCCGATATTGCCCAAGGCAATGGGATGATTGATATCCGCAAGTTGGAAAAGCAGTTTAGTGTAACCAAATGACGCAAGCAAAGCAAACCAAAAGACCGCGCAAAATAATCCGCAGACAACTGTTCAGTTTGGCCAGTCCCATTTTTATTGAAACGCTCCTTATTATGTTCACGGGCGCGACGGACGTTTTTATGCTCAGCCGTTACTCCGACGAAACCGTAGCCGCCGGGGGAGTGGTCAACCAACTGTTAAACCTTGTGTTTATTTTGTACGGCATTACCACCTTGGGCACGTCCGTATTGTGTTCGCAATATTTGGGGGCCAAACAAAAAAAGAACGTGGCGCAGGTGATTGGCATTTCCCTGCTGGTAAACCTGATTATGGGGGGGATTGTCAGCGTGGGGCTGTGGGTGTTTGCTGCCCCGTCCTTAAAGTTAATGGGGCTGGATGATAATTTGGTAGGGTATGGCGTATCTTATATGACGCTTGTCGGCGGGTTTTCGTTTTTGCAGTCGCTAGCGATGACGCTTTCTGCCATTTTGCGCAGCCACAACAAAGCCTATTACCCGATGTTTGTTACGCTCCTTATCAATGTTATTAATGTCGTTGGTAACTATTTTTTGATTTTCGGAAACTTTGGGGCTCCTCGTTTGGGGATTACCGGGGCGGGTATTTCCACGGTTATCAGCCGCACGGTAGCGGTTATCTTACTAACGTACTTACTGTTTCGCAAGGTGGCTCCGGTGCCGCCCTTAAAATATTTTAAACCGTTCCCGTGGGATAAAATTAAAAACTTGCTCTTGGTCGGTTTGCCAGCGGCGGGGGAACAGGTGTCCTATAATTTATCCCAAGTCGTGATTACTTATTTATCCGTAATGATGGGTAATGCGGCCCTGACAGCCAGAACATATGCGATGAGTATTGTGATGTTTTCGTATGTGTTTTCCCTGGCAATCGGCAACGGCGCGGCAATTGCTATCGGGCATTTGGTAGGCGCGGATAAGGGAAATGCCGCTTTTTCACTTGAAAAATATTCTATCCGTCTGGCTCTGTGGGTTACGGTGTTCGTGTCCGTTTTGACGGCCTTGGCGGGTACGGATATTTTTAAATTGCTTTCTTCTAATCCGGAGGTTATCCGCCTGGGGGCAATGGTTTTATATATTGATGTAGTGCTGGAAATCGGCCGTGCGGTTAATATTACCTCTGTGGATTCCTTGATAGCCGCGGGCGATGTGATGTACCCGTTTGTTACAGGCATTATTGTAATGTGGTTGGTGGCTACGCTTCTATCCTATGTGCTTGGCATTTGGTGGGGCTGGGGACTTAACGGTATTTGGCTGGCGATGGCACTGGACGAAAATATCCGCGCCGTAATATTTGAACGCCGTTGGAAGAGCCGCAAGTGGATGAGTAAAGGTTTTACTCGGTAGGCGTGCTTTTTGCTAAAATATATATATGAGCGAAAATTCCTTTTATCAAGAATATGATGTTCCGCAGGACTTGCAGTTTAAAACTGCCGATATTTTGCGTATGGGCGGGTTGGATTGTAGCGCACAGTTAAGCACAAAATATTTTGAAGATGTTTTTTCCGCTCCCAATAAAATTACCAAAGTGGCGGTGTCGCTTTCGTTTTCGGTAGCCTCCAAGGAAATCTTGGTGCGGGGGGGCGTAAAAGGGGAAAGGTTAATCCAATGCGCCCGCTGTTTAAAGATGAGCACACAGCCGTTTGCCGAAGAATTTATAGAAACATATAGCACCAAGCAAGAAATAATTGATATAATATCAGTTGTACGGCAAACGCTGGCATTGACGGAGGATATCCGTTTTCTGTGCAGGCCCGATTGTAAGGGACTGTGCCCGACGTGCGGACGGGATTTGAACGACGGTCCGTGCGGTTGTAAACCAGCAAATTTGTCTCCTTTCGCAGCATTGAAAGGAAAATTTAAGTAACAATTCTTTTGAATTTTACTAATAAGTAACAGGAGTATTACCAATGCCCAATCCAAAGAAAAAACACACTCGTTCCCGCCGGGATATGAGAAGATCCCACAATTCCGGAGTAGAATTGCCGCAGTTAGTGGCCTGCCCGAATTGCAAATCTCCCCGGCTGCCGCACAATGTCTGCCCGACTTGCGGGTTCTATAAGGACAGAGTGGTAGTGGCCCAAAAAACCAAAGCCGAAGAGCCCGAAGCCAAATAACGGTCCGTTATGAAAATAGCCCTGGACGCATTAGGCGGAGATTACGGCGCAAAGCCCAACGTATTGGGTGCTTTGAAAGCCGCCAAGAAACTGAATGTTGAGGTTATCTTGGTGGGGGACGAAGTTGTCTTGCGCCGTGAACTCAAAGCGTTAGGTTATTCGGACGTTCCGAACAATATCTCTATCGTCCACGCGCCTAACACTATTGATATGGGCGCAGAACCGGCCAAAGAGTGCCGCCAGAAAAAAGACGCCAGCATTGTCGTTTGTGCCAATTTGGTTCACAAAGGGGTTGCTGACGCTTTTGTTTCTGCCGGGCACTCCGGCGCGGCTATGGTGGCGGCCCTGTTCGGTATGGGGCGCATTAAGGGCGTACAACGCCCGGCGATTGCTACCCCAATGCCTACTTATAAGGGTGTAAGCCTGCTTTTGGACGGCGGTGCCAACGCCGATTGCAAGCCGATTCATTTACTGCAATTTGCGGTAATGGGTTCGGCCTATATGCAAAAAGTCTTTGATATCCCCGCTCCGTCGGTTGGTGTATTGTCTATCGGCGAAGAGGAAACCAAAGGCAACTTTTTGGTCAAACACACCATTCCGCATATGCGTGAAATCGGTGTGAACTTTAAAGGTACTGTGGAAGGCCGCGACGTAAACACCGGCGATACAGATGTTATCGTCTGCGACGGCTTTGTGGGAAACATTGTTTTAAAAATGGCCGAAGGCTTGGCGAAAACAATGATTAATATGATTAAACGCGAAGTCAAAAAGCGTCCGCTTGCCTTATTAGGCGCGCTTTTGTCAAAGGGTGCGTTTAAAGCCGTAAAGGACCACACCAACCCCGATTGTTACGGCGGTGCTCCGCTAGTAGGGGTAAACGGCGTGGCGATTATTTCCCACGGAAAATCCAATGATTTTGCCATTTTTAATGCCATTAAAACGGCCAAACGTTTGGTGGAAAAAGATTTTATCGGTGATATTGCGGCTAAAATGAGCGCGTTGAAACCGACTTTTGATGAAATTGAAAAAGAAATTCATCAGGAGGAAAAATAATGGCGGATTTTAAAGGTAAAAATGTGATGATTACCGGCGCTACGCGCGGTATTGGCCTGGCCTTGGCGGAAGAATTTGCCAAAGCGGGGGCTAATTTAGCCGTGTGCGGTACGCGCGAAGATGCGCTTGCCCAGGCTGCCAAAACATTGGAGGCTTACGGCGCAAAAGTCTATACGCAAAAGGTAAATGTAGCGGACGCAAAAGATTGTGATTCTTTTGTAGAAAATGCCGTAAAAGCCTTGGGCGGTTTAGACGTGCTGGTAAACAATGCGGGCATTACCAAAGATAACCTGACTGTTCGTATGAGCGAACAGGATTGGGATGACGTAATTGCCGTCAATTTGAAAGGGACATTTTTAATGTCCAAGGCCGCTTTGAAGGTAATGTTCAAAAAAAGAAGCGGCAATATTGTAAACATTTCTTCCGTAGTGGGGGAAATGGGCAATCCCGGCCAGGCCAATTATGTGGCCAGCAAGGCGGGCATTATCGGTTTAACGAAAACGTTGGCTAAGGAATTCGGTTCCCGCCACGTCCGTGTAAATGCGGTGGCTCCCGGGTTTGTTCAAACGGCTATGACGGACGCTTTGCCCGAAGATGTAAAAAACAAAGCGTTGGAGGCCGTACCGCTTAAAAGATTTGCTACGACGCAAGATATCGCCAAAGCAGTAATGTTTTTGGCCAGCGAAGACGCTTCGTATATTACGGGGCACGTTCTCGCCGTCAATGGCGGGCTTTATATTTAATTAATTAGTAACAAGGGGAAGCCCCTTTAAAAAAACCGGAGGACTAAAATGTCTGTAGAAAATGTGCAAGAAAGAGTAAAAAATATCATCGTGGAACAGTTGGGTGTTGAAGCCGACCAGGTGAAACCGGAAGCGCAGTTTGTAAATGACTTGGGCGCTGATTCCTTGGATACTGTTGAACTTATTATGGCTTTGGAAGAAGAATTTGATATTGAAATTCCGGATGAAAAAGCCGAAAAAATCAAAACCGTTGGCGAAGCGATTGACTATATTGAACAAAACGCCAATAAATAATTGTGTACACGGATATAGAGCATATCATTGGATATTGCTTTAAAGATAAGGCCGTTTTAAAGGAAGCACTCACTCATAAGTCTTACGCCGGGGAGCACCGTAGCGTTAAACATAACGAACGCTTGGAGTTCCTGGGGGACAGTATCTTGGGCGCCATTGTTGCAGATTATATCTACAACAAATGTCCGCACGTAGAAGAGGGAGTGCTTTCTAAAATTAAGTCTAACTTAGTTTCCAGACGCAACCTGTATCTTTGGGGCAAACAACTGGACCTGGGCCGCTATATGAGCCTGGGCCGCGGTGAGTTGGCTACCGGCGGCAGAGAACGCGACAGCATCATCTCCAACGCGGTGGAAGCCGTTTTAGGCGCTGTTTATATTGACGGCGGCTATCCGGCCGCGGAGTCGGTTATCCTTCCGTGGGTAAAAACGCAGGAACTCACGCAGGACGAAAAAGATTTCAAAAGTTTATTGCAAGAATACTTGCAAAAATCCGGGCCGCATACGCCCGAGTACGAAGTTATCCAAACAGTCGGCCCCGAGCACAACAAGGTGTTTACTGTGCGCGTGAGCCTGGACGGAAAAGCCCTGGGGGTGGGCAAAGGCCATAACAAAAAACTGGCCGAACAAGCCGCCGCGCAGGACGCTTTTTCTCACCTGAAAAAATAAACGGAGAAGAGGATGTTCCTGGGTAAAAAAAAGAACACAACCATCGTTTCTGCACCGACGGAGCGGAAGGTGCCGCAGGCACTGTCCCAAGCAGCCGGTAAGCCTTGGCTTATTTTGGCGGTAATCGCGGCGTTGCCCCTTGTGTTACTTTTGGCCTTTACCTTTAAAAGCGGATATACACCCTCTTCCAAGGGCGGAAAATTTGATAAAATCGTTTCCGTCAAAACCTCTGCCGAACTGGCGGACGAGGCCACCGCCGCTTTGCAAAAGAACGACTATCAAACCTTCTCCGATATTCTGCAAAATAAAATCAAAAACGATATAAATATTGTCAACAGCAAGGGCGACCCCCTTATCGTAATGGCGGCCACCTTTGGCAATTTACAGGCGGTGCAAGATTTGGTGTTAGCCGGAGCAGATGTGAACAAACCCAATTCCTTTTCCAAGGATACGGCTCTTCTGCGCAGTTTGTATGGCAATTTCCCGGATATTACGCGCTTTTTGGTTTATTCCGGAGCGGACATCAACGCGAAGAATAACTATAACCACTCTCCTATGTATTTGGCCTTGGAAAAACGCCAGGGCGAGTTTATTGACTTGTTTCTTTCCAGCGGTGTGCGGGAGGGGCTGAATAGCGATTATTTGTTCCGCGCTTGTGCCACCAAAAACGCAATGGGCGTATTGGCAATGCTCAAAGGCGGGGTGGACCCGAACGTAAAGAACGAGAAAGGCAATACTCCGCTGATTATTTCGGCTTCGCTTGGCGACGTGCCGAGTGTACGCTCGTTAATGGCTTACCGTGCCGACGTAAACGCCGCAAATAATGACGGGAACACCGCGCTCATTTACGCGGCCCGTTACAATCACCCGGACACAATCCGCGAACTGTTAAAACCGCAGACAATGCAAACCCCCATAGACGTAAATATGCAGAATAAATTGGGGCAAACCGCGCTTTATTGGGGAGCATCCAAGGGGTTTGAAGATGTTGTCCGCCGTTTGTTAGCCGCAGATGCCGATCCTACCTTGGCCGATAACAGCGGATTAGTGCCGTATATTGCCGCACAGAAAAACGGACGCGGACAGATTTTGAAATGGTTTAATAAAGATTTGCGCGAAGTTAAAAACAGCGTAATTGACGAGGACAATAAGGCCTTAATGGCGCAGGCCAAGGCCGAGGGGCGCGAACTGCCGGACCCGAACGCGGCCCCGGCGGAAAAACCGCTGACGGATGACGATATTTTTACAGCCGCCGCACAGGGAGATTTAGATTTAGCCAAACGTGTGTTGGATATGAATAAGGCCGTTGTGTTTAATAAAAACAAAGCGGGCTTTACACCCTTGCATATTGCCGTAGAAAACGGACGCACGGAATTGGTAGATTTTCTGATTACCAAAGGAGGACTCTTGTTTGAGGCCTCTCCCAAGGGAAATATTTTGCATTTGGCAGTTTTGTCTCAAAATATTGATATGTTAAAGCATTTGGTGCTCCTCTCCCGCCGCGAGGGCCGCTTGGCGATGATGCTTGAATATAAGGCCGTGCCAGCGGGCTACAAACAGGCTATGACGCCCTTGGCCTTTGCCGCGATAGCCTGTAACAAAGAGATTTACAATTATTTGGTTTCGGTGGGGGCTAAGCCGGGCAATTTGACTACTACGCCCAATATGCTTGGCTATGTAACGCCTGCTGATTTAATGGCCCAATGTAAGGCCAAAATTACGCAAGCCAAACAACTTACGCCCGCTCCGCAGGCAAAGCAGCCCGCCAAAAAGAAAGCGCAGCCCACCCGCCGCAGATAGTTTTTTGAGTGGCTAAATTTTGATAACTCCCAGGGAAATACCCCGGGAGTTCTTTTTTGTATCTAGAAAACCACCGGCTAGGCCGGGGGATGTGCCCAAGTGCTTTATAAAGAGGTGCAAACAATATTCATACTTTTTGTACCGACAAAAAGTATGACAAAAAACTCCCCGTCCAAAGCGTTATAAAAGCCAGAATTAGCCGGGCATTTTTATAACTCTCTATGCTCAAACAAATAAAAATGCACTCTGCCTAATCCGGCTTTTATAGGCAACGCACGGACGGCATTAACAAGCAAACGACATAGCAGCAAACACCTTGCACGCCAGTTATATGTGTCAGGACCTGCAAAATAAAAAGTTATCCTGAATTGCCGCCCATACCGCTAGGCAGCACCCCGTAGTGTTTCTGTACGGGGTCTATTGATAGGTTTCAGGAACTACTTTTTGGGTTTTTGGTTGTTGCTTTTCCGTCGTTCTCTGTGAAGGGGTTGTTTCGTTTTTTTTTTTTGCTAAAATTTCGATATTGTCCGACGGATATCCCCGGATGTATCCGCTGTATAAAAATGCGTATAAAAGGCTGTTTTGCTTAAATATAATGGCCTTAAAAGGAGAAAAAATGAAAGGATTTGCCTCTATTTTGTCATCCCCGAAGGTTTCTGTCGGGGATCTGTTTTTATTAAAAAAGGAAAACGACAGATTCCCGAGCCCTGCGGGCCGCCAAACACTCGGAAATGACGGTAATAATCATTGCGGTAATAACACCAGAACCCGTATAACAACCTTACGGGATGATGACAATAACAAAGGAACAATAAAGGCCGGTTTTACGCTTATAGAACTATTAGTAGTCGTACTCATTATCGGTATTTTAGCCGCTATGGCGTTGCCTGATTACCAACGGGCGACAGAAATCAGCCGGGTGGGGGCGGCCCTATCATTTAGCCGTGCGTTCCGCGACTCGGTGGACCGCTATTATATGCAAAACGGGCATTTTCCGTCCTCACCTGATACGCTTGATATCGGACTTACCAAATGTCCAAAATATTTTAGTTGTTCCTATCACGAGTTGACCACGCAGGGAAAATTCCAAATAGACCGCCAAAATGGTCCTTTTGCTTACGGGATTATCACGCGCTCTGCGGTTTCCCCAGCATTACCTAATACCATATATTGCTATGCTTTGCGTTCCAACAAAAAAGGCGTAGAATTTTGCGAGCATTGGGGGGAAGACGCAACCCCCGGAGATGGTACTTGGTTTCGCACCTTAATCCAATAAGGCAACGAAAACACCCCGCAGAAAATCAACTCTGCGGGGTGTTTTGCATAAAGTCTAGTAACAATTATGGATGAATTTTATCCATCATACGCGGGAACGGAATCGTTTCGCGCACGTGCTGTAATCCGCATACCCAGCGGACCATACGTTCAATACCCATACCAAAGCCGGAGTGCGGCACGCTGCCGTATTTGCGCAGGTCCAAATACCACTCGTAGCCTTTGGGGTCTAACCCCTGTTCTTTAATGCGTTCCAGCAGGGCATCATAATCGGCCTCTCTTTCGCTTCCGCCGATAATTTCGCCCGCACCTTCCGGGCCAATCACATCAACCGCCAACACCGTTTTGGGGTTTTTGGGGTCGCGCTTCATATAGAAGGCCTTAATGGCGGTAGGATAGTGGTGAATCATAATCGGGGTGTCGTAATCTTCGCCGAGCAAGGTTTCCTCGTCGCCGCCGATATCGCCGCCCCAAGGAGTATCGTTGCCCTTTTTGTGCAGGACTTCAATAGCGTCCGTGTAGTCAATACGCGGGAATTTCTTTTCCACGGTGGCTTGCAGTTTTGTCGTGTCGCGCCCGAGCAATTTTAAATCGTCGGCGCGGTTCTTTAACACTTGGGCCACAATGTATTTAATAAAGTCTTCGGCCAAGTCCATATTGTCGTCCAAATCGTTGTAGGCTACCTCGGGTTCCACCATCCAAAATTCGGTCAAATGGCGGCGGGTTTTGCTCTTTTCGGCGCGGAAAGTCGGCCCGAAGCAATAGGTGCGGCCTAATGCCATAGCGCTGGCTTCGCTGTATAACTGCCCGCTCTGGGACAAGAAGGCTTTTTCGCCGAAATAATCGGTTTCAAAAAGCGTGCTGGTGCCCTCGCAGGCGGCGGGGGTCAAAATCGGGGAGTCAGACAACACAAAGCCGTTTTTATGGAAATATTCGCGGATAGCAAAAATAATTTCGTCACGGACGCGCAGAATAGCCGTTTGGCGCGCAGAACGCAACCACAGGTGGCGGTAGTGCATCAAAAATTCCGGGCCGTGCTCTTTGGGGGAAATGGGATAATCTTTTGCCATTTGCACGACTTCCAAATTCTTTACACCCAGTTCAAAACCGAGCGGGGAGCGTTTATCCTCGCGCACGGTGCCGGTAACGATAATGGACGATTCCTGGGTAACTTTATCACCCAGTTCAAACAGTTCGGGGGAAACTTCGCCCTTGAACATTACGCATTGGATAATGCCGCTGCCGTCGCGCAGTTGCAAAAAGTGTAATTTACCGCTGGACCGCTTGTTATACAGCCAGCCTTTTAGAGTAATTTCTTGGCCGAGATATTGGCCCACATCTTTAACACGAATTTTACTAGACATATATTCCTCTGTAATAAAGAAATAGGGTACGTATCTATTTTATCTTTTTTGGAGAGGAAAAGCGACGGGAAAAGAAAGAGGTGTTTGCCTTTTTTGAGTAACCCCGGATTCCCGAGTGCTCCGCGCCGGCAGACACTTGGGTATGACGGCATATATAAGGAAATTCCTCTTTGAATTGTTTTGCGGGCATTAGCCCTCTTATAAAAGGCGTGCAAGGGGTTTTCTGTTATGTCGTTTGGCTGTTAATGCCGTGCGTTGCCTATAAAAGCCGGATTAGGCGGAGTAGCATTTTTATTTGTTTGAAAAATGCCCGGCTAAGCCTGGCTTTTATAACGCTTTGGACGGCGAGTTTTTTGTCATACTTTTTGTCGGTACAAAAAGTATGAATACAGGCCGCGCCTCTTTGTATAGCGCTTGGGCACATCCCCCAATAAAAAACCTCACTTTCGTGAGGTTTTTAAATGGTGGACGTGATCGGGATCGAACCGACGACCTCCTCGTTGCGAACGAGGCGCTCTCCCAGCTGAGCTACACGCCCGAAAATCGGCAACAGCGTTACTTTCAACATATTTATTATAGCATATACGAAAACAAAAATAAAAATATTTTTATTTTTTCCCGTCGGAAAACACCGCGGGCGCTTGCCGCACTTGAAAATATCACTTTTTACTACTATACTATAATATGTGTGTAATTTGAACTGAAACGGTTTCCGTGTTTGGCTCAAATCCCTTTTTATTGGAGAGTAAAATGAAAAAACTTCTATTTTTACTTTTTGGTTGTTTATTTTCCGCTTCTACCGCCGGAGCGTGGGGGCTGTTGCCGGAATTTACTAAATTACAGCCTGAACAATATAAGAAAAATGACGGCTACCTCAAATTTTTATTGGACGATATTTATGAGGGCCGCCCTGAATTGCGCGTATGCGTAAATCCCTATGATAAAAAAACCGAAGACGAAATGTTTGAAAATATACAGACTGCTTTTTCGTCCATATTTACGTTCGTTCGGAAACAAATTGAGCAAAGCGGACGGACGGCAGAATTTACGGACTTTTTAGCCGTTTGGCCGAAAACCTTTAAATTGCAACGTATAACTTATCCTGCGGGTAAAAACTGCAAGGCAATATCCGGGCAGTTTGACCTTGAAATCAAGGGGGCGCAAACCCGCATTCCCATTGACACGGGTTTTAGGCTTTCTTATGGACAACAAGGCCACGCGTTGCCTGTGCAGAACTCTGAAACTTTTTCGTGGTCTATCATGTTATCCACAGACACCCCTATCAAGGAAGAACGGGAAGAAATTGCGTTGCACGAGGTTTCCCATTTGTTCGGGTTGGCTGACCAATATTCCAATTTTGCAGCCGACAAAACCTATTCTTTGCAGGCTTTTGAAGACTTAACGAAAATAGATTCCATTATGCAGGGCTCATCTATGGACAAAAGAAAAAAATTGACTTGCGACGATGCGGAAGGATTTATTAACGCAATGGACTTTATTATGCGCCAGAAAGGCAAAACCTCCAACCGCTTGAAGCACGGTTGGGCGGATTTCTGTGGGCGCAATTATATTTATATGGACGGTATTCCCCAACGAAACAAGACTCTTGCACAGGCCAAGCAAGAGCACGATGCTTTTGCACAGTGGGCGGCTAATGGGTATAAGGACGCCGATAAGCCTGCGTTTGCTTCAAAAGCCCTTGAAGTGCAGCGCGATTTGGCGGCCCGCCTTGCAGGAACTACCAAAAAATTATCTGCCTTGCAAGATAAAAAGGCCGAATTAGAGGGACTGATTACTTCTAAAAAACACGAAATTAAATATGCCGACTTTTACAAATGGACTCCCCGCCAATTAAAGGCAGAACAGGCCAAATTGAAAAAATTAGAAGAGGAGTTCAATACAGTTGAGCAGGAAATCGCACAACTGGAAGGCAATATGGAGTCTGGAAAATTCCCCGAATTATCCCAAAAGGACACACCGGCGCTGACCGCGCCCACTACGGGTAAGAAAGGGGAAGCAAGTTTATCCTCTAAATCCACCCCCGTGATTAGTGGCAACTATGTGGGCCCGCAAGGCGCACAAGTAGTGGCGGCCACCCCTAAAACCACTAAACCCGCCCAAAGGGAAACTCCCAAAGTAGCCAACACGGCCCCAAAGGCAGCGGCGCAACAGCCTCAGGCTCAGCCGATGGCAACGCCTGTTCAGCCCCAACCTGTACGGGTAAGCAACAATCCCAAGGCTGCGTTGGACCGCTATATTGCGGCGCACCCCGAGTTAAGAGAGTCTTTATTGGCTGTTCGCACGGGTATGGCTCTGCCTTCGCAGGCGCGTGAGGTGATGGAATTTCAGGCATTGTTTGAAGCATACAAAAAAGGGGAAGAACCCAAGATGCTGACAGCATCCGCGCAGATGCCCGCTTCCGTCCCGGCGGCTGATAACAAAGCCCCCAAGGCTGATAATAAAACCAATGTAAACAATGCGAATAAACGAAAGGAATTGGAAGCCAAATATAAGGCGCAATGCACTTTGTCTAGTTTTGAGCAGAAATACGAAAAGGAACTTACTCCCATCCGCAAACGCTTGGAAAAGGGGAAAAAGTTGAACGCGCGGCAATCTTCCTTGTGGAAAGCATACAGCCAACGTTTAGAGCAGGTGCAAAATAGACCTAGGTGCAAAGAATTATCTGCCCAAATCAAAGCCCTTTAATTAAAAACCCCGGGAAACCGGGGTTTTTTTAGCATTTGCCTATTCTTATTTCCCTCTAAAATGCTAAAATTACTTATATGGCTAAACTTGTACGCGGGTTTAGAGACATCTTTGAACCCCAATCTAAAAATTTTACAGAACTGGAAAATTGCGCCCGTGGCGTGTTTTCCCTTTATGGGTTCGGCGAACTGCGCCTGCCCACAGTGGAATTAAAAGAACTTTTTATTAAATCCACCGGCGAAACGACCGACATTGTCCAAAAAGAAATGTATGCGTTTGAAGATGCCGGGCACCGCCAGTTGGCTATCCGCCCCGAAGGCACCCCCGGTGTGGTGCGTGCATATTTGGAAAATAATTTTACGCAAAATGCGCCTGTGCAAAAATTTTATTACATTGGTAATATGTTCCGCGCGGAACGCCCCCAGGCGGGCCGCTACCGCGAGTTTGAACAAATTGGCGCAGAATATATCGGCAACGCTGCCCCGGCCGCTGATGCCGAAGTTATTTTGATGTTGAAAGATATTGTGGCTAAATTTGGCGCAAAAAACTATAAAGTAAAAATCAACAGTTTAGGGTGCGACAAATGCCGCCCGCTCTACCGGCAGGCGCTGATTGATTTCTTATCCAAAGAGAAAGAAACCCTGTGCGAAAACTGCCAAACCCGCTTGGAAAAAAATCCCTTGCGCGTGTTAGATTGCAAATTGGACGGCGCACGCTTTGCGGGCCGCGTACCGACAATGCACCTGTGCCCCGAGTGTCAAGCGCACTTTGACGAAGTACAACGCTTGTTAAAGGGTAAAATTGATTTTGAAGTGGACCCGATGCTCGTGCGCGGGTTGGACTATTATTCCCGCACTGTGTTTGAATTTCAGGCGGGTGATGCTTCCCAAAATGCCATCGCCGCCGGCGGACGCTACGATACCCTTATTAAAAATATGGGCGGTCCGGCTACCCCGGCTATCGGCTGGGCTATGGGTGCTGAACGCGTGATTTTGTCGCGCGGAGAGGTTGCCCGCCCCAAAGAAAAAAGCGTCTGCGTGGTGTCTCTGGAAAAAGACTGCAACGAAACGGCCTTCAATTTAATGCAAGCCCTGCGCGAAGCGGGTGTACGTACGGAAGGAGGCCTTTTTGAGAAGAACGTAAAAGGCCAAATGAAACAGGCTGACCGCTGCGGCGCGGCGTATGCGCTTATTTTAGGCGGCGACGAACTGGCCAAAAAAGTAGCCACTTTAAAAGATTTGCAAACGGGAGAACAAACCCAAATTGCTTTTGACGTTTTAACTGACGAGGTAAAAAAACGGATATGAAAAGAACCAATTACTGCGGGGATGTAACCGCATCCCTGTTAGGCACCAAACAAACCTTGTGCGGTTGGGTAAACAGTTACCGCAACCACGGGGGCGTGTTGTTTATTGACTTGCGCGACCGCAGCGGCATTTGCCAAGTGGTGGTGGAACCCTCTAAACCCTTTTTTAACGAGGCTTCCGCCGTGCGCAACGAATATGTTTTGCAGGTAACCGGCACCGTACAGCGCCGCATTGAAGGGGCTGTCAACAAAAATATGAAGACCGGGGAAATTGAAGTGGTGGCGGATGAATTTAAGGTATTAAACACCTCTATCCCGTTGCCGTTTGATGTGGATAAATCCCGCGCGGTAGCCGAGGAAATCCGCTTGAAATACCGCTATTTAGACTTGCGCAACCCCAAAATGTTTGCCAATTTGCTTTTGCGCCACCGCATTGCGCAAGCCGCGCGCCGCTATTTGGATGCTAACGGATTCTTGGAAGTGGAAACTCCTATTTTAACGCGCTCCACGCCCGAAGGCGCGCGCGACTATTTGGTTCCGTCCCGCGTGCACCACGGCGAATTTTACGCTCTGCCGCAAAGCCCCCAAATGTTTAAGCAAACCTTAATGGCCAGCGGCATTGACCGCTATTTCCAGTTGGCCCGCTGCTTCCGCGACGAAGACCTCCGCGCCGACCGCCAGCCCGAACATACGCAGATTGATATGGAGATGTCTTTTGTAACGATTGACGATATCCACGAAATTGTAGAAGGGTTGATGAAAGAAATCTTTAAAACGGCAGGCAAAGAATTAAAGACCCCGTTCCCCAAACTTTCTTTCCACGACGCTATGGAAAAATACGGCTCCGATAAGCCGGATTTGCGCTATACGCTGGAAATGAAGAACGTAAACGAAATCTTCAAAAATACAGGCTTTAAAGTATTTAAAGATATATTAACCGCTAACGGTGCTATCCGCGCTCTTCGCGGTGAAAAAGGCGCAGCCTATTCCCGCGGGCATTTGGATAAATTAACCGAACTCGTCAAAAAGAACGGTGCCAAGGGCCTGGTGTGGATTAAAGTAAAAGAAGGTAAGTTTGAAGGCCCGTCCGCCAAGTTCTTTACCGAAGAAGAATTAAAAGCCGTGCAGTCCGCCGTATGCGCGCAGGACGGCGATATTATCTTTATCGGCAGCGACGTCAAACTCCACACTTGCCAAATTTTTATGGGAGCTTTGCGCAAGGAACTCGTAAAAGAGTTGCCGCAGGTGAGCGATTGGGCGTTTGTGTGGATTACTAATTTCCCGCTCTTGGAATATATCCCCGAAGAGGACCGTTGGGATGCCGCACACAACCCTTTTACCGCTCCGGTGGAAGAAGACTTGCCCAATTTGGAAAAGGACCCGGCCTCTATCCGTTCCTACCAGTTTGACTTGGTGTTAAACGGTAACGAATTGGCCTCCGGCTCCGTGCGCAACTGCCGCCGCGAGGTGCAGGAACGCATTTTAGCCTTGATGAAACACTCCAAGGAAGAAGCCGCCCGCCGCTTCGGTATGTTGTTAAACGCGTTGGAAGCGGGTGCGCCTCCCCACGGAGGTATCGGCTTGGGTTTGGACCGCATTACCGCACTTTTGGCGGGAGAAGAATCTATCCGCGAGGTAATTGCCTTCCCGAAAACGGCGCAGGCTGTCTGCCCGCTGACAGAGTCTCCCAATACGGTAGATGATATCCAACTCAAAGAATTGGGCATCAGCATTACCAAAGAGTAATTTAAATGGCCCCGCCCAAAAGCGGGGCTTCTTTATTTTTTGCCGTTTTTGCATTATAATAAGAGTATCATATATCGGCGGGGAATTATGGAAAAAAATAAAAAATTAATTCAACTGGGTTTTATTATTGTTGTGCTGTTGGCGTTTGGGCTGGCATTTATGAAAACGACCGGGGCCGGTTCTGCTGCCCGCCGCGCGGCTGTTGCGGAACAATCTTCCTTTCCCCGCCAACCGACGATAACCGAACTAAAAAACGAGGAATTTTTGGGGGTGCCTTCGTCCGGGCAAGTGGCTGAGCCGTATCAGAACGCCCCACACCCATCTAACCGCCATCAGGCTAGTGGCTATTATCCCGCTGAAAACTATCCTCAAACGGGTTTAAATCAGGCGGACTATACTTTGCGCGCCCCCAACACGAATAAGCCTTATCGGGGCTCTTACGGCGGCTATAACGGCTCTTACGCAGGCCAGGCAGGCACAATGCGTAACGATTACGGCTCGTACCGCGCGGGTATGCCGGCTAATAAAACAGGGAACGCTAATGCTTCCGCCGCTCCCGGTGTTTATCAGCCCACGCGGGAAGAGGCTATGCGCCGCGAACGCGCTAATGCTTTTGCTCCCTATTTGGCCGGAGCCAATAAAGACAAGCAAAAACAGTTAAGCAAACAGTTGGAAACGCTTTCCTCCGGCTTGGACAGAGCAATAGCCAAGGCTCTTTTGCCCAAGAGCAAAAAAGATGCCAATATTGAAAAATACCTCCAACGCAACTCCTCGCGCGGAGTTTCCGCCGGCCCCTTTGCCCCGGTGTTAAAGCAAGTGGCCGCGCAAAAGGACAGTGTTGTGCAGAGTATGACCCAAGCCTATGGCAAACAAGCCGGCGCACAAGCGGGTAGAATGATGGATTCTTTCCAAAAGGAAATGGCTTCTGCCGTCAATGCGCCCGGGCAAACTCCTCAGCAAATTGCGAATAAAGTACGCGAAGTGGCCAATAAATACCAACAAAAGTTGGAAAAAATGAGCCAAGACAACGGTTTTAGACAATTTGAACAGGAGCGCTTAACCAAGGATAACCAGTTAAAGGAGGCTCTTGCCAAGCAATACGGCTCGCAAATTGCGGGGGAAGCCGCGCAGGCTATTGATGCGGCCCGCGCTAAGGATATGCAACTGGCCCGTCAAGGTCTGCCTGCCGAGGAATATTACAAACAACAACTGGAAAACCAGCGCGTGCGCCGCGGTGAGATTGAAAAGGTCATCCACCAACATAAAATGCCTCTGGACGGGTTGCGTAAAATTGAAGACGGTATGCAAATGGAAGAGGTACAAAAGCAACTGGCTGACGAAGAGGGGGGAAAAGTCCTTCCGCGTAAACACAAAATGACGGAAGCGCAGTTAAATGCTGTCCGGGGCGATTTACAGCAACAACGCAACAGTTTGGTTGGAAATGCCCAGCAAATTTACGGCGAGACGGGCGCTCGGGAAATTGATGCCCTTTTGCAAAAATACCAGCAAGATTATATGGAACTGGCGAACAACCAGGAAATTTCTGCCGCGGAATTTGATAAAAAAGCAATGGAACTGCGCTTGAAAGTAAACCAGGATATCCAAGCCCGCCAAGATTCCCCGCAGATGAAGGAAGCGCGGGTAAATAAACAGGTAGATGCTATTATGCGCGACCCCTCGGTGTCGCAGTTGCCGGCCGAACAAAAGCAGGCTTTACGCGCCCACGCGCACGACGTACTGGCCGCGACGTTTGAAAAGATTGATAAGATTAACGCTTCCAATCTTTCCAATGCCGAAAAGCAAAAACAAATACAGCAAGCGCAAGCCGAAGCGCAACGCCAACTTTCCGGACAATAGTTGTTTTGAACGTAATATAAAAAGCCCCGGTGTATTTTCATCGGGGCTTTTTGATGTGCTTTTATTTGTCCGGAGTATTGGCGTGGGGGGAAACGAAGTCTGCTAAGGGAAAATAATGGTTTAAAATGGTTTTATAATCTTGCCCTGCGTCAGCCCGTCCGGCGGCACCCGTTTGGCAAAAACCCACACCGTGTCCCCAGCCTCCGCCGTAAAACACAAAAAATTTCAGTTCGCGGTTTTCGTAATTTGGCTCTACAATAAAGTAACTGCTGCGCAGCATCCCTAAACTTAAATTGTTGCGGATGACATTTTCTTTATTTAGCGTAACACTGCCTTTGGTTCCCTTTACAAGCAACCGGCTGACATAGCCCGAACGCCCGCGCCGCAAGGGAATTAAAGCGGTAATGCGGCCGATATCTTTTTTCTGGCGTTTAATTACTTGGCGTAAATCGTTTTCATCTACCACGCGCGTCCAACGGTAGGCCGCCAAACTGACATTTTTGCTATACCGACTGTACGCATCGTGCGGGTATTGCAAAAGTTCTTTAAACTGGTAGGGTTGAAGCGTATCAAAATTAAAATCTTTGTAGTCGGATACCGGATTTAAATAGGGGGTTTCGCTCCACCCGGCTTCCTTTGCGCTTTGCGTAATGCCCCCGCAGTTGGCTGAAAACACGCTCTCAATCGGTTTATTTTTGTATTCCAGCACTTCACCCACAGTGGATTCTACGGCAGCGTTTCCGCGTTCACTCTCCGCACTTACCCCGCCATAAACCTGGCAGTTTTGCGTGTCGCACAAGTCATACCCATAGGCTTTATGTTTTCCCAAGTGTTTTAGTGCATAGGTGCGGGCCAAAACAGCCTGCGCACGCAAGGCGTTCATCGGAAATTTTGTCGGCATTTCGGAGGAAATAACTCCCTGTAAATATTCCTCTATGGTTACAATATTTATGGGAATAAGTGTATTGCTTTTGGTACTGTGGGTGATTTGCAACTTTCCGCGGTATTCTTTATCGTCCACGCTGGCCCAGGTCATCCCCGCACCGCTCATTACATTTTTAACAATAATGGTGCTTCCTTCTCCCTGTGTTTTGGATAGAGGAGTAATAATAACGGAATTGGAAAAAGAGATTTTTTGGCCCGAGGGAGATGATAAATGTGCTTTTCCGTTTTGCAAAACAGCCACCCAACTTTCCCGCGCGCGGCCCTTTCCTAACAGTTTGCCCGTTTTAGCATCTTTAATGGTAAAAGCGTGCGAAGGGATAAAGTGCAGGGTGTGTCTGTCTGCGGGGCGGCCGTTTTGGCGCATACCGATACCTACTTTTATTTCGCGTGTTGTTACACCGTCCGGCAGGGCAAAGGGTTTTACAAAGGTGTGTTTTAAAATTTCCTTGCCGCCTGTTAGTTGCTTTTCCGTGCGGGTAATGCGCGGGCGCAAGCGTTCAAGGGCTTTGTTGACATCCGTACTGCTTTTATCGGAGGAATAAATCATACGGTACTGGCGGTAGGCTTCGTTGTAATTGCCCAGTTTTTCAAGTACGGCGGCATAGTGTTTTTTGGCTTCAATAAATTGGTGGTCATAAGTGGCGGCTTTTTCAAACACGTCCGCAGCCTTTTTGTATTCCTTGTCCTCCTCATAAAGAATACCCAATAAATAGTTTGCTAATGCCGGATGCGTGCCGGCGCGGGCGGCCAGTTTCAGATTGTACTTGGCAAGTTTTTTGTCCCCTAGGCCGATTTGCGCGCGCGCTAAATTGATATATAAAAAACCAGAACGGGCCTTATCTTCCGGCAGTTGGGCCAATAATTTTTCAGCGGCGGCATATTGTCCGTCAGCCAAAAAGGCTTCGGCGGACATTTCTATAACTTCGCGGTCTTTGGGATAAATTTTATAGGCTGCTTGGGCAATATCCACTGCTTTTTTAGGTTCGTTTTTTTCCATTGCGATAAACGCAGCATTTAAAAAGGCTTGGCGGTTGTTGGTTTCTTTGGAAAGGCTTATATATTCGTCAAAGGCCTCATCGGGCTTGTAGGCAAAGTATAATGCTCCCGCCTCTTTCAAACGTTCGTCTTGTGTTTTGGGGCGTTCTTCTGTTGCGTGCCCCGCCATAAAAAGGAATAAAAAACCGGATAAAAGAATAAAATATTTCACAAAAAGCCCCAAAGTAAAGATTTCTTATATTATATCGTTTTAGGCGGGGTACGCGCCTGTTTTTGTATAATAATTTTTATGACGATTCCAATACCACAATGGCTTAAAGATTTGGCCGGGCGCAATAAAGCCGCCCTGCGTACGTCGGCCGCGCTATCGGCGCAGGCTTCTATTGATAAACACGTTTTGCATACTGTGTGCCACGCGGCGCATTGTCCTAACCGTGGCGAGTGTTTTAACTGCGGAGATGCTACTTTTATGGTGCTGGGGGATATCTGCACCCGCGGCTGCCGCTTTTGCGCTGTAACCAAAGCGCGCCCCTTGCCGCCTGACGGAAATGAGCCGCAACGCGTAGCCGAAGCCGTAAAAGAGTGGGGTATCCGCTATGCGGTGCTTACAATGCCCACGCGTGATGATTTACAAGACGGCGGCGCCGCACATTTTGCGCGCGTAATTAATGCTATCCGCCACCTGACCCCGGGAGTGTTGGTAGAACCTCTTATTTCCGATTTAAAGGGGGACGAACAGGCCCTTAAAACGGTGTTGGATTCCCACCCGGCGGTACTAGCGCACAATGTGGAAACCGTACAGGAACTGTATAGTGCGGTGCGTATTGGGGCTGACTACAAACGCACGCTGACCCTATTGGAAAATTCCAAAAAACTGGCTCCCGAAATTTTTACCAAAACAGGCTTTATGGTGGGCCTTGGCGAAACGGAAGAACAGGTAAAGACCTTAATGAAAGATTTGCGTTCCGTCGGGGTAGATTTATTAACTATCGGGCAATACTTGGCGCCTTCTGCCGCGCATTATCCGGTGGCGCGCTATCCCGAACCCCAGGAGTACAAGGCGTGGGAAAATTACGCCCTTTCTTTGGGTTTTAAAGGTGTTGCCAGCGGCCCATTAGTGCGCAGCAGTTACCGGGCAGGGGCATTATACCGCCGTGCCTTGGCGGGGCAAAGTGTAAAATAGTATAATAAGATTATGAAGAAGATTGTATTTTGTTTCTTAGTTTCTTTCTTTATGGCCGCCTGCGCGGGTAATCCGCCCGCTTGGTGGAACCCGTCCAATTCCTATAATGGGCCGAGTCAAGTCCGTGGTTCTGCTCCCAAAACGGTTAAAGTCGCTCCTAATAACGGGGAGCAAGAGATTACACCTGCCGAAGAAAATTTAACACCCTTGCCTGATGAAAGTTACGAAGAAATGATTTTAACACCTTTGCAAGACGAGGAAACCGAGGACCCCGCTAACAAAACACCGCAGGATACCCAAAACACAATGGATATTACTCCGTCGGCAAGTACGGGGAGTATGCTTCCGCCGCCTAGCGTGTTGGAGTGATTTAGACCAATAAAAAGCCCCCCGGTTGAGTTAAACCGAGGGGTTTAATTACTACTGTTCATTTCTACTCCTTTACTACACTGCTTTCCGCGTTTTATACGCCAACTGCCGGGCCTTATGCCTCTCCGCTTTTCCCGCTGGCCGAACCAAGTACATCAACCAACGGAAACACTACCTTCCTGCTGCGCCTACGTCTTTCGCTACAACAGCACCATCATTATCCAATCAAACCGCCCTTAACGGACTGCCCGACCGGCCGCCGGATACGTCCTGCACTGTGCCTATCAGACACCCGGACAGTTATGTAACCCAACCGTCCTGGCCTTTCCAAGCGCACACGCCCAACTTCTTCCAGCCTATGGCACTATCGCTTTTATACACGTCTTACACCGGCGCATTTTCCGCTTCTGCGGCTCCCGGCTTGGTGGGAATTGCTTCCCGTAAGGATAGTATAAGCGGATTGGCGATTTTGTCAAGGGGGAATTTTTTATCTTTTTTATCGTCGTAAAGGTATGAGCGGACAAAAAAATCCGCGCCCGATTTTACTCCGGCGCGGATTTTTTACGGAAAACTAATTTACAGGTTAGTAATGTCGGCTACTGTTTGCGTCAGGTATCGGCGCACTCGTGCAAGCAGGGCCAATCGGTTTTGCCGAACGGCGGGATTTTCATCATTTACCATTACGTCCTTAAAGAAATTTTCCAACGGTTCTTTAAACGCGCCATAAGTTTTCAGTACGTTTAAATATTCGTCCTTGGTTTTGGCGGTGTTTACCGCACAACCCAAAGAAGAATCTACTTCGTGAATTTTGTCGTATAACGCTTTTTCGGCGGGGAGTTCAAATAGTTTTTCGTCCACGGCTTCGGTTACGTTTCCGGCTTTTTTAAGGATGTTGCATACACGTTTTGCCGATTCAAGTACGGCGGCAAATTCTGCACTTGTTTTAACGGTTTCCAACGCACTGACGAGCGCTTCCGCTTGCGTGAACGGGAGTTCGTACCAGTTGGAAACGGCATTTAACGTAGCGGCATTATGCCCGCGCTGTTCAAGCACTAAGGCCAAACGCTGAAACAGAAAGTTCGGCAATTCTTTTAAGCCTTTGTCCACCGTTCCGGCGGGATATAAGGAGGCCGATTTTTCCACCAATTCTTTAAGCGAAATTTGCATACCCTTTTCCAAAAGCATACGCACCGCACCAAAGGCTTGGCGGCGCAGCGCGAAAGGGTCTTCGCTTCCGGTAGGAATTTGCCCGATTAAAAAGTTGCCTACCAAAGTATCTATTTTCCCGGCAAGTGAAACAATATTTCCTTCTTCGGTAGATGGCAAGGGCGAGGTGGAGGTAAGCGGAAAATAAAATTCTTCCAAGGCTTTGGCGGCATCTTGGCGGCCTTCCAAAGCGGCATATTGACCACCCATATAGCCCTGCAATTCCGGGAATTCATACACGACGTGGCTTGCCAAGTCCGCATAGGCGTGCGAAGCCGCATAATCCACGGTGTTTTTTAATTGGTTTTTGCCCAATTTTTCGCATAACCAATCGGCCAGTTGTTGGGTCCTGGCGGACTTTTCAAACATAGAGCCTAATCCTTCCAAGAACAAGACATTTTTAAGTTTGTCTTTAAATGCGTTTAATCCGACCTTTTTGTCGTTGTCAAAGAAGAATACGGCATCAGACAAGCGGGCAGACATTACTTTTTTAAATCCGTCGCGCACTTCGTTTTGGTTGACGGAAATACCGTCGCGCACAGCGATAAAATACGGCTGTAATTCGCCTTTATCGTTGGTTACGGGGAACATTTTAATCTGCTTTTTAAGAACAGTTGTAATGAGTTCTTTGGGCAGTGTTAAAAATTTAAGTTCAAAATCCCCGCCGACGGCCACCGGGTGTTCGGTACACCAGACGGTTTCTTCAATCAGTTCCGGGTCCAAATCCGCGTGATAACCGCGGACGGCGGCCTCGTTGGTAACGGTTTTGATGAGGGCTTCCTTGCGCTCCTCCGGCAGAACCAAAATCGGTTGCGGTTGGGCGCGCAAAAGGTCGGCGTAATAAGTTTTGTCGGCTTGTTCCACCTTAATCGGTTTGCGTCCGAAGGAGGACAGCGGATAGGTGTTGCGGTCCGAAGTAACCCCCGCGACGGTAAATTTAATTACCTTATGCCCATACAGGCCAATAAGGGAGCGAATCGGACGGCCGTAGCGCAGGCCGGATTCTTCCCAAATCATATTTTTGGCAAATTCAAGGCCCGTTACAATGCGGGTAAAAATTTCAGGCAACAGTTTGACCGTTTTTTCGCCTTTGATTTTGACAACGGCGTAAATAAACGGACCCTTTTCGGTTTCTTTTACGGTTAATTTTTCAGGGGCCAGGCCGTTTTTCTGCGCAAAACCTGCGCTTTGGGGGGTAAAGTTGCCGTTTGCATCTTTTAACAGTTTGGCAGGCGGTCCTTTTACCTCTTTTTGCACGTCTAGCGATTTTTCGGCCAAATCTTCCACCAATACTACTAACCGGCGGTAGGTGCCAAAGGAGTCCACAGACTTATAGGTCAGCCTTTTTTCGTCTAAAATCTGGGCGGTTAAAGTTTTTAACTGCTTTAAGGCCGGGGCCATAAAGCGGGCGGGCAAATGTTCTACACCGATTTCCAAAAACGCGTTCATTTAGCGGCCTCCTCTTCCTGTTTTTCTACACTTTCCACATAGGCTTTGGCACAGGCCTTGGCTAAATTGCGGATTTTGGTAATATTGTTGGTGCGGTCGGATACGGAAATAGCCCCGCGCGCTTCCAACATATTAAAGTAATGAGAAAGTTTCATTGCGTCGTCGTAAGCCGGCAGATAAAGCCCTTTTTTGCACAAGGCCAGACACTCCTCTTCGCACTCGTGGATATAACGGCGCAAATGTTCCACATTGGATTCTTCAAAATAATAATGGGAAAATTGGCGTTCGTTTTCGTGGTGTACGTCGCGGTAAGTTACCTGCTCGTTCCAACGCAAATCAAACACATTATCCACTTTTTGGCAGTACATAGCAATACGTTCCAAACCGTAGGTAATTTCTACCGTAATGGGGTTTAAAGCATATCCGGCCATATTTTGAAAATAGGTAAATTGTGTAATTTCCATACCATCCAGCCAAATTTCCCAACCGACGCCGGAAGCCCCCAGGGTGGGAGATTGCCAGTCGTCCTCAATCCAGCGTACGTCGTGCTGTTTGGGGTCCAGGCCAATGGCTTTTAAAGAGTTTAAATAGATTTCCTGAATATTGGCCGGAGCGGGCTTCATAATTACCTGGTATTGGTAATATTTGCCCAAGCGGTTGGGGTTTTCGCCGTAGCGGCCGTCTGCGGGACGGCGGCACGGTTCCACATAGGCACGGTTGACGGGTTTTTTGGTAAGCGAGCCGAAAAAGGTTTCCGGGTTATAGGTTCCGGCCCCTTTTTCCACGTCGTAGGGCTGAACAAGAACGCAGCCTTGTTTAGTCCAGTAATGGTTCAAAGCGGATATCATATCCTGAAAATTCATACCGTATTTCATATGTAAATACATTATATAAAATATAACTGTACGGGGGAAAAAGAAAAAACTGGTATAATAAAAATATGATTACCACTGTTATTTTTGATATGGACGGACTTTTGTTTGATACCGAACTTATCTATTTTGAGTGCTATAAAAAAGCCGCCCAAGAGGACGGCAAAACTTTCCCGTTTGAACTGTTTGAATCGTGCGTTGGCATCAGCCGAGAGGAAGCCTCCCGTTTTATGCGCCAACATTTCGGCCCGCAGGCAGATATCGCGCGGATAAATTCCCGCACGATGGAAATAGTAGAAGAATATCTGGCGGCTGACGGGGAAATTAACTTCCGTCCCGGTGCAAAACAAGCAGTGGAATATTTTTACAACCGCGGGCTTAAAATAGGGCTAGCCTCCTCCAACATTAGTAAATGGGCGCGCCATTTTTTAACTAAAAAAGATATTATCAAATACTTCTCTGCTATTACTACTACCGACGACGTGGAACACCCCAAGCCGGACCCGGAAGTCTATTTAAAAACGGCCCAAAAATTGCAGGCGGACGTATCCCAATGCCTGGTGTTTGAAGATTCTGTGGCCGGGGCAACTGCGGCTATTTCCGCGGGTATGCGTACCTGTGTGGTGCCGCAAATTAAACAGCCCAATACTTTCGTGCGCGAAAATGCCTTTAAGATTTATAAATCTTTGGCGGATATTTATTCGGATATGGAAGAATTGCTGGGGTAGCGTGTTTTTATCCGTAAAAAACCCGGACCGTTTGGCCCGGGTTTTTTACAAATTACAATTTATCGCACAGACAGCGGAATATATGAACCTTGCAACAAAGGATTGTATTGCAAGTTAGCCGGTTTATTGTAATTAAGGAACAGGACTTGGCTTTCCGTATCCACCACAATAGACAAGGTGCGGTTGCGTTCGTCCTTAGGGTTTTTTAAGGTAAGCAAAATGGCTCTTTTGTATTGTGCCGCCTGATACGGATAGGCCTTGCCTTTAAAAAATTCAATAAAATATGCCACCGCATCTTTGGGCATATAGCAAAAATCCCGTACGTCAATCGCGGTTAATTTGTAGTGATGAAAGAGTTTGTTCTCTTTGGCGGCGCGGGTGAGCATTGTATAAGAGGTTCGGCAGGATTGTGTAAATACCGACGGGCGCGTAGCCGCCAATTTGGCAAAGAAATCTGCCAAACGGTTCTCTTCATACGAATTGGCGCGGGCTTTTGTTACAGCGTTGGAAACGGAAGCTCCCAACGGGCCGTTGGCTCTATTCATATCTTGGTGAGCCTTTAAAATGGCCTTTTGCCAAGAAGTATAATAGGAGCGTTTTTTAGCCGCTGGTTTTGCCGGGGTTTTTACGCGGGCATAAATTTTTTGGACTTCTTCTCCTACTCTCACGCCAAAAACTCCGCCTACAAAACGGTTATCTTTTTTAGTTTGGGCATTGGCAAGCCCGGATACGCAAAGTAATAAAACAAACAGCCACAAAACAGATACTTTCTTATAATTCATTTTTTTCTCCTTAAAAATTATTGTACTAATTGAAATGCTTTACGGCAAGGTGTTTTAATGTGCCGGATGCAAAACCAATTCTTCCGGTTCGATTTGGTTTTCCTCGGGGAGCGGGGCCGGCTCGTTTAGGCCGAAGTTTTTTAGGGTATTTAGCGGGAAGGTTAAATATTGGTTTAAGAAACGGCGGCAAACGCTGTTGCACTTGGAAAGGGCAAGCAAGTCTTCCGGCTCCGAAAATACGAGAGAGGAAAGTTCGTCCTCGTGCATACGCCGCCAAAATTCAGCCGAAATTTTAAGCACAGGTCTTTCTAACCCAAACCCTGCCAGCGTCATTAACCGCAGTGTAAATGCCGCAGCAAAGGCAGAATTGATTTCGCCCAATTCCAATTCGGTCAGGGCAGCAAGCAAGAGTTCATACTTGGCCTCGCTCGGTTGGTGCAGGGGGGTTAAACGCTGTATTAATTCGCAGAAGTGCATAGCGAGTGTGGTGCGCTTTAAATCCTGGCGGATATGGGGAAAGATGCTGTTGATTTTACCGCCTGTAATCGTTGCTACCGTACCACCCCTGCGCACATAAAAGCGGTAATCGGCACAGGCAAACGGCTCGCTGACGGCCTTTAACTTTCCGGCGGCGCGCAATACCCCGGGCAGGCGCGCGTTGAGTCGCCCGTGTTCGCGGGTGTAGAGCGACACCATACGGTCCGCTTCCCTAAATTCTTGGCGGAAAAGGATAATGCCCGAGTCGGTAAATATCATCTATGTACAGCATAGCATTTTTTGAGGGCTTGCATACAACCTTGGGATATGGGATAATATAAAAGTTCAGCCGGATAATTTTATGAAACGGTTGGCAAAATTTTGCAATAAAAGATATAATATTTGTAAGTTTCATACAGAAACGATTTTAAATTAATAACAGGAGATACGTTTTTTCCAGTTCGGTTTCCGGGCCAGAATTAACGTATAAGATAAAAATGTTACCGACATACAGACCTAACAAAAGAAGACGTGCCAAACACATCGGATTCCGCGCCAGAATGGCTACCGCCGGTGGTAGAAAAGTATTAAGTGCCCGCAGAGCCAAAGGCCGCCACGAATTAATCAGAGCCGCCTAAGCGCTATGACGCCTTACGGTCTGCCGCGAAGTAGCCGCCTGCACCTTAAAAGAGATTTTAAGGCTGTTATCCAAGGCGGCGTAAAATTGCAGTACCCAGGATTAGTACTGTGGTGGCGGTCCGGCCCGGAGAATACCCGGCCGGCCCGTTTTGCGGTAGTGGTATCCCGTAAATTGGGGCCTGCGGTTGTGCGCAACCGTACCAAAAGACTGTTAAGAGAAGCGTTCAGACTGAGTAGAAAAGACATCAAGCCGGGGACGGATATTATTGTCAGCCCCCGCAACAGCGAAAAATTACCAACTGTACAAGCAGCGCAATCAGCGCTCACGTTACTATGCGGCAAGGCCGCTTTACTTTTGTCCTCTTCAGATAATTTGCCGTAATCCTATTGAGGGACATATGAACCAAATTTCGCTCGTGTGTAAAAATTTTTTACTTTTACTGCTCAATTTGTTTATGTTGCTGGTGCGGCCTTTTTTAGGTCCGCGCGGGGTGTGCCGTTTTACACCCACTTGCAGCCAATACGCAAAGCAGGCGATTGTGAAATATGGCGCGTTTAAAGGGGGATATTTGGCACTCAAACGGGTGCTGAAATGTCATCCGTTGCATCCGGGCGGATACGACCCGGTTCCTTAAACGCAGTTTTTCTACAGTTTGCGCTTCCTCTTATCCGGCCGTCCGGCGCGCCGGGCGGTTTTGCCACAAGAGGAGTTTTATGAATAACAGACAGTTCTTAATTACCGTAATGCTGTTTTTACTGGTAATTACCGGCTACAACCAGTTTGTCGCCCTCCCCAAAGCCCGCGCGGCCAAAGAAGCCGCCGAGGCTCAACTGAAAAAATCCGTACAGGAGGCCAAGCAAGCAAGCGGTTCCCAAACCGTGCTGGCAGCCCCTATTTCCGTATCCAAAGAAAAAAAATCCGCAGCCAAGCCCGAGGAATTAATTACGCTTAATTTACCTCATGCGGACGTTACTTTTTCGTCCAAAGGGGCGGGTATTAAAACCTATTTGTTTAAAGATGTTGTCGGCGATGTGGACCTGACCCCCTATAAAGGAGAAGGATATTTTTCCACTATGCCGCAGGTGGACTTTGCCGAATTTGCCCGCACAAAAGATTCCATTACTTTTGTGGGCGACATTGTTCCCGGGTTTAGCGTCTATAAAACGTTCCGTTTTAACGAAAACGGAATTAATAACGTAAATGTTACATTTGAAAACAAAACCTCGCAAAACTTGGCTGTTGCTCCGTGGAGTTGGAATTTTGGCCCCGGTTTGGCTACGGTCAAAAGCGAGATGAACGATAACGAACGCGAATCCAAAGCCGTTTATTTGGTGCAGGAAGAAGGCAAGAAAAAGCCGACCTTGGAAACTTTTGCCAAAGGGGATAAACAACCCTCCTTGCCTTGGACTTGGGCCGGTATCCAAAACCGCTACTTCCTTTCTGTTTTAATTCCGCAGAATTGGAAAGGGGGAGATTTGGCCGCTTCTTCCGAAAAAATCGGCACCCAAAAGCGTATGTGGGGTTTGGCCGGAGAAGGCGATTTAAAAGGCCCGCAATTTTCTATTGCCGTAGCGGGAACCACGGTGGAAGCCAAATCCAAAGTAGAATATAATTCCGATTTCTATTTTGGCCCCAAAGATTACAAAGCGTTTTTGACCTTGCCTTATCATTTGGACCGTTCCATTGCGTTCGGCTTTTTTGGCGCGTTAGGCAAAATCGCGCGCAACGTGTTGGAAACTTTTTACGGTTGGACGGGCAACTACGGCGTGGCTATTATTATGCTGACCGTACTGTTGCAGGCTATTTTGTTCAAGTTTACGATTATGCAGTTAAAATCGGCCGCCCAAATGAAAAAGGTCCAGCCCGAAATGAAACGTATTCAAGAAAAATACAAAGGTAATCCCGAAGCCTTAAACCGCGAAACCTTGAACTTGTACAAAAAGTACAACGTCAATCCGCTCGCCGGGTGCTTGCCGCTTCTTATCCAGTTGCCTATTTTCCTGGCTCTGTTTAATGCGTTGCGCACTTCTTGGTCTTTGCACGGGGCTAAATTTGTATTTTGGATTACGGACTTGTCGTCAAAAGACCCGTACTATTTGTTGCCTATTTTGATGGGTGCAGTAATGTTCTTCCAGCAAAAGGGCAATATCCCCGCAGGGACGGATCCGTCCCAAGCGGCTATGTTTAAGTATATGCCGCTTATTTTTACCTTGTTGTTTATGAATTTCCCGTCCGGATTGGTGCTTTACTGGCTGACAAACAGCCTGCTCACTTACGGGATTCAAACGCTTATTAACCGCAAAATTGCGAAAGCAAATTAAGGAGTCATTTTATGCCGAATAAAATTAAAGTACAAGCAAAAGACGTATCCGAGGCTATTGCCAAGGGATTAAAAGAATTAGGTTTAAGACGAGACCAAGTGGAAGTAACCGTATTAGAAACGCCTAAAAAGGGTTTCTTGGGCATCGGTTCCCGCCCGGCGGTTGTAGAATTACGCCAAAAACGCTGGTCCACTGCCAATTTAGATGCGCAAATTTATATGGACGTTCCGAAAAAACGCCCCGCCAAATCCCGCAACGGACGCAACAACCGCAAGGAAGCCCACGGCAACCGCCGCAATAACCGCAGAAGCGAACGGGTGTTAGACGTGCGTGAACCGCGCGAAAAGGCTCCTAAGGCCAACGAACCCCAAATGCTGCCCTGCGAGGCTATCCGCAATGCCGTCATCCCGGAAAATTTGAAAGCCCCTATGGCCGAAGCCAAGGAATATTTGGAGAAGGTACTTACTCATATGGGCGTAAAAGCGGAAAATTTGAACGTATGGTGGGATGACAAACAGCAGCGCATTTTGCTGACGTTTGACTGCGACCACCCGGCTATTGTGATTGGTAAAGAGGGAAAAACCTTGGAAGCCATCCAGTATTTATGCACGTTGGCATTAAGCCGCCATTTTGACAAGCCTATTTCCGTTATTACCGATACGCAAAATTATTGGAGAAAGGCCGAAGACAAAATTAATGCCGAAATTGAAAAAGGTATTGATATGATTAAGCGCGGCAACAGCGTTTTCCGCTTCCGCCCGATGAGTGCGCAACTGCGCCGCTATATCCACCGCGCGGTAGAAGGTAACGAATTTGTAACCACCGCCAGCGAAGGGGAAGGCAAATGGCGCAAAGTAACCCTGCGCCCAACCGAGAAAGCGTTGGAAGCCGCACGCGCCAACACCGCGCCTGCGGACTTTGTACCCGGAGTAATCGGCGAGGATATCCCCGAAGAAACCAAAACCGAAACGGTGCAGGAAGAAGTGGTTGTAACCGTGGAAAACGGTGCCGAAAAGGAAACCTGCGCGGTAGAAGTAGTGGAAGAATGCCCCTGCTGCCATCACGAGGAAGAAGCACACGATGATTGCTCCTGCTGTGAGGACGAACACGATTCTTGTGCGTGTGAAACGCCTGTCAAGGCCGAAGAACCCGCCCAAACAGCCCCTGCGGCTGAAACAGCGCCCGAAGCGGCTCCTGTTGCCCAAACGGAAAAGCCCGCCACCGCAGAGAAAAAGGAATCTTGTGGCGGATGCTGTGGTTCTTGCAACTGCGGCCCGCTGTTTGAAACCCCGGCCGACCAATCCGCCGAAACCAAATAACTAATCATTGGGTAATTTAAAACTCCCCGTTAGTGTGAATATGCTAACGGGGAGTTTTGCAAATAGTGCAGTTTTACTTTTGTTTGGACAAGGCAAAATAGGTGTTTAGGATGGCTTTATCCAGGGGAGAGTTTACAAAATAAATGTAATCCCTGTCGGCGGTATATAAGATGACATAATTTTTGTGGTAACGTACGGCTTTTACTTTTTCCCAAGGAGTAAAGGCTATATATTCATCCTCGGTGTGCAACTCCTCGCTCATTTCGTCCTCGTTTTCATCAAGCAAAGTCCACCAAATGCCGCGCTCGTCAATAGTGGTTTGCACCTCTGCCAGTTGGGTGTACAAACGGCTATATTGCATTAGCACGGTGAATTTTACTCCTAAACGAAGCACAAGAAAAAAGATGATAAACAGTAACTTAGCCCGCCAAGGGCCCGCCGCTGGCAACAAGCATAAGAACCCCACCGTCAGCACCAAAGCCCAAAGAGTGTAAGCCGTAGAAATGTTCATATCCAACGGGTTTAAGCAAGCCGCCCATAAAAAGCGAGAGCGGGAAACTTCCAAAAAGCGGGTGGAACTGTGCAAAATGGTAAGCGGTGTTACCAGTAACTTTTTATTGGGGAAAAGAGTTTTTAAATTGGTAATAGCCCGGTATATTCCAAAAATGCCAAGCAGAAAAAGATTACTCCAAAATAAAACACCCGCCAATACCGAGCGTAAATTTCCAAACTCAATATCCGCAAGCATCGGCATAAGCAGGCAGATTAAAACCATTAGTCCAGAAAAGAAAATTTGCAGGCTGGCTTTTATAAGAATAGCGGGTTTTAGCATAGTTATATTACCAAAAACGCCCGGTTATTGCCGGGCGTTAAAGCGGGAGTATCCTTACCTTTATTTATTGTCTAATGTACGGGTAAAGTTGCTATATGTTACAAATTTTTCTTCGTACGCAATAAAGGCTTCCTTCAAAATTTTGATAGCCGTTTGCTTATCAAAAATCTTTTCCACTACAACCGTTTTATTTTCCAACTTCTTATAATCTTCAAAGAAACTCATTGTTTCCGAAATTAAGTGCTCAGGCAGTTGGGATACATCTGTATAGTGGCTTACGTTCGGATCGCCTTGTGCTACGCCAATGATTTTATCGTCGGCTTCGCCGTTATCAAGCATCCGCATTACCCCGATAATACGCGCCGGAACAATACACATCGGTACCACTTCGGCTTGGGATAAAATAAGGATATCCAACGGGTCTTTGTCGGCACCATAAGTACGCGGAATAAAACCGTAGTTGGCCGGATAATACACGGAAGAATAGAGTACGCGGTCCAAGCGCAAAAGGCCGCTGGCTTTATCCAGTTCGTATTTGGCGCGGGTGCCTTTCGGAATTTCAATAATCCCGTTTACAACATAAGGTAAAGAATCTTTATCTCCGGGCGAAACGTGGTGCCACGGGTTAAAATTTGCAAACATTTTTTCCTCTTTTAATCTGTAATTTACTTATCTATTGTAGCAATTTTCACGCATAGATTAAACACTATATAACACTGACTTGGTATAATAGAATAAAGATTTTCCCAAGGAGTTTTATATTATGCCAGAAATTAAATGCCCGCATTGCGGACAAATTTTTCAAGTGGACCAGTCCGGCTATGCCGATTTATTAAGCCAGGTGCGGACCACTGAATTTCATCAGGAGTTGGAAGCCCGTGCCAAGCAACTGGCCCGGGAACAGGCGGGAGAAATTGCTGTATTAAAAACCCAGGCGCAAGCCGACAAGCAACAGGCCGCCGCGGCCTACGAGCAGGAAATAATATCTTTAAAGGCGCAGATTTCCTCCGCGCATACTACACAGGAACTAGCCGTCAGCCGCGCGGTGGCGGGAGAAAAGGAACGCTTAAACGATAAAGAAAAAGAACTTTTGTCGCTCCGTGCGCAACTGACCGACGCCAAAAATCAAACGCAATTACAGGCACAATCTTTAAAGGACAATTACGAAATCCAACTAAAAGCCAAGGATCAGGAAATTGCGTTCTATAAAGATTTAAAGGCCAAAATGTCAACCAAAATGCTAGGCGAAACCTTGGAAAAACATTGTGAAATTGAGTTTAACCGCTACCGCGCCACGGGCTTTCAAAATGCGTATTTTGAAAAGGATAATGATGCCCGCACCGGAAGCAAAGGCGACTATATTTTCCGCGAGCAGACCGCCGACGGGGTGGAATTCATCTCCATTATGTTTGAAATGAAAAACGAAATGGATACCACCGCCACCAAACATAAAAACGAGGATTTTTTCAAAGAACTGGACAAGGACCGCAAAGAAAAAGGGTGCAAATACGCGGTGCTCGTGTCGCTGTTGGAGTCCGACAATGAACTGTACAACACGGGCATTGTGGACGTGTCTTACAAATATCCCAAAATGTACGTTATCCGCCCGCAGTTTTTTATCCCGATGATTACGCTACTGCGAAATGCCGCGTTAAACGCGGCCGATTACCGCCGGCAACTGGCAGAAGTAAAAAGCCAAAATTTGGACATTTCGCACTTTGAGGACGACATTAACGATTTCAAAGCCAAGTTCGGGCGCAACTACCAATTAGCCAGCGACAAATTCAAAAAAGCCATTGAGGAAATTGATAAAACGATTGACCACCTGCAAAAAACCAAAGATGCGCTGTTGTCCTCGGAAAATAACCTGCGGTTAGCCAATGATAAGGCGCAAGATTTAACCGTTAAAAAACTGGTAAAAAAGAACCCGACAATGGCGCAAAAATTCGCAGAGTTAGCCGCTAATAAACCTGCTGGTACGGGTAACGGCCCGGCCTTAGACTAGCCGCCTTTATGACACCGCCCCGCGCCTAGCAATTTCCTGCGCGGGGTAATTTTTTAATCGGGCGACAAGACGCTGTCGCCGTCTGCTGGTAGAATAGTTATAAAGGCGTGCATCTCGCCTTTTTCTGCATAATCAACGTACAGAGATAAAAATACCCCGGGTTGTAATGTAGCCCGGGGATTTTTGTAGGAGGCTAAAAGGCTTTATTTTGCCCAGTCGGCTAGGTGCTGTGCCGGAGTGGGGAGGACGGACCTCAGCCAGTTGTGCCACGCTTCGCAGGTAAAAAAAGACCCGGGGTGCTGGATAGCGGCCCCGCTGGCGGTTACATTACCCGCGTGGATAGAAAACACCGGGCGCGTAAAGGTATTGTTTATCTTTTCGCCCCACGGGGTTAATTTGCCAAGTGTTAAAGAGGGGGAAAACTGTTCCGTATGCGAGAGGGCGGACATCCCGGCAAAAATGCAAATTCCGGGTTTTAAGGTGTTTAAAACATCTTTGAATGCCTGCCAGCCTTGCGCAAAATCTCGTTCGCTCGGGCGGTCCGACGGCGAGGGCATTGGGCGTTGTACAAAATTATAGAACGCGATATTTTCCCATAATTTGTGTGCGCTTTCCGCCGCCAGTTTTCTGCCCGCCAAAAACGCGTTTAAATTGTTCCAGGTCGGGCTGTTCCACCAGTGTTGGGGATAACACCGCTCCGCCACCAAGCGGCGCGTGTAGAGCGGATTTTGGACGTCTTCTACGTTGGATTTTGCTTTATCAATATAATGGGATTCCAAGATTACCAATATTTTATTGGACGCCGAAGGATAATTTTTGCCCACCCACGGGTACCAAGCGAGTTTTCCCGCCTGGCAGAGAGCCTCAAAGGCTGGGTCAAACGACTGCGTTTGATATTGTTCAATTTCCTTTAAAGTTATCATAATGGGACTCCTAAAAGTCCCAAGTATGTTTTTTGTCTGCTAACGCTTTTTTTGTATCACTTACAGAACGCAACGCCTTAAATGGTGATTCGGCTGCTATAAAATTGATACTGTTTAATATTAGGGCAAGTCTTTCATTATTTTCCGAGGCAATGGCTTCATCAGCCATAGCAAATAACTTATTAAAGTTTTCTTTCCTCTCGTCAAAGGATTTGTCTAAATATTCTAATATTACAGCTTTTTCAGCCTCAATATGTTTAATGAGAACATCCCTTTCTGCAATAATCTTATTTCGTTTGTTTTCTTGCACCTCGGTAAATTTTACTACGCGTCCTAGTTGCCTAGTTAAATTAAATATTAAAGGCACCATCATTTCTGGCGAAGGCGTTTGCAACATAGATTTTAAATCACCTTGCAAATTTGCCACAAAAGCATCCCCATCCTCGTATTCTGATTGAGGCATAATATTAGTAGAGGCGGGAGTTTGCTCGCCATTTGTAGAAAGCGTTGTATCAGTCTGCAACATCTTTTGTGCCCCACTTTTAAGGGCTTCAATTCCTACTTGTTTCAAAAAATCAATGATGACATCATTATTCATAAATAACTAACTCCTTGTTTTTTAAGATTTTTTTGGAAGATGTAATTACATTCAGGCCTGCGGACGAAATATCTCCTTTTTCGTCAAGCAACGGCGTATTAATTAACTCTATCAGTGCTTTTACGAGTAAAGCCGTTTGCTGGAACATTTTTATATTTTCTGCATTATCCATATCAAAATCTGGCACTAGGGGAATAAAGTGGTTGAAAACATTGAGCGTTCGCTCTTCCATTTTATTTGTAATATCTATGAGTTCATTAACTCTCTGTACTACGCCGTCAACAAGAGGCCAACACTTTTCCATATTCTTGATAGTGATTACTGCTTTTCTAGAATCTTCGGCAATTTTTGTCAGTTTGTTAGAATAATAACTAGAAGCTGTTATTCCAACAGTCATAACCGCCACTACTGCCGCAGCACCGCCAGTAAGAGCGCTTAATGTTGCTACGCCCGCAGCCATACCACCACCTCCACTAGCCAAACTACCGCCACCCAACCAAGCTAATGTAGCATTAGTTGCGGCCACGCCACTCAAAGAAGAAATAGCAGTTCCAGTAGAGGCTGTTGCTAATGCCCCAACTGCCCCGGTTACTGCGGTAGGGGTAGCTGCTGCGACTATACTTCCAGCGGTTCCCATTAGTAATGTAGTATTAGCAATTTCTCCGCTTGACATATCAATATCTTTCATTGTACCTATTAGTTTATTGACTTTTTCCATTTCTTTAAAAGTTTCTTTATTCAGGTCAACTTTTGACAATATTTCATAGGTTTTTTCCTTGTTTTTCTGGTCCAAGTCCTGTAAATATCCCAAAAATTTTCCTACAATATTTTTAAAGATTTTTAAACGTTGTGAGCCTAACCTAGAAATGCCTGTTTGCATTTCTTTCCGGCGTATAAGCGTTATCTGTTGGGCATTTTTATATACTATTCGGCAGGTTTCTTCTATATTTTTAGCCTGTTTTCTATCTTTCCATCCTTGCACGCCGATGGCAACTTTACCCAATCTTTTAACTTTGCCTAAAAAGCCAGAGGATTTTTCTATTTTGGAACATTGCTGATATTTAGAAAAATTTGCACAATACTCTTTTTCCAATTCTGGGAGTTTTATATTACCCTCAACCAACGGTGTTGGTGTAAACAGAGTCTCTGCATAAAAAGAAAAAAATCTCTTTTCGTTTTCCAAAATTCCTTGTTTGTAGGAACTTCGCATATACTCGTGCCCCGACGGATAATAAATCACGCATTCGCCATTTAGTTTTCCATTATCCCAATATTGTTGTTTATTGATTTTACCGGAATGATAGTATAGTTCTTCCGGTCCATTTTTCACTCCATTTACTAAATAGAACTTTCGTCGGATGGACTGGGAATTTGGGTAGAACTCTTTGTGAACATCTTTTTTAACTGAAATTATTGATTTAGGTTGCTTTTCTTCTTGAGGAGCAAGGCCTTCCTTTTCTTCTGTCGCGCATATACCAACCAAAATTGCAAGCCCCATAAGGCCAATAATTCCGAAAAGGATACCCGTCCAAACGGGGTGTGTTTGCCACATTCCCAACACTGTATCTATTAATATTTGCATCATTTTTTTGTCTCCTTAATTTTTTATCTGCTTTTTAGTAGCCAGGTACGGCCTTGGTCCTTGGAATAAAAGGTTCCCTTGGCAGAGAGGGCTACCAACTGCGTACCGACGGTTTGCAAGTCTTTAAACGGACCCGCCACGGTGCCGATGTACCGGCTTAACCAACTGCGGCCGCCGTTATAGGAATATTCTATATGGCAGGGATTTTTGGGGCTGATGCGTAAGATTTCATTACCGACTTGAACTATTTGGCTCATAATTATTCTCCTTTTACAAAAGTGTAACACGAGGGCGCGACAATACTATTGTCGCACAGTCGTTCTATAATAAAATTAATTGGGAAGCGAGGTGTCGGAATAAAAAAGCGGCGAATTACCGGAGCCTTTGGAATAACCCAAGTAATCGCCGCTTGCTTATTCCAAAAGAATAAGCAGGAACGATTATTTTAGGATTCCAAAGTGCCGACGGAATTATTCCGTCAGCTCTGCCCAGTCCCAAACCGGGCTTCCTGAAAATAATTAATTCGCCAACTCAAATTGTAGGGCGGACAAGCCGCCTTTTTTATTATATCACAATGTTTGGAAGTATGCTATTATATGAATATGTCTATTAAAAAAGCCTCTTTAAGCAAAATGAACCGCATTTTGTATTTACTCGCCAAATTACAGCGCGGAAGTGTTAATTTGTCCGTGGAAGCGCGTGAATTGGGGTTTTCCGTACGCACCTTGCAGCGGGATATCCTTTTTATTGAAGAGGCTTGCTTTCCAATAGCGGAAACGGGGCCGGGATTATACCGGCTGGCGGAGGGATTTTCGCTGGCTAAACTGCCGCTTTCCGCGCGGGACAGTGCGCTGTTGGCTATTATGGGGGAAGTGGCGCAAGACCTCGGGCCGGAGTGGCAAGAGAGTTTTGCGCGCCTGCAAAAGGCCGCAGCCCGGCCGGAAGGTAAAAATATTTATTTTATTAAAACCCCGGAGATAAAGGGGAAATCCAACCCGCAGGTAATGACCCGCCTGGAACAAGCCCTCTACCAATATACCTATATTAACCTTTGCTATATCAATAAGCGCAACCAACGGGTTTGGTACAACCACTTGCGCCCCGTAAAAATTGCCTTGTTCGGCACTTGGTATCTCATCACGCTAAACAGCGAAAATACCTTTATGAAATTTACGCTTTCGCAAATAATGGATATCCGCCTGTTAAAGGAGCATTTTACGCCCATAAATATAGAGGATAAACTGCGCACGGAGCCCAATATTTGGTTTGACCAGGAGCAAAATATAGAGGTTACGTTGCGAGTAGCGCCGGAAGCGGCCCGGTATTTTAAAGAAACGGTAGTGTTTTCGCACCAGAAAATAAAAGAAACGCTGGCGGACGGGGCGCTTATTTTAACCTGTAAAACGGCTAATTTTATGCAACTTTTGCCCCAAATAAAGCAATGGCTGCCCTATGTAAAGGTGCTGGCCCCGGAGAGCCTGGAAGCGCAACTGCGGGCCGATTTAAAGGCTTATTTACATTGACAAGTAACTCCCGTTTACTTACAATGTTTTATACGGTATTTTGCGACGACGCACCTATTTGCAAAACAATGACAGCCACCATTATTTTTATTTTATTTATTGTTTTTTCTCTCCTGCTCCTGCCTTGGGGACGGAAATTTTTTGGGGAAACCTGCCGGAAATATTACTATTCCGTTTGGACATTTTTATATGCGGGGAGTGTTATATATTTGGCTTTTTTGTGCCGCACCCCCAAGCCGGGGCTTGTATTGCGTATGGAAGTGCTGAAAATTTACCGTTTGGCGGCGCATTGTCTGTTAAAAGACGGCACCGTTTCTGCCTATGTCTGCAACAATATTTTGCAAACAAGAAACAATGTATTTAAAATATCCCAAAAGGCACCCCTGCAAGATATGGTTTTAAATATCGTCTTTTTCCTGCCGCTGGGTTTTTTACTGCCTTTTTTGTGGAAAAAATGCACTTGGTGGAAAACTCTTCTTGTCGGTGCGCTTATTTCTTGCATAATTGAGGGTTTGCAGGCTTATACCCATTTGGGGGTATGCGATATAGATGATGTGCTAAATAACGTGCTGGGGGCTGTTTTGGGGTACTTTTTGGCTAAATTAGCCGTACGGCTCAACCCGCCGGGGATGAAATGATGAATTTTCGCCTATTGATAGCGGCTCTTTTTAAAAAAGTGGTGCAAATTACGGCACGCATTTTACATTTGCCGGAGCAATTTGTCTGCTTTTTATATATAGGCACTTTGAATACCGCCTTTGCATACTGTCTGTATGTGTTCTTTGTATGGATAGGATTTAATTATATTTTCGCACCGCTTTGCTCCACGGTTTTGGGGGTTCTGTTCAATTTTAAGACCATTGGCGGAATTGTGTTCCAGAGCCACAACAATGCACTTTTAGGGAAGTTCTTCGGGGTATATGGTGTGGTTTACCTGTGTAACGTGGCAGGGTTGAAAATATTATCTTCCGTCGGGTTTAACTTATACATAGCGGGAGCAATTTTAGTTTTACCTCTTGCAATGCTCGGTTTTATACTTAATAAAAAGTTGGTATTTCACAAATGAAAAAGAAAATTTCAATTATTTCCAGTGCGTTTAACGAACAGGAAAATGTCTGGGAACTCTACAAGCAAGTAAAGGCCGAAATGGCCAAATACGCGGATAAATACGATTATGAACAGGTGGTGCTGGATAACGCTTCCACCGACGGCACACTTGAAGAACTGCGCAAAATTGCTGCGCAGGATACGCATTTTAAAGTAATTGCCAATGCCCGAAACTTTGGGCATATCCGCTCGCCCTATTATGGCATTTTACAGTGCAGCGGGGATGCCGTTATTTATATGGCCTCTGACTTGCAGGACCCGCCCGCACTTATTGGACAGTTTTTAGCCAAGTGGGAAGAAGGCTTCAAGGTAGTGCTTGCGCAGAAAACGCAAAGCAAGGAATCTGTTTTGTTCTTTGCCGTACGGCGCTTTTATTATTGGTTGCTTAACCTGCTTAATGATTCCGGCGCGCAACTGCCGGCCAACTGCACCGGTTTTGGCCTGTACGACAAAGGCGTGGTGGAGGAACTGCGCCGCTTAAATGACCCTTATCCATATTTACGCGGGCTGGTATGCGAACTGGGCTACAAGCGCGCTCTCGTGCCGTTTGTTCAGCCTACCCGTAAACGCGGATTTACCAAAAATAACTTTTACACGCTGTATGATAACGCAATGATTGGATTTACCAATCACTCCAAGGTGCCTTTGCGGTTGGCGGCAATGGGCGGCTTTGTACTGGGGGGGATAAGTTTAGCCCTGGCCTTTGTTTATTTGATTTTAAAATTATTGTTTTGGAATAAATTTCCGATGGGCACCGCGCCAATTTTACTAGGTGTGCTGTTCTTTTCCTCTGTGCAACTGTTTTTTATTGGAATCATTGGCGAGTATATCGGGGCTATTTTAACCCAAGTGTTAAAGCGCCCGCTGGTAATAGAAAAGGAGCGTATTAATTTTAAGTAAAGCCTAAAAATATATCTTACACTATCATAAAAAACACCCCGGGGTTAATCAATATCCCGGGGTGTTGTACATTTTGCAGACTTTTTATTGCACCGGTTCAGGTTCCTCTATTTGAAAGTTTTGGAGTTGGTCATCATCTTCTGCAAATGGATTCGCCTCCTCGGTGCTTACTTTCTCGTTGTGTTTGAAGATTTTTGCTTCAACCGACTCCTTCCACACTTCTTCCTTATTCGTCAACTCGCTAGCCAGTTTCGCAAAAGTCGCATTTCTGGCGGTGGCATCCTTAATATCATACGCGTTCAAAAAGCGCGGGGTAAAGGAGTCAAAGAACGCTGTTACTTCGGCTGATTTGTCCTCCAAACCATACTGTTCAAATATACTAATCCAAGTCAGTTGTTTATCTGCCAAGATCATTTCATCTTGAGATTTGCGGACTTTTTCTTGATCGGCGATTGCTTGGCCCAAAAGTTCCAGTCGGCGCTCCACTTTTTCCTTCCTGTTCAACAAGCGGGAATTGAGCAACTCAATAGCCTTTTCCTGCTGTTTCTGTTTGTTGTCAGACGACTCATTGCTACGCAAGGCAGCAACAACCGAGGCTAAATATTCATCATACCAAGCCCCCATTTGTTTCAGTTCGTCTGCGGAAACATATGGTTTATAACTATCCAAAGTAACGCGTTTTTGTACGGCAATTGCTTTAGTTTGAGCCTTAATAATGTTATCAATAGCCTTTTGGTTCTTTATCTTGTTGCCCTCTCCGGAAGCACGGTTAAAGTTCACGCTAGACGCCTGATATTGCAAGCGTTTTACTAAGGGCGTGGTAACATACATATTGTCCATTACGCCCAATTTGCCCAAGGCTTCGCGCCCAAAGATAATCGGAGAGCCCATAAACATACCTTCTGACGATTCCTTTTCCGCTCCGCTTACCGTTTCATAGGCATCCATTTGCTTCGTGTTATAATCCTGGCCTTCGGCTTTAAGTTGGGCTAAAACGGCTTCTTGGTTCTTTTCGTCCTGTTTGAGTTTGTCCGGATCATAAGCACCGCCATATTTGGGGCTAGCCATTTCGTCCTGTACTTCCTTTTCTCCGTTATTTGTAATATGTCCCATCACAAATGGATAGACAGCATAGTCCGCTCCTGCTAATCCGCCGAAGAATACTAAGTTTCCGGTTAAACTTTGCGTAAAGTAACTGGTTTTCAGCCAAGCCTTGCCCATACTCCACGCAAAGCGCGGGTTGGTCAAAAATTCCTTAGTAAAGGCTTTTGTCGGCACCAGGCGCGGCATAAATGAATCCAAGAACTTATTGTTATAGTTGGCAATTCTAAAATACTGCTGGCCTACTTGTTCCGCCCACTGGCCGTTTGCCAACATCTGCGCCGGGAATTTAACTGCCCCGGGGATAGAAAGCGGGTCAAAAGCCGTCCGGGCCGCCGTGCGGCTCATGGCCGGGGCCACTACCACATCAGTGCTAAACAGTTCGTTGCCCGGTTTACCCAACTTGGTTATGTTCCACCAAGAGGACTCCATACCAACCCCCGTAGCACCCGGTTGGCTAGCCAGTACCGGCATTTTATCCGAACCATAAACCGGTATTCTGATATTTACCCAGCCGTCAAGCCCGCCAGATTTGGCCGCATCTTGGCTCATACCCATCATACGGGAATATGCCTGTGCCGAACGCAGTTCCGGCACTGATAATTTCAGCCAAGGATACATCATTCCTTCGGCTTTTTGCATTCCTTGCACGCCGTGGTTCATTAAGCGCAGCATATCATAATCTTTCACACCGTTTTGCAAGGTGGCTAATCGGCCTGTAAAATTAACCGAGCCAACATTTTGTGCTCCACCCGGTAATATTTGGTAGAAATCCACACCCACAATTTGGCGGTTAGGGTTCATCCCTACCCAGCGTTTCGGGTTCCAGCGGGAATATTCATTCTGCAAAAAACGCATAGAAGATTTACCAGGCTGGGCAATTATCTTTGTTTTGACAACGGGAGCCAACCCCTCGCCCATTTTGGACGGAAGCGTTGTAGCCGGTGCCTTGCCTGTCTCAATATAACGAACCGCCATTGTTACATTGTTATTAACAGCCTTGGATGTATAAGAAGCCAACCTGCCAGCCTTGGTCAATTCCACGCGGAAGGTCAAAAGCGCACGTCCTTTATTAGATTTGGCCGCTGCGTTAACGGCTTTCGGCAAAGCAAGCATAGCCCCGCGCGCAAAGCGGAACGCTTGGCTGGCCGCCTCAATCAGAGTGCCGCCATATACCCACAAAGCCGCTTCCCCGACAAACCAGAAGAACGCCACTGCGTTTTCTTTATCCACTTTGGCTTTATTTAAGCCGTTATGTTGGGCAATTTCCACCCAGCGGCCCTTAGAGGTATATATATACCCGTAAATCATACGGATGGAGCCGTCCGGGTTTTGCACCATATTGCCTTGGTTAGAAGGCGCAATAGCCGGGATAGAGGTGTTGGGGTCGTTGGCAATAATTAAGCCTTTTTCGCCGGGGGAAATAAGCCCTTTAATTCCGGCAACGGGCTTGGAACCATTATTGGTATATTCCTCCAATTTTAAAGGTTCCGTAGCAAATTGGTTATAGATATCCGCCAACTTATCCGATAATGCCTGCATTTGTTTGGAATCCAAACCATAGTCCTTATAATAAGAACCTTGCAAAGGTTCATATAAATCAGCCGCGCGGCGGGCAAAGGTCTTGCGGAAAGCAAATTCGCCCTTGCTCATTTCTTTGCCGGCCTGGTTACCCATTAATACGGATGCCGCTTCCAACGCAATTACGCGCGTGGAAAGGGAATAAACCTTGGGGTCGGAGAAGTTTTTGAAGAATTGCATAGCATTATTCCACTTTTGCGACCCGCGGGCTTCTTGGCGGGCATCATCTACTACGCCCGCAATAATTTGGTTTACTACCGGTGCATTATCCGCTTTAAAATCGGTATTCTTGACGCCACTATCAAATTTTTTGACTAATATGCCCACCGAGGCAGGATCACTGAGCAAGGTATATTTAGTGGCATAGTCCGCCAAGGCTATAACATCTTGGAATTGTTCATCATTAGATTTAAGCCCTTTTTTGGCAGCAGCCGCCATTTCGGAAAAGTATTTATTTTGTACCGACTGGAAATGGTCTGCCGGGAGAACAGAACCTGATTGTTTTACATATTGGCTAACCTTTTTGGGGACTCTTTTAGTTTGAAAGGAAACATGACCGTCGGTACCCTGTTTTCTGACCATAACCGTATCATAAGTGATAACATTCGTTTTTTTACCAGGACCGGGGAGTTGTTGTTGGGTTAAAAGAGGATCCTGTTTTTTTACGGCAACCAAGTAATTATGCGTTTTGAGCATAGCAATACGCAAAGACCCCACCGCCATCGTGCGAATCATAGATTCGTGCGGCAGAGAGGAAAGCATCCCTTCCCGATATGCCATACGCAGATAAACACTTTCCAAATCATTATTAAACTCTTCTAATGCGGCTTTATCCGCGTTGCCACTTTGTATCATCTGCAACATATAATCCACCGTGTTGCCCAAGGCTTCGGACGCATAGACGGTGTTCATTAAAAAGGAGTCGTTGGTATTGCCCATCGGGTCAATAAAGTCACCCATGTTTTGGAGAGTCAGTTCGTCCTTGGCTAACAGTTCAAGGACGTCATTTTGCGGGCGTTTGAGGGGGAGCGCCTGTACACGCGGGGCCACATAAGTAGCGTCCCGCTCCATAACTGCCCCAGAGCGGACATCCCGTTGATAATCTGCAAAAGCCTGTTCTTGGGCGCGTTTTTCCTCAGCGGCTTGGTTGTCTGCCTCTTTTTTCTTTAATTGGTGTAATTTATCCAAATCTTGGAAACGTTGGTAATACGTACGGTTTCTATCTTCAAAACGTTTCCTTGTCTGATTAATTTGCGTAGACAGTTGTTTATTAGCCGCCTGGGAAACAGCCGCACCTACATTAGGTCTGGCAGTCGTACCCGTAGTGTTTTTTTGTCCTGACGGACGGCGCGCCTGTGCCCACGCCGAGGGGGTGGGGAGAACACAATTTAAAGCAAATACAACGGCAAGTACACGGCAGAAAAAAGATTGCATAGAACGCTCCTTGTATAATAGGCCTAGTTATATTGTACCGCTTTTATACATTTTTTCCAGGGGGCAAAAGACCTATTTCTCACGGGACCAAAAGTCCTATATCATTTATAGGCCCCGTCTTTTTTATCTTTTATATTATATTACAATTATATGTTTTTGTTGCTTTTTTTAAGCAATGCAAAAGAAGTCTTTTATGTGTTATAATAGAAAGGAACTATAAACTCTTGGCGGAGAATAGTCTTACAGCGGGAAATCCCGCCCTTGCTGCTTACAAAAATTCTCTTCCGACTGTTTACTGGGCAAGCCTGATATCAGGATTGCTATAAAGTGTTAATTTCGTACAATAAAAGTTACGGGTGCACCCGTTTACATTTTACAACAGGAGTTTGTTATGAAAGTACTTTTGCTGGCAGGTGGACTTGGTACCAGATTAGGGGAAGAAACCTCTATCCGCCCCAAACCGATGGTGGAAATCGGCGGCTACCCGATTATTTGGCACATTATGAAACTTTACACCCACTACGGGCTGACGGACTTTGTTATTCTGTGCGGGTACAAGAGCGAAGTAATCAAAGAATACTTTGTCAATTACTACACCAACAACTCTGATGTTACGATAGATTTCCAAACCAATAAAATTGACGTTCATATGAACCGCTGCGAACCGTGGAAAGTTACCCTTTTATATACAGGGCGTAACGCAATGACCGGCTCGCGCATTAAGCAGGCTTGCAAGTTTGTAGGAAACGAGCCTTTTATGCTGACGTACGGGGACGGAGTGTCCGACGTGGATATTAATAAGTTGTTAGACTGCCACAAAAAATCGGGCAAACTGGTTACTTTAACGGCGGTCCAGCCCACAGGCCGCTTTGGCGCGCTTAATATTGAGCCGAGCGGCACCATTTCCCGCTTCCAGGAAAAGCCGGTAGGGGACGGCGCGTGGGTAAACGGCGGCTTTTTCGTTTGCGAGCCCAAAGCATTTGACTATATCCCGGATGGGGATAATATTATGTGGGAACGCGAACCGCTTACCCAACTGGCCAAGGAAGGCCAATTAAACGCATATAAGCACTATGGCTTTTGGCACCCGATGGACACGTTGCGCGACAAAATTGAACTCAACGAACAATGGACCGCCGGAAAAGCCCCGTGGAAAGTGTGGGAGGAATAAATATGTGGAGCGATACCTATAAAGGCAGACGCGTTTTACTTACCGGGCATACGGGATTTAAAGGGTCGTGGCTTGCGTTATGGCTTACCCAATTAGGGGCCGAAGTTTGCGGGTACTCCTTAAAACCCAATACGGTGCCTTCTATGTTTACGGCGCTGGATATTGAACATAAAATTGCCAAAAATGTCTTTGGCAATATTTTGGATAAAAATCTTTTAAATAAAACCTTTGCCGAATTTCAGCCGGAAATAGTATTTCACTTGGCGGCCCAGCCGTTAGTCCGTTTATCCTATGCGGAGCCGGTCCTTACCTATGAAACCAACGTAATGGGCTCCCTAAATGTATTGGAAGCCGCCCGCAAAACACACTCTGTAAAGGCTTTTGTAAATATTACTACGGATAAATGTTACGAAAATAAAGAAATCGCCCGGGGCTATACGGAAGATGATCCGATGGGGGGGTATGATATGTATTCGTCCTCCAAGGGGTGTGTGGAAATTTTATCCTCGTCTTACCGCCGCAGTTTCTTGCAGGACGGCTATGCGTTGGCTACGGCCCGCGCCGGGAACGTGATCGGCGGGGGCGACTGGGCGGCAGACCGTTTATTGCCCGATTGTGTGCGTTCCATAGAGGAAGGAAAAACCATAGAAATCCGCAACCCGCACGCTACGCGCCCCTGGCAACACGTTTTGGAGCCGCTTTCCGGCTATTTACTTTTGGGGCATTTGCTCTATACCCAAGGGCACAAATACGCCGAAGGCTTTAACTTTGGCCCGAAAGCAGACAGTGTTTTAACCGTGGCCGAAGTAGCCAAACTAGCGGTAAAGTATTACGGGAAAGGGGAAGTGGTGGTGCATAAAAAAGATAACTTGCACGAAGCCAACCTGCTAATGCTGGATATTACCAAAGCCAAGGAACGCTTGGGCTGGACGCCAACCTATACGGCCGAGCAGGCTGTGGAAAAAAGCATTAGTTGGTATAAACAATTTTACGAAGGAAAACCAATGTACGATTTTACCTTACAACAGATTAGTGAATATATGGAGAAGATGCAATGGAAAAAGAATTAAGAGCGGCTGTCCAAGCGGCGGCGGCAAAGTATTTTGACGAAGTTTGTGGCACTAAAAAAGAGTTATCTTATATTCCTGCTTCGGGCAAACTGTTAGACAAGGCAGACCTGTCCAATATGATTGATGCTACCTTGGATATGTGGCTGACGGCAGGACGGTTTAATGACCAGTTTGAAAAGGATTTTGCCGATTTTTTGGGTGTCAAATTCGCCTTATCTACCAATTCCGGTTCCTCGGCCAATTTGTTAGCCTTATCCGCCCTTACCTCTTATAAATTGGGCGACAGACGGCTTAAAAAAGGCGACGAAGTCATTTCCGTTGCTGCCGGCTTTCCCACCACGGTCAACCCGATTATCCAGCAGGGTTTAATTCCCGTATTTGTGGATTGCGAAATCGGCACCTATAATATTGACGTCAAACAAATTGAAGCGGCCGTTTCGCCCAAAACCAAGGCTATTTTCCTGGCACATACATTGGGAAATATGTTTGATATGGATGCCATTATGGACATCTGCCAAAAACACAATCTGTGGCTGATTGAAGACTCCTGTGATGCTTTGGGGGCCGAATGGGACGGCAAAAAGGCGGGCACGATTGGGCATATCGGCACATACAGTTTTTATCCGGCCCACCATATGACAATGGGCGAGGGCGGCGCCGTGGTAACCAACGACCCGCAACTTTACCGCATTATTTTATCGTTCCGCGATTGGGGCCGCGATTGCTGGTGCAAGCCCGGGGTGGATAACACCTGTAAAAACCGTTTTAATATGCAACTGGGGCACCTGCCTTTTGGCTACGACCACAAATACACCTATTCCCATATCGGGTTCAACTTAAAAATTACCGATTGGCAGGCCGCTGTGGGGGTAAGCCAACTGAAAAAATTGCCGGGCTACCTGCAAAAACGCACCGAAAATGCCGCTTATTTAATGAACAAACTGGCGGACCTGACAGATGTGCTTATTTTACCCAAGGTGGACAGCAAGGTAAAACCCTCCTGGTTCGGCTTTTTAATTTCCGTCAAGCCCGAAGCCAAATTCACCAAGCAACAATTAGTGGAATACTTGGAAAAAAACGGGGTGGGAACCCGCCAATTATTTGCGGGCAACCTTTTGCGCCAACCGCTAATGGTAGAAAACGACGTAACCCTGCGTATCGGCGCGGGTGCGGTGCAAAATTCGCGCGATTTGACCGAGGCTGATTACCAAAAATTGCCCAATACAGATTTTATTATGAACAATACCTTCTGGGTAGGGGTTTTCCCGCGGTTAGGGGAAAAGGAATTGGATAAGACCTCGCGCCTTATTCACGAATTTGCCGCCCGGCATAAATAACCTATGAAGAAACAACTTTTGCTGACCGGGGGAAACGGGTTTATCGGTAAGAACATACGGGAGAGTTTTCTGGCCCAAAAGTATGATATTATCGCCCCGCGCAGCAGCGAACTTAACTTGGCTGATACAGCGGCCGTGGATAATTATTTTAAAACGCACCAATTTGATGCGGTTATCCACGCCGCGGTAAAGCCCGGCCACCGCAACGCCAAAGACCCGACGAACCTGCTCTACACCAATTTACGGATGTTTGAAAATCTGACCCGCCATACGGACCGGTTTGGCCGCCTGATTAATTTGGGCAGTGGTGCAGTGTATGATTCCGCCGCCGACAACCGCCTAGTAACCGAGGACCAAATCGGCCTGCGGATGGGGAAAGATGACCACAGTTTTTGCAAATATGTGGTGCATAAACAGATTGAAAATATAAAAAACGCAGTGGACTTAAATATTTTCGGTATTTTCGGCAAGTACGAAGATTGGGAAATCCGCTTTATTTCCAATGCTTGTTGCAAAGTCCTTTTTGATATGCCTATTACGTTGCGCCAAAACAGGCGTTTTAGTTACCTCTACGCGCCGGATTTAATGCCCGTGCTGGATTACTTTATAGAGCACGAACCGAAGTTCAAATGTTATAACGTCGTACCTGATGAGGAAACCGAACTACTGCAAGCCGCGCAAACGGTTTTGGATGTCAGCGGAAAAAAATTGCCCATACAAGTTGCGCACGAAGGTTACGGCCTTAATTATTCCGGCTCCAATGCCAGATTACGCAAAGACATACCCTCGTTATGTTTTACTCCATTAAAACAAGCGATAGCAGATCTATTTTCTTTTTATTGTGAAAATAAAAAACTGCTTAATTATAATTTATTGTTGAGAGACAAATGAAAACATTATTTTTAACAGGCGGAGGAGGAGCGATCGGTTCGGCAATAAAAGACCTCTTTTTAGCACGAGGTTGGAAGGTAATTGCTCCTACCAGCCGGGAATTAGATTTATCAGATTTAGATGCCGTTCGTACTTATATGCAGCCATATTTAGATGGGTTTGATGCTCTTATTTTTTCTGCCGGAAGAAACAACCCTGCAGAATTAGGAAAACTTACAGTAGAAGAAATCAAAAAAACAATAGATATCAATTGTGTAAGTGTGGCTTTAATTTGTTCTTTATGTCGCGCGGCCTTTGAAAAGCGCCACAACGGTAGAATTTTGGGAATTTCTTCTCTTTATGGAAATATTAGCAGAGAAGGCCGTGCCGCTTATGCAATGTCTAAACACGCATTAAATGGTCTAATATCTACATTAGCACTAGAATTAGGACCGTCTGGCATCCTCTGCAACACATTATCTCCCGGATTTGTAAAAACTAAAATGACATTAAAAAATAATACTACGGAAACCCTTTCCGCTCTTGAGCGCAAAATTCCATTAGGCAGGTTTGCGTCCGTACAAGACATAGCCCGTATAGCATATTTTTTGTGTAGCGAAGAAAACACATATATATCCGGACAAGACATTATCGTAGACGGGGGATTTATGGCAGGAGGATTTCAACACTTATGAACATTTTTAATTTTACAGTAGAAGGAGAACCTTTTCAATTTGATTCAGGTTTTTTTGATCAAGAGGCGTTTGTCGTACATTCCGTCCCCAGAGATTACACTGTATCGTGGAAGGCTGAAAATTCTCCGTTATTATTGATAGAAAACATATTAAATCAAAACCCCAAAAACTTGTTGTTAATTGATAAAAATGTTTGGGATTTGTATTGTGCGCATTCTCGTATAAACCTTAACCGCGTTATGTTTGTCCGTGCCGACGAAGAATTTAAAACTTTCCACGAAGGGGTAGAACAAACTTTATCCTTTTTAGAAAAAAACAACTTTGGTAAAGGGGAAACTTTAGTGGTTGTGGGAGGCGGTATTACCCAAGATATAGGGGCTTTTGTAGGCGCTGTATATAAACGCGGAATCGCGTGGGTATTTTTCCCGACGACATTACTTTCTATGTGTGATTCCTGTATCGGCGGGAAAACAGGAATAAATTACCATAAGGTAAAAAACCAATTGGCTTTGTTTTCAGCCCCTCGCCAAGTGCTTTTATGTGCCAAATTTTTAACTACCCTTCATCACCGGGAAATACAGTCTGGCCTTGGAGAGATATTAAAACTATTCATCACAGGCGGTCCGGAAATATTAAAGTTATTTCACAACTTGGTAGAACCGGGCGGAAAAATAAAAGATACAAATAATTGGAAAAAATTGATTTTTGGTGCTCTTGGTGTCAAAAAATTAATTGTAGAGAAAGATGAATTTGAGTTGAATTTGCGTAAAAGTTTAAATTATGGGCACACTTTGGGACACGCTATCGAAGTATTAACCAATTATGCAATTCCGCACGGACAAGCCGTAACAATGGGGCTTTTATGTGTGAACGAGATGAGCCGCCGCCGCGGGCTATTAAGCCAACAATCCTGTGATGAAATTCGTCTTTTGGCGAATCATCTGTTTCAAACTGCCCCTGTAACCGGCAATATTATACAGGAATTACCCGCTCTATTATTAAAAGACAAAAAGAGTATCGGAAATGCCGTGCAATTTGTTTTTATTCAGGCAACAGGGAATACCTTGTTCAAAAAATTAGAAGTTACCAATTTACTAGTGGAAGAAATTGTAGATATTTTAAAGAAGGAATGTTATGCCAACTAGTTTACTGTTAGATTTTGGGGCAACACGCATTAAGGCGGCCTTGTGTGATACAAACAATGGTAATCTTTTTGAAATAAAAAGCAGGTTATCCACACCGCCAGTGCAAAAAGGTGTTGTATTTGAAATTCCGTTCAAAGCATTGTTAAAAGATTTTCTTTCAGTATGTGAAGAATATGCCAAGCAATATGATTTTACTGATATCTTTATTTGTTGCCAGATGCACGGATTTGTGTTGACAGACGAAACTGATCAACCTCTTACTGAGTATATCAGTTGGCAAGATGACAGCGCATCTGTTGCCCCATTAGGAAAACCTTCCTCTTGGGAGTTATTTAAGGAGGAATTTTCAGATTCATTTAAAGAGATAACAGGATTGCGCCTGCGGGCCGGTTTTCCGGTTGTTAAAATTTGGGATTTTTTAAGGAAGAACCATTATGAAAAAGTCAAAGTTCTCTCGTTAGGGGAAGCCCTCTGTTTAGCCGGCCAAAGTTTTCATCAGGCACATATTACTATGTCCGCAGGGAGCGGCTGCTTGGATTTTAACACAAAACATCCTAGCAAAAAAATATTAGATTTCATTAAACTTCATACGGGAACGCACCTGGAATTTAATGAAGTTACGCAAGAGTTAAAACCAGCAGGAGAAATAGTACTGCACGGAAAAAAAGTTTGTATTTGGACAGCCGTAGGGGACCATCAATGCGCTGTTTTGGGGGCGGGGAACAATTTGGATTCTTTATCTGTAAATTTAGGAACAGGCTCCCAAGTTTCGGCTATATGCACGGTTTCGCCAGATATTGCTCAAGCAGAACGGCGGCATTTTTTTGGTGGGCAAGAACTGTTAACTATTACACATATTCCTGCTGGGCGTGTTTTAGCCGCTTTGATGAGTTTTTATACTCAATTAACAGGACGGGACGGATGGCGTAAATTTAATGATGTCTCTGTTGATGAATTGCAAAACAGTAAATTACCTGTATTTAATTTGGCATTATTTACCGATGCGTGGGGATATGAAAATGGAGGAGCGATTACCTCTTTAACTCTTGAAAATCTGTCTGAAAATGCTTTATGGGCAGGTTTATTCCGTTCCTTTGCTATGCAATATGTTAGGGCTTTAGATAATTTAAAAATCCCCGGACGTAAAGAAATCATTTTAAGCGGAGGAAAGTTATCCCAAAGTAATGTATTGTTGCACTATTTAAATAAAAAAACAGGAATTCCTGTGCGTCTGGCAAATATGGGGGATGAAACATTAGTTGGATTAGCTGAGTTAGCCAAAAAGTATTGTTAAATCGGAGATTACAATGACAAAAGTACAAGAAAAGAATAAAATTTTTGAAGATTTATTTGTATTGGAATTAGCCAATAATCACTGGGGAAGTTTGGAGCGTGGAATAAAAATTATTGAAGATTTTGCCAAAATTATTAGATTTCATAACATCCGCGCTTCTATTAAACTACAATTTCGTGATGTAGATTCTTTTATCCACAAGGATTTTAGAACCCGTGATGATATTCGTTATATCAAAAAAACTATGGCGACAAAAATGGATACTAAGAATTATCAAATTCTCGTAGATACGATTCGTTCCAATAACTGTATCACTATGGCCACGCCATTTGATGAAGTATCGGTTGATAATTGTGTCAAACTGGGTGTAGCAATCATAAAAATCGCATCATCAGATATTAACGATTGGATCCTAATTGAAAAAATTGCCAGTACACGAAAACCGGTTATAGTATCCACCGGTGGAAGTTCTTTAAAAGATATTGATGATATCGTGAGTTTTTTTGAACACCGAGAAATTCCGCTTGCTATTAATCATTGTGTAAGTGTTTATCCCACACCAAAAAACGAATTAGAATTAAATCAAATTGATTTTTTGAAAGAACGTTATCCCGGCCATATTATTGGTTTTTCTTCACACGAGGCAAACGATAATATAGAAGCGGCTATTATGATGGCTTATGCCAAAGGTGCCAGAACTTTTGAACATCATATTGACATAGATGCCGACGGTATTGCCGTTTCGCCTTATTGTTTCTTGCCGGAAGATTTAGCTCGTTGGATAAAAGGGTTCAAATGTGCCCAAAAAATTTGCGGTCATTCTGCCGATAGTAAGATTCAGCCTATGAGAAAAGAAACGACGTATCTAGACGCACTGGTTCGCGGTGTATATGCTCGGTGGGATTTACCCAAAGGCCATAAATTAACAGAAGACGATGTCTATTTAGCAATTCCATTACAGAAAGGGCAAATTTCTTGCCGTGAATTGATGAAAGGGGAAGTTTTGTTAAACGATATCAAAAAAGATATGCCTATAAAAATTGACGATATTGATTCTCCTTATGCTAAAAACAACGATTTGAAGCAAATGATTTATGAGAGAGGATTATGATTAAAACCTCGGATTATTTGGTTAAAAAGTTGGAAGCGTTGGGCGTGGATACCGCTTTTATGGTGTCTGGCGGCGGAGCGATGCACTTGGACGACAGTTTTGGTAAAAGCAAAAAAATCCGCTTAATTTGTAATCATAACGAACAAGCCTCCGCTATGTGCGCTGAGGGCTACGCGCGCGCCAACCAAAAATTAGCCGTGGCGTGCGTAACCACGGGGCCGGGCGGCTTAAACTGCTTAAACGGGGTTTTCGGTTCTTGGACGGACAGCGCACCCGTGTTGTTTATTTCCGGCCAAGTAAAATATACCACCACTTTATCTTCTTGCCCGGATATTCCCTTGCGCCAACTGGGCGACCAAGAAGCAAACATTATCCGGGTGGTTACACCGCTGACCAAATTTGCCAAAATGGTTACCGACCCTTACGATATTGATGCCGCCATAGAGGAGGCCGTTTTTAAAGCGACTACCGGCCGCCCGGGCCCGGTATGGATAGATATTCCGTTAAATGTGCAGGCCGCACCAATTGACGAAACCAAACTAAAAAAATTTATCCGCCCAACGGAAAAAACAACCGATATTGCAGATAAACTCCGCCAAGCCGCGGACTTGTTAAAAAAGGCCAAGCGTCCGGTACTTATCGCGGGGAACGGGATTCATTGTGCGCGGGCGCAAAAGGACTTGCGCGCGTTTTTGGATAAAACCCAAATCCCCGTATTGGGTACGTTTAACGGGTTTGATTTAATTCCGTCTGATGACCCTCTGTTTGCGGGGCGTATCGGCACAGTAGGCCAGCGCGCGGGAAACTTTGCCCTGCAAAATGCAGATGTGGTGTTATGTGTGGGCACGCGCAATAATATCCGCCAAGTGAGTTATAACTGGGAAAATTTTGCCAAAAATGCAAAAAAAATAGTGGTGGATATTGACCCTGCCGAACTTGAAAAGCCAACGGTCCGCCCCGATTTGCCCATTTGCGCGGATGCGGGATATTTTCTCCGCGGATTGACCGCACAAGTCGGTCTGCTTGATATTGCGCCCTGGCGCGAATACTGCCGCAAAATGCGGGCCAAATATCCGCCCTTGCGGGAGTTTTCTATTAATCCGGCAGATAAGGTTCACCCATATTTGTTTATGGAAAAATTGAGCCAAATTCTTCCGCCCGAAAGCCGCGTGGTGGCCTCTAACGGTACGGCTTGCGTGGCATTTTTTCAGGCATTTGAAAGCAAAGAGGGGGAACGGCTTTTATTAAACTCCGGTGATGCTTCTATGGGTTATGGCCTGCCCGCGGCTATCGGTGTGTGCGCCGAGAACAACCGCCGGGACGTTATCTGCCTGGAAGGCGACGGCAGTATTATGATGAATTTGCAAGAATTGCAAACCGTAAAAACCAATAATCTTCCGCTTAAAATTTTTGTACTGAAAAACGGAGAATATATTTCTATTATCCAAACCCAGCGCAACTTTTTTGACGGACGGCTGACGGGATGCAACGTGCAAAGCGGGGTGGAAGTGCCGGACTTTGTAAAAGTGGCCGAAGCCTTTGGCTTACCCTCCGTGCGCATCAGCACCAACAGCGAACTGTCCGACAAATTACAGCGGGTGCTAACAATGCCCGGCCCCGTAGTGTGCGAGGTGAATTGCACTAAAAATTATACCTTTGCGCCGAAACTTTCCGCGCGCAAACTGCCCGACGGCACAATGATTAGCCCGTCCCTGGAAGATATGTATCCATTCCTGGACCGCAAAGAAATGGAAGAAAATAAATTTTAGGATATAAACCCAATGTTTAACATTAAAGACTACTTGGAAATTATTATTCCAACATATAATCGCAAAAAAGATTTAGAAAATGCCTTAAAACAATTTTTATCACCTGACAGCCCTGTGCGAAGTTGTTTGATTACTATTTTGGATAATGCCTCAAATGATGATACTGAAACTTTTGTAACCCAATTAATTTCCACACATCCTAATATTCAATATAAAAGACATAAAATAAATATTGGTATGGGCGCAAATATTTGCGCTGCAATGGCTTTGGCAAGCAAACCATATTATTGGTTAGTAGGCGATGACGATTCTTATGATTTTACTCATTGGAATTTGGTAGAAAAATACCTACAACAAGACCCAGATTGTTTAATTGTTACTAATTTTATAGTCAAAGATTACTCTGCCCCGGCTCTAATAAATCATTTAGGGCTGCTTTCTGCGGGGATTTATAAAACCGCCAATATTACACCCGAAATTATTCAAAATGCCTATGCAAATATTGTTAATATGTTTCCGCATTTTGCATTAATAACGCATCTTATTAATGAGCATAAAAAATTTATAGTTATGCCTAATGCCATAACCATTTGGGGCACCAATAATCCTGATCCACAAGGAAAAGCCTATATTCGCGGATGTAATAATGAGAGCAAAATTTGTCCCCGCTTAAAATATATGTGGTTAAGCCCTGCCTGGTATAATATCCTGCAAATGCTAAAAGATTCTAAACTGAAATCAAAATTAATTAATGAAGGATATAAGTACAGCGATCCACCCACGGATACAACCTCACGCAAGTGCATAAAAGAATTTTGCAAAACCAACTCTTTATTATTCAACAATTATTATGCGAATATTGTTGATGCTTTTTTTGCATTTAATATCAAAAATAAATTATGGTTACTCTTTTATGTAATGTATTTTTATATTCGCAAAATCTTTCATAAAGAAAAATAAAATGAATTTAAAAACATTGATAAATAAATTAAGACATAAAAAAATAGACTTTAAGGAAAAATGGCGCCAAATAAATAGTCATAATTTTTTGTCTATTGAAAATGAATTTAATTTTTCCATTGTTTCTGTCGGAAAAGAAACTTACGGCAGTATGAGAGTGATTTCATATGGCTCCGCGGGAGAAAAACTAACTATAGGAAATTATGTTTCAATGGCACTTAATACTACTTTTTTCTTATCTAGCGGGCACGACTTTAACAAATTTACAACATTCCCGTTTAATGTATTTTATTGCAATTGCGCATATGAAACCCCATCCAAAGGAGAAATTATCGTACAAGATGATGTATGGATTGGAGATAAAGTAACCATTTTACCGGGTGTTACCTTGGGCCAGGGATGCGTTATTGCGCTAGGAAGTGTGGTTACTAAAAATGTACCGCCCTACGCGGTCGTAGGGGGTGTACCTGCCCGTGTTATCAAATATAGGTTCCCGGCAAATATAATTAAGAAGTTGCTTAAAATAAATTTTTCCAAACTAGATAAACAGCTGTTTATGCAACATAAAGATTTGTTTAACCAAAAATGTAACGATCAAAATATTGATGAAATTTTAAAATATTTGCCTCAAAAAATCTCATAATAAAAAGGTCCTCTATGGCAGAAAAAAAATTTTTAGATTTTATTGTACCCACTAAAAACCGTTGGCATCTGTTAGAGACAACATTATTGTCTTTTTTAGCCCAAACCAACAAGAATTTTAACTTGTTGATTGTAGATAACAGTGATGAACAAAGGCAAGAATTACTGGCGCAAAAATTATTGGAAAAATATAAAAATACACTATCCATTAAATATTACAAAACAGGCGGACTGAATATGTTGGATAATTGGAACAAGGGCTACCAATTATCCGATGCCGACTATTGTTATTTGGTAACAGATAAAATTGTATTAGATTCGCGAGCCGTTGAAATTTTTGAACAAGGAACAAAAGATTATCCTGATACTAATCTGTTTTTATTTTCTATTTCCGGGGACACCCATTGGCATAAAGAAGAATCAAAAAAACTAATTTCTTTAACATTAGAAGATATGGCGAACTTCTTTAATGCTTGTTGGGGCAGTGAATTAAAAGCCTTTCTCAAACGTGATTTTAAAAATAAATTAATCCAACAATATGGAAAAATTATTCACTTTGTGGGAGGCGATGTAGATGAAGTGTATTTGGCCTTAATGAACTCCGCTACCTATGCCTCTATCAATTACAATATTATCCAGCAACGTAACAATATGGTGGGCAGCGTCGGGAGAAGTGGGGAATATGGAGGAAATATTTATAAAAGATATTTGCAAGACCATCATTTAGATTATGATAACCTCTATCCTTATGCTCCTGTTAATATTGCTAATAATTGGAACGGGATGTATAACGACCTTTTTGCAACCGCCAAACTATGCAATTATCCCTGTGATAAAAACCAAATAAACAAGGTAAACTATATCATTGGGCTTTACATTTCTTTGATTCAATTTCAACGCTTATACCAGGTTTCAAATCCAAACGATTTCTTAAAATTACATAATTATATAGAAGAAAACAACCTACAATTTCATCCAGAAATTAATAATTGTTTTCGCTATTATGCGAACCACTATACCATACAAGATTTCAGACTCCCAGTAAAAAAAGAACGTTCGCATAACAAATTTTCGCCTTTACTAGAAAAAATTTTTTCTGTTAAAAAAGAAAACGGCAAAAAAATTATTCGGTGTTTAGGGTTTAAATTATATATAAAGAGATAATTTATGAAATTTATAGAACAAAATATTCCAGGGGTTTATTTAATTGAAATGGAACCATTTAAAGATGAAAGAGGTTCCTTTGCACGTCAGTTTTGCTTAAAAGAGTTGCAACACAACGGTTTGGAATTTTCTATGTGCCAGTGCAATTTATCGGGTAACACGCACAAGGGAACGCTACGGGGGCTGCACTATCAAAAAGACCCTTTTTCGGAAATCAAAATTGTTTCTTGTTTGCGCGGGCGTATTTTTGATGTTGTGGTAGATTTACGGCCGAACTCGCCAACTTATCTAAAACATATCACAACAGAACTAACGGAAGGTAATAATAAACTTCTCTATATTCCGCCTATGTGCGCCCACGGTTTTCAAACATTAGAAAATGACTCTACTGTATATTATCAACTGGGGGAATTTTTCCACCCGGAAGCATACGCCGGAGTACGGTGGAACGACCCGAAACTAGGCATTAACTGGCCTATAAAAAATCCTATTATTAATGAAAGAGATAACAACTATGCCCTCCTCTAAAAAAGTATTAGTTACTGGTGCTACCGGCCTTATTGGCAAGGAACTCTTGGAACCTTTACGCCAAGCCGGTTTTGATGTTTTTGCCATAACCATAGACCAAAACTCTCCCGCTATTGCCGGAGTTAATTGGTTAAAAGGCAATTTATTTGATGAGAATTTTATTGCAAAAATTTTTTCCCAAATACAACCGCAATATTTGCTCAATATGGCGTGGTGTACTACGGGAAATTACCAAAACAGCAATCTTAATTTTGATTTTGTGCGCGCAGGTCTTACCTTACTAAAATACTTTGCCCAAAACGGAGGAATACGCGCGGTATTTGCCGGAACCTGTTTTGAATACGCTTTCAAAGATACTCCAATTAAAGAAACAGATAAAATTGAACCTCACAATATTTATGCTTTTTGCAAAAATAATTTACACGAAATAGCCTCGCAATTTTGCAAAGCCAATAATATTAGTTTTGGCTACGGACGCATTTTTTATGTTTATGGACGAAACGAACACCCAACACGCCTTACAGCCTCTATTATTAATGCGTTAAAAGCCGGAAAAACCGTTTCTGTTAATCACGCACAATTAGTAAAAGATTATATGTATGCCAAAGATATTGCAGCGGCTTTTGTTAAGTTTTTGGATGCTAAAACCGAAGGTGCCGTAAATATTTGCACCGGGGTTTCTGTTTCTTTGGCTGAATACGCCCAAACAGTGGCCCGCCTTTTAGGTAAAGAAAACCTGTTAGATTTAAAAAATTTACCAACAACCCAACCTGCGATTATCATAGGAGATAATAGCCGGCTAACAAATGAGGTTGGGTTTGTACCTCAATACACTTTACATGAAGCATTAAAAGAAATTATTAACTAATAAAATATGTACACAATAGACGATATCCAGATTTTTGTAACCACCCATAACAGGGCTTCTTTATTAAAAGAAACTCTGCAGAGTATTCTTGCGCAAACTGTACCCATAAAAAACATCACAGTATTAGATAATGAAAGCACAGACAATACCGCAGAAATAGTGTTTCAACTAAAAGACAGGGGGGTACATTATGTTCACACAACTGGTTTTTTGGGTAATTTTAAAAAAGCACAAGAATTGGTTTCTCGTCCATATTGTATGCTATTTCACGATGACGATTTATTGCACCCTGCCTATTTGGAAAACGCATTAAAAGCACTTAATGCTTACCCTAATATAGCCCTCATCACAACTACCCATTCGGCCTTTGCAAACAATTCTGTTCCGCAAATGCCGAGCCAGGTTGCTCCTAGTCATATTTTCTTTACTTCACCCCAAAAATGGGCGCAATATATATATTTCTGCGAAGGAGTTTCGTATGCCCCGGCAATATACAAAAGCAAGGCATTAAAAGAATCTTCGTTGGAATATGAAAAATTTAACAAATTTAATGATTGGCCTCTTTTAGCCAAAATGGCACTGCACGGAAATGTCGTTTACTTTACAGATAAACATTTTATGTATACGCGCCAACATCAAGGCCAAGATAGTAACTCCTTGAATTTTCCAACTATCCAACAAATAGTTAATTGGGATAAACTATTCTATGAATTAATGGGCGCAAATAACAAACATTTACTTCTTCATTATCTGTATGCCTGGCACAACAAACATTTTTTGTTCGGTAAATTAAATGTTGGAAAGAAGTTAGATGACAAGCACTATACCCTTGCGGCTTTAACAGAGTGCTGTAAAAAAGAAAATCTACCTACTTGGAATTTTAATACCAAACCTTTCAAATGGCTTTTTCTGCCATTTTTGAAACATTTGGAACGCTCTTTTTTATCCCAAATAACAAATACTTGGCCAATAAAATGAATAAATTAGAATTATTTTTAATCACCTATAACCGCAAGGATAAATGTAAAAAAACCCTGGAAACTATTTTGGCAGATAATTCTCCGCTAAAAGGTTTGCCTCTTACGGTTTTAGATAATGCCTCTACGGACGGTTCAAGTGAGGTAATAGAAACTTTTGCCAAGAAATTTGCAAATGTTACCCATATCCGCCATCCGAAAAATATCGGCGGTAATGCCAACATCACCCGCGCCTACGAAATGGCTACGGCCCCTTATGTGTGGGTAATGTGTGATGACGACGAATATGATTTGACAAATTGGCACGAGTTGGAGTTGGCTCTTAAAAACAACCCTCCTGCGGTCGTGGTCGCAAACTACAACGCGCCGGAAAAGGGTGTTCAATATCTATTTAAGCAACTTTCGTTTGTCCCTGCGGCTATATATAGAACTGACTTAATAACCGCTGATGTACTTATGAATATGTACTTTAACATTTCTAATATGTTTCCGCAGTTGGCAGTGGCCGCAGCCGCCATCAATACGGGAGAAAAATTGCCGATTTTACAAAAACCTTTGGTAACTATGAAATTGAATCCCGGTAACGATTCTTATGTCAGAGGAGCCAAAAAAGTTAACCAAGTGCATCCTTTGCTCAAAAATATGTTTTGGGCGAAAGGTTATTTAAGTTCTATTCCAATGTTACAAAGATTGGATTACCGTCAAAAATGTTCTTTTTTTGCCAATGCCGAAAATGAAAATTTTTATAACTTTTGCGGCCGTTATTTGGCAAACGGAAAAGGTTTATTTTATATCTACGCAACAGGAATCCATTTAAGTTGTGGTTGGGCTAAATTAGCCTTTGCTTTATTGGCACCGGTTGCGTATTGCTGTTCATTTTTTAAGGACGAAAAAGGACTAAATATTCGCTTATTGGGTCATATAAAAACAAGAATATGGAAATTCAAAAACAACTAGAAATTATTATTCCGACATATAATCGGAAAGTGCATATCACACACACGCTGGAACAATTAACCGCAGCGGACAGCCCGGTTAAAAATTGCTCCATTACGGTTTTAGACAACGCCTCTACGGACGGTTCAAGCGAGGTAATAGAATCTTTTGCAAAGAAATTTGCCAATGTTACCCATATCCGCCATCCCAAAAATATTGGTGGCAATGGTAATATTGCCCGCTGTTTTGAATTGGCAAGAGCTCCATATGTATGGGTTGTTTGCGATGACGACTCTTTCCGCTGGGATGCTTGGACTGAAATAGAAACCGCTTTGCAAACAAATCGGTATGATATTTTACTTACGCGTAAGGATGATTTAAAAGGGACAAGTGAATTGGCAAAAATCGTTCGGCAGTTGACATTTCTTCCTGCTGGGATCTTTCGTACTGCCAACATTACCAGCGGCGTACTGATGAATATGCTGTCCAATATTCCCAATATGTTCCCGCATTTGGCACTTACTTGCGAAGTATTGAACCGTAAAGGCACTATCTTTTTGCCTCAAGGTGAAATTATGGATAAATGCACATTTGATACCAAAACCTCCGGAGATGAATGGAATTTGAAAGGATATGACGCCTATGCCCCCGCTGTATTGCAAAATATGTTTTGGACAGTAGGCTTTTTAAATTCGTTACAAATGATAGAGGATCCGAAATTACGTGCCTATGTGATAGATAATTTAGGGCGCCACGGTTTTTTGGGATATATCATTGGGGCATTTCGTAAAAATTATACACGTTTCGGTTCTAGCAAATTGAATGAAGCTTTTATCAAAAGTGATCTTAATGCACGCCAGCGTTTTGCGTTTTTTTGGGCACAGTTATTTCTAAAAACAGTTACATTGTTTAACCGGAGAAAGAGAATATGAAAATTACCCCACAACCCCTGAAAGGAGTTTTTTTGTTGGAACTAGAACCTGTGGCAGATGTGAGGGGTACTTTCGCACGGCAATTTTGCCATAAAGAATTGGCGGCGCACGGATTGGATTTTACCATTTGCCAGTGTAATTTATCCACTAATACGCATAAGCATACTTTGCGTGGCCTGCATTATCAAAAAGCCCCATGGCCAGAAATTAAAATCGTTTCTTGTATGAAAGGGGCAATGTTTGATGTGGTGGTGGATTTGCGTCCGCAGTCGCCCACTTATCTGCGGCATATTGCGATGGAATTGACGGAAGATAACGGAAAGATGCTTTATATTCCGCCTTTTATGGCACATGGCTTTTTAACGCTGAAAGACGATACCACGGTTTACTACCAATTGGGAGAATTTTTCCATTCGGAAAGTTATAGTGGAGTTCGGTACAATGACCCTAAGTTAAATATTCATTGGCCGGCAAAAGAAAATATCATTATCAATGAGAGGGACTCATCTTATGACTTGCTCTAAAAAAATATTTCTAACGGGTGCAACCGGACTCATAGGCAAAGAATGTTTGCCGGCGTTAACAGCGGCCGGTTTTTGCGTATACGCTGTAGCAAGGGAGGAAAATCCGCCTCTACAAACAGGTGTAACGTGGCTGAAGGGAAATGTATTTGATGAGGCATTCATCCGCGAGGCTATGGAGCGGATTCGTCCCACTCATTTATTAAATTTGGCTTGGTGTGCCAATGGGGATTATGCTTATTCTAACGCCAATTTTGCGTTTTTGCGTGCGGGACTTTCTATGCTGGAATCTTTTGCTGACAATGGCGGTAAGAGGGCAGTATTTGCTGGAACATATATGGAATACGCACAGAAAGATGGGGCGCTGAAGGAGAGTGATCCGCTTATGTCGGATACCTGTTACTCCCTCTGCAAAAATGCTTTGCGTGAGACAGCAGAAGTTTTCTGTAAACTCAATAATATTTCTTTTGCTTGGGGGCGGATTTTTTGCGTGTATGGTTGCCGGGAACATCCCAAACGGCTGACAACTAGCATCATCCATACACTGAAAGTCGGTCAACCCGTTGAGGTTCGCCATTCCCAGTTGAAAAGAGATTATATTTATAGCAAAGATATTGCTTCGGCTTTTACTCGCCTATTAGATACAGATGTGTCTGGATGTGTTAATATCTGTTCCGGACGTGTGATTTCTTTGGCGGACTATGCTCGTACATTGGCAAAGTTACTTGGACGTGAAGATTTGCTTGTTTTGAAAGAGGAACCTGCTTCACAGCCGAGTTTGGTATTGGGTGATAATACTCGGTTGCGTGAAGAAGTGGGCTTCTGTCCCCAGTATTCTTTAGAAGATGGGTTAAAAGAAATTTTGGAGAAATTGGCATGAAATCTACGGCGGTGATGTTTTCTTCCAGCCCGACTTATGCCTTTGCTCTATATGTGTCATTGCAGACATTTTTTAAAAACTCACCGATCTTGGCGCAGGCGGCTGATGTTTATGTATATGGTTGGAATTGGGATGCTACGTTAAAAAGACTAATTTCTTCATGCGGGCCCGTCCATATTGTGGATTATGATCTGCCTTCTACAATAGAACGGAGTTCATTTATTATGAAATTTTCTCCGGCTCTGTTTGCTCGTTTTGAAGGGTTCAACTTGTTGGAAAGGTATGAAAATGTAGTTTGTTTAGATTCTGATATTTTAGTCCAAAGGGAATTGTATGGCGTTTTGGAAGAAATGCAGGGAAACATTGGCTTGACACAAGATACTTGCCCAACGGTGGGGCATAATTTTGTTAGTACGCCTCCCGGCGGGTATGATTTGAAAAAAAGATGTTATAACGCGGGATTTTTGGTATTAAAACGTGCCTTTTTGCCTGTGCGCGGCAACCTGGCACGATGGTTGTATGATATGCTTGGTCGCTGTGCTAATATTGCTTACCTAGGTGACCAGGGAATTATTAACTTGGCATTACAAGAGTTTCATTTAACCCCTTATGTTTTTTCGGATTTGTATAATTTGCCTGCGTCTAGCGCTCGCAGAAAGTTAAAAAAAGCCTATTTTATTCATAGCACTGGCCATCGTAAATTTTGGTGTTATTACTATTTTCATGAATGGTATGCCTATTATTCACGATGGTACAAATCTGGCGGTAGTGCTGTTTCTGTTAGGAAAAATACTGTCTTATGGAATAAATTGATACATTTTTTTAAGTTAAATAAAATTGTATTTTTTCAGTTAGCCCCAGACGGGGTAAAATATCCCATAAAATTCATTGTGTTTTATGTAAAGTTTCTATTCCACATTAAGTATTAGTGTTCATCTGCGGTATGGAGGGTGCAGTTTGGCATGTTGGGCGGCAGTTTTGTCCATTCAATATATTCAAAAATTTGAATTTTAAAATTATTATTGAATAAGAACCAGAAATACCTTGACTTATCTCCCGATAGCAAGCGTGAATGTAGTACGAAGTAAAAATTGCTTATTTAAGGAGATAAGTTATGAAGAAAACAACCAAAAAATCAGTACCCGAAAACAAACCTACTCAACCTGCTGTTTTGCGGGTAGTTAACCCTATCACTACCGAAAATACTCCGCTTAAAAACTTGCCTGTCCAGCCGCGGGATAGCCGCTTGCCTTCCGTGGCCTTACCCACCAAGGTCAAAATTCCCTCTGCCGTTACTTTCCCGGCCGGTTCGTCTGTTCCCAAATTATCATCTAACATTTCCACTCTTTCCAGCAAGGTCCAATTGCAAGAAGCCCTGTCCCAACTCCAACAGTTGCAACAGGAAAACTTGCGCCTTAAAAATATCTTGGCGACCGAAGTTATCCCGAAAGATGCGTATATCTTTCAAGCGGTGGAATCGCCCAAAGCAGCCGCAAATATCAGCGGTACAAACATTTTTTCGGGAACGGTCGTTTCTATTCCATACAATGGAAAAAACGAAATATATGGCGTTATAGCCACACATGCAATCGCTATGTCATCCAACGAAAAAGACGCTTTGCACAAAACATTCACCGCTATTGTCTATAAAAACGGTTTGCCGCACGAAGCAACCGTAGAGGTAGTGGCCTATTCGCCCAAGAGTATGTTGGATATGGCTCTTGTCAAATTTCCAAAGGATATTGAGTCCCTTTTGGCTCCTTATTCCATTAGCGAGGCTACCCCTTATCTGGATAATAATTTACTTTCCAAAGGTTTTACGCACTCTTCCGCAGCCGCTATTCCGGAACGCAAGGTAGTAGGTGTAACGCCAATTTCTATTCGCACAACGATTTCTATGCCAGCCGAAAAACGTCCCGGTCTGTGCGGCAGTGCGGTGTTAAACGACAAGGGGGAACTGGTGGGCATCCACACAGGCAGTATTCACCATACAGAGGACCCCGGTAAGGACGTTGCCTACGCCACGCATGCGCATTACCTTTACAAATTGGTGGAAGCCTATCACAACGGCGGTGTAGCCAAAGTGCCCTTTTATTTTGACGATAAGCCTATTTTTGATATGGATATTGACGAATATCTAACGGCAGGCTCCTTATTGGACGAAAACCAAAAGGCAATTAAAAACCTTACGTTTGAAAGCAAATTTTCGTATAGCAAAATTAAAAACGCGATTGCAGACAAGCCCGAAGGCCGCTACTTGCAATTAACCACGCGCCGCGCGCAGTGGGATAAAGACGGGTTAGCCCTTATTGAAGGGCGCACCAGTTCCGACCACAGCATTAAAACAACATACGTGTACGATTTAAAGGAACAAAAATTAATTAAAAAACGTCAAACGGTGTATAATCCTGCCACCAGACGGGACACCAAAATTGATGTGCCGCTTAATTAACCCTATTTACAGGGTACACGAACGGCTCAAAAAATAGTAAAATATTTGCAGAAGTAAAAAATCTATGGAGGGTGTAAACTGTATGATTAAAGTTGGTATTAACGGTTTTGGCCGCATCGGTCGCTTTGTATTCCGCGCGGCGCAAGAACGCAAAGATATTGAAATCGTAGGCATCAACGACTTGTGCCCGGTTGACTATTTGGCTTATATGCTCAAATATGATACGATGCACGGCAAATTTAACGGCACCGTGGAAGCGGACGTTGAAAACAGCCAGTTGATCGTCAACGGCAAAAAAATCCGCGTAACCGCTTGCAAGAACCCCGAAGAATTGGCTTGGGATAAAGTAGGTGCCGAATATGTAGTAGAATCCACCGGTTTGTTCCTTACCCAGGAAAAAGCGCAGGCCCACATTAAAGCCGGCGCCAAATATGTGGTAATGTCTGCTCCGTCCAAAGACGCTACCCCGATGTTCGTAGTCGGCGTAAACGAAAAAACCTATGTAAAAGGTACCCAATTCGTTTCCAACGCTTCCTGCACCACGAACTGCTTGGCTCCTATTGCCAAAGTTTTGAACGACAAGTTCGGTATTAAAGAAGGTTTGATGACCACCGTACACTCCACCACCGCCACCCAAAAAACGGTTGACGGTCCTTCTATGAAGGATTGGAGAGGCGGCCGCGCCGCTGCCGGCAACATCATCCCGTCTTCTACCGGTGCTGCCAAAGCCGTAGGTAAAGTAATTCCTGAACTCAACGGCAAATTGACCGGTATGTCTATGCGCGTACCGACCTTGGACGTTTCCGTGGTTGACCTTACCGTCAACTTGGCCAAACCGGCCACCTATGCGGAAATCTGCCAAGCGATGAAAGAAGCCTCCGAAGGCGAACTCAAAGGCATCTTGGGTTACACCGATGAAGCCGTTGTGTCTTCCGACTTCTTGGGCTGCCCGCTTACGTCTATCTTTGACGCCAAAGCCGGTATCGCCTTGACGGATACGTTTGTGAAAGTCGTATCTTGGTACGATAACGAAATCGGCTACTCTAACAAAGTGCTGGATTTGATCGCCCATATGGCTTCCGTAAACAAATAATCTTATTTGTTGCAAAAGAGGGCTTCCGCAAGGGAGCCCTCTTTTTTGTCTAACACCCAATTTGTAAGATTAATAAAAATATGTAATGTGGTGTCGGCGGGCCGTAACAACCTCTGCCTGTGGCAATATGTACTGCCCCTGCCCCTAAACTATTCCAAGCCGCTCCACTGGGAAAAAGCAAAGGCAAAGAAGGGGAAAAACAACCTCCGTAATTGGGCTACTTAAAGACATAAGACATAGAAGCAAACCAGAAATACGCTTCTGTTTGCGGGCTAAAATTTGAATAACAGCCAAATAATTTACGTCAATTTATAATATAATATTAGAGATTTGACGGATGATGTACGGTTGCTGTTCTCCGACGGAGAATAGAACTAAATTTTTACGAAAAAAAATATTTTTAAAAAATTGTTGCATTTTTTTTAAAAAAAATATACACTATCTGTATCTATGAAAAACAAAAACATTTGGACTATTATTTCTCACTCCATTTCCGCTTCTGTAAAGAAGTCGGTCGTTTTTGCATCCGATTTGTTTAATCTATTTTCTATGTGCAATCTATATACTATTATTAAAAATAGATATTTTAGTCCGGAACCAATGGTTATATAATTTTTGTTTTAGATTTTATTTAAAAACCCCGGACTATTAAAAACCGGGGTTTTTCTTTTTTAAATTTATAAAAAGGTACATATATGCAAAAGATTATTCTAATTTCTTGGAAACATCCGTTAATTACCGTTGATTGCAAAATGGCAGGAATTATGGTGGTTCTATTTAGTTTTATTTCCAATATTACTAAAAAAATAAAATTTAGCCCGGGATATATGTTTTAATTTAAGTCGTTTTAGTTTTACACCCCGGACTTTTATAAAAGGTTCGGGGTTTTATTTTACAGAATTTAACTAATAGATAAAAGGAAAAACAAAATGAAATACATAAAATTACTTCTCGCTGTACTTGTCTGTGTTGCTGTTACGCCCGTCGCTCAGGCGCAGAGGCTGCCTGTAAAACGTGTTAAAATAAAAGTTTACCATTTGCCGTCTAACAAAACCCTTTTTCCAAAAGGGACTGTAACTGGTATTAAAGTAAAAAATCCTAAGTTTAAAACCCCGGTCGTCCAACTGCCGGTAACCACTTTAAGATTAGCGGTTAATAAAAAAGCCAAGGAAATCCAACTCAAACTCAACGAGCAGAGAAAACAACAACTGCTTAAACAACAAGATTGGATTAAAGATATTGAGCAAAACCGTGCTGCGCTTTTGAGTTCATATCATTTGCCCGAGGATTATATTTCGGGTTTTTATGTCCGCCGTATTGAGCCGTACCAGAGCAGACCCCAGTCTATGTATCATCCGGACGAAAAATCCGATAAAATTCTGTACCGCGGAATGATTATTACGCCGGAAGAGTTGGTGGCCATTTTAAAGAACGGCTTTTCGCCTAAAAACTCTACTTGGAACGTGGGCACAGATTCCAGAGGTTCGGCCGTCAGTTTGTCTTCTTCTTACACGGAAGCAAGCCATTATATTTTCCAAAACGGGTATAAGAAAGATGGCCTTGGAGTTGTGTTTGTAGTACGCAGGACGCCTGCAATGGAACTTGGTAAAGATCCAAAACTTAACTCCACCAAAACTATTTATTACTCTTATGAAGATATCCCTGCTTCGGATATTGTGGATGTATATTTTCACGGAGAATACGGGCCCGAATCCTTGCAAAACGTTATGGAAAAAATTCAGCAAGGAACGAACCGTCCGCATAACACCTGGACCAATCAATTTAGCGGAGGAGGCTTCCTCCGTTAACCATAAAAAATCCCCCAGACAAAACTGGGGGATTTTTTATGATACATAAACTAAGATTGATTATTTGGCTTCTTTAAAAATATGGCTAAATGATAACGATACACCCACATAAATATTTTCACCGCGCGTACCGAAATCTTTGGCCTGCGCCGTATAATAACTGATAAACGGGGCAAGATGTAAATTTTTATACAATTCTACTTCCAAACGCGCATCGGCGGTAAATTCATAATCTAAATCGGTCGGGCGCTTTTCAGATGCGCTTAAATAATCACGGAACAGGGCAGAATATTTGGCCGTTACACCTTCGCGCACGGGCTGCTCAATTTTCAATCCCGCTTCCCACGCCAGTTTGGTTGAATTGGGGCTGTATGTAAAATCACGCTCACCCACTACGGCAGCAAACAAACTTTTTAAATATTTTCCTTCAAACATTTTTACCCCGGCCGTTCCGCGCAAAATGCGGGTGCGGGGGGAATTATCAGGCTTGGTAAATTCGGTCTCGTAACCCAAATTGGCAAATGGGCCCGCTTCAAAGCCGCCTAAAAAGTTTTCCACCTTCCACAAGCGTTGGGTGTAGCCGGTGGTAAACAAAATTTTGTCGGCATTTTCATTGGTTAAGGTCTCGCCTTCCACAGGGCGGATTTTAGTACGGCCATAGTCCATTAACAGTTCATTGGTCCACAAATAGTGTTCGGCGTGATAATCCGATATCGCATCCAAATTACCGCGCACGGCAGTTTGGGAATCGCCGTTTAAGCGGGCATCAGAAAAGTCTTGGTATTCTTTGGCGTGTTTTACTTCGGTGGAAGTTACGTCAAGAGCAATTTTTTTCAGTTCAATTTGCCAGCCCTGTTTGCCGTCCTGCGCGTACGAAACGCCACAAAGCAACACCAAGGCAATCAGCAAAAATGCTTTTTGCAAAAGTTTCATAATTCTCCTGGGGTTTAATCTTCAAGTTTGTAACGGATACGCAATTTGCCGTTTTGGTATGACCAACTGATTATTTTAAAATGCCCGATTTCGCGGGTATTTTCCACGTGTTTGCCAATACAGGGGCAGACATCATACCCGCCCACGCGCACCAACCTCACGGTATTTCCGGCTTCTGGCGGCAAACGGGATAAATCCACACTCTTTTCCGCCTCCTCGCGCGGAAGTTCCTCCGCCGTTACGGGCAGTTGCCCGGCAATCACGTCATTTACCATATCTTCCACCTCGCGCAACTGTTCCGCTGTCGGTTCAATCGGCAGGAAATAATCACACTTGGATTTATTTTTTTCAATATGGTTAGTTAAACTGCGCTCACAGCCAAACATACGAACCATTGTTTGGTTCAAAATGTGTTCGGCCGTATGCATCGGGGGAAAATAATCTTTTTTAGGGGTTAAAGACGTATCCATATGGTATATTTTAGCGAATTTAAAGGGGCTTTTCAATTTTCTAATACAATAAACCAATGACAACGCGCTCCAAAAATAATAAAATAATAAAGAAGGGGGAAACCCCTCTCATATAGTTAGATAGAGGAAATAAAATTAAGATTATGCCGAAAAATACTGACTTTTGCAAAATCGTCGCGACCATCGGTCCCGACACCAGCGATGAAAAATCTATTGAATCCTTGGTAAAAGCCGGCGTTTCCGTGTTCCGCTGCAACTGCAGCCACGGTTCCTTGCCCGAATACCAGGAAAGAGTAACCAACATCCGCAAGATGGAAAAAAAATACAACTGCACTTTGGGTATCTTGTTTGACTTGCAAGGCCCGAAACTCCGCGTTGGCACGTTTAAAGATTACCGCATCCACTTGAAAGAAGGGGATAAATTCCGCTTGGATATGAATCCGGAACCCGGCGACCAGACCCGCGTTTGCCTGCCCCACAAAGAAATTTTTGCCGCTATGAAAGACGGCCTGGAACTTTTGCTTAATGACGGCGTAGTTCGCTTGCGTGTGGATGCCCACACCGCTGACACCGCCGACTGCACCGTTATCGCAGGTGGCGAACTTTCCAACAAAAAAGGCGTAAACGTACCCGGCGTAAAATTGCCGCTTTCCGCGTTAACCGCCAAAGATAAAGAAGATTTGAAAATCGCCGAAATGTTGGGCGCCGATTTTATCGGCTTGTCCTTCGTTCAGGAACCGGAAGACTTAATTGAATTGCGCGGTTTGATGAAATCCAAAGCGCACATCATCTCCAAAATTGAAAAGCCGTCCGCCATTGAACACTTGCGCGAAATTATTGACTTGACCGACGTAGTAATGGTAGCCCGCGGCGACCTGGGCGTAGAAACCAGCCCCGAACTCGTGCCGGTCTTGCAGAAAAAGATTGTTTCCGGCTGCCGCAAAGCGGGTAAACCGGTCATCATTGCTACGCAAATGTTGGAATCTATGATTCACAACATTATGCCTACCCGCGCCGAAGCCTCTGACGTGGCTACCGCCGTTTACGACGGGGTGGACGCGGTAATGCTCTCTGCCGAAACCGCCCAAGGCGATCACCCGGTGGAAGCCGTTACCACGATGCGCCGCATCATTGAAACCGTAGAAAAAGACCACCGCTACCGCAAAGGCCTTTCCTTGTTGGAACGCAAAAACGATTCCACCAAAGAAGGCGCCATTACTACGGGTGCCGGCATTGTGGCCACCAACTTGGATACGGCCAACGTAATCGTTACGTTTACCGATTCCGGTTCCACCACCTTGCGTGCCTCCCAACAGCGCGCCGGCGGCTTGCCTATTTTGGCCCTTACGCCAAACATAACCACCGCCCGCCAGTTGGCTGTGGTATGGGGGGTAACGCCAATTGTCATTGACAATTTGAAAAACTTTGACGATATGACGCGCGAAGCCAAAAAAGCCGTCCTCGCCCAAGGTTTAGCCAAAGAAGGCGACAACGTAGTAGTAACTGCCGGTATTCCGTTTGGTAAAGCCGGTACGACCAATATGCTCTACGTTATGAACATCTAATTAACCATTAGTTGCTTAATACGCCGTCCGATTTCGGGCGGCGTATTTTTTTGCCTTGACTATTTCAACAAGAACACTTATAGTATAAATATGAAGAAGATTACTCTATTTTTATTGTTAATTTGCCTCGTTTTATGCGCAGAAAAGGCCCTGGCCTTTGCACCCGATTTTGACCGCGCACGCCACAATTTTGAAGCCCGCTTAACAAGTGATACTGTTTTAAAGAAAGCACTCTTAAAACAGGTTCGCCCAATAACGGGTAATTTCAATTATGCCACGCTGTTGGACAGAGATACCGATATATTACTTTTGGGCGAAGAACACGGAAATGAACGCGCCAAGAGAGAAACCAACCTTATGATTAAATATTTTGGACAGAATAAGGAAGGTTTTACACATTTTGGCACAGAATTTTACTTATCCTCCGAGCAACCTCTTTTGGACCAATACGCGGGCAACCAAATTACGCTGCTGGAACTGGAAAGTAAATTAGCATTAGGAAAAGCCTATTCGGCTTCGGCAGCGGTAGCAAAACGCTATGGGATGACGGTACTTGGGTTGGATTTACCCCAGGCACAAAATAATTACGCTTGGAGCAAATCGGCCGCGGGGATGCGTGCGCGCAATGAACATTGGGCAAAAATCATTTTGTCCGTTGCCAAGGCGGACCCACAGTCCCGTTTTATTGTTTACGGCGGAGCGTGGCATACGCAATTATCATCTAACGATTATCCCACGATGCCCCAGTTGCTAAACAAGGACGGTCTTAAAACCAAAACAGTAGAATATGTATCTGCCCCCGCGTGGGAAAAGTTAGCGGAAGAGGCCAAATTGAGCGGAAAAACTCTTTTATTTAGAGTGCCGGCAAACTACCGTAAAGATGCAAATACGGATTTCTTTATTTTTCTGCCAAAGGTTACGCCTAGCGAGGCAGAACAACAGGAAATAAAAAAAATTATGGACGATAAAAACTTCAAAATCTCCCATTGTACAGACGACCCAGATCACCCGTTATGTAAGGTTTTTATTATCCAAGAACACCGTTAAATTTTTTATCTATACCCGGGGGTAAAAAGACCAAATGGGCATTTTTCTGCCTAAAAATCTACACAAATAGAGGGGAAAATGGTTTAAAATCTATCCTTTTGCAAGCGTCGTAACGGAAGGATATGTTATTATGACCCAAGTATTAAATTCCACGGTTTGGGAGCAAACAAACTTTCTTTATAAACATTATCCTTGATTTAGAATAGAATTTAAATTCTTTTAGCCAGTCCCTAATAATGGCCATTAGACGAAAAACCCCCGGGAATTAATCCCAGGGGTTTTTCTAAATAACCGTAAATGTTATTTGTTTTCAGCAGAAATAGAAGCGGCTTCCTTCTTCCAAGTGGTGGCAATAAAGCCCATTGCGATAATACACGCAATAATGCAGGAGAAGTACACACCTTTCCAGCCGAAACTCTTGCTGATGTACGCGGCCCCGGTGCTGGACAACATAGCACCAAAGTAACCGAACATACCCGTAAAGCCGCACGCGGCGGAAACAGATTCCTGCACGGTTACGCGGGATGCTTGCACACCGCCAGCCAAGTTCTGCGGACCGTCCACAAAGAAGCCGATAAACGAAGCGAGCAAGGACGTCCAGAAGAACTGGTCTGTACCGGCCACACAATAAAAGCCCCAGCAACTGGCGGCCAAAATGACCAAATAAATAATGTTCATTTGGGTGCAGCGGCCTTGGAAGAATTTATCAGCCAAGTAACCGGCAACGATACCGCCGGGCATACCCAAGAAAGGCATCCATTTCATAGCGGACACGGCACCGTCGGGCGTAAAGCCGCGTTCCTGGGTCAGGAACATCGTACCCCAGTCCAACGTAGCAAAGCGCACATAGTAAATGAAGATGTACGAAATAGCCAAGGCCCAAAGGAACGGGTTTTTGAGCACGTGTTTTTTAAGAATTTCCCAGTGGGAAAGGGTGCTCTTTTCTTTTACAGGCATTACGTCGTTTCTGTAAACTTCAATAGGAGGCAAACCCACGGTAGTAGGTTTATCGGTCAAGAAGAACATCAGGAAAATACTATAACAAATACCCATAAAAGCAGGTACGATAAAAGCCATTTTCCACATATCCAATTTGAGCAGATAAGAAATCAACACGCCCACAAAGAACGCACCGAACGTGTGGGAAGAAGACCACAAGGTCCATTTGGTCGCTCTTTCAGAGGGGGAGAACCAGTATACCAAACCTTTGGCTACCGGAGGAAATCCCATAGACTGCGCCACACCGTTCAAGCCCCAGGCAAACGAGGCCAACGCCACGAGCGGCAAGGTAATACCCATATTGCCCAAGAAGGCCTGGAATTGCGGCAGGAAAGGGAACGCCAAGTTGATAAGGGAAGAAATGAACAAGCCGAGCGCCATTACGCCACGGATGTTACAGCGGTCCGCCAACACGCCGCTTAAAAACTTACCGATACCGTAGGTAAGATAAATCGTCGTGCCGATATACCCCAACTGAATTACGTCCAAGCCAAAGTTTTGGCTCAGCGCAGGTTTTACATAATCCAAATTTTTGCGGGTGAAATAAAACAAGGCATAACCAAAGTACATGCCGAAGAACATCTTAATACGCCAGTTACGGTACAAACGCTTAATCTGTGCCTCGTCGGAAATAGGTGTTCCGTCCGGCAAAGGTTTAAGCCAACCAACTAATTTTGCGAACATTCTTGTCTCCTATTTATAATTTAACGTGCAAAAGCCACGCATCAACACTCTCCGGCGCTGGCTTCCCGCCGGGGCGCTCCCTCGATTAGAAAGTGGATGTGCAGTAAATTGCAAGAAGCAAATCATTTGCTTACTTAGTAATTATAACATATATGGGGTGGGTAAAATCAAGTGTTTTTTCGTCGGTAAAAGTATTTTTTTAGCACAATTTTGCAGAGATGAAAAACCCCGGGCTTTTGAGGCCCAGGGTTTCGTCCAAAAATACTTACTTAATGTTCCGCAACCGGCATATCCGGATACCCTTTCAATACATCGCGCAACTGTAAAATATCAGAAGCGGAGGTCGGTCCGGCATTTTCCTGCAACAGGTTGTGGTTCTTATCCAATGTTTTAAGCGCACTGCAAATGCGGTTCAAACGTTGGGTTTGTTCCAACACGCGGGGGGAATCGGCCGGGTTGAGTTCAGCATATTCCTGCAACGCGCGTTTGGCTTCGTTCTGGTACTGGATGAACAATCTGTATGTACCAGCGGTGGTGGTGCCGTGTTTAATATTGGCAGCCAATTGGTCCAGTTCGTTAATGAGGACGAACACGTCTTCAAATCTGCCCTTGTCCATAGATTTTACTTTCTTTTTGGGCATCAATCTGGAATACCACGGTTTAGCCGCCTCGGACATTACCGGCCCGTTGTACAGACCTTCCGGCACATACGAGAATTTTACATCTTTGGCGGTCATATCAATAGCAGCCAGCGATTTGGAAAGTTGTTCGTATTCGCGGTTAAGCATTACAGACAGGTGGTTTTTCTCCAATATCACCCCGTAAGACTTTACAATGCCTTGCAATTTTTCCAACGAACCCATTACCGTAGAAGAACCTTCCACTTCGCTGATAGCAACCAAACGGTTATAGGATTGCGTCATTTGTTTGAGCATATCCGTCATTTTGTGTTCGGAACTCACGCCGTAGTCCACCATTTGTTTTTCCAATTTGGAAAGCGTACCGTTCACTTCGGACAAGCGTCTGTAAGCGTTCTTTTTGCTGATGCCAAACGATTCCGCATTTACTTTGCCCGATTCAATCGTGTCCATAGTAATCTTGGGTTTGCGGAACAGGCCCAAGAAATCCTTGGTTAAGCCCCAGTTGCGCGCCGCCAAAATGCTCGCCACTACCGCAGAGTAACCTAAGATAATACGGTTCATACCTAAGGTAAACGCTTCGCCTGCATTGCCCGTCAAGGCGGAAACTTGGTTTACCAGGTCAAGCGCCCATTGCGGGCCGAGATCGGCCAAGCCGAAAGCAATCGCAGAGGCCGTCAAAATACCAATCAAACCGTGGGAGTTAAAGACGGAGTAATCTTTACCCGCCAAACTACCCCAAGTTTTTTCACGGCGTTCAATGCGTTTTAATTGGGCTTCTTTTTCGGCTTCCGTCAACGAGGTATTTTCGCGGATAGCCACTTTTTCTTTCTGCATAGCCGCAGAAACCATATTCTGCAAGCGGACGGAGTCCAACTGGCCGGGCACAGCCGTAGCCATATAGTGCAACACACCGAATCCAGCCGTAGCCAACGCCAACGGGCCCGAGTACGGCATAAGGGCAATCGCGCCCGCCGTAGCGGCCAACAGAGGCAAGGAAGCACCAGTCAACTGGTCGTCCGTCATTTTTTTGCTGGATACCTGTTTAGAGGCAAACTTACGAGTCATAGCCGTGGCAAACATAAAGCCGGCTACCAACCATTGGCCCACATCGTTACCCAACACGGCGTTTGCGTCCTGGGAAAGCATCATCAAACTGGCCGCATAACTGGCGTACACCAATTTCACACGGCTGGCGATGTCTTTCACGTCGCGCGTATTTCTAAAATTCTGTTTATATAAGGCTTTATCTTCGGCTTCTTCTTTCGCCAGTTGTTCCTTGGAAACTTCCGGCACTTTTACAGCGGCTTTTTCCGCTGCGGCACCTGCGGCCTTTACACCTTTACCCATTTTGTAAATAGGCGTATTAAGGAAGAGCATTTCCGAAGCCGCCAACAGCGCAAGGCCGACAGGAACCACAATCGTAAAGTTCAAACCAGCCGTGGCCAACAAGCCCGTAGCCGCCGTTAAGGCCAAGCGGGACCACTGTTTATTTTCCGAGAAGTCCAAGTGCGCCGCCGTGCGGGCCACCGGGTTCTTATAGTAGTTAAGCAAGGTCTGAATGGACGTATTAGCCATACTTGCACCCAACACCAAGGCTACCGTCGGCAACGACAGAGACAATAAAGATAACGTTTTTACATCAATCGTACCGTACATTCCCAACCCCACCAAAGCGAAGGTTAAGGCCGCAGCGGCACCGCCATAAATGGCCTGAATCGTGTTTTTATGACCGATTTTCGTCATAAGAGGCATCAATTTAGCGGCCACTAACGGGGTAAAATACCCAATACCGCTGACCAGGTTGGACATCAAACCGGAGAAACCCGGCAAGGATTTCAGGGCCGATTTAAAAGGACCGGTCAAAGAGGCACCCGCATCGTTACCCACAAATAAGGCGTGCAGAGTCAAGAACTGCTTTAAAGAGTGCGGCTCATTGAGTTTAAGTTCCAAGTTAAGGCCCGGATTCTTTTCCAACATATTGGCCATAGCCAACATATCAGTAGAGTTATACGGCGTATCTAACGGGACCTGCACAGAACCATTGGCCTGAATTTCTTCCAAAAGTTTAGCAGAGCGTTTGTTCGCGCGGACTGCGGCCAAGTTACCGGACGGCATTACATATTTCCACTGGCCCGATTCGTCCAGCGCGAGTACGAACCCTTTGGGGATGACCAAGCCCGGCTTTTCAGACAAGCCGAATTTGGACAAAAAGCGGCTGTACCACGAAGCGTGCGGCTGGGACAAAATACCCACCGGGGCACTACTGAGTTTGCCGGAGGCAGAGCGGTAGTAGAACGGAATATTGTTAGAGTAGAATACGCCTTTTTTGGTTTCCTTACCCGTAATTCTGTTCTTGGAGGCAAAGCCCGTTGGACGGCAAGAGGAAACGATTAATTGTTCATTAATATCCGGCATTGACGGGACAATACCCGCAAAACTTTCTGTCTCCAAGGGCAAAACATTTACGTTATCCCAGGCACTGCGGACCTTCTTTTCCCAGTTCGGGTCAGAGGTAATCATTTCCAGTTCTTTTTCAAAGGAGGACTGGGCCGTAGCATCAGACACCGCAGCAATCGCCGTATTTAACGATTGGGAAGCGTACAAGTGATACAACGCCTTACCCAATTCTTCGGGGTTTTCTTTTTTAGACTCAATCCAGCGTTGCGTTTCCGCAGACATTTTGCTAATGGATTCGTTAAATTTACCCTGGTTATACAGAGAAACCAACGCCTGCTCTTTGTATTTTTGAGAGGCGGCACTTTCCAAAATCGTGCGCAACTGTGTAGCCAAGGGGTATTCTTTGGATAAAATGTTTAAAGCCGTACTGTTGGCTACGCTTTCGGCATCGTGCGTAAACCATCCGCGCACACGGCTAGCGGTCTTGCTCAGCCATTTGGGGCTGACGGGAATAACACTGCTATATACCGTGCCGGAATTGGAAGCGGCAGAAGTTTCGGACGCCGCAACTTCTCCGTCTGCGGCGGCAGGCGTGTAAGCAACGTGTAAACCATCCGGCAAGGTAATATCGCCCAAGTTTACATCCACTTTCGGTGCAGGCGTATTGCCCGCAGGTTTAGCGGCAGGTTCAGACACTGGGCTCGCAACGACTTGGCCTTTTTTGGCATTTAACGCCACCCAATCCGCCGTATCTTTGGCGGAAGCATCCAAGTGGCGCGCGTTCAAACGGTTCCAATACGTAAGTGCCTTACTGGCATTGGGAGCAATTTTGGCGGAACTCATTTGTGCGGCCGTTACGGTAGGAAGCGTTACGGGCAAATTATTCGCTTTTACATATTGGCTAACACCAGCCCAGAAATCGCCATACAGTTTGCCATTAATAGTAGAGAGTTGGGCCAATTTTTCAAGCCCTTCGTAAGCCTGCAACGTCAAGAGAGCGCGGCCGATAACCACCTCGCTAAACGTCTTTAATGCTTGGGGTGTTTTATTATAAGCATCTAATAACAGGGAAGCATCTTCGACCGTGCCGTAGAAACCCAAATCTGCCGCAGCGGCCATAGTTTGCCCCCAAGCGGACAAATCTTTAAGACCCTCGGAATCAGCAGACAAGCGGCTGATATCGGCCATCGTTACGTCCCTATTTAAAGCAGAGGAAGAACGGTAATTGCGCAAAAGACGCACATAAGTATCTTTGGCAAGAGACGCTTGTTTAGAGGTCGTAGCAAAGCCCTTTTCCACGGTTACGCGCGTATAGGCGTCCAAAATCAGTTGGTCGTGTGCAGAGGGAGTGCGCTGAACATCAAAAATTTGCCTCATTACTTCGCCCGCGTCTTTGGAGGAAAATTCCTTGGCGGCTAAAAGCGTATCTACTTCCGTTATAGTTTTAGAAGAAAGGGAAGCGGCGTGGGCAGCATCAATGCTTTGGTCCAAAGCGACCGACAACTGCGGGTTTACGCCCACCGCAGGGGTAACAATTCCGTTGGGAGAAACAGAACCCGGCACATTAGGAACAGAAACAGGAGGAACATTTCCTTTTACATTAAGCCGCGGGATATTCGGTCCTTTGACTTTTGCGCCCACAGCCCCACGGGCAGGCCCCATCACTTTGCCGGCTTGTTTTCCGGCGGCTTCGGCAGCTTTTTCTGCAGAATCCACCACTTTGCCACTATTTTTGGGTAATTTAAGAAACTGGGCAAAAGAGGGGGTAAAACTCCCGAAAATAAGAGTGAAACTTAAAACTAACGATATTAATTTATTCATATACTTGTCTCCCACGAAGTACACTTCTATACCTTCATAGTATCACAAAACCCGACGGATAACAAGGGCCAAAGGACCCATTTTTTATATGGGTCCTTTGGCCTATCTTCGTCGGATAAGGTCTTTCATTTATTATTGTAACACAAATTCTCCGCCGTGTCAGCCCCCTGTAACGCAAAAACCCCGCCTTGTGGGCGAGGTTTTGATAAAAGGCAATGCTATTTGGCTTTACCTTTGTTGTGGATGATAAACATCCAGTCCTCAGTAGCCGTAACCGACGGGTCCAAATGCAACTCGTTTAAGGCTCCGCGGGAAAGCAAGATTTTGCGCACCGCATCAGGCAACTCCACTACATCCAGCCCCTTAGAATTATTTATAATATAGGAACGCTCAAATGGGATATTATGTGCCGTCGCATATTCTTGGATTCCCTGCCAAAAATCTTTATACAAAGTATCATTTAAAGCCACCGTAAAAAAGAAACCACCTAATTTGTCCACAGCCCCCATACTGAGTAATGCCCGGCCTATGATTACTTGGCTAACGGGTTTGAGAACGGCTGGGGCCTCGTAATAAGCAGAAGACAAAGCATTTACGTTGTCCCTGGTGGCACTGCCAAACATACCCATAGTCGTAGCGGCGGCCATTTTATTGGCCCAAACATAAACCTGCGTGGACGGTAAGTTTTCTTCGCCAATCTTTATGCTGGTGGAAGATTCGTAAGTATAATAACGCGTCAATATCTCTTCCGCCTTTTTTACAATGGCTTCTGCATCCTTAGCCAAATAGGGTTTATGGCTGGCCACAAGCAACGGAAAATTATTAAAAGCAAATTCATATTCTTTGTCAAACGAAAGGTCTTTGTCCATATGGGCCATTCTGTTTTCGTAATACTTAAACAGGTCCGCCTCGGACAGCGGGAGTTCTTCGTTAAACAAGTAATACTGTTCCGAAGTGCCCTTTTCTGCCACAGTAGCCCGAATATCTTTAAGTTTCTCCATCGGGCGCATTACGCTTGTCTCTATTTCCTGTAAACGCGCCTTAGAAAGCGTGGGGGCATTCACCGCCGGTACCGCCGGAACAAAAGCCGTTGTATTTATTCTAGGCGCGGCCGGAACAGCCGAGTGCGGCACAGCCGTAGGAATTTTAGACGCAACCGGGACAGATGCCTTGGGCAATTTAACCGCAGGAACTTTCACTTTGGGCACGGCAACAGGCTTAACGGCCGCAGCCGCTTTTTCCACCGCCTTAACCGCCCCAGTACCGGACTTAACCAAATTTTGCGCAAAAGCCGTTACAGCATTTACGCCAAGCAGAGCAACAACACTAAAAGAAACCAACCAAACGCGTTTCATATTTCCTCCCGGAATTATTCAATAACTCCTATATTTTAATAATAGGCCCAAAAACCGTTTGTGTCAAGGCATAATTCAGTTTTTGCTACCAATCGGCATCTTTTTCCATTGAGGAGACAGGTAATTCGTTCCCAAAGGTAAAAGAGCGGGGTAGTTCGTGTACGGTCAGCCGTTGGCCCAAATAAGTGCGGATAATGCCCAAATGCTCCGGAGAGTAGCCGTCGTTTAACACGATAAACGCCTTTAAGCGTTCGCCCTCCTCGGGGCGCATTAAGCGCACGCGGCAAGCCTTTACCGCCGGATGTGCGGACAAAACCGTTTCCACCCGTTTAGGAAACACATTGACACCTGCCACCTGTACGCAGGCATCACTGCGTTTTAACGGAATTAACAATCGTCCCTGTGTAGCCTCTACCTCGTCGGGCAGGGTAAGCCAGGCATTTTGACTTTTACGCTTAATTTGCGGCTGTTCGTCAGTGAAAGAAAGATCCCAAAACGGGAATAATTCAAAGGCCTCTGTGCTATGGTGGCGGCGGGCAATTGCACCCGTCTCACTGGCGCCATAAATTTCGGTAAACTGTGAGGCCCCCAATTTGTAGAGCGCGTCTATAATTTCTTTTTTGCAGGGTGCGGTGGAGGACATTGCGTACACTCCTTTTGGAAAGGGGGTTTCCAAGCGGACCCAATAGTTCCAAAATAGCGGAAACCCGACGATTAAATCGCCCTCTTGCAAAATTTCACTCCACGGTTGGGTGGGTAAGGCCGGGAGAGCAAGCACAGGCACATTTAGCGCGTGCGGAAGCGTTACCGTAAAGGAAAAGCCGTACATATGGTTAGCGGGTACGAGCGACACGACGCGCTTAACGCCTTTAAAATCGGAAGCCAAGCCGTTGGCTTCTTCTTCAATCATATTAAGTGTATGAATACAGGGCTTAGGCGTACCTGTACTACCCGAGGTTAAAAAAGTCAACTTCCGCCCGTGCAAAAACGCGGCATAAGAATAATCTGTCATTAAATTTAAAGACGAAAAAACACGCGGCTCGTACCCGAAAAAGAGTGCCGCCTTGTCGGACACTGCCTTTAAAATTTGCTGCGGCAACCGTTCAAAAAAATCCTCTCCGCCTTTTTCGTCCAACAGAGCCAAAGAATCCACCTTTTTACGGGCCAATTCCGTGCGAAACATATCCGTCAATATGCGTTTTGTATCCTTTAACAATAACATAAATTTCCGTCTCCCCGGCCGTTCCCGGCTGTCATAGCGCCCCTAATAAGCCCTTATTTCTGCCGGTTCTTTTCCACATATTCAGCCAAAGTACCAAAATCTTTAAAAATAGTGCGGCCTTGCTGCATATTTTCAACCGTAATTCCATATTTCTTTTTCAACAGCATAATAAGTTCCATCGCCTCTATGCTATCTAACCCCTGTTCGCCGAAAATCGGGTCGCTTTCGCCAAAGTTTGACAAATCGGCCCCGCCTAAATCAAGCCCCGAAGCAATCATCTCTTTAATTTCATCAATCATTTTCCGCATAGCAACTCCACGAATTAAAATAATTTAAAAATGGATTATGGATATTTTATACAAATTTTTTTCTTTTAGCACCCATTTCTTATAACTATAAACAACAATTAACCCTAAGGATAAAACGTATTTTTTCAACGCTCCGTCTGGCAAAATAGAGGAAACGGAGCCAATAACTAATGCAATTTCCGGAGGGTAGGCTCGTTGTAAACTCACGTCAAATTAACTAAAATAAGAATATAGGTATCTGGGCACTTTATCATATACCCCGGACAATAAACTGTTTTCCAACAGTTAAAACTATCCTAATAATATGATGAAATTAAAAACACCCCACATTGCATACAAATGGCTGATTTTTTCCGTAACGGCTATTGGAGTCTTTATGTCCACGCTGGACGGGGGCATTATTAATGTGGCCCTGCCTGTTATGGCAAAGGACTTAAATGCCAGTTTGGAGCGTATCCAATGGGTTGTCAGTATTTATCTGCTAACCACTACCTGCTTTTTACCTGTATTTGGCAAATTGTCCGATATGTATAGCCGGAAATACCTGTATTTGACAGGTTTTTTGCTCTTTGGTATCGGTTCTTTTGCGGCTACATTTTCACAAAATTTAAGTTGGATGATTTTTTCGCGCGCCCTGCAAGGATTAGGGGCCAGCGCGATGATTTCCAACTGCCAGGCCATTATTGCCAAAGCCTTTAAAGGCAAAGACCGGGGCCGCGCCTTGGGCGGTATCGGGGCAATGGTGGCGGCTGGTTTTTTGGCAGGCCCGGCGGTGGGAGGATTTTTAATCCAACATTGGGGTTGGCAGTCGGTCTTTTGGATAAATGTACCTATCAGTATGCTGGGCATTTGGCGCGGCATACAAATTATTCCGCATTTTAAGCCCGTAACCCAAGTAAAACTGGACTGGAAGGGCGCGGTTTGCTTTATCCTGTTTTGTTTTTCCTTTCTCTATGCGTTGGACGAGGGGGAAAACCAACACTGGACGTCCTTTCTCATTTTAGGCTCGTTTACAGCCGCCTTTATCTTTTTTGCCGGGTTTTATTGGCGCGAGAGAACCAGCAAAACACCGTTTATCGGCCTGTCCCTTTTCAAAATACAGGCTATTTCGTACGGGTGCATAGTATCTTTGCTGGGATTTATTGCATTAAGTTGCAACAGTATTTTATTTCCGTTCTATATGGCAAACATTTTGCATTTATCTCCGGTACATATGAGTTTGCTGTTGATGCCGTTTCCGGTAGCGTTGGCCATATCGTCGCCGTTTTCGGGGTGGCTGTCGGAAAAATACTCTGCAAGGCTTATCACTACCGTAGGATTTGGGTTTATCATTATCGGCGCCGCTATGTTTGTGGGAATTGGCAAAAATCCCTCTTATACCTATATTGTAATTGCCCAAATGATTATGGGGTGCGGTTCGGGTACATTTCAGGCCCCTAATAATAACACAATTGTCAGCGCCGCCCCCGCAAACCGCCTGGGTATGGTGGTTAGTTTAAGTGCCTTGGCGCGCAATATGGGGGCCGTAATGGGAATTGCGCTCTCTGTGCTTATCTTTTCCGCCGCGCGCCGCCATTATGTCAATCTTGGCGCGGACTATGCAACCGCTTTTATGAACGCATACCAATATTCAATGATTTTCTGCATAGTGGTTTCGTTGGCGGCGGCATACTTTTCTGCCGCGCGCGAAAAGCGCAAGAAACGCCGGGCACAGCCGAGGGGGTTCTATGAAACAACGACGGCTTAACCTCTCGCGCAAATGGCTTATTTTTACAGTAACCGCCACGGGAACCTTTATGGGTACGCTGGACGGCGGAGTGGTAAATATTGCGTTGCCCTCTATGGCGGGGGAATTTAACGCCGGTATTGAAAGCATACAATCGGTTGTCAGCGTGTATTTGCTCGCGGTAACGTGCTTTTTGCCCGTATTCGGGAAGTTATCCGATATGTTCAGCCGCAAAAAAATGTATTTAAGCGGCTTTTTGCTATTTGGTATCGGCTCGCTGTTATGCTCTTTGGCGGGCAGTTTGCCTATGATGATTGTATCCCGCGCGGTACAGGGATTAGGCGCAAGCGCAATGATGGCAAACGCACAGGCAATTATCGCCAAAGCCTTTGTGGGCAAGGACCGGGGCCGCGCTTTGGGCGGAGTTGGCGCCGTGGTGGCATTAGGCTCTTTGGCCGGACCGGCAGTCGGGGGTTTTTTAATTCAGCATTGGGGTTGGCAATCGGTCTTTTGGGTAAATATTCCTGTTAGTTTAATTGGTATTTGGCGCGGCATACAAATTATTCCGCGTTTTAACCCCAAGACAAAAATCCGTATGGACATCAGCGGTGCGGCCTTTTTTATCTTATCCAGTTTAAGTTTCTTATATGCTATGAATGAAGGCTCAAATAAAGCCTGGACCTCACCCGTCATTTTAGGGGCATTTGCGGCGGCGGGCCTATTCTTTTTGCTGTTTTATTACCGGGAACGGGTAGCCCAAACGCCTTTTATTGGATTAGACATTTTTAAAATTCCGGCCATTTCCTACGGTTATGTAGTAGCGGTACTGGGTTTTATGTCTATTTTTACAAATGCCGTTTTATTCCCTTTCTATGCGGCTTACATTTTGCATATTGACCCGGTACAAACCGGTCTTTTGGTATTGCCGTTCCCGGTAGCATTGGCCGTTTCTTCCACCGTTAGCGGGGTACTTTCCGAGCGGTACCCGGCCCGGATTATCACTACCGCCGGCTTGGGGTTTGCCTTTATGGGAGCGGTGATGTTTGCCTTTGTGGGCGAAAACCCGTCCTTTGCCTATATTGTGCTTGCACAAGTGATTTTCGGCTGCGGTTCGGGGACGTTCCAAATCCCCAATAATAATACCGTTATCAGCGCGGCACCCAAAAATAAATTAGGCATTGTGTCTAGCGTAAATGCCCTGGCGCGTAATGCCGGGATGATTATGGGGATTGCCTGCTCCGTGGCTGTGTATGCGGCGGTACAAGGGCATTTTGAACAAGCGGGCTTGGACAGTAAAAACGCTTTTTTACGCGGGTATCAGGCTGCTATGTTTTTGGGTGCGGCTTTGGCTGCGGTGGGGGGAATCATATCAGCCAAACGAGCCTGACGCGCCCTTATATTTACAGACAAAAAAACCCGCCCAAAAGAGCGGGTTTTTTAGTAAATCCACGGAGAACTTAGAAGTTTTCCGGATGAATCATAAAGTAAGCCTGCGGGTGGGCGCACACGGGGCACACCTCGGGGGCTTTTTCGCCGATGTGAATATGACCGCAGTTGGCGCATTCCCACATTACGATACCCGCTTTTTTAAATACTTCATTGGTTTCCACATTGTGCAGGAGTTTGCGGTAGCGTTCCTCGTGCATTTTTTCAATTTTGCCGACGGCTTCAAACAAAAAGGCGAGTTTGTCAAAGCCTTCTTCTTTGGCTTCCTTAGCAAAAGTGGCATACATATCTGTCCACTCGTAGTGTTCGCCATTGGCGGCATCTACCAGGTTTTCAGCCGTGGCAGGAATATTGTTATCGTGCAAGGCTTTAAACCAAAGTTTAGCGTGTTCTTTTTCGTTATTGGCGGTTTCTTCAAAAATTTTAGAAATCTGCACAAAGCCTTCTTTTTTGGCTTTGGAAGCATAATAAGTATATTTGTTTCTGGCTTGCGATTCGCCCGCAAAAGCCGCCATTAAGTTCTTTTCCGTTTTTGTTCCTTTCAGTTCCATAAAGTCTCCTATTTTTACCTATTTATTGCCACGGCACTTGTTGCAAAGGCCGCGCACCTGCAAATTAATCTGTTTTACATCGCCCCAATGTGCCATACCGGCAGGCAAAGGCAAGGACTCTCCGTCCTTTAAAAAGACATCATACACTTCCCCGCAGTTAGTGCACACAAAATGACAATGGGGACGCAAATCACCGTCAAAGCGGGCCTTGGACGACAGCCCCACACGCATAAGCAAATCCATTTCTTCCAACGATGCCAACGTGCGGTACACCGTATCCAAAGACACGTTAGGCATTTTTTTCCGTACCGCAAAAAATACTTTCTCCGCGCTTGGATGCTCACACGAGGCCGCCACCGCGCGGAAGATTTCCCGCCGTTGATTGGTTACTCTTAACCCTCTGGCGCGGCATTGGTCTTCAAAAAAGGCCAAGCGTTTCTGCAATTCGTCGTTCTGTGTATTGGTCTGCATATGCTCGTATTTATTAATAATAATTCTTATTAAGAGTATAGCATATTTGAAAATAAAATCAAATTTTTTCTTTTTGTATAATATAAGAAACCTATCCTATGAATTATAATGAACTGAAAAATACTGTTTTTCATACCGCCATTATCGGCGCAGGAGCCGGCGGACTTTTCTGTGCGGGCAGTTTCAACAGCCCCAAAGTTGTAATAGAACACAATACGCACCCGGGTAAAAAAATAAGTATCTCGGGAGGCGGAAAATGTAATTTTTCAAACCGTTTTGCCAAGTCAACGGATTATGATTGCGCCAATAAACATTTTGTAAAAAATGCCTTGGCCGCTTTTAAGCCGCAAGATTTTGTTTCTTTGCTTGATGAAGCAGGCTTAAAATGGGAAGAACGACAAGACGGACAACTTTTTGCTATGGACGCGCGCGATATCGTGCGCTTTCTCATCCGCCGCGCACGCGAGGCCAACACCCAAATTTTAATGGACACGCAAGCATTGGACGTCCGTCAGGAAAACGGCCTGTTTACCGTAAATACTTCGGCAGGCCCTGTCCGCGCACAGCGCGTGGTATTGGCAACCGGGGGATTATCTTTCCCGGCCTTGGGCGCAAGCAACTTTGGAATTAAAATCGCGCGCCAATTCGGCCTAAATATTATACCCCAACGCCCCGCGCTAGTAGGCCTGACCTTTGATAAAGCCCTGCACGAGCAATTTTTTAAACTGGCCGGAAACACCTTAAACGCCCACATAATGTGCGGGAAACACGATTTTGAAGGCTCCCTGCTCTTTACGCACGAGGGAATCAGCGGCCCGGCGGTACTGTCAGCCTCGCTCTTTTGGAAGGAAGGGGAAAAAGTAACCGTAGATTTTCTGCCCGGCGAAGATGCCCACACACTGTTTACCGCGCAAAAAAATTCCGCGCACACCTTTGCCGCCGCTTTACACGGTAAAATAAGCACTAAAATTGTAAAAGCCTTATTGGGGGAATTAGATGACAAATTGCCCAACGCCTCCCGCGCGGACATAGAAAAGGCCACCCAAACAATCAACCGTTTTACTTTCCTGCCTGCGGGAACAGGCGGATTTTCCAAAGCCGAAGTAACGGCCGGAGGAATTGACGTGCGCGAAATCAATCCGTCCACTTTCGGGGTGCGCCGCGTGCCAGGTTTGTATGCCATAGGCGAATTACTGGACGTAACGGGCCGGCTGGGAGGCTTTAACTTACAATGGGCTTGGAGCAGTGGCTTTTCAGCCGCCAAAGCATTAGAAAAAATGTTTTAATTTCTTCACGCAACGCGCACGCGTTTTGCTATAATGTGGGTGTACACTTTGAATAAGGAGCGGTAATAATGGATATCCGCGAACAACAAAATATATTTTCTCTCTTTTTTAATAGTTTTCGCTTACTGAACCGGGCGGGAACTGCTATCTTTGTACTCATATTTTCGGCAATTTTGCTATACGCAATGATAGCGGGGTTGGCAAAGATGGATGTGCCGCTTTTTTTGGTTAAAATAATGATATGGCCGCTTACCATTTTTTTCTCGGCTGTTTTTTTACGGCAGTTAGGTTGCAAAGCGCAAAATGAAGGGGAGTCTATTGCTGCCTCCTGCTCGGCGTCTGTTTTTCCTACCATTTATAGCATTATTTTAATATTGTTACTGAGCGTGGCACTCGTTGCCTTATCAGTTTTAATGGCCGCATCGCGCTCGGCAATTCTCATAACAATCGCATTTTTATTGATTCTTTTTTTGTATTTCCGTTTGTGTTTTGTTCCCGCGGCCATTGTTTTAAGAGAGCAAGGCCCCATTGCTTCCATCATTTACAGTTGGCAGTTAACCGGCCACCGTTGGGGCATCACTTTGGGGATGTTTTTAATTTTATGCTTTGGCCCGTCTTTACTTATTTCCGCCATAATCCGCGCCCTTTATGTGGGGATTCCGCTCTTTTTTGCGGACAGTTTCAATATAACCGCCTTATCTGCCCCTTGGTATATTGCGGGAGCGGTATTATTGGTGTTAATTTTCTTATTTTGGATATTGCTTGCTTGCTTTTATGTGTTAGTATTTTTAAATGTGGACTTTGGTGAAAATCGCGGCTCCTATACGCCGCCCCCCGAAGTGCACCTTACCGAAGAACCGACCCAAATTTTTGGAGCGGATAACAATGTTTTGCCGCCCGGCATCGGCAAGCCGGTTACCGAGCAGGACCTGCAAAACCAGGTAGGGGTGCAAGTAACCCACGCCGCCTTTCAATCAGCCGAACCGGAAACAATTAACCAACATTTAGATAAAGTTTACCAACCGCCCAAGAGCGAGGATATCGTTCAATACGCGGATGAAGACCGTATGCCCACCATTTTGTTTGACGACGAAATGGCCAAGCAAATTGAAGCCAACCAGCAAATGTGGTCCAAACAGACCAAGCACGAAAAAACGGACAACCCGGATGACAACCAAACTTCTATCAAAATGTCCAAGTAACGCTTGCGTTTCTTTATCTATCCCCGCTGTACTTGCGGCGGGTTTGTATGTTTTTGTTACGGAAGGAGCCGAATAAACGGCTCTTTCTTTTTATATAAATAAGGAGAACTCCCACAAATGTCAACCTTGCTTGAAATTTTAAACTTACTCGGCGGCCTGGCCGTATTCTTATTCGGTATGAAGATAATGAGCGACGGCCTGCAAAAGGTATCTGGCGATAAAATGCGCCAACTATTGGGTATCGCCACCACAAACCGCTTCGCGGCCACTGCCTGCGGGGCCTTGGTAACCAGTATTATTCAATCGTCCAGCGCCACTACGGTAATGGTTGTCGGCTTTGCCAGCGCGGGTTTATTAAACCTGTACCAATCCTTAGGCGTTATCTTTGGGGCCAATATCGGTACCACAATGACGGCCTGGATTGTCAGTTTGTTCGGCTTTAAAATGCAAATTTCGCTCTTCGCCTTGCCCGTTATTGCTATTGGCTTTTTTGCCCAGTTTATTCCTAAATTTGCCATTGTCCGCCGCATTGGGGAAACATTAGTCGGGTTTGGGCTTCTCTTTTTGGGATTGGACCTGATGAAGAACGCTATCCCGGCCGATTTTGCACAAAATCCGCAGGTGGTGGCTTGGATTTCCCGCTTCCGCCCGGATAATTTATTTAATTTACTTACCCTTATTTTCAGCGGTACCATTTTAACTGTTATTCTCCAATCGTCCAGCGCAGTTATGGCAATGACACTCACCTGCGCCGCCGCCGGAATTATTGACTTTCAAACCTCGTGCGCGTTAGTATTGGGGGAAAATATCGGCACCACTATTACCGCCAATTTGGCCGCTATCGGTGCCAGCAAAACGGCCAAGCGCGCCGCCCTCGGACACTTTTTATTTAACATTATCGGGGTATTCTGGGTCGTGTGCATTTTTAAACACTTTGTAAACTTGATAGATTGGCTTGTACCCGGCTCCCCTTATACTCAAGATCCTGAACAATTAACCGCGGTGTTGCCTTACCATATTTCCGCGTTCCATACCGTATTCAATGTAATCAATACAATTTTAATGTTGCCGTTGCTTAAACAACTGGCGCAATTAACCTATCTCATTATCCCAAAATCTAAACGCGAGGATAAAAAGGAACACGAACTCATCTTCTTATCCACCCGCTTTACTAACACGCCGGAACTGGCCTTAATCGCCGTGCGCAAAGAGGTGGAACGTATGATGAGTTTTGTAACCAAGATGACGGATAAACTGATTCACGCCGTAAAAATTGATGATGACAAAATGTTCACCCGCCTGATTGATGACGTAAAAGCGGCCGAAAAAACAACTGACGTATTGGAGCATAAAATCAATATTTACTTAACCGCGCTGACGCACGGGAACTTATCCCGCCAGGCGGTAGCGCAGGCGTTCTCGCTCTTTGATGTGTTAAACAGCATTGAACATATGGGCGATTGCGGCGAAAAGATTGCCCGCATTTTGGAAAAATTCCACGATAAACAACCGTTTACCGAAGCCGATATTGATGATTTGGAAGAAATCGCCAAACTGACAAAGAACATCACCAAACGGACCCGCCGAATTTTGGTGGATATCCAGCAGCCCACCCGCCAATGGCACCTGCAAGCGGAAAAAACTTTTGACGAGGCCCTCCAAGATGAGGAAAAATTAAACTCCTTGCGCAAACGCTTTCTGCACGATTTGCGCGAACGCATCAACGCGGGCCAAAGTTCCACCCCGGACGCCATTACCGCCTATGCCGATATTTTAAATAATTTTGAAAGAATCGGCGACTATGCGCTGCGCGTAAACGAAAATATTTTGGGTATGCGCGCCGAGGAGCGGGCAATGAACGATACTCCGGCCGCTGTGCAAAAATGACAGAGGGAAAAATGAAATTCCGCCCATTAGCGGTATTTAAAGATTTTGCCAGTTTCTTTCCTATGCTATGGGCTGTTTTACGCGGTAAATACAAAATGCCTTGGGCCACGCTTTTCTGGGCGCTGTTATGTTTGGTATATATGATTTCGCCCATTGACCTGCTGCCCGACGTACTTCCCGTTTTAGGCATTACGGATGACGGAGCCTTTGTCCTTTTGGTACTGGCTATGCTTCATAAAGATTTAGAAGGCTTCCGCCGTTCCCGCTCCAAACAGGAAAATGTGATAGAAGCCGAAATCGTCTCCGACGATACGCACCCGCAGAAATAACCCTTTTGCGCACTTGCCGGACAAAAAATAAAAGAAATACAATATAGATATGAAAAAATTATTCAAATTACTTGTAAAAATTGCGGTCGTATGCGTAATTTTGCTGGCGGCGGGGTTAGTGACCCTGCGCATAATGTTCCCGCCAGAAAAATTAAAAACAATGGCCGTGAATTATGCAAAAAACAATTTGCAACGGGAAATTTCCTTTGACAAAATTTCCTTTAACGTCATCGGGGTAACGCTGGATAACTTTGCCTTGTCCGAAAACACCTCCTTTCAAAACGGCACTTTTGTTAAAGCCGATAAGTTGGTAGTCAAATTGGCCTTAATGCCGCTACTTAAAAAGCGGGTGGAAATTGCTACCGTATTGGTGGACGGCCTGGACGTAAACGTCATTAAAAACAAAAACGGCTCCTTTAACTTTGACACCCTCATCCCGGCTTCGGACTCCGCCGCTGCGTCCGCCGATAACAATAAAAATGACAGTTCCGGCCTGTCTTTTGTTCTGTTGGCGGACAGAATCGTACTCAATAATTGCAACTTTACTTATAAAGATTTGCAAACGGGTATGGACGCTTCTGTCAACAAATTACAGGTGGAAATCCGCAAGTTTGATTTGGATAGTCCCTTTGACATAAAAATCAAATTTACAACTGAATATTCTGCCGCCGGGCTGAATATGACGGTGCCTGTCAGCATTTCCTTGCGCACATTTCTGGCCAATTTAAATCTGCCCGAAGCGTATGTTACCGTCAATGATATTTCCGCCACTTACAAAACGGTAAAATTGCAATTAAAGGGCGGTATCAAAAACTTTGAAGCCCCGCAGGCCGACCTGTCGGGTACGTTAAGTGGTATTAGCAACACGACGGTTGCCGAAATTCTGCCGGATTTACCGCACTTCTCGCTCCCGGTTATCCATATGGCAGTAAAGGCTGTGGCAGATTTGGAAAAATCTACTGCGGTTATTTCGCAAGCCAAACTCTCGGTAATGGACAGCGCGTTCTCGTTAGCCGGCACTGCCGGTTGGGCGGGGGCGGCCCCCACTTATTCCGTTAAGGCGGACCTTTCTACCGACTTAGGTCAAATCGTTCAAATGACCGATACGGTGGCGGATTTCCAACCCGGCGGGCTGATTACGGGGGCGTTTAAAGCCACCGACAAAAACGACGGACAAGATATCAGCGGACAAGTCCTCTTAAAAAATGTAAGTGCAATGTATGCACCGTTTACAGTAAAAGACTTGAACGGCACCGTCAAAATCACTTCCATTAATGATATTGCCTGCCCGTCGCTTACCGGATTTTTAAACGGGGAAAAATTTACCTCCTCGTTCTCGTATAAAAACATTAAAGATGTACTGAACATTGTTTTTAATGCGGAACTGGATAAATTTACCTTAAAGGAATTTCCTTCCTATGCCACTGCCGAAACAGAAAATGACACGGACACCGCTTCCGGCAACAAAACAGCCGGGCCTGAACTGTTAATGAACATTAAAAGCAACATTAAAGTCGGCCCTATCAGCGTGCCGTATTTCCGCTCGGACGGTTTTACCTTAAACGCAAATTTAACAGGTGTAAGCGAAACAATGAAAAAGGCCAACGGACAGGTTTCCTTTGTACTGCAACCCGGTGCCATTACGGATATTGATTCGTTTGTAAAAGGAAATAAATACGTTAAAATTTTGCTTCTGCCTATTACATTAGTACGAAATGTGGCAGGCAAGTTAAATGTGGATATTTTCCCGGCGGAGGCTAACGCGCAAAAAGGCGAAATTACCTTTACCAACGGCGAGGGGATTTATACCTTTACAAGCGGTGTAATGAAGGTGGATAAGACGACCTTTACGTCCAAACTGACAAACATCAACGGAAGCGGCAATATCAACTTCCATACGCAGGCATTGGATATGAAAGTATCCGCCACCGTACTTACGTCGCAAACGCCTGTCGTCATCAAAATCGGCGGAACAATGGATAACCCGTCCGGCAAATTAGATGTATTAAACACCGTAGGCTCCGTACTGGGCGGTATTTTAAATTACAAAACGCCCGGCAAGGTTGCCGCCAGCACGGCAAGTACCGCCGGAAACGTGGCCACCGGAGCCGTTAAAACCACGGGTCAAGTGGCGCAAACCGGAGTGGATACCGCCAAAAATGTTATCAAAGGTATCGGCGGCCTGTTTAAAAAGAAAAACACCGCAAGCGATGACTCCGCCAAATAAGCCAACAACTTCTTTACCGGCCCCGGCGCAAACCGGGGCTTTTTGATGCCCAAGTAGCCGACGGCCAGACAAATATCATATAATAAGATATATATGGGAAAACTCCTCTTATTTTTGACTAACCTCATTTTTCCTTTGGCCGCATTGGGTGTGGCACTGGGTTTTTTGTGCTCACCGCGGCGCGGCCTTTTAAAACACTTATACCAAGAATTAAAAGAACGCTTTGGCCTTGAAAAAGACGGGGAAATACCCCAAGGGGCTTTATGGCTCCATTGTGCAAGTGTTGGGGAAGTAATGTCTATGAAAGAGGTTATCTCCCGCCTAAAAAAGTTTTATAAAAAAGAGGTTATCGTAACCACCACCACCGAAGCGGGAAAAGAAACGGCCTTAAAAAACCCCGACATTACCCAAGCCTTTTTGGCCCCGCTGGATTTTTATCCATCCTGTAAGCGCTTTATCCGCTTGGCAAAACCGTACCGTCTGTTTGTGGTGGAGCGGGAAATTTGGCCCAATATGCTGGCGGCCGCCCACCAAGCGGGTGTGCCTGCGGCTATTATTAACGGACGCATTTCTGCCAAATCAGCACGCGCGTATTCTTTTATCAAACCGCTTTTTAAAGAAATTTTTTCCACGCTTTCATTTGCCGCCTTACAAACGCAAGAGGCCGCTTGCCATTACGAAAAATTAGGTATGGATAAAACTAAAATATTTGTCTGCGGAAATGTAAAGTATGACACCTTAAACGATAACCCCGGCAAGGTGGGTGAAGTAGAAAAAATGCTGACGGAATTGGGGTGGAACGGACGTAAAATTTTGGTATTAGGCAGCACGCACCCGGCAGAAGAAACTATGCTCTTCCGCGCGGCACCGGATATTATTAAAACAGGGGCCAAAATTATTTTTGCACCGCGCCACTTGGAACGTAAACCGGAAATAGAAACAGCCCTGCGCCAAAGCGGCCTGCATTACGGATTTATCAGCACTGGGAAATTTGATAAAAACACCGATATTCTTTGCGCTGATGTAATGGGTCTGTTGCAATCTCTCTATGCCTGCGCTTCGCTTACTTTTGTGGGCGGCTCGGTCGTACCGAGGGGAGCGCATAACCTGTTAGAACCGGCTATTTTATCTAAAACCGTTTTGTTCGGCCGCTATTTTTACAATGCCCCCTTAACCGCCCAGTCTTTATTGGAAAGCGGCGGGGGAGTGTTGGTAAACGAGACCAATTTTAAAGAAACGGTGCTGCGGTTGCTGGCTGACCCGGCACAACTGGAAAATATGTCCGAAAAAGCGCGGAAAACGGCGCTTAGTTTTAAAGGAGCAACCAACCGTATAATGGAAGTGGTAAATAATTATGAACGAAAATAACCCGAATATTTTAGTTGTGCGTCTTTCTTCGCTGGGGGATATTGTTTTGTCCTCTCCGGTATATAAGAATATCAAGGCCCAATGGCCCAACGCGCGCATTACACTAATGGTAAAGCCGCAGTTTGCACAAGTGCTCGCCGGACACCCGGATATTGACGAAATTATGGTCGCCAAAAAGGGTTTATGGGCCAATATCCGCCAAATCCGCGCGGGGCATTTTACGCACTATTTGGACCTTCACGCTACCTTAAAAAGTATTTTAATGGGCTTTTTCAGCCGTATTCCGCACCGCGTCCGCTACGACAAGAACTCCGTAGCGCGCCGTATGTTTGTAAAATTCCACAAAACTTCCCCGGTACTTGAAAAACACACCCTGGAAAAATACTTGGAAGCACTTAAACCGTGGGGCATTGAAATCAAATATAAAGAACCCAAACTGGGCGATTGGGCGTATGAAGATGCTAATCTGGCCGGTAAAAAGGTAAATAAAATCGGTATTTTCCAAACCTCGTTCATTGGTGACAGCGTACTGACGACTCCGCTTATCCAAAAAACAGCTAAACTGTTTCCCGAGGCTAAAATCGTGGTGATTACCCGCCCGCAGACGGAAGATATTTTTAGACCAATGAAAGAGGTTTCCGAGATTATTTTAAACGATAAACGCGGTTGGAATAAAATCGTCGGTGTATGGAAAACGGCTAAGGCTATTAAAGCCTCCGGCATTGATATCTTGCTTGTGCCGCACCGCAGTTTTAGAAGCGCGCTCATCGCTTGGCTTTCCCGTGTGCCCGTGCGCATTGGATTTACGTCCAGCGAGGGGTGGTTTTTATACACTAAAACGGTACCGTTCTCTTGGATGATTCACGATGCGGAGCGCAATTTGTCGCTCTTGCAAGGCATTGTAAAGGAAAAATTCAAGGCCGAAAAACTCAATATGCGCTATGCGCCGTCTGCCGAGGAAAATGTCGCCCGCCTGATGAAAGATTTTAATTTAGAAGGCAAAACGCTTGTCGGTATCCACGCAGGGAGTGCCTGGCCGACAAAATGCTGGCCGATGGAATATTTTGTGCAACTTATCAGCCGCCTGCAAACAGAACTGGGTGTACAGGCCGTACTCGTAGGAGGGGGGAATAAAGATGCAGACCTCGGCGAAAAAATCTGCCAACTTTCCAAAGGGCACGCCGCCAACTTATGCGGCAAAACCAGTTTGGCTGATTTAATGGCTTTAATGAAGCACTTTAAACTCTTTATTACCAATGACTCCGGCCCGATGCACATTGCCACCGCCTTTGACGTGCCGACCTTGGCAATCTTTGGGCCGACCACACGCGAACTGGGCTTCTTCCCATATGGGGAAGGACACCGCGTAGTAGAGGTAAAAGATTTGCCGTGCCGCCCGTGTGCGTTGCACGGGGGGAAAAAATGTCCTTTGGGTCATTTTAAATGTATGCGGGATATTTTGCCGGACCGCGTATTTGAAAACGCCAAGGAAATGCTGGCGGAACATCACAATATTCCTGTTCCACACAAAGAATTACACAAATAGGCCTGTGAAAAAACCCCGCTTAAAAAGCGGGGTTTTTCTTGCACGGGAAAAAGTTAAAAATCATCCTCGGGTTTTTCGTCCAAGGCCTCACGGGTGGCCGCAAACAATTTTTTAATCTCCGGCAGTTTTTCCAGCGGCAGCCAAATGCCCTTTTTGGTAAAACCTACATCCTCCTGCCATTGGCGCAAATCCAGCCCGCGGCGCCCCTTAAAGGTGCCGACAGAAGCCACAATGCAAATGCCCGGGCGTTTGGCAAACTTCCCAATCGTGCCGTCTTTTACCGCTTTAATATCATCAGGCAGAGCCTCTATCAGAGGGTCCAAGGCGCGCAGGATTTCCGGCGTCATAGTTGCGCCGTCGCGAGTGGCCCCGCTGAAAGAATCTGTCAGCAGATACCGCCGCACAGACACATAGCGATACCCCCGGTAGGCATCAATACTAAAACGGACCTCCTCGTTATTTTCAAGCGGCAACGTGCCAATATCCCTAAGTAAAGTAAAACTGCTTTCGCTCATAAAATGCTCCCTGTAAAAAGCCTGTAACTATTCCCGTAAAATATGATAAGATTACTTATAACTATATTCTATTGCTTGGTTATCATAAAATCAAGCAGTTTTTGTATCATCATTTAAAGATTTTTGGGTTGTAAAGGAACTTATGAATAATACTCCCTCGTTGGTTGGACAAGAAATTTCCGGTTGCGAAATTTTAAACAAAGTCGCCGAAGGCGGTATGGGTGCCGTTTATAAAGCACGCCACAAAGCCTTAAATCGCATTGTTTGCGTAAAAATTTTAAGCCCGGCCTTGGCTAATGATAAAAAGGCGGTGGAACTCTTTTTGACCGAGGCGCGCGCTATTGCGGAATTGGACCACCCAAACATTGTAAACGTATATAACGTAGGCAAGGAAAAAGGGTATTACTTTATTGTGATGTCTTATATTGAAGGCCAAACCCTTTCTATGATGCTAAAACGCAACAAGGTACTGCCTATCGGGATTATCTTGGATTTATTTGAAGGCGTCTTGCAAGGCTTATCCGCCGCACACGAAAAGGGAATTATTCACCGGGATATCAAGCCTTCCAACATTTTAATTAACCCGCAAATGCAGCCCAAGGTGGTGGATTTCGGTATCGCCAAAAAGGTGGATAAAAGCAAAGGCTCCACTAAAACAACCGAACTGGCCGGAACAGCGTATTTTATCGCGCCGGAACAGGCCTTAGGCAAGGATTTAGATACCCGTGCGGACCTCTATTCCATTGGGGCCAGTATGTATTATGTGTTGACGGGGCAATTTCCGTACAATGGAAAAAACACCATTGACATCATCCAAAAACACATCAACGACCCGGTTCCCAATCCTGCCAAAATCCGTAAAGATATGCCGGGCTGGCTGGCGCTTGCGGTGCAAAAACTGATGAGCAAAAACCCGGACGACCGCTTTCAAACTGCCAAAGAAACCTATTTGTATTTCCAAAAAATGCGTGCCGAAGACCAACTGCGTGTAAAGATGGGCAACTCCGGCCGCGCGATTGATTTGGGCGAAGAAGGCCCGTTAAAAATAGCCAAAGAGGAACTGCCTACTACGCAAAGCATTACCAAGGCCCGCGCACAGGAAGTCGCCGCACGGCCCAAAACCACCTCTTCGGCCCGCCTGCCGTCGCTTATGCCCAGTATAAACGCCGCGGCGGATATTCCGAATACTCCTAAGGTTCCCCAAAGAGAACCCGCCCCGCAAATGTTGGCGGCGCAGGACGTAAAACCCGTCAATGTATTTGTGCCTGCCAAACAGGTGCGCAAGCCGCGTGCCGCAGACCAAGGGTTAGATATAAAAGGAACCGCAACGGATGTGGTTAAATTTATCCTCTTTGTGCCGCTCTTTATGGCATTTGCGGCGGGGATTATTTACGTCTTTTATTCTTTGGGTAAAATCTGCTCCGTACATACAGACTTAACAGCAGGATTTTTATCCAACCTGATACACCCCTTCTTTACCGCCCAGTACGAGCCCAACCAAGCCATGATGACGGGGGTAGCGGTCATTACCCTACTGCTCATCTTTGCCTCATCTGCGTTAAAGGCTTTTTCGCGCTCTACCACGCTGTTAATAGCGTTGGCGGCAGTATCGTATATGACGGGCTTATTCACGCCCGAAGCGGCCTTTATGGACTTATCCCAAGTCGGGCAATATCTCTTTACGCCGGAATATTACCTGTGCTATTTGGTGCTGGCGGCCGCGTGGGGCCTTTCGCTCTGCTGGCGCATCAACCGAACCATAGGCCAAGGCGTTCTGGGTACGGCCCTGCTCATTTTTTCTATGAGCACCGCATTTTTGGCGGCGCATTTGTCTATTCCGCCAGCCAGCCAAAATATTACTGTACAGGTTATTTTTTATGCGGCACTATTCTGTGGCTTCTTATCGGCCTATTACCTCCTTGCCAGGCGGGAAAACAGCATTATCTTCCCGTTTGTGCTAATGGTGCTCGGCATTGGCGGAATGTGGGTATATGCGGTGTCCGGTCTGACGGTAACAACCAATAATACCTTAACCGCGTTAACCGATCATATCAAGGTGGCGGGAAATGGCAACACCGAATCCAATGCCCGTATGGAAAAACTGGTAGGTATTAAAACGCAACGCCAGACCTTTGCCGAACTTGATCACACTAACGAACTTTCCGGAAAGAACGCAGAGGAAACCTATACGTTCCTGGAAACCCGCATCAACCGTGTGGTACCCGGCGTGTTTGACGAGCAATCAATGCCGCTGTTTATCCATTTCTTACAGCAATATTACCACGGCGGAGAAAACAAAATGGACCTCTCTGTATGGGATTATGCCATCAGTTTGCCGCTCTACAACTTCAACCGCAACGCGCAAGATAACAACGCTTACGGTTTCCTGATTTTGCTGTTATATATATTCGGCACGCTTTCATGTGTGGGAACCCTTTTATTTAAGGAGGAGTTATGAGCAGTTTTGACATAGAATTTGCTGCCGTAACCGACATTGGTAAAATTCGTGAAAAAAACGAAGACAATGTGCTCATCTCTTCCGACTTGGGGCTTGGTGTTGTAGCCGACGGTATGGGGGGGCACAGCGCGGGTGAAATTGCCAGCAACATTGCCGTTTCGGTACTGGCGGAAACTATCCGCAAGATAAACACGAACCAACTCAAAATTCCAGAGAACTTTCTTCCTAAATTAGACCTGACCGAACGCAAACTGTTAATGGCCGCCAATTTGGCTAATGCCGCTATTTATTCTACGGCGCAATCTTCCGATATTTACCGTATGATGGGCACCACCTTAACAGGCATACTCTTTGACGGAGATTTTGCAACCGCCGTACACGTGGGCGATTCGCGCCTTTACTTGTTCAGGGATAAAAAGATTGTCCAAATCACCACGGACCACTCTTTGGCAATGGAACACGTCCGCCGCGGTCTTTTAACCCGTGCGGAAGCCGACCACTCTAAAATCCAAAATGTGCTCACCCGCGCTATGGGCATTAAAAAGAACATTGAATTTGACCTGTTAAAATTCCCTGTTAAAATCGGTGATACGCTTTTGCTCTGTTCGGACGGTCTGTATAAGGGGCTTTCCGAAAACGATATGGGCGATATTCTGCGCAAGGGTAACCAGTTACCAATTGTTAAATTATGCAAACAATTAGTACGGGTATCCAACGATAAAGACGGGCAGGATAATATTTCTGCGGTACTTATCAAAATTCTTCCGGCTCATAAACCGACATTTAAACAACGGCTCAAAACTTTCTTTTCCAGAAAGTAATTTCCGCCTGAAAAAGCCTTATTTTAGCAACCCCTTTATTAGCACTCTAATAAGGGGGTTGACAATTTTAAACAGAAATGCTAAATTAGCATTAAGCCAAAGTGAGTGCTAACAACCTCACGGGCGTTATATTTACAATATCTTCATAAGGAGTGAGTGAAAATGGCAGAAGTAAAAATTAAACCGTTGGGCGACCGTGTTATCGTAAAGCCCATTGAAAGAGAAACGATGAAAGGGGGAATCATCATTCCTGACACCGCCAAGGAAAAACCGATGGAAGGCGAAGTTTTGGCCGTCGGCGCCGGTAAATTAAATGAAAAAGGCGAACGCGCGCCGATGGATGTTAAAAAAGGCGACCGCGTGCTGTATGGCAAATATTCCGGCACCGAAGTCAAACTGGAAGATGAAACGTATTTAATCATCCACCAAGACGAAATCTTGGGTATTTTAGGGTAATAGGGGGAAATAAATAGTATGGCTAAACAAATTATGTATGGCGACGACGCCCGCGCCAAAATGAAATCGGGTATTGAAAAAGTTGCAAACGCTGTAAAAGTTACGCTCGGCCCCAAGGGCAGAAGCGTTGTATTGGAAAAGAAATTCGGCTCTCCTCTTATTATTGATGACGGTGTAACCATCGCCAAAGATATTGAATTGGAAGATAAATTTGAAAATATGGGCGCGCAGTTAATCCGCGAAGTTGCCTCTAAAACCAACGACGTCGCCGGCGACGGTACCACTACCGCCACCGTACTCGCCAACGCGATGCTGACCGAAGGGATTAAAAACATTACCGCCGGGGCCAACCCGACCCTCGTCAAAAAGGGTATTGAAATGGCCGTAGAAGCCACCAAAGCGGAACTGTCCAAAATGCACAAACCCGTAAAGACCAAAGAAGAAAAAGCCCAAATCGCTACCATTTCTTCCAACGACCGCGAAATCGGTAATATGATTGCCGAAGCGATTGAAAAAGTCGGCGCGGAAGGCGTAATTACCGTAGAAGAAGGCAAAACCGCCACCACCCAACTGGATATTGTGGAAGGTATGCAGTTTGACCGCGGCTACATTTCTCCTTACTTTGTAACCGATTCCGAACGTATGGAATGCGTATTGGAAAACCCGTATATCATTATTACGGATAAAAAGATTTCCTCTATGAACGAACTTTTGCCGGTTTTGGAAAAAATCGTACAAAGCGGCAAACAGTTCCTCATCATTGCCGAAGATGTGGACGGCGAAGCGTTGGCCACCTTGGTAGTGAACAAACTCCGCGGCACCTTGAAAGGCTGCGCGGTCAAAGCCCCCGGCTTTGGCGACAGACGCAAAGAAATGCTGGAAGATATCGCCATTTTGACGGGCGGCGAAGTATTGAGCGAAGAACGCGGCATTAAGTTGGACAAAGCCGAACTCGCTATGCTCGGCCAATGCGCCCGCGTAGTAGTGGATAAAGAAAACACCACTATCGTCAGCGGTAAAGGCAGCAAAGAAGCCATCGCGGCACGCGCCGAACAAATCCGCAAACAGATTGAAAACTCCAAGAGCGAATACGACAAAGAAAAACTCCAAGAACGCTTGGCTAAACTTTCCGGCGGTGTAGCCGTTATCAGCGTAGGGGCTGCAACGGAAACCGAATTGAAAGCCAAAAAAGCCAAAGTGGAAGATGCCAAAAACGCGACCAAAGCCGGCGTGGAAGAAGGCCTTGTGCCCGGCGGCGGTGTGGCGTTGGCCCGCAGCCAAAGCGCTTTGGAATCTTTGAAAGCCGACAATGACGATATCCGCACGGGTATCAATATTGTAAAAAAAGCCTTGACGGCTCCCTTGAAACAAATTGCCGCCAACGCAGGTTTAGACGGTGCCGTAGTGGTGGATAAGGTGCTTAGTATGAAAGGCGCCGCTGACGGCTACGATGCCGAAAACAACACATACTGCGACCTCTTGAAAGCGGGCGTAGTGGACCCGGCAAAAGTGGTCCGCACCGCGCTTGAAAATGCGGCCTCTATCACCGGCACGGTACTTTTGACCGAAGCCCTGGTGGCAGATGCTCCCGAAAAAGAAGGCGCTCACGCCCCCGCGATGCCCGGTATGGGCGGAATGGGCGGTATGATGTAATTTAACAGCCTGTACACTGACCGGGGTACTTTAAGTGCCCCGGTTTTTTTATGTTAGCGGGCGAAAATGGGAGCGGGCTACGCTATTTTTTAGGTCCTTTGGCCCTGGGGGAAAGTAGGTCTTTTGGGAACTGGAAAAAATTTAAATAGTTGTATAAAATATATATAAAGAATCATTTAGGAGGATGTATGAAGAAACTTTTAGCAGTTGCTTTAATGCTCGGCGTATTAACCGCGGTGGTTTCGGCACAACCGTATAAACCTGCCGCAAATTCCACTTTTCCCCAATGGGTTCAGCGCAATCAAAAGATTTTGTCGTATTTGGATTGGAAAAAAGCAACCGACAAACAAGCCGCCCGCAATCAGGCAGCCGCTAAAAAGGCTTACAACTCTATCCCGGCAAAAGCCAAAGCGCAGGCTAAAATTTCCTGGACCAACTATTATCAAAATCTTCGCACCAATAATACGGAAGTTTGGACTGAAAGTTATACTTGCAGCGTAATTTTAATGGATTACAATGAAAAAAACGGCTTGGGTACGGTCAATGTGGCGTTTAAAAACGACTGCTTTAAAGATATGCAAAAAAACGCCTTGCAAGACTGGTTTACCTTCCGCATTAACTTATATAAATTTGATGCGCCCAACCAAGAAGAAAGTTTTGAATATGAATACAACAACAATGGCGACGGTGCCGCAAGCAAAAATTTAAAGGCGTTCAAACATATTAAAATCGCCAATACCGATTATTACCAGTTTGCTATGCCGGTGCGCACTCCTGCCTTAAAAAACGGCTTCAAAGCACTCTTCCCAACGCACAAAAGTTTTATCACCGCGGAGAAAGCCGCACTGGCATTAAAATTGCTGCCGAAACACTCCGCTATCTCAACGTATGAACAAAGATAACATCCTTATCTTTGGTATAGAAAAAACAATTTAAAAATATCCCTGGCTGATGCCGGGGATATTTTTGGGGGCCTATATGCGCCTAGGCCCTTTGACCCTGGAAATTTGATACTAAAAATCATATGATTAATAAAGAAGGATATTTTCAACACGAGGAAAACCTATGAAAAAATTATTAGTTTTACTGTTGGCTTTTTGCGGTTGTGCGGCTGTTTTAAATGCACAAACCCCAAATGTCTCCCAAAAACTTAACACCGCACTGAAAAAGAAATTAGCGGCATCTTCTTCTACCAATGCCCACGAAAAGGGTGTTATTATGATTAAAATGACGGTAGAAGCGCGCTTTACCGACGTGTACGCAAACAATGATCCCATTGTTAAAGAATGTCCAGCCGTCCGCATTGCCCCCAATACACTGTTGGCTTCCCGTGCGTGCATTGATTTAAGCGGAAAAGGCGAACACATTAAATATATGGGTGCGGGCGAAGCCCCCGAAGTTACCATCCAAAACGTACAACGCTGGATTTCTAATGTACGCGTGGCAGGGGTAACAATCCAGCCCAAAGATTTCCGCCAAAATGACAAATTACTGCTTATTGCCATTGACGGCACCAACGCCAAGTTGAAAGCCGCCGTTGAAAAATTGCCGATTTCTGACCTGTTTGTTGCGAAAAATGCAAAAAGATTGCAAGATACGTTTCCGGAAATGATTCTTAACCGCGACGATATGGTTTTCAGCAGCCGTGAGTGCGCAGAGGTGGACATCGTAAATGTCTGCACGGGCACGCAATGCTTTCAAGTCTGCTGGAAAGTTATTGACGGCGATACCGGGGATCCGGTCTTTGGCAGAAACCCCGACAAAAGCAATTTGGACTTTTTGTTAGGTTTTAACGCAACGAACTCCAAAAAAGACAAACGCAAATCTGGACGTTGGTATCATTTCTTGACACAAGGTTCATTGAATTTCTTAAAAACTAGTTTGCCCTCTACGGAATGGAATTACGTTGCTTCTCACGTTAAAGACGAAAGAATCTACAAATAAAGTCTTTTTAATCAAAAACTTTAAACACCCGCTAATTCGGCGGGTGTTTTTCATTTATATTACCCATTTTTGCCCGATATTTTATAGAATAAAAGTAACTTAAAAAAGGGGGAAAATATGGCTAATAATCCTATGTTTAACGAAGCCGCTTTTGAACGCGCGCAAGCATCTGCCCGTGCCGTGCAACCAATGACGTTGCAAGGCACTATTAACAAAACCTTCTGCCTGCTGTTTTTATGTGTGGTGGGAGCAATGTTTACTTGGACAAACCCGCAAATTTCTGGTTTGGCAATGGGCATATCTGCCATTGGTGCGTTTGTGCTGGCGATGGTAACATTCTTTAAACCGTCTATATCGGCCTTTACCGCGCCAATTTACGCATTGTTGGAGGGTGTCTTGCTGGGCGCAATTTCCGCCCAATACAATGCCCAATTTAAAGGCATTGTGTTTAATGCCGTGGCGATTACATTTCTCGTGTTTTTTGCGATGCTTTTTATCTACCGCACAAAAATTATTAAAGTATCAAGAGGGCTGATGATTGGTATTTTTTCGGCTACGCTTGCTATTTGTGTGTTATATATCGGTTCGTTTATTTTATCGCTTTTTGGCGTAAGCACGGCTTATTTAACGTCTAACTCGCCGTTATCTATCGGCATTAGTGTAGTGGTGTGCATTGTGGCGGCCTTAAACTTTTTGCTGGACTTTAATTTTATTGACGAAATGACCTCCCGCTTTGCCGCGCCTAAATATATGGAGTGGTACGCCGCGTTTAGTTTAATGGTTACGCTCGTTTGGCTGTATATTGAAATTTTACAGTTACTGGCCAAATCGCAAAAACGCTAATCGTGCCGGAACCGTCCAAATTTTGTAAAATTAAAGAGTAAAGAAACCCCGCTGTCAGGGCGGGGGGAATTATTAAAGGAGCCAAAAGAAACTATGAATTTTGACAGCATCAAAAAAATTCAGGATATGGACCTGAAAAATAAAAAAGTATTGGTGCGCGTGGATTACAACGTACCCTTGAAAGACGGTAAAGTAGATAACAACAAACGTATCGTCGCTACCGAAAAAACCATTAAATATTTGCTTGAAAACAACTGCCGCATCGTGTTAATTGCCCACTTGGGCCGCCCGAAAGGCAAGGTAGTACCGGAATTTAGTTTGGCTCCCGTGGCCGCCGAAGTGGAAAAATTGTTCGGTGTACCGGTGCATTTCGCCAAAGATTGCGTAGGCCCGGAAGCCGATAAAGTAGTAGCCGAAACCAAAAACGGCGAAATCGCCCTTTTGGAAAACCTCCGCTACCACCCCGAAGAAGAAAAGAACGATGCCGAATTTGCCAAACAGTTGGCTAAACACGGTGAAATCTTTGTACAGGAAGCCTTTGGTACGGTTCACCGCGCCCACGCTTCCACCAGCGCCATTGCGGACTATTTGCCCGGCTGCGCGGGTTTCCTCGTGCAGAAAGAAGTGGAATTTTTAGGTAAAGCCCTTGAAAACCCTGCCCGCCCGTTTGCGGCGGTGGTCGGCGGTGCCAAAGTATCCGATAAAATTATGTTGCTTAACAATTTGATGGACAAAGTAAATGTCCTCGTTATCGGCGGCGGTATGGCTTATACTTTCCTCAAAGTGCAAGGGCACGAAATCGGCAAATCTTTGTTTGATGCCGAAAAAGAAAACGAAGCCAAAGCCGTTTTGGCCAAAGCCCAAGAAAAAGGCGTTAAAATCTTGCTGCCCGTGGACCACGTTTGCGGTAAAGAATTTGCCGAAACCACCGAACCCGTATCCGTGGAAGATATCAATATTCCGGCTGATTTAATGGGCTTGGATATTGGGCCGAAAACGATTGCCTTGTTCCGCGAAGAATTGCTCAAATGCAAAACGATTTTCTGGAACGGCCCGATGGGCGTTTTTGAATTCCCGAATTTCGCCAAAGGCAGTTTTGCCGTGGCCCAGGCGATGATTGATGCCACCAAAGCCGGTGCGACCACCATTATCGGCGGCGGCGACAGTGTCAACGTCCTCAAAAAAGGCAAATTTAACCAAAAAGAACTTTCCCACGTTTCCACCGGCGGCGGTGCCAGTATGGAATTTGTGGAAGGGAAGGAACTTCCCGGATTAGTGGCGTTAGCCAAATAATCTGGCAAGACTTTGCCAACTGAAAAAACTATCTACACAAACCGGGCCTGCTGTTTAGGCCCGGTCTATTTTTGCCAAAAAAGAACTGCCCGGATTGGTGGCGTTAGCCAAATAAGCCGGAAAAGACTTTTTGTCCAACAGGAACAAAATCTAGCCCAAACCGGGCCTGCTGTTTAGGCCCGGTTTTTTTGACGTCATCCCGTAAGAATGGGCGGCCCCGCAGGGGCAGTTGGGGCAAAGTATTAAAACTAGGACTCGCCTTCCAGTAAAATTCCTGCCGGAATTTTCTTGCAGGCCGGGCTCGCGGTTTTTGCCTTGTATGCCGTAGAACTTATATGCACACAAACAAAAACATCGCTGCGCCTTTCTCGTCCCGACGCAGGCAAAGCAGTTGGTGCGCGCTCTTGCTCAATATTTCAATAAAAAACCCAGACATTAAGTCTGGGTTTTTGTATAATTATAGGGCCTCGGCCACAAGTCGCCTCGTTGACCCTCGGCGCTCACGGCCCCGCCTCGCCATACCCGCCTTTCGGCTTTCAGCCTCAAACTCGTATAAAGCTCCGGCTTTCTCGTCCCTACGCAGGCAAAGCAGTTTGCCTGCTCTCTGCGTATAAATTAAAAAAACCGGACTTTCGTCCGGTTTTTAAATTTATTGCGCAGAGAGGGACTCGAACCCTCAAGCCTTGCGGCATGCGCCCCTCAAACGCACGCGTATACCAATTCCGCCACCTGCGCGAAAATCTTACTAATGAGGGTTTTAAAGAACATCTTTGCGACTACATATATATTTTACTAAAAAAATATGCACCGCGCAACTAAAATCACCGCCGAAAAAGGCGACAACCTAATTATTTGCCGGGTACCGCCGGGGCTGTAGCCGCCGGAACTTTTACCGAGTCCAATACCGAGACGGACGATTTTTTGTTGGAAGCAATCGTCAGCACGACGGAGGTACACATCAAAATAAGGGCCAAAATAGCGGTAAATTTGTTAATAGCATTAAAGGCAGTAGGGCTGGCAAATAAGTTATCCGCCCCCGACGCGCCGAAAATACCCGCGGCGGAACCTTTGCCACTCTGCAAGAGGACGAGTAAAATCAAAAGAATACAAACAATAAAGTGCAAAATCAAGGTTAAGGTGTACATTTGTAAATCTCCTATAAAAAATAACACTTTTATTATACAATTTTTTTTTATTTTTAGCAGAAGTTCTTGGAGTTGCAAAAATAGGATATTTCTATTAGAATATAAATAGCCGTATTTAAAGGAGGATCTTATGAACAAAGGGTTTACATTAATTGAACTGTTAGTTGTCGTTTTAATTATTGGTATTTTGGCATCGGTCGCGTTGCCGCAATACCAAAAAGCGGTAATGAAAGCGCGCTTGATGAAATGGATTCCTGTGGTGCGCAACATTGCCGATAATGTGGCGGTGTGCAAACTGGCAACGGGCAATAAACTGTGCACATTGGATGAAATGGGTATTGAAATAAAGGATAAAAACGGTAATATCATTACCACAGGTGGAGATAATACAATGTTAGATGAGTTCTTTTATTTCAAGCGCGAAGGCGATGCCTGGTATGCGGTAGGCACTTATCCCTATGCGGGGGAGTATATGATTCAGTTACTGGCAAGAGCAAACGGGGAGTTTAGAGTTCGCGCCAATTCCAACCACCCTAAGGGATATAAACTAGTTAGAAGTATGTGGAGCGATTGTCAGCAAGATGGCGGTTGGGTATATTGCCACTAATATTTAAGTTGTTTTAGACACCCCGGGATATTCAATATCCCGGGGTTTTTAGCATATTCTTACGGCAGTTCGTACATACGGTAACCCCAATTTGTCGCCACATAACGCCCCTGCATAACGCGCTCGCAAAAATCGCCCGGTTTGGCCGTATAATTGCTGCCCGTCCATTCCCAGCAATACATTTTGTCCGCACTCACCCCAGTTGCCACCGTATTCGGGTGCACATAAGTAAACCCGCCGCATTTATAGGGCCCTTTTAAAAACATAGAAGAAGATAAAAAGTGTCTGCTGCCCCAATTATTATTTACAATCAGTTCATAAGTATCATTTCCGCGGCTGTCCTGTGTGGCTAAACCGCATTGGGAAGACCTCCCGTGATTGGGTAAGTTAATGTCCAAATCCACTTCGTCAAACTGATGCGGATAATCGTTAGCGGCCAAATAAAAGGCTTCTTGCGCCGTCGCCAATGTGTGTGTACTCGTCCGCAGTTCCGCCGCCCGGCTCTTCCAAACCGCCTTTTCGTATTGCGGTACAGCCACCGCCGCCAAAATACCGATAATTAAAACCACCACTAATAATTCAATAAGCGTAAAGCCGCCTAATCGGCCCGTAAACAAGTTTTTCACACGACACCTCATTTTTGATAAATTTTACTACAACTTAAAATTTATCAAAAAAAAAAACAATAACAACCCTTTTAAAAACCGGCAGCCAACAAAACCAAAATTCAATATCCAAAATGGTATAATATAGTATCTTAGTTTACGTCGGAGTCTTACAAAAATGAAACCTTTACTGGCCGCCTGGGTCTGCTGGGCCATTGTGGGCCTTTCTCCCGTAGCGGGAAAATTTGCCGTAGGGGTAATCAGCCCCGCCTTGCTCGTGTTTTTAGGCACGCTTATCGGTGTACTTTATTTCACCCCGTGGATTACAAAAAACCACAAATGGGGGGAACTCTTAGCCAAAGAAACTTTATGGAAATTCCTGTTTATCGGCACCTTTGGCACTGCCCTGCCGTTTACCATTTCGCTTATCGCACTCCACTACACTACGCCGGGCAACGCGGCTATTTTACAGCAGAGCGAACTCTTTTATTCCCTTTTATTTGCCTGTATTTTTCTGCGCGAATTTCCCAGCCGCCAGCAACTGGCCGGAAGCGCACTAATTGTACTGGGTGTGCTGATTATCCTTATGAAAGAGCAATACACCCCGCGTTGGACGGGCGATTTGCTGATTGTCGGCAGTACCTGGATGTTGCAGGCCGGCTCCACCTTAGCCAAAAAACTTCCTAAAACGTTGGACCACCGCGTAATTGGTATGGCGCGCAATCTGTTTGCCCTGCCTGCGCTTGTGGTCATTTTGGCGGTTATGTGGATGATGAAGGAATCCTTTGTATTAAAACCCAATGTGCAAATGGTTTCCGTTTTAGCCTATACGGGCATTCTAAAATACGGCCTTGCGATGGTGGTATGGTACAAGGCTATCCGCGCACTTGATTTAAGCAAAGTAACCGCAATTTATCTTTCTTATCCCGTACTGGCACTGCTGATTTCCGCCTTGGTCGGGTTTGAAAACATTACCCTCCACCAAGTAATCGGCCTTACCGTAACGTGTGCGGGGGCATATTGGGTCAGCCTTACTGTTAAAAAAGAGGGCCATTAACCCTATAAATTAGGTAAAATATAATATATGTTTAAGGTATCCCCGGTAGCCGCCATTTGGCTGGCTTGGTTTTTTGTTGCATCTAATGTCGTGGTAACCAAATTTGCCACGCCCTATGCGGCTTCGGCCTTGTATATGCTGGTCAGTTGTGTGGCGGCAACGGTGCTTTTTTTGCCGTATCTGCTCAAAACAGGCGGGCATAAAGTATTATTTAAAAAGGGTGTTTGGCAACAATGTTTGCTAATGGCTACCTTCGGCACAGCCTTGCCAATGACGATTTTTATGTTGGCCCTTAATTACACCACGCCGACAAATGCCGCCGTTTTAAACCAGTTTGAAATGGTCTATTCCCTCATTATGGCGTACTTTTTACTGGGGGAAAAACCGACCGGAAAGCAGTTTTTCGGCTCGGCACTCATCATTTTTGGCGTCGGCATTTTGCTGTGGCATACCGGGATGTCAGTCCAATTAAAAGGCGATTTGCTGATTTTGGGCAGTTTGTGGATGTTCCAATTAAGCCATATTTTTGCCAAAAAATTGCCCGCTGATATGCCGCCCGCGTTAATTGCGGCGGCGCGCGCTATTTTTGCTATTCCGGCGCTTGCGCTGTTGACGGGTGTGCTGTGGGCCATACAGGGGCCGCAGTTGTTTGTTACGTCCTCGGGTATTTTGTGGGGGACCTTGGCGTTTAGCGCGGTGTGCAACTATTTCATTGGAAACACGTTTTGGTACACGGCTATCCGTAATATGCACTTAGGCAAGGCAACGGCGATTATTTTGTCTTACCCGGTGTTGACGTTTGTTTTGTCCGTTTTGCTTAAACAGGATACAATTACGATTTACAAAGTGCTGGGTATGGTGCTTGCTATGACGGGTGCCTATATCGTTACCGGCATTATCAAAGGAGAAAAGAAATGAAAAAACTCGTTTTATTTGACTTGGACGGCACGCTCGTAAACGCGGGCGGCGCCGGGCGCACCTCTTTGCGCAAAGCCATTAAGGAACTCTACGGAGTGGAGCCGGAGTTTGACCACAGTTTAATTTCGGGCCGGACGGATTTAGATAATTTCTCCATTGTCTATTCCCTTATCAAAAAAGGCAAAAAACCTACTGCCGCCGAAATGAAAAAAATGAAAGCCAAATATTTGGAAATTTTGCCTACCGAAGTACACGCCGTCGTCCGTTGCAAAAAATACGATTTAATACCCGGTGTGGAAAAATTTTTAAAGATGCTCGCCAAGGATAAAGATGTTATCTTGGGGTTGGGAACCGGCAACCTGGAAGAAGGCGCCAAAATTAAATTGGAACCCAGCAAATTAGCCTCTTATTTTACCGTGGGCGGATACGGCGAAGACGGACAAACCCGCGAAGAAATGCTCCAAGCGGCCGTTAAACGCGCTGAAAAGAAATTCAAAACTAAATTGGAACCCGACCAAGTGTACGTCATCGGCGATACGCACCGCGATATTTGCGCCGCAAAAAACTGCGGTTTCCATAGTGCGGTACTGACCAACGGATTTGGAGATGCGCAAAAAATCCAACGCGCCGCCGCCGAATTGGAAACCAAAGATTTTAACGACCTTACCACGTTCTGCGTGTGGCTCGGTTTAAAAACCGACCCGAAGGGAGTAAAACGCGGCAGTTACATTATGCCCGCCAGCGCGATTGAACACGTTTTTTTCAGCCGCACAGGCATTGACGAAGACCGCCTGAAAATGCTGCGCATTAAAAAATATTCCGACCTTGAATCCGGAACCATTATGTAAGGGCGACCTATGGAATGGTACACCGCCGCTGACAGATTTACAGAAGCATTAGCCTCCCCGGACCCGACCCCGGGAGGAGGGGCTGCCGCCGCTATGGCGGGCGCGATGGGGTGTGCGCTTGCGATAATGGCGGTAGGCACTACGCTTAAACGCAAAGCCACGCCCGAAGATATCCGCCCAAAACTTACCCAAAGTTTAAAACGCTTGGCCGCCTTTAAAACGGAACTGAAATCTTATGTTCAAAAAGACGGAGAAGCATACGCCGCCTATTTAACCGCTAAAAAACTGCCCAAAGAAGCACCCGAAAGAGAGCAAGCCGTACAAGATGCCCTCTTGTTTGCGGCACGCGTTCCGGCCTCGGCGGCGAGTGCGGCACTGCATTGTTTAAAAGAAGTGGAAACCATTAAAGGTGATATTGCCGAAATTATTTTGTCGGACATTGCCTGTGCGCGCCATTTATTGCAAGCCTGCATTAAATGTTCGGTAGAGAGCATACAGGCCAACCTGGCATTTATCAAAAATGAAGACCGGGTAAACGAATTAAATAAGCAGATAACCACCTTGTTGAAAGCCTGCTGAAAGGATACGTTATGAGCGAAAAAGCCAACAAAAGAAGCGGTATGCTGGGTACTATTTACAATATGCTACCCGGTATTGATGACGACTATGCCGCCAAACTCGTCTATACACTGGAAAACAAAAAATCACTGCCCCGCTTGCAGCAGGACATTGCCGATATTGCCGCCCAGTTAAGTTCCGATTCGCCAATGACGGATACGACAATTGCCAAAATTTTGTTGGACGAAATCACTATCCCGGCGGCCTTGCGCCAACTGCGCATTTACAACAACGCAACTTCTATGACCGAACTTTGCGCCGCGTTGGAAACACCCGCCAAAGATACGGCTAAACTGTTGGAAGTGTATTCCTCTTTTTCCTCACGTAAGTATTTTGACGAGGAATTTGCCGCCGCCTTGAAAGATGTGCAAGACTCCGATTTAAAAGACGAGGAAAAAGCCCAGCACGCCGTAAATAAACTCTTGGAACAGGCCAACGCGGTTTTGCAAAATTCGCCCAAAATCATCCGCCAGAATAAAAAAGATATTTTTAAAACGGCAGACAAATACCATTTAACCGTTAAATTAACCGCAGAGTTGCAACTCCTATATACGCAGCCGGCCAGCATTTTATTTAAACCGGAATTTGACCGCCTGCACAAACAGTTGCTCGCCATCAATCCGGACGCTCCGCTCTGCGCTTCTCTGGCGGCCCACACAATGCTCTGCCAAATTACACCCAAAGATGCACAAGATGTTGCAGAATTATCTAAACAGTTAAACGGACAATTATTAGAAGAAGATTTGCTGATTATCGCTTGCCGTTATTTAAAGGTAAAATCCCCGCGCGATATTGCCGCCACCTTTGAGGCCGTACTTAAAAAGTTGCCGCACGTTTCCAGCCCCGAAGAAAATCTGGGCCTGGCCGTGCGCGTACTTTTGGACGGTACCGCCGACAGTTTTGACAAAGCCTGCCGCCAAGCCTCTTTGGTGCGGGAAAAGGAAATTTTGCGCCAAAACTTGGCCAAAAAAGATTTATACAGCGGCTACGAATACGACCTGGCAGACCGCTTCGCCGGGAAAAAGACCTTCGTCCAGTTGGAACGCGAAATGGCTGATTTGCTAAAAGCCTTGCCCCATTGTTCCGACGAAAAAGACAACAAGGAACTTGCCTGCAAGGTGCTTTTGGGAACTATGAGCCAAGAAGAAGCCGCCAAACAGGCACAGTACCTGCGCGATATCAAAGCCAAAACTATCACGCAAGGCCTTGCACCGGAATTGATGAAAAGTTACCTCGGCACAAAACCCGCTGAAGAATTGCTCCAATTTTTTGACAAGTCGCTCGCCCCGTTTACTTTTTGGAAGTCTGACCGGGAAAAACATATGTTCGCCCTGCGTACTTTGGTGGGGGAATTAAACGGCACTTACAACCGCCGTATTTCTCTATTTATATTGGAAATGTTGGAAAACGGCTCGTCGGTGGAACTCTTAACCGATATGTTAAGTAACATCCAACAGCGCAAAACCAGCCGTGCGGAATTAGAGGAACTGTTGGAAAGTTACAAACAGGCACGCGCCGCGTCAAAATAAAAAGATAAAAAAATACTGTTAAATTGTGCGATAATTTGCTATGCTTTTATCGTACCGTGTTATATTTATTTTATATAGGGTGATTACACAATGAGATATTGGGTCTATATCAATGATAAAGTAGAAGGTCCTTACGACGAGAATAAACTGGTAACGCTTAACGGCTTTACCCCTGATACGCTGATTTGCGCAGAAAATGCCGCTTCCGGCGGAAGCCAAGAGTGGGTAAAGGCTTCCAGCGTGTTTGAATTTGACGCCGTTACCGAGCCACAGCCGGCTCAAACGCCTGCGGCTACCGAAACGGCCACAACTGCCGCGGCTACTGCCACCGCCGCACCTGCGGACGGACAAATTGCCATCTTACTGGAAAAGTTAGAACAATTAACCACCCAAATTACAGGGTTGCAATCCAAACTGGACAATGTACAATCCAAATTGGACGAAGCGATCGCCACGCAAAACGCCCGCAATTTTGAAACCAGCGACCACCCGGCCTATATCCCGCCGCAAGACGACGGGCGCGCAAACACCATCACCCTTACGCGCAAACCGATTGAAGAAGAACATTTAGAATCGGATTCCATTGAAAACACGGAAAACTTAGTTTCCCAAGCGGAAAATATTGTCGCGGCGGCCAACAAAGAGGAAAAACCGCTTGATATGTTGGGCCCCGTGGACTTGGGCGAAACCAAGCACGACACCCCGACCGAAGTATCCTTGGGTTCAAAAGCCGAAGAAGCCGTGGTACTCCGCTCCGCCTTGGATTCCTTATACGGTCAAAAACCGGTTCAGACCCAGGAAGAAAAAGAAAGCACTTTCCAAGATTTGCTGACTCCTCAGCAAGCCAAAATGTTAGCTGACCAAGCCGATGCTAACAAAAAAGTCCAAGAGGAAACTACCAAAGAAGTTTCCGGCCTTACCGCCGGGACCGTAGAAACGGCCCCCAAAGCGGACGAAGCCGCCAAAGAGGCGTTCCTGTCTGAAATCGGCGCCGCCCCCAAAGAAGACGTTTTAGACCAGGTTATTAAAGAAAAAGAAGAAGAAAAGAAGGAAAACACCTTTAAAATGGCCGCTGCGGCTGCTGCTGGTGCGGTAGCCGGCTTGGCCGCCGCCGAAGGGCTTAAACAAAAAGAGGAACAGCCCGCCCAAGGCTTTGAAACGGTAGAACAAGCCGCCGCCGAACCTTTGCCGGAAAATAAAACATTAGATTTTACCAACGAAGAGCCCGCGCTCTCTATCGCGGCAGATAAAGAAGAACCTGCCAAGGAAGAGCCTGTGCTTCCGGCAAACCAGTTGCCGGCGGATATGACTGCTGATACTCCGGCGCAACAACCACAAGAACAGCCCGCCGCGGCCCCTGCGTTTAACGGCGATTTGCCTTCCTTAAATGAAGCGGGAGTAAAACCTGCTACACAAACGGAAGATACCGACGAAAAAGAAGAAACGATGCAGGAACTTGTGCCCGGTGCCAAGGCCGAAAAACCCGAAGGTGTACTGATTACCGACGACGATTTGAACGAAGCCTTTGCCGAGAGAGATAACCAACCCGAGCAATCGGTAGAACAGATGTTTGGCTTGGATAACCAACAAGCCCAAACAGAAACCCCTGCGGCACAAGAAGAACCGGTCCAAGATAATTCCGCGTCGCAGGAAGTACCGCAATTTAGCGACCAGACAGCGGATAAGCCTCTCCCGGTGGGCAACCCCAATGATTTGACCGAAATTGAACTTAAAGAAGGTTCTACCTATTTGATTTCGGACTTTGTTCCTCCGGCCCAGGCTTCTAACGAACTGCCTAAGGAACTGACGAATTTAAACCCCAAAAAACAGGAACAAGATACCAGTGAAGGCAAAACCGAATTGCAGGAAATGGTGGCCCCGCTCAAACAGACCGAAAAAGAGGCCGAACCTGCCGCCGACGCGCCGAAAGACGTTACAGTTTCCCAAGTGATTTTGGAAAACACCATTAAAACCAAACGCGGTGCGAAACTGGACATCAAAACGGTGCCTATGGTACCGGAACCGGCCCAAACGGAACGATTGCATTTTGAAGGATTAGATGACGACATCAACACCCAGCACGACATAAAAAATGCTGATGTGAAGTCTTCCGGCAGTATGACAAAGGCCGTCGTGGGTATCTTGGTTACTCTGTTGTTGGCTGCGCTTATTTATGTAATGCTCGCGTTTATGAACTTAATCCCGGCGCAGTTTAACCTGTTGGCTGATAAGCACCAGCAGGCACAAACGGTAACGCAAAGCGCCGAAATGGACGAAATGTTGGGCAATCAGCCCCAACAACCCGCCCCTGTAACGGCTGCCCAACCTGCCCCGAATCCGCTTGATACGGTATTAAACGAGGTAAAAAACTACCGCTTGATGAACGGCTATACGTTACAACAGTTTATTGAAGCCAAGCACCCGGCTGCCAAAAACTTAATTACCTGGGATATTTCCACGGCCGTGGACCCGGACAATTATTCCATTTTGGTAAAAGTTCCGCCGGAGAATCCGCAGAGTTTCAAAATCTCTTACCGCTTTAATTACAATGCGGTAAGCCAAGCATTGGACCCGACAATTTCCGACGCTAAAAACCTGTTAGATTCCGCCAACCAAGGTACTATGCCCGCCCAACAACAGGCGGCCCAGCCGTACCAAGGCGCAAAATAAGTAACATTTAAAAGAAAAGGTACCCCTGCTGTTAAGGCGGGGGTATTTTTTATATACTTTTTATAGTTTCGGCAGACTAAAAAGGGGAATTTTCTCCATCAAAAAACCCCGGGAAAATATCCCCGGGGCTGTACAATCAAAAGCACTACAAGTTATCTGGCCGCATCCTTAATCACGCTTTCTAATATGTGAAAGGCTTTTTCCGCCCAATTCATACTCACCCACTCATACGGACCGTGCGGATTTTCGTAACCCGCAAAAATATTAGGCGTAGGCAAGCCGCGCAAGGAAAGTTGGGAGCCGTCAGTCCCGCCGCGCGCCTGCGTCAAGCGGTAAAGAACATCATTTTCCTTTAAGGCTTTTTCCAACAACTCCATAGATTGCGGATGTTTCTTTAAAATTTCACGCATATTGCGGTATTGTTCTTTAAATTCAATCTCAATTTTGGCCGCGGGATATTTTTTTCTTTTTTCTTCCACAAGAGCGCACAAGTCTTTTTTAAACTGCTCAAATTTAGCCAAATCGTGTTCGCGGACGATACCTTGCACACAAGCGGTATCCAAGGCCCCGGTAATGTCTTTAAACAGCACAAATCCGTCCTCGCCGTCCGTGGTTTCGGGCAATTTATCTTCCGGCCAGGAAGAAATAATATCCGCCGCAATGCGCACCGGGTTTGCCATAAAGCCCTTGGCAGAACCGGGGTGGCAGGACTTACCTGTAATGTTAATGGTTACGGTATCAGCATTAAAATTGCCGCAGTCAATGTCGCCCAAGGTCGCACCGTCAATGGTATAGGCAAAGTCGGCCGCAAATTTCTTTACATCAAAATACGCAATGCCCGTGCCGGTTTCTTCATCAATGGTAAAGGCGGCCTTTACCGGGCCGTGCTTAATTTCGGGATGTTGCAACAGATATTCACCCAAGGACATAATGACAGCAATTCCCATTTTATCATCTCCGCCAAGCAAAGAATTGCCGTCTGCGGTAATGATAGTATCGCCCTTGCAAAGTTTCAAATTAGGGGCTGTTTCGGGCGATAAAAACATCTTTTTATCCGCATTGATAGTCAGCGTGCCGCCGTCATAATTTTCGTGGATAACGGGGCGAATGTTGGCGCCGTTATAATCGCACACCGTATCCATATGGGCAAAAAGGCCAATCGTGGGGGCCTTTTTATCGGTATTAGCCGGGATAAGCCCGGTTACAAAGCCGTATTCGTCCACCTCTACCTCGGAAAACCCGATTTTACGCATTTCGTCAGCCAGTTTATGTGCAAAGGAAATCTGGCTAGACGTGGTGGGGGTTACGTTGCTGGTGGGGTCGCTAGTGGTCTCCACTGCAATATAACGGGCAAAGCGGTTATAAATAGTTTGTTGCAAAGGATTCATAAAATTCTCCATAAAAGGGTTAATTTATTATACAATTTATTATCTTGTAATTTGGGAGGATTAAGTGAAGAAACTCTTTTTATTTATTTTTTGCGCGGGTATGCTCGCCGCGTGCGCCTCGGTAAAGGAAGCGCAAAATGTAGCCAACTGCCAGTTCGCCTTAAAAAGTGTGGAACTGACGGATTACAATTTAACTTCATTCGGTTTTGATGTGGTGGTAGCCATTACCAACCCCAATAAAACCGAAGCCGCCACGGTGAAACGCTTTGAAGGCGTATTAACTGCCAACGACGATAAAATGGCCGATGTTACGCTAAAAGACGTGCGCATTGAACCGCGCGCCACCAAGAACGCCAAGGCCAAAATCACGGTGCCGATGTCTGCCTTTAACAGCAAGTTACTGGGGCTTATCAGTATGGGCAGCGGTACATTGGACTATCATTTAACGGGCACGATGTATTTTGACGGCCCGCTGGGAACGGAAATTCCGGTGCCTGTGGATATCGGCCGTTACGGCAGTTACAACATTACGGACTAGAAGGATAACCTTATGCAAAACAAAAATTCCGGCTTCACGCTGATAGAATTATTAGTGGTGGTACTGATTATCGGGATTTTAGCCGCCGTCGCCCTACCGCAATATGAAAAGGCAGTAGAAAAATCGCGCGCCACCGAAGCAATAACAATATTAAACTATATGCACAAACAAGCCCAACTCTGTGCTCTTGCAAATGGAGAAAACTGTAACAGTAACACAAATGAAGAACTTGGAATAGAATTAGGAAACGGTTTTACCTGCCACAAAAACAGTGATAGTGAAGTTTGCTGTAATAAACATTGGTGTTATGACAATAATAGCCTAAATTGGGGGGATAAATGCATCAGTGGTTCGGGGCTTACACCTATTGCGGCGCGTGTAGATGGGATACCTGCTAATTTTAATAATGTAGATAGAAAATATTTGCTTGAAATGGAAGACTGCGCAGGTGGCTCTAAAAGAATTGCTTGTTATGAAAGTGAAAAATGGTGCAAAATGTTTGGAGGAGAAGGTAAACCTATTAATTAAAAACGGCATTATCTCTACTATTTTGTCGTCATTCCCGCATGTCGTAGTCGGGGATGACAAAAAAAGACTACTATATCAAAAACAACTTTCTTATAAACGCTAACCCCCGGTAAAAATGTTTGCCGGGGGTTTCTCATATATCTTATCTGACAATTTTTATTACATCAAAATCAGCCGTAACACCCACGCCGATAAAAATGCCATACAAAGTGTTAAGGCAATCACTCTAAATGTGTCCTTCCAACCGCTTTCGCGCAACATTACAAAGAATGTCGCCACGCACGGTAAGTACATCGCCATAAACACACACGCCACAACCAATTCAGCCGGTGGCAGGTTAAACGGCTGTAACAGAGCGATAGACACGTCTTTACGCAGGCAGCCCAAAATCAGCAAAGGCGTCGTGTCCGCAGGCAGACCCAAAATATGCTCCACCGGGTAACGCGCAATCTGGGCTATCCAATTCGTCAGCCCGGAAAGTTGCATTAAATCAACAAACAGCACGCCCACCAAAATAAGCGGCAGGGCATCCCCCAAATATTCCTTCATACGAATCCACAACTTGCGCAGTAAAGGCCGCCATTGGGGAATCTGCCAAGAGGGAATTTCCATAAACAATTCGGGCGTTTCGCCTTTCATCAGTTTGTTTAAAATCGTACCCGCCAAAATACCGTTTACAAACAGGGCGAAAAATACAATCAGCATATATTTTAAGCCGTAGGGGGACAAAATGGAAATAATCATCGCGGTTTGGGAAATGCACGGCGCCAGCACCAAAATAAGTGCCAAGGCAATAATGCGCTCACGGCGGGTTTCCAACACGCGGATACCCATTACCGCAGGCACCTTACAACCAAAGCCCAACATAATAGGCAACGAACCGTATCCGTGCAAGCCTACCTTGTGGAGCAGGGAGTCCAAAAGTACAGCCAGGCGCGGCAGATAGCCCAAATCGCCTAAAAATCCCAACAGCGCATAAAACGCCAACACATAGGACATTACGTCTATCAGCGCAATATGCAAGCCGTCGGTCAGCACGCCGAAATAGTTTTCGCCGCCATCGCCAAGCAACAGCATCCCCAAAGCATTGTCTTTTATCCCGCCGAAAATATGCTCCAAGAACGGAACATAATAATTTTCATACAGCGGGTCTAGAAGATTGATGAGGTGCTCTCCCACAAAGCGGACCAAAAAGAACGATACAACCAACACACACAAGGCTATCGGCAGCCCCGTTACGGGTGTGGTCGCCCAACCCTGCAAATGCTCCCAAAAAGAAGCGTGCTTGTGTTTAACCGTTTGCACTTTTTGTATGATACGGCCGATAACGTGCCATTTTTCTTCCGGGTCGGCGGGAATATTCAAAGTGCTCAAAACAGATTCGTGCGAGGCAATTTTTGCCGCCTGATAGGAAAGTTCTTTTAAGCCCTCACCCGTCGTAGCGACAGTCGGAATAACCGGGATACCCAGTTGCTTTTCCAATTCCTTTACATTAATTTGAATCCCTTTGCGCACCGCCTCGTCGTATTTATTTAAAAGCAAAATGACGGGCTTTTTAAGTTGCATAATTTCCAACAGAAAATACAGGTTGCGCTCCAAGTGCGAAGCATCCGCCACGCACACAATAAAGTCGTACTCCAATTCCTTAAACAAATTATGCTTTTTCCCTTCCAAGGTCCATTCTTCTTCCAAACGGTAAAGACCGGGGATATCAATAATATCGTAAGAATCGCCGTCAAATACGGTTTGCCCGTAGTTCAGGCCAACCGTCGTACCGGGGAAATTGGAGGAAATAATACCAATGCCTGTCAAACGCGAGAAGATAAGACTCTTGCCCACGTTGGGGTTTCCGGCTAAAAGAAAAGTATTCTTTTTGGCAGTAACGATAATTTTTTTAGCAGTTTCGCGGCCGAGAGCCACCTCGGTACCGGAAACGCTGACAACCACCGGGCTGGACCCGGGTTTGCGGGTAATAAATTGTCCACGGACAAGCCCCATAGCCGCCAATTTTTCGGCCATTTTAGCATCCGTTTGAATATCTTTAATTTTCGCGGTGTTGCCCGGTTTTAAAGAGTGTAAAGTGCGGGAAGTTTCTTTTTCCATAAAAGTTAGTTTTTCCTTACTTTTATATTTTACCAAAACCATTCTGTTAATACAAGAGGACCGCGCCGACGGACTGGGGGCAGCCCATACCCGCCGCCAAACAATTTTGGTATAATTTATATACAAACTTAACCTAATAGGAGACTTATTTTATGGCTTATAAAGTAAACCCGGATGTTTGCATTAACTGCGGTGCTTGCGAATCTTCTTGCCCCGTAGCCGCTATTAGCGAAGTGGACGGCAAAAGAAGCATTGATGCTTCTAAATGCATTGAATGCGGTTCTTGCGCCGGCACCTGCCCGGTGAGCGCAATCGCTCTGTAAGAGCGACCGCGAACAGGGCAGCATTGCTCCCGCCGTCCGCAGGACCCCGGTGAGCGTAATCGCTCTGTAATTTAGTTGTATAGACCACTTGTGTTTTAAAAGCCCGCACTTTTACGAGTGCGGGTTTTTATATTAAGAACTTTCCGCTTGTAGTTGTTCGGCGGGTCTTGCCCGTTGGGGAGTGCGTATAAGGCGGAGGAGTATTTTTATTTGTTTGAGCCTGTAAGGCGAGTTGTAAAAATACCCGCTGTTACTGCCTTTTATGAGCATTGACCCGCCACTCTTTTTCTTGTGCAAGAAAAAGAACAAGATATTTTTGCTTGGTTTTTCTGTTTAGAAAACCAAAAATAAAGAGCCGGGGGATGTGCCCGGCCCTTTTGTTCAGAACCGTTCGGGGGGTAAATCGAAGGGTTCTGGGGGATAAATCCGTCGGCCTTTACCGGCCTTTATACTAACTATAATACAACCTAGTTAAAAAAAATGCAAGCCCTATATCAAAAATTTAGAATTATTTAAACATAATTCTTTCAGATTACAAAAAAGCCCCACCACAAAAAATTTAAAACTTTTCCCGCCGCATTGGTTATAATATAATTGGAGGGAGAATACTTATATGAAAAAACTAGGACTCATTTTTGTCTTCACACTAGCCGTCAGTCCGCTTGTGGCGCAAAACGCCGACAGCCAAGACGACTACTACACAGGGTATGAAGGCGTAGTGTTGGGCGAACGCGCTCCGCGTTCTGCCACAGATGCCATTGCCCAACAAGCCACGCAAATCCCCGGCGATATTTACCGCGGAACCTTGTTTGGCGCCGAACAAAAGAAATACGAGGGCGACACGTTAGGCAATCGCCCGCGCGCCAAGACCAAATATGTGTATGATACATCTTTGGTGCGTGCCGTAAAAATCAGTGATGTGGACCGCGTGCGTACATTAATGTATGCTAACGTAAACGTAAATGAAAAAAACTACGCGGGTATCACTCCGCTCACGATTGCCGCCGAAAAAGGCAATATGGAAATTATCAAAATGCTGGTAGAGGACGGAAAAGCCGTCGTCAATGATGCGTCCAGTTACGGTGTAACACCGATTATTTCCGCCGCGGCCGCCGGCAATACGGATGTGGTAGCCTACTTGGTTAAACACGGTGCCGACGTAACCGCCAAGGACGATTTGGGCAAAACCGCCCTCATTTATGCCTCGGGTACAGATAACTCCAAATTAATTTCCAACTTAATCGCGCTTGATAACACGGCCGTCAATCTGCCGGATAACTCGGGCAATACGCCACTTATTTACGCGGCGCAAAAGGGACTTGTTAATAATATTAAAGTCCTCTTGGCGCACGGTGCTATGGTAAACTACCGCAACCCGGCCACAGGCCTTTCCGCCCTGTCCGCCGCCGCGGCCGAAGGCCACAGCGATGCCGTCCGCCTGCTCATCCGTTCGGGTAAGGCCGATGTAAATATTGCAGACCTTTCCGGTCGCACGCCGATTTTTTACGCCGTAGAACAAGGGCAAACCGACACCTTGCGCAATTTACTTTCCTTAGGCGCGGATGTAAACGCCAAGGACAATAACGGTGTAACTGCGTTAATGCGTGCCTCTTCTAAAAAACAGCAAGAGTGCTTGAACGTACTCCTCAAACAAAAGAATATTAACGTCAACGAAAAGGATTTTCAAGACCGCACCGCTATCGTTTATAGCGTTTACGCTACGGACGTGGCCCCCGCGCAGGCGCTGTTAAAGGCGGGTGCGGACATCAATTCGCGCGACCGCGACAACAACACCCCGCTTTTAGCGGCTATCAAGGCCAAAAACGACAAAGCGGCCCTGCTCCTTATCCAACAAGGGGCCGAAGTCAGCGCCGCCAATAACAACGGCGACAATGCCTTCACGCTTACCGAGCAATATCTGCCGAACTCTTTAACGTCCAATGTACTGGGGGTTAAAAAGGCTGAGGTGGTTCAGCAAGCCCTGCAAATTCAGGCGCAGAAACAAGCCGAAGTACAAGAACTGGAAAACCAACTTGCGCAAGATGAAGCCCGCGTTCAACAGATAAAAGAGGAAGAATTGGCCCAAGCCAAGGCCGCCCAAGAAGCCAAAGCCGCCGAGGTCCGCGCGCAAGTAGAGCAAGAATACCAAAACGACCCGGAATTAGAACGCTTGCAAAAACAGTTAGAAGAAGCCAGAGCGCAAAAAGAAGCGGCTATGGAAGAAGAAATCAACCGCCGCTTATCCGCTGCTGACACGCAGGTAACCGAGGCCGCCAACGCGGTTAAGGCGCAGGGTGATAGTGCTGTGCAAAAAGCACAAGACACCGCTTCCGCCGCCGAGGCCAAGGCCAAAGCCGATGCTGCCAAGGCACGCGCAACAGTTAATCAGGCCAAGGCAAAAACAACCGCCAACAGAAATACGGCCAAACGCCGCGCTACGCAAGTCCGCAGAAAAGCGGCCGCCCGAAAAACGGCTGTAAAAAATTCCGCCGCCAAAACCAAGGCTGCTGCCAAGGCAACGGTGGAGGCCGCCACGCTCAAACCGCAAGAAGTAAATATGGCGGATGTGCTGTAAAAAAGGTTTAGATATGTGAAACTCCCTAGGCTTATGCCTAGGGAGTTTTTTTGTGTCTAAAAAACCCCGCTAAAAAGCGGGGGGAAAATCGGCAGGTAAAGGCTATTATTTGGGTTGCGCTTTGCACCAAGTTAAAAAAGCCTGCCACTTTTGGTGCAAGTTTTTTGCATCTTCCACAGACAGGTTCGGCAAAAAGGAACAATTTTCCCCGTTTGTGCTGACTTGTAAGGACTCCTGTAAATAATCAGCCGCCAAATGCGCCGCACCCAAGGCTGTGCTTTCGCTTTCGCCACGCAACACCAACGGCAACTGCAATAAACCGGCCTGAAACTGCATTAAATAATTTAAATGAGTAAGTCCGCCAGATACCGCCACCGGCCCGCTAACAGGCACCTTATTGGCCCGCAAGTAGGCTACAATATCCGCCAGTAAAAAGGCTATACCGCGCACCGTTCCGGCCACCCAATCGGCCTTTTGCGTAAGGGGGGATAACCCCGCCACCACAGGCGACAAAGAAAAATCCCAATACGGCGCACCCAAGCCGCCCAAGGCCGGCAAAAACCATACAGGATTTTGCGAAAGGGCGCACAAACTATCTATTTTTTTAGCGTCAAAAGAAATCCCCTGCGCGCCCAACCATTGGAACGCGCTTCCCGCCGCATTGACGGGGGCTTCCAACAAATAATCGCTTTTTGGAATTTCGCAGGAAGCAGAAAGGGAAGTTAATAACCCCGGCAGGCAAATATTTTTGCATCCCGAATTATGCAGCAAGAACGCGCCCGTACCATAATTGATAAGCGTTTGCCCGTCCTTTAAACGGTTCCAAGCGGCGGCCTGTTGGTCGCCGACACACACGCAAAGAGGAATTTTTACCTGTTCAAATTCATACGTTCCATAATCTGCCGCACTCGGGCGGATTTCCGGCAAAGTTTCAGGCTCAATCCCAAAAGCCTTGCACAAGTCCGCGCTCCAAGTTTGCGTGCGGATATCCCATAACAGCATACGTTGGGCAAGTGTAGGGTCTGCGGCAAAGGTTTTACCGCCCGTTAAATGCCAAATAAAGTAAGAGGCCACTGGCCCGATAAGCAAATTTTTTTCGCCCAACGCATGTTTCACCGGCGGGCAATTTTTAAGACACCAGGCAATTTTAGGTGCGGAAAAATACGGCGTTTTATATAAACCCGTTATCACGTGAACTTCCGCCTGGCTGACGGGTGCGTTTTCCGCTTCCGCCGCCGCGCGGCCGTCCTCCCAAGTAAGCACCGGGGCCAACGGCTCGCCCGTTTGCCTATGCCACAACACAACAGTAGAGCGTTGGCAGGATACGGATATACTGCGGACATTTTGCGCGCCGACTTGCGTTAAAAGAGAATTTAAAACATTTTTTTGTGCGCGCAGAAGTTCGTTTCCGTCATAAAAAGAAAGACCGTTTTGGGGGCGTTTTGGCGCAAGAATCAGGCTTTTGCGCGCAATAACTTCTCCTCTTTGGTTAAAGGCCAAAGCCCGGCAAGAAGATGTGCCCAAATCCAGCGCAACAAAAAGTTTCCCGCTCATCTTCCGTCCCCTGTTTCTTGCGGCTTATACCAACGGTTTTCTTTCAAAAGCGTATAGGCTGCCTTGTCCAAGGAGAGCAGGACTTCCTCCGCTTTTTCGGTATCCATACCGGGAGTAGCGGATAAAATTTTCCCGCCGCTATGGCGCATTTCTCCGTCTTGCGTAATAAGCCCGAGATTTACACCCTCCGATACCAGCGCCACGCGTTTAAAAGAAGTATCAAACATATCCCGCCCAAAGGCCGTATAGGCGGGCGTAAGGCCCGTCAAATGGTAGAGCGTGGGAATTAAATCTAATTGCGAAACGATTTGATTGGCTTCCTGCCCCTTAAAAAGTTTCGGCGCATAAATAACCAGCGGAATACGGAAGCGGTTTTTTAACGAATCATCTGCCGGACCGCCGGAGGTATGGTCCGCCACGAATACAAAAATGGTATTATCAAACCAACCGTCTTCTTTGGCGCGCTTTAAAAACTCGCCGATAGACCAATCGGAAAACGACAGCGTATTTAAAAAGCCGTGCTCCCAGGAATCGTATGGATATTTGTCAAACTGCGGCAAGGTGGAGGCAAACGGCTCGTGCGTAATACCCGTAAACACCATACCCATAAAATTTTTTTCTTGGCGGTTTTTAATTTTATCAGCCGCAAACATTAAGGCATCATAATCATAGCCAAAGGGAGCGCGGTCCTTGTATTTTAACCGTTCGGGGATATCTTCCCACCCGTAACTGTCTTTTACTCCCAAGTAGGAAGCCAATGCACACAGGCGGTAAGAATCGCGGTGCGAGGTCTGCGCAAAAAAAGTGTAATAACCTGCCCGGGCAAAGTGCTTAGGCATAGGGGAAAAAGCCGTCAGTTCAAGCCCATAGCCAAACATAGGCAGCCCCGGTACAAGAGGCACACCCGCAAAAACTGCCGCAAAGCCAAAAATACTGCGCAGCCCCGCCGCATAGGCATTGGTAAAATTCACGCCGTTCTTTAAAATATCGTCAAATACCGGGGTTGCGCCAAAGTCTTGTCCGGATAAACCGTCCACATAATACGGGTGCCAGCCTTCCAAAAGAACAATCATTACGTTGTAACCTTTGGCTAGGGGATTTTTTTCCGGCTGGGCTTGGCGCATAAGCGGATAATTTTCGTCCGGCACCGTTTCGTCTGCGGCTACAAAGCGTTTTTGCGTTAGTTCCAGCGCTTTTTCCGCCGGGAACGTGTTGGAAATTTCCATTGCGCCCTTTCTGCCCACCTGATAAGCCGTAAATGCGCCGTTTAGCGTAAGCGCCGCTCCGGCGGGGGAAGATGCGTAATTATATACGTCCGCCACGCCAATAGATTTGCCGCGCCCGATATGTCCGCGGATACCTAAAAAAGTGAATAAAACAATCAAAAAAAGGATTTCTCCCGTACGGATTTTACCATAGCGGTTGGCCTGAAAGTGTTTATCCGTATAACAGCAAAACGCGCGCACCGCCCACGCAAAGCCGCCCAAAAGGATAATAAGCGGCAGCCAAACCTGCGTAAGCATATACTTTAACACATAGCCCCAATCGTTAGCCACTTGCACAATTTCCTCGGCAATATGGCGGTTTACTTTGGGAAAATAAATTAAATCGCCAATCAAAAAACCCGCCGCAAAAATAAGTTCAGCAAACAGTACGACCGTCCAAAATTTTACCCAACCGCGCCCGCGCACAGGTAAATTTAACAAAAACAGTACCGGCCCCATAAACAGGGCTATCACGGAGAAATCAAAGCGAAGGCCGTTTAAAAAGGCGGAAAAAATTTCTGCCCCGGACAAAACGCTAAAAAAATCCCAATTGAGCACCAACAAGGCCAAGCGCGCCACCGTAAACAGCACCCCTGCCGCCAACACGGCTAAAAAAGACAGTTTTAAGCGAAAATCGGTTTTCCGTATCATAACTACTCCGCCTTGGTTAAATTAATTTGTATGTCCTCTTCTTTTTTGGCAAAGGCCTGCAACTTTGCTTTGGCTTCCGCCGGAACGGCTGCGTCCGTTAACAGCCCGGCCACCGTACTTTGCGTAGGTACCAGCACCTTGGCTAACAGTTTTAGCGTGCGCAAGAGTTCCACCACTTTTTCTTTGTCGGTAAACTCCAACTTTTCCACGCGGGAAAGTTCAGCCTTGTACTGCTTGCCGAAATGGCGCTCAAAATTGTTTTTGCGCATTAGCGAAATAATTTCTTTTTGCAAAGATTTCGCTTCGTCCAAAAGCGCCCCGCAACGGTCAATTTTTTCGCTTAAAATTTCTTGCTCACTTTTGGGTTGTTCGGCAATAGCGGGAGCCGCCTTGCGCGCTGCAAACCCCGTCGGGCCGGTGTATTCCTTACCCGTAAAAACAGGGCAGATGTTGCGGTAATCGCACCAGCGGCATTGGTTTTCGCCGGGTGTAGGAGCAAAATTGCCCGCGCGGATGTTGTCTGCTACCTTTAAAACGCCCTGCCAAAATTCAAAAATTTCCTTATCCTCCGCCCGTTCAAACGTCATTTCGTGCAAGGTGGGCAAATGGTAAAAACTCAGTTGCGCCACGCGGATTTCTTTTACGCCCGGGTCCTTTTGCTCAACAAGTGCGCGGATGGCGGGGGAGTTTTCGGCAACCTTTTGATACATATACAGTTGGTCCGGCTCACGCTGGACAGTTTTGCCCGTTTTATAGTCCAAAATTTTGATTTTTCCGTCGCCCAAATAGTCCATACGGTCCAAAATACTGATAAGGCTCAACCCATCAATATCCAGTGTACTCTTCATTTCCACGGACAGCGGGTGCGCAAAAGTAGCCGCGTTTTTGGCATAATAGGACTCAATAATCCGCCGCCCCTCTGCATATCCGGCCAGTTCCTTTTCAAGCGACGCATAGCCTTTTTGTTCATAGGTTGTTTTGTTCCAATGGTTCTCAAAAAACACCAATGCTTCCGCCAAAGTGGGGAAAACCGGGTTTGCCGGGTTGTAAATGTATTCCATTACCTCGTGCAACGCAGAGCCAAACGCAAAGTAATACTTGGGTTGCTCGGGCAACATATGGACATAGCGGAATTTGTACTTCTGCGGGCATTCCTTATACATACCCATTTTAGAATAGGAAAACGATAAATTTCTGGCCATAAAATACTCCCAAAATACAGTTAGTTTATTGTACCATTTTACAGAGCAACTCGCCGATAAAAACAAGCATCGTTAAAAAAAGAGAGGGGAAAACCTAGCCCACAAAAAAGCCCCGCCGAAGCGGGGCTTTTTAAAACTATCCGGTTAGTTAAAACCAATTTTGCGGCGAGGGGCGTCTTCTTTCTTAATCGTAGAAGGCAAGCGCACTTTGCCACGCAAGTATTTTACAAAGTCCGTTTTAACCGGGTAGGTATCCAATTTGATAGCAACCAAAGCCAAGGCATCTTTGTACAAAGACGGATAAAGATTCATTAAATCCACCAAATCCGCCGCGGCTTGGGCTGCCTGCTTGGAAAGTTTCGCCAGTTCCCGGTCAGCCTTTTTTACTTGGTTGCGGTAGAAGCGTTTTTCCATTTCGGTTTCGCTCATTACAATCTTTTTGTTGGCAGCCAGTTTGACCTCTTTCAACTGGGTAATGGTTTGCTCCATAAATCCCAATTTTTTACCCAAGGCCACAGCAAGCATATTTACCTCTTCGGGAAGTTCTTCATATTCAGGCACCAAGGCGACCACTTCGCGGAAGAAAGCCGGAGACATGTCGGGATATTCCGTCGGCTTGGCCGATTCGGAGAGCATACCCGGAATGTCGGAATCTTTTTTAGGAAAGAAATTCGGATTGCGTTCTTGCAACAAGCGTTCTCCCCATTGGGCTTGCGCCTTCATAGCGCGTTCGTTCAGGCTAGCCGTCAACTCAGCCGTTTCGGCATCCAATTTTTCCAAAACAGCCAAGCGATCTTTTGCGACGAGAGAAGCATCCGTCAGCACTTGGGCCACTTGTTGGCTATGCACTTGTTGGGCAATCGCCAAAGAACGGCTGACCAAAGCATATTGCTGTTTAAGCACTTTGCTGGACACATTCGGAACCGTAGGAACACGGGTTTTAAACGCGTTTGTAACAGTTTTTACTTGTTTTGCTGCAACGACAGGAGCTTTACCGGCTTGGGCAGAACCAGGGACCGCCAAACCCAGTAACAGCAGGGCTAATATGACTTGTTTCATTTTAAGTACTCCTTCTCTTGTTGTCATCAGTTTAATTCGGGTACCCTTTCAATATACAAAGTTATACCCAAAAAATCCACTATTTTTTATAACAAAATTCTAAATCATTTTTAATAATGTAGTCTTCTTATACAAAAATAAACAGGGCCAAAAGACCTAACCGCTTATAGGGCTTTGGGCCTATATTGAAAGAGAGATGGTATCGTTTCCGAAGAAAATAATAGAGAAATTTTTTTAATGAAACTCCCCGGGTTTACGCCCGGGGTTTATTGTGAGCAGTAGTTATAAAACGATTCCTGCCGCCGCATAAAGCAGTTTATGCGGCTTTGGGGGCAAATAAAAAACCCGCTTCCGCGGGTTCTATATTTTCCTTTATTGTCATCGGCCACTAGTCGCCTCGTTGACCCTCGGCGCTCGCGGCCCCGCCTCGCCATACTCGCCTTTCGGCCCACGGCCTCAAACTCGTATAAGGCTCTGGCTTTCGATTCCTAACGCCGCATAAAGCAGTTTATGCGGCTTTGGGGGCAAATAAAAAACCCGCTTCCGC